>ERZ889078.2619-NODE-2619-length-12630-cov-14.164453_pt1 | contig 12630 bp, 8 predicted proteins | sample MGYA00521266_ERZ889078 | MGnify/ENA primary metagenome ERZ889078 (study PRJEB32303, sample SAMEA104408618) | aquatic metagenome | biome: Brackish water; feature: Pelagic; material: water | place: Baltic Sea | collected 2014-06-16T06:34:00 | depth 76,534 m ... | reverse complement strand
GTGGCTGTTACCGATATCATGTATTCTGAAGAACATGCGGTTGGGAGGTCTCCCACATTATCGATGTTCACATTATTGTTGGCAGTAGCTCCAGTACTAAGGATTCCTGCGGCACCCAACGTGTCATAAAAGGCACACCACAATGGAGCGTCTAATGGGTCTGCATTATCTAGTCCCCAAGAAGAGTTTGTAGCTACAACAAAGGCACCCAAAGCGCCATTTGTAGCTTCATACTGGCGTCTCATTATAAGAGGGTAGGTGTAGGCTTCAATTACATTGGCTTCGTTCGGATTTCCCGCACTGCCAATGCTTCCGTATTCCATATTCATGATTTTCACATTCCAGTTTACACCAACCACACCTGTGTTGTTGTTGCCCACTGCTCCAATCATGCCAGCTACGTTTACGCCATGGTTTCCACCATCAATATTGCCGTTTCCGTTATCTGCATCCCATCCGAAGTAATCATCTACATACCCATTGTTGTCATCATCAATGTTGTTGTTTGGTATTTCGTGGTGATTAATCCAATTGTTGGCTATTAGGTCTGGGTGATCTAAGTCTCCACCATCATCTACCACACAAACTACAATTGTATCGCCAGCGGCAGTAACACCACCAGTGGTAATTTCCCATGCTTCGTCAGAATCAATATCGGCATCTGCCGTACCGCCACCGCCTCCATCGTTTACATGCCACCATTGCTGCCCAAGTTGTGGGTCGTTTGGTACAATACGCTGCTGTATTTTATGGTTAAGTTGGATAAGAGTTACTCCCGGATGATTCCAGATTTGCTGCAAGAATTTTTGGTGATGGATGTTCTCGTTAAAGTCTAGTAGGTAAGCTGCCATTGGGGCAGAAAGCAATCTGTTTAGCTTCAACCCTGTAGGCTGACCATCATAGAATTGGTTGGCAAGAATGACCTCGTCAATACTCTTTTCTGGTACTTGCACAATGATGTTTCCAGGTACTACTTCTGGTTTTTCCTGTGCTATAGTAATGTTTACGGCAAGGCAGAAAAGGATAAGCGTAAAGATGTTTTTCATTTGGCTTTGGTATAATTACAAGACGTAAATATATGTGGTGCGTTGTGGATAATTGTTTGCAAGGATACAGTCATACAAAAGAAAGCCCCGAACTGCGAAAGTAGTTCGGGGCTTAACCTTGTCAACCAAATACTTTTACCAAGGATATTTGTTCTCGTCAATAATCACTTTAGCAATTCTTCTTCGGGCATCTTTAGAGTTGTAGATGTCAGTTTTGGTGAATCTCTTCAATCCAAGAACCATCATTTTCAACTCATCGCCTTCAGCGTAAGAAGAAATGGCATCCTTACCCCACTTTGCCATGTTATCGGCAGTATCGGTGATGTAAACTCGGACCATATCGATTTGAACTGATGCAGCTGCTTCTCCTTGAACACTTGCAATTTTCTCAGCACGAAGAAGTGCAGATTCAGCTGTGTAAATTCCGATAAGCATATCAGCAACATTCATTAACACTTCTTGCTCTTTTGCTAAGCTCATTGCCAGTTTTTGAACAGCAGAACCAGCAACCATCAAAGCAGCTTTCTTGAAGTTTCTTAAATAGCCTTTTTCCTTTGCGAAAAGCGTATCATCAGCTTCTCCTAATTCTGGGATGCTCATCAATTCACCAGCAACTTTCTGTGCAGGTCCCATTAAGTCCATTTGGCCTTTCAGTCCTTTCTGCAACAGCATGTTTACCGTTAGCATTCGGTTAATCTCGTTGGTTCCTTCAAAGATTCTGTTGATACGCGCATCTCGGTAAGCACGCTCAACTGGTGCTTCGGCACTAAAGCCCATTCCACCATAAATCTGAACTGCTTCATCAACGATATAGTCGATTGCTTCAGAACCGAAAACCTTCAGAATGGCGCATTCAACTGCGTAAGATTCAACACCCTTAAGCTTTGCTTTTTCTGGTGCCATTCCGCCAGTAATAAAGCTTTCAATGCAGTTTTCGATATCCTGTCCAGCACGGTAACAAGACGTTTCGTTTACCCATGTAAGGATAGCTTGCTGCGCTAATTTGTGCTGTATGGCTCCGTACTTAGAAATAGGACGACCAAATTGCTCACGCTCATTTGCATAGTTTACCGACTGTGTAATACACTGCTTTCCACCACCAATTCCAGCAGCTCCAAGCTTAATTCTACCAATGTTTAGAATGTTTACAGCAATCTTGAATCCGTTTCCTCTCGTAGAAAGTAAATTCTCTACAGGAACCTTCACATTACTAAAGAACACCTGACGTGTAGAAGAACCTTTGATGCCGAGTTTCTTCTCCTCTGCGTTTAAAGTCAATCCTTCTGAGTCTCCATCAACGATGAACGCTGTAAGGTTCTTGTCGTCATCAATCTTGGCGAAAACAGTGAAAACGTCTGCAAAACCTGCATTGGTAATCCACATTTTCTGTCCGTTAAGGATGTAATGCTTTCCATCTTCAGAAAGAACCGCTTTGGTTTTTCCAGAGTTAGCATCAGATCCCGAAGAAGGCTCAGTCAAAGCATAAGCAGCTTTTAATTCTCCAGAAGCTAATCCTGGCAAGTAACGGGTATGTTGATCGGCATTTCCGTAATACTGAATTGGCAATGTTCCAATTCCTGTATGTGCTGAAATAGCTACAGAAAACGAATGTCCATGACCAGTTGCTTCGGCTACTAAACAGCTTGTATTGAAGCTAGCCCCCATTCCTCCAAATTCTTCAGGAACAGTAATAGCCAATAGACCAAGCTCTCCGGCTTTGTCCATCAAACCTTTCATCAGACCCTCCTCCATTGAATCGATTCTATCCAAGTTTGGAGATACTTCTTGTGCGATAAAATCACGGCAAGTTTGTGCAATCATCAATTGCTCTTCCGTCCACTCTTCAGGAGTGAAAATATCTTGGCAATTGGTTTCTCTTATAAGCCACTCTCCACCTTGGAGGGCTTTTTTTTCTACTGTTTCCATTTATCTAAGTGATTATGAATTATTGTATTTGCTGATGGCCAAATTCTGAAGCCAAGAGCTGGTTTTACATCATTTCGAAGATTCCAGCAGCGCCCTGTCCTGTTCCCACACACATGGTTACCATTCCGTACTTACCGCCTGTTTTCTTCAATTCGTTCATTACCTGAACCGTTAGTTTTCCGCCAGTACAACCTAGTGGGTGACCAAGAGCAATTGCTCCACCGTTCACGTTCACTTTCGTGTCATCCAAACCGAGTGTACGAACAACAGCCAAAGACTGAGAAGCAAATGCTTCGTTTAGTTCGATAATGTCCATCTGGTTTTGGTTCAAACCGGCTTGCTTCAATGCAGCCGGAATTGCAGTGATTGGACCAACACCCATTTCGCGTGGCTCCAAACCAGTTACAGCATAGGACACAACTCTTGCAATTGGCTGAACTCCTAATTCTTTCAATTTCTTCTCAGAAACCACCATTACAAAGGCAGCACCATCAGAAGTTTGTGATGAGTTTCCAGCGGTTACAGAACCTCCAGTTTTGAAAACTGGTCGAAGTCTAGAAAGAGCTTCTACGTTTGATCCTTTACGCGGACCTTCATCTGTATCAACCACGAAAGAGCGCTCTTGACGGTTTTCGCTTGCATCCAAGTAAACTTCGTTCACCGTAATTGGAACGATGTCATCTTTGAATCTTCCGCTTGCGATGGCAGCCAAAGCACGGTCATGAGATCGTACAGAGAAAATATCCTGATCCTCACGGCTAATCTTGTACTTCTCAGCAACTTCTTCAGCAGTTAATCCCATTCCCCAGTACCAATCTGAATGATTTTGGGCCACGTTTACGTTTGGAGTTACAGTCCAACCACCAAATGGCATTGGGCTCATACTCTCTACACCACCCGCAATAATGCAGTCAGCCATTCCAGCATTAATTTTTGCAGCTGCCATGGCAATAGTTTCTAAACCTGACGAACAGTATCTGTTCACGGTAACTCCAGGAACTTTAACGGTATCCAATCCCATCAAAGAAATCATTCTTCCGATGTTCAGTCCGAGTTCCGCTTCAGGTGTTGCACAACCAGCCATTACATCGTCAATCGTGTCTTTATCTAAAGTCGGTACAGAAGCTACCAAATGCTTGATAACCTCTGCGGCAATATCATCAGGACGAGAAAATTTGAAAACTCCCCTTGGCGCCTTTCCTATGGCTGACCTAAATCCTGCTACTATATATGCGTCCATTTTATTTAATGTTTATCGTTTGATTCTTTTGTTCTTCTTGTTTTTTCAATTCCTCAATTGACACTCCATCTTTTGCCACAAGCACGCCTTTGTCATAGGTGTAGGTATAATTGAGGTCTCCCTTCGAATTATAGTATTTCCAATCACCATGTTTTTGACCTCGTTGGTAAGAACCTTCCGACCTTATTTCGCCAGTATTGTGATAATAATTTACCCAATAGCCAGTTCGTTTATTAAGGTCATATTCACCTTCGGTTTTTGCCGCTCCGGTGTAGTAAAATTTCTTGTACTCACCGTGCTTCTTACCATCAAAGTATTCTGCTTGCTCCATCATCTCTCCCGTGTGTGGATAATACCTCATAGACATTCCGTGCTTTTTGTCGTTGAGATATTCGATTTCCGCAATAATGAGACGAGATGCTGAATAGAGTTTCCAAAGGCCTTGTTTTCGGTCAAACTCATCTCGCACATTTTTATGCTTGTCTTTCCTAGGCGAATACTTTGGTCGTTTTTCGCTTTGGGCAACGGACAAAAAAGGTGCTGAGATAAGCATTAGTAAGACGAAATATTTAAATCGAAATTTTGGCATTTGGCCTTTCCTTGCGTTTATACAAAGGAAAGAATCAGTTTCTGAGTGGTCTACCTGTTGTCACTAGACTCTGCATTCTTTCCATCGACTTTTTGGTCATGGCAAGTTTTAGGAATGCTTTTCTCTCTAGTTTCAACAAATATTGTTCTGAAACTTCTGTTGCTGCAGAGAGGTCGCCTCCTGCCAAAACGTAACCAAACTCTTCAGAAATAATTCTGTCATGTTCAGAAATGTACTTGGCGCTTTCCATGCTTCTTGCACCTGCAACGAAAATTCCGAGGCCTTTCTTGCCCAAAACCTTAATATCTGTTCTTTCTACTGGTCGAGAATAACCTTGCTCATGCAATTCAAGAACTGCACGTTTTGCTCTCGCAATTCGCCTTTCCGAACTCACACAAACCTCATCAATTCCTTTGCGGAAGATGCCGAGTTCGAATGCTTCCTCAGCCGATGTGGCAACCTTAGCCATACCAACGGTTAGGAAACGCTCTCTCAAAGCTGGAAGCTCCAAGTTGTCTTTCTGGAAATCATCAGAAGCGCGCAAAGCCATCTCTTTCGACCCTGCTCCAGCTGGAATAACTCCTGCTCCGAACTCAACAAGTCCGATGTAGGTTTCTGCTGCTGCAACAACTTTATCAGAGTGTAAACAAATTTCGCAACCACCACCCAAAGCCATGCCATGAGGTGCAGAAACAACTGGAATTGACGAGTAACGAATTCTCATTACCGTGTCTTGGAATGCCTTAACTGCCATATCTAATTCTTCCACCTCCTGCTGTGCAGCAAGCATGAAAATCATTCCAAGGTTTGCTCCTGCGGAGAAGTTATCTCCGTTGTTTGCAATTGTAATCCCTTTCCATTTAGCATCGCCTTCGGCAAGATCAATGGCTTTGTTAATTCCTTGTAGAATTTCACTTCCGATGGTATTCATCTTCGTGTGGAATTCCAAGTTTAGAACGCCATCGCCTATATCGAAAATGGTTGCTCCGCTGTTGCTCCAAACCACGTTGGTTTCGCGAAGGTTGTCCAAGATGATAAGGTGCTCAGTTCCCGGAACAACTTTGTATGACTTAGACGGAATGTCGTAGTACATCTTCTTTCCATCCTTGACAGAATAGAACGTGTTGCAACCAGCAGCAAGCATGTCGTAAACCCACTGAGCAGGTTTCTTTCCAGCTTCTTCCATGGCTTTTGCCGCCTCAGCAACGCCCAAAGCATCCCAAGTAGCAAATGGCCCTAACTGCCAGCCGAAACCAGCACCAAGCGCATCATCTATCTTATATAAGTCTTCGGTAATCTCAGGAATTCTGTTCGATACATATTGGAACAATCCGTAGAATGCTTTTCTGTAGAATTCGCCTGCTTTGTCGGTTCCACCAGCAAGAATTTTCATTCTAGCCTTCAAGTTGTCTTCCGCTTTCGCAGCTTTCAATGTTGGGAAATCAACTTTCGCAGCTTCCTGATATTCCATGGTTTTTAGATTCAATTCAAGGATATCTCTTCCAACTTTCTTGAAGAATCCTTGTCCTGATTTAGAACCTAACCAACCTTTCTCAGTCATTTTAGAGATGTAGCTTGGCATATCAAATGTTGCTCTTGCTTCATCGTCTGGGCAGTTGGCTTTCAATCCGCCTGCAACAAGCACGAGCGTATCCAATCCAACTACATCACAAGTTCTGAATGTTGCGGACTTGGCACGACCTAAAATCGGTCCAGTCATCTTATCAACTTCAGTAACTGTCAGGTCCATTTCTTCCACCAAGTGGAAAAGAGCCTGAATACTTGCAACACCAACTCGGTTGGCGATGAAAGCAGGTGTGTCTTTACAAAGAACCATTGTCTTTCCTAGGAAACGATCACCGTAATCCATTAGGAAATCAACGACCGCTTGATCTGTTTTAGCAGTTGGGATAATCTCCAACAATTTCAGGTAACGTGGTGGGTTAAAGAAGTGAGTTCCGCAGAAATGCTTCTGGAAATCTTCGCTTCTTCCTTCTAACATTTGGTTGATTGGAATACCTGAAGTATTAGAAGTGATAAGTGTTCCTGGTTTGCGGTATTTCTCCACATTCTCAAACACTTGCTTCTTAATGTCCAAACGCTCAATTACAACTTCAATGGTCCAATCGCAATCAGCAATTTTGGCCATATCATCTGTAAAGTTTCCGGTAGTAATTCTATTTGCGAATGACTTTTTGTAAAGCGGATTTGGGTTCGATTTGATAGCGAATTGCAACGCATCGTTCACAATTCTGTTTCTAACCGCAGGATGATCTGTTGTAAGACCTTTTGCAGCTTCCGTAGCGTTAGGTTCTCTTGGTACAATGTCAAGCAAAAGCACTTCTAGACCGACATTCGCAAAATGGCACGCAATCCGCGAGCCCATCACTCCAGAACCAAGTACTGCTACTTTTTTAATAGTTCTCTTCATGTTATTTATTGTTGACTTATTCCGTTAATATTCACTTTATCGTATATCGACTTCTTGTCGATTATTTCATTGATGTTGTTGGCCACTTCAAAGTAGATGTCCAACTTCTCAGGTGGAACAATTTCTCTTACCGCTTTGTTGAAAGCAACCACTCCAATTTTGGCTAGTTCACGTTTTTTCTTGCCTTCTTCTGTTAAGAAAATGCGCATCACCCGTCCGTCTGTTGGGTCAGCTTGGCGATACAAATAGCCTTTGTCTTCCATGCTTTTCAGCATTCGAGTAAGACTGCGAGGTTCCATTCCTAAAGCAGGAGCAATCTTAGTTGCAGGCGACCCATTTTCTAAATCAATATTCAGCAATACGAACCCAGATGCAGCGCTTACATCGTGCTCAGCCCCAGTTGTGTTGTACAATCTAGATATAGCATGCCATGTGGTTTTTGTGGTAAAACACACACTTTCTTCTGGACGTAAATGACGTTTTGTGGCCATGGAATGCGAATTTATAAAATAGTATGCATGCATACCAAATGTTGAAAACTATTATGCATGCATACGTTTTCCGGAAGACAAAAATCAAACTGATAATGCAGGTCGAAATACATTATACGAATTCAGTTTTAGCCTAACTCCATTAAATTAGTGGTATCAAAACCTGAATACCATGAAAGTTGAAGCTAATTCTGTAGACGAGTATTTCGAGAACATTCCAGAAGAAAGACAAGAAGCAATGAAGAAGTTGTGGAAGGTTGTTTCCGATAACGTTCCTGCAAAGTTTGAAGCTGGTTTAAGCTATGGAATGCCTGGTTATGTTGTTCCACATTCGGTTTATCCTGCTGGTTACCATTGCAATACGAAGCTTCCGCTTCCATTTATGAGTATCGCCAATCAGAAGAATTTTGTGGCATTTTATCACATGGGTATTTATGCCAATCCTGAGTTATTAAAGTGGTTTGTGGATGAATACTCGAAGCACGTAAAAGGCAAACTAGATATGGGTAAAAGCTGTATTCGGTTTAAGAAAGTCGAGAATATCCCGTTCGAGTTATTTGGCGAATTAATGACCAAAATGACTGCTGATGATTGGATTGAGGTTTACGAAAATGCCTTCGTAAAGAAGTAAGCTCACGCTCTTCTATGAGCAGGAATGACTGGAGGTTGTCCGTTAAACGGATTGCTTCTCCCAATACCTTTTGAACCCATTCCTACGGCACGCTTCACGGCATCTTGTCCGTAGCGGTTTCGCATGGCATCCATCGCTTGGTAGAGCTTTATCAGTTCCTCGCTATCCTCAAACAGATTGATTTGATAGCCACCACCAACCAAGTGACTGAAGCGCACGCCAACCAATCTTATAAGCACTCTTCGGTCGTAGAGTTGGTCAAATAGTTCTTCTACTGTTTTAAGGATGGCATGGTCGGTACTGGTGTACGGAATTCTACGCTGTTTGCTGTGTGTCTGAAAATCTGAATAACGGATTTTAACGGAGATGCAGGCAGTCAACTTATCGCCATTTCGTAGCTGATAAGCGAGGTTTTCGGCCATGGCTTTAATAATGCTTTTCAGCTTCACTATATCCGTGGTGTCTCTCTCAAAGGTTCGTTCAATAGAAATTGATTTCCGTTCGTGATAGGGGATAACAGGCGTGTTATCAATAGCATGGGTTTTCTTCCATAGAGAAATGCCGGGCTTGCCCATTACACGCTCCATTAGTTCCATCGGCATTTCCTGCACCGTCTTCACTTTCTCTACGCCCATACTGCGGAGCATACGATACGTCTGGTCGCCAACTTGCGGGATTTTTTTGATGGAAAGTGGCGCTAGAAAAGACATTTCGAAATCCTTCGGAATTTCTCTGTAGTTGTTGGGTTTGGCTTCGCCTGTACCCACTTTAGCCACCGTTTTACTGGTAGAAAGTGCGAATGAAATCGGAAGTCCTGTCTCCTTTATGATGCGTGTGCGCAATTCCTGCGACCACTTGTAACAACCGAAAAAACGATCCATTCCCGTAGCGTCAATGTAGAATTCGTCAATGCTCGATTTCTCAAACAAAGGCGATTCTTCTTTAATTATTTCGGTTACGATATCTGATTGCTTGCTGTAAATACTGCTGTTGCCACGTATCACAATGGCTTCAGGACAAAGTTGTCGGGCCATTTTCATCGGCATGGCTGAATGAATACCGAACGTTCGCGCTTCATAACTGCACGAAGCCACCACACCACGATCGGTAACGCCACCCACAAGCACAGGTTTGCCATTGAGCTTCGGCTCCAGCAAACGTTCGCAGGAGATGAAGAAAGTATCGAGGTCTAGGTGGACTATGGATTTCATTTTACATCACAACATTAGAAGGGTAGCCCGTAACCTACTTACGCTTTGTCTAGCGTAGCAGGAATTTTCAAATCAAAACCCAATCGCTCATTCATTTTCTGAATGAAATAGCTGGCCAGAAGCGGGTTTTCGGTTTCTGCATTCTGATGAATGAAAAAGTCGATTTCCTGCAAACCGAGTTCAGTCCAATTTGCCAGTCTCTCAATCCAATCATCCAGCCGTTTGAAATCAACAGGATGATTTGCGGCCGTAAATCGGACAAATACGTTTGGTGTGGTCAGCCGCATATGAACCAAGTCTCGTCTGCCAGCTGTGTCGGTTATGATGTTTGAAATGCTATGCTTTTCCAGCAATTGATAAAGTTCTTCTGCAATAGTTTTATCACTGTGCCAATCGGCATGACGGAACTCCATTGCCAACGGAATACGCTTGGGCCAATGCTCCACGAATTTCACTACTCGGTCAAAATCCTTTGGCGCAAAATTGTTGTGCATTTGTAGAAATACCCGACCCAATTTTTCTTCCAAGCCCTCTATGGCATAGACCATTTCGTCTACCACCTTTTCGGTGTCTTTCAAGCGTCCCCAATGGCTCACGTTTTGAACCACTTTTGGGAAAAACATAAATCCCTCTGGTGTTTTATCTCGCCACTTTTCAAACTGAACTTTTGGGAAAATGCGATAGAATGAAGCGTTCAATTCTATGGCGTTGAATTGTGTGGAATAGTACACCAATTCATCCTTGGTTCCTTTTGGGTAGAAGTTGGCCAATTTGACTTTGTTCCAAGTTGGAAAACCAACATATAACTTTGGTTTTCCTGTTTTTTCTTCTTGTTTTTTTAGCAGTAATTGCGTTCCAGGATGGTCGTCCAACATGGAGAAATCAACAAGTTCTGGAGCGTCTACTTTACCGAATTTCATGTTCTCTATCTATCAATTGTCGACAAAATAATCTTTGTGTGATTAAGCCACCAAAGCCGAATCTGCCACACGCGTATTCGGTGTGTCAATGTTAATGTTCGGAATGCGCTCCACATAAGTCGTTTCCAGACTGATATGCCCGAACTCTTCGGTCACTTTTCCGCGCAATTTGTAAATGCCTGGCCCACGGAACGGATAGCGCGTAGCCACATTCGGAAACTGAACGCTGTTTATCCATTCGCCCTCTAAATCAATGAGATTACCGAAGGTCATGTACTTGCCATTGCTGGTGTGCGTACCGCGAATGTGCACTCGGTAACCGATAATTTCCACGGTTTCGTTTACGCGTTTATGAATTTCGGACGCTGTAGTTGTGGGTAACCCCGTCCGGTCAATCAGGTCGAAAGGCGATATAGTGACAGGGAAGCCTAAAAGTTCCATTTCGTCATAGGCGTTTTCGAGTTTGTGGTACCAGAGTTCGGGTAGCCGGAATTCCTTCACATCGGCATCAAACAACTTCTTTTCGGGTTTAGAAACCTTGGTGTGTCCGAGTAGAAAATGTGCGTCCCAAAGCAGGGTTTTCTTATCCTTTCCCGTAAAACGGAAAGCCCCAATTCTGATAAGAATGCGAAGCTGTTCCAATGAAACTGGAGCGCGTTTTACTACATCTCGCAGGTCTAGGTATTCGCCATTTTCTAGCCGTTCGGTTAAAAGATGTTTGAGCATTTCAACCTCCAAACTATTGACCATTCCAAGGCCGATGTAAATGTTATTTCCGTAGATGGTTGCTCCACCATTACTACGGTTTACGCACGGCAAATGAATTTCTGCTCCGTGCAGTTTTGCTTCGTGGAGGTACAGTTCGCGCGAGTAAAAACCACCACCATTATTGACTGTGGCCACCATATATTCCATCGGGTAATGCGCTTTGAGAAACAGCGCCTGAAAACTCTCTACCGCATAACTGGCCGAGTGACCTTTGGCAAAAGCGAAGTTTCCGAAACTCATAATCTGTTCCCAGATTTTCTCAATGGTTTCCTGCCGATGGCCTTTCGCAATGCAATTGCTGAAAAACCGGTCTTTGATTTTTCCGAATTCGTTTCGTTCGCGGAATTTCCAAGACATACCTCTCCGCAAAACATCGGCTTCTTCTAATGTGAGCCCTGCAAACATGTGTGCCACTTTCAGCACATCTTCCTGATACACCATTACCCCGAACGTATCGTGCAGAATATCATACATCTCAGGCAGTTCTGCCCGAGCCGCTTTCTGTCTTTTTACATCCTGAAAACGCAGAATGTATTCGCGCATCATTCCACTTTTAGAAACACCTGGACGAATGATGGAACTGGCCGCCACCAAACGATTGTAATCCTCCGCCTTTAGTTTGATGAGCAACATGCGCATGGCAGGCGATTCCACATAAAAAGCGCCAACTGTTTTGCCGTGTTTCAGAAGCTTTTTAATGGCTGGGTCTTCCTTAAAACGCGGAATATCATGTATGTCGATTTCCACTCCTTGATTTTCGCGCACAATGGAAATACTATCCTTGATTTTCCCCAATCCGCGCTGACCAAGAATATCGAATTTGTGTAGGCCAACGTCTTCTGCTACGTGCATATCGAACTGCGTGGTAGGAAAACCTTTGGGCGGCAGAAACGTGGCGCTGTAAGAATGAATATCGAGTTCGGGAATGAGAATGCCACTGGAATGTACCGTGGTGTGGTTGGGAAAACCCTGAATTCGATAACCGTATTTCAGCACCAGTTTTGAGAGATGGTCGAGTGAGTTAAGATTGGTGTAGCGGCTGTTCAATCTGTCAATCTCTTCGGCCGGAAGGCCAAGCACTTTCCCTAATTCACGTTTTACAGAACGGTCTTTAAAAGTGGAGTAGGAGCCTTGCAATGCGGCCTTTGGAAAGCGCTCGAAAATGTAGCGTGTCACATCTGCACGGTCTTTCCACGAGAAATCAATATCGAAATCGGGCGGGTTTTTCCGTGATGGATTAATGAAGCGTTCGAAGTAGAGGTCGAGCTCAATCGGATCCACATCCGTGATGCCGATTATATAGGCCACCATGCTGTTGGCGCCACTACCGCGGCCAATGTGGAAATAGCCCTTGTGCTTGGCGTACTGAACAATATT
>ERZ889078.2618-NODE-2618-length-12633-cov-6.432024_pt1 | contig 12633 bp, 10 predicted proteins | sample MGYA00521266_ERZ889078 | MGnify/ENA primary metagenome ERZ889078 (study PRJEB32303, sample SAMEA104408618) | aquatic metagenome | biome: Brackish water; feature: Pelagic; material: water | place: Baltic Sea | collected 2014-06-16T06:34:00 | depth 76,534 m ... | reverse complement strand
TTGGCGCCATTCGACGACTGATAATCAAGAACCCCGTGTGCCCAATCATTCTCTGCTGTGGTCTAACAGCTAGCCCCTCGTGGTGCCAACCACGAACAATCGTTTCGGAACTTTCAGGCTCGGTGAAGTGACCGTCCTCTTTGAGAGCTTCTGCAGTTGCCGCTAGCTGAGTCGTTGTTGCTACATACGCTAAGAAGACTCCTCCGGGACGAAGAACGCGAGCTGCCATCTCCACACATTCCCAAGGAGAAAGCATGTCGAGAATTACTCGATCGAACTCTTCGGTGAATTCCTTATCCTGGACGGATCCAACATCTAGGCTCCAGTATGACGGCTTAGCACCGAAGTACTCTGTGATATTAGCTGTTGCATTATCTGCGAAATCTTGACGTCGTTCTACCGAGTGAACCGAACCATCTGGACCAACTGCGCGCAGGAGTGAGATTGTTAGCGCGCCGCTGCCGACACCGGCTTCTAGAACGCGCGCCCCTGGGTAAATATCAGCAACGCCAACGATCATCGCCGCATCTTTTGGATAGACGATAGTTGCGCCACGCGGCATAGATAAGACGTAATCTGAAAGTAAGGGAATAAATGCCGTGAATTTGAGTCCAGCGGTGGTGCTTACAACTGAACCTTCAGGCAGACCAATCAGATCATCGTGAGTGATCCACCCTTTATGTGTGTGCCACTCTTTTCCAGAAGTGATTGTGAAGCTATACAACTTTCCTTTGGGGTCAGTTAATTGCACGCGATCGCCTGCTTGAAATAATCCTCGTTTCGACACAAGCGCATCTTAGATGAATACACGCTCGCTGTCGGTATCGCGCTGTATCGTCTGTGTGATGGACCCATTGCGCTTATCCCCAAGTCGAATGAATGACTTCACCAACTGTCCGCAGCTCTACAAATACCGAGCGGTCGACCAACTTCCAGAGCCTGCCAGTATTGATGCCGAGCGAGGGAAATTGATTCACGCAATCCTTGAGGATCTCTTCGAATTACCGGCTGGTGAGCGGACCTTTGAGAGTGCAACTGAGCTTCTGCCGCGTAAATGGCAAGAACAGCTGGCCTCCACTCCAGAACTTGCAACGCTGGTACTTGATGAGAAGGAGTGGTTCGATAGAGCCCAATCCCTTCTTACCAATTACTTCACTCTCGAGAACCCCGTTGCATTCGAACCTTCTTTTCGAGAACTCCACTTGGAGCGTGACATCTCAGAGGAGATCTATCTTCACGGGTACGTAGATCGTTTAGATATCGCACCCACCGGTGAGGTTCGCATCGTAGATTACAAAACGGGAAAATCACCGAAACCGGGTTGGGAAGAGAAAGCGCTCTTTCAATTGCGCGTTTACGCTCTCCTCTATTGGCGCAACCAAGGAGTGTTGCCACATCTGTTGCAACTGCTCTACCTTGGAGATACTAAGACGATTAAGAGCGTTCCAACCGAGTCACAGCTTCTATCAACGGAGCGAATTCTCAACGCAATCGGTGCCGAAATCTTGACTGCCCTCGAGAGCGATCATTTTCCAACGAAGAAATCTCGTCTTTGTGATTGGTGCTTCTTTAAGGCAATATGCCCTGCTCATAACTAACTTTAGATTTATCGTGTGAATTAATTTGCGTTGAAGTACTTTGCCTCTGGGTGATGCACGATGATTGCTGACGTTGACTGCTCAGGGTGTAATTGGAATTCCTCAGAGAGCTCTACTCCGATGCGAGCTGGTTCAAGCAATTGGCAGAGCAACGTCTGTTGCTCGATATCTGGACATGCTGGGTAGCCGAATGAATAACGCGAACCACGGTATCCCTGATCCAAAATTCCTTGCAGGTCAGGTGAATCATCCTCACGTACAGACATCTCTTCCCGGATCCGAGCGTGCCAATATTCAGCTAGCGCCTCTGTTAACTGCACAGAGAGGCCATGAAGTTCGAGATAGTCACGATAAGCATTGGCTGCAAAGAGTTCGTTAGCTGCTTCGCTCACGCGATTTCCCATTGTCACTACATGGAAGGCGACTACATCGATATTTCCAGAAGCGCGGGATGCAAAGAAGTCAGAGAGACAGAGCCTTCTATCTCGCGATTGGCGAGGGAAGGTAAAACGCATACGCTCCTGCCCTTTATTGAGACCTTCATGGTGCAAGATAATGAGGTCATTGCCCTCGGAGACACATGGGAAATATCCATAAACGACAGCTGCTTCTAACCAGCTTTGGGATTGCACATCGTTGAGCAGTTTACGAAGACGCGGTCTGCCTTCAGTCTCAGCCATCGCTTCAAATTCTCCGCGCGCGCCTTTTAGGCCCCACTGACCCATGAAGAGGGCGCGTTCATCAAGCATTCCCACGTAATCTGCAAGTGGAATACCCTTAACAATTCTGGAGCCAAAGAAGGGCGCTGGCGGGATCTGAATATCGAGGGCCACATCACTTCTCTTGATATCGATTTCGCGATCTACATCAGCGCGTGGTGTTGCCTTCACGCGTCTTTCACGAAGAGCGGGTAGCGCTGCTCCCTCGTCCCCGCGTTTAACTGCCATGATCGCATCCATGAGACGCAAACCCTCAAATGCATCTCGTGCATAACGAACTTCGCCCGGGAAGACACTTGCTAAATCTTGTTCGACATAGGCTCGCGTCAGCGCTGCTCCACCCAAGACTATCGGCCACTTTTGATCGAGGCCACGGGCTGTGATCTCCTCCAAATTCTCCTTCATTATCACAGTCGATTTCACCAGCAGGCCAGACATGCCAACTGCATCCACATCGTTTTCAAGGGCGGCATCGATAATCTGATTAACAGTCTGTTTGATTCCAATATTTACTACTTGATATCCATTGTTGGACAAGATGATATCGACAAGATTCTTGCCGATATCGTGAACATCGCCTTTAACTGTGGCAAGCAACATTCGACCGCGACCTGCATCGTCTGTCTTCTCCATATGCGGTTCAAGATATGCGACAGCGGATTTCATTACTTCGGCGCTCTGCAAAACAAATGGCAGTTGCATCTCACCTTTACCAAAGAGCTCTCCAACTACCTTCATGCCTTCAAGAAGATGGTCGTTAATGATCTCTAGCGGCTTAATTCCTTCAGCCATTGCAGTATCAAGATCATCGCTTAAACCCACTTTCTCTCCGTCGATGATTCTGCGTTCAAGGCGTTGGCGCAGTGGAAGCGCTGCGAGCTCTGCAGCTCGCACATTTCGTGAAGCTGCCAACTCAACGCCTTCAAAGAGTTGTAAAAATTCTGAGAGTGGATCGTAGGTGCAATTCTCACCGTCATAAGTACGTCGGTCATAAATGAGATCAAGAGCAACTTCGCGCTGACGAACCTGGATTCGCGCCATCGGCATAATTTTGGAAGGGTGAACAATCGCTGAATCCAAACCCGCATCTACGCACTCACTCAGAAAGACAGAGTTAAGAACCACGCGAGCTGCAGGATTTAAGCCAAAGGAGACATTGCTAACGCCCAAGGTAGTTTGCACCTCTGGAAATTCAAGTTTTAGAGAACGAATGGCGCTGATAGTCTCGATACCATCGCGACGAGTCTCTTCTTGACCGGTTGCAATCGGAAAAGTGAGAGTATCAATCAGAATGTCACCAACTGACATTCCCCAATTTTGATTGAGATCTGTGATTAATCTACGTGCTACTCGAAGTTTCCATTCTGCTGTCCGAGCTTGACCGTCCTCATCGATTGTCAGGGCTACAACGGAGGCGCCATGTTCTTTTACAAGTGGCATGATGCGCGCAAAGCGAGATGTTGGACCGTCACCATCTTCATAATTAACGGAGTTAATCACACAGCGGCCACCGAGGGCTTCAAGGCCAGCTTGAATAACAAGCGGTTCTGTAGAGTCAAGGACGATAGGTAAGGTTGAGGCAGTTGCAAAACGAGATGCAATCTCATGCATATCCTTTGCTCCATCGCGACCTACATAATCAACGGAGAGATCAAGCATGTGTGCGCCATCGCGGATTTGATCACGTGCAATTTCAACACAGGTGGCCCAATCTTCGGCGACAAGCGCGTCGCGAAATGCCCGGGAACCGTTTGCATTGGTGCGTTCGCCAATAGCTAGGTATGTCTTATCCTGTCGGAACGGTACATATTGGTAGAGCGATGAGGCACCTGCTTCGATTGCAATGTCGCGATCTTTTACAGAGTGCAGCTGTAGACGCTCAACTACTGCAGCTAAATGCTCTGGCGTTGTTCCGCAACACCCCCCAATGAGTGAGATTCCATAATCGCGGACAAAAGTCTCAAGGGCAGTCGCAAGCTCTTGGGGACCCAGTGGGTATTCCGCTCCCTTCTTTCCAAGAATCGGGAGCCCAGCGTTAGGCATTACTGAAATTCCGCATTGCGCATTCTTGGAGAGATAGCGAAGATGCTCCGACATTTCAGCAGGTCCTGTTGCGCAGTTCAGACCAATCAAATCTATATCAAGTGGTTCTAGCGCATTGAGAGCCGCTCCAATTTCAGAACCGAGAAGCATCGTGCCGGTAGTTTCGACAGTTACCTGCGCAATGACGACCACATCGCGACCTGATTCAGTAACAGCTTGGCGTGCGCCGTTAACAGCAGCCTTCGCTTGCAGGAGATCTTGGGTAGTCTCGATTAGTAACGCGTCAACGCCGGCATCGACCAAACCTTTTGACGCAGTGAAGTATGCCTCTTTTAGTTTTTGATATGTTGTATGCAACAAGCTCGGTAATTTTGTGCCGGGTCCCAGTGAGCCTAAGACGAAGCGAGGTTTGTCGGAAGTGGAGAAGGCATCTGCGGCTTCGCGCGCGATAACACCTCCGGCGTATGCCAACTCATAAATTCGATCTTCGATCCCATACTCAGCAAGATTCGCCCAATTTACACCGAAGGTATTTGTCTCAATTGCATCGACTCCAACCGCAAGATAAGCGTCGTGAACGGACCGTACGAGATCTGGCCGTGTGAGGTTGAGAATCTCATTGCAACCCTCGAGGTTCTGAAAATCTTCGAGCGTCGGGTCAGCTGCCTGAAGCATGGTTCCCATGGCCCCATCAGCAATAACCGTCCGAGTAGCCAAGGCGCGACGAAGGAGGCCATCTACTACTTTGATCTGACTCTTCGAACTCGTCACGGCGCTGAGGTTACCGTAAGGTATCGATGTGGAGATTCATCAGATACCGGCGCTGCGCTCACCTGTGATGGTGATTGCATTCTCTGGATGGAGCGATGCCGCAGATGCTGCAACGGGAGCGGCATCTCATCTATTGGCCTCATGGACTGATTCCGCAACCGATGTGATCCCAGAGCTCATCGCAGATGTTGATTCCGAAGAGTTCTATGACTTCCAAGTAAATAGGCCGACAATCGTGATTGATGATTCAAGTGTTCGCAGCCTTACCTGGCCTGGAACTCAAGTTTTTGCTCTGCGCACCCCAGCTCTGCAGCGAGATTTCATTATTGTGCGAGGAGTAGAGCCTTCAATGAAATGGAAGTCCTTTTCTAGCGACATTCTCGATTTAGCCGATGATCTAGAAGTAGATTTGGTTATCACATTAGGTTCTATGTTGGCAGATACACCTCACACAAGGCCAATAACTGTTACAGGTACCGGAGCACATCCTGATCTTGCCTCTCGTTTAGGAATTGAAACGAGCAAGTACGAAGGTCCAACAGGAATTCTTGGCGTTATCCATGATGGATGCATTCGTCGTGGCATCGATTCGATATCGCTCTGGGCTGCCGTTCCACATTACGCTTCAAATTCACCCTCTCCTAAGGCAATTCTGGCGCTTGTGAATGCAATGGAGGATTTTCTCGATATCTCTTTACCCCAAGGTGAATTGGTTGCAGAGTCGCATGAGTGGGAGCAGGAAGTTTCTGAGCTTGCAAAGGAAGATTCCGATGTTGCAGAGTATGTGAAGGCTTTGGAAGAGAGTAAGGATTCTGCCCAACTTCCTGAAGCAACGGGTGAATCTATTGCACGTGAGGTTGAACGTTTCCTACGTAGACGCAGCGGAGGTTAGAGGGAAATTCCCAGCAAGGTATCCAGGGCACGAGATATCTCGCCTGCTTCTCCCCCAGTACTTCCAGCCTCTGTGGCATCCATCCAATCGCGAATAATCTGCAAAACTCGCGGTGTGTCGAGGTCTTCGGATAAGGACGAAATAATTCCAGCTATGACCTCTTCTGTTGGGGCAACCTCCATTCGAGCAAGATTTAAATGCAAGCGTTCTATCTCAGCTCTTGCATCGTCAAGCACAGATTCGTGCCACATTAAATCTTGAGAATAGCGATGACCCATCAACGCCCAACGGATCGCAGATGGATGTACTCCGTCGCGAAGTAGGGTTGATACGAAGACCAAATTACCTAAAGATTTACTCATCTTCTGGCCGTCAAGTCCAACCATTCCGCAATGCACAAAACTGCGCGCAAATCTCTGGTTGGAAATCACTCTTGTTTGCGCCGCAGACATTTCGTGATGAGGGAAAATCAGATCACTTCCCCCGCCCTGGATATCAATCGCGTACTCATCCTTTTCTTCAGGGACTAGATAGTGATGAGCAATTGCACAGCATTCAATATGCCATCCTGGCCTTCCACTTCCGAAAGGACTTGGCCATCCTGGATCATCGCCCCGTTGTCTAAGCCAAATAAGAGCATCGAGCGGATCGCTCTTTCCAGCGCGAGTTGGGTCTCCTCCGCGCTCGGCAAAGATTGTCAGCATTTGTTCAGGCGTGTAATGCGAACGTTGCCCAAATTCTGGATCCGAGCGCACCTTGAAGTAGAGATCTCCATCGAGCTCATAGGTGGTTTTGGAGTGAACTAAGTTCTCAACAGCTGCAACGACTAAAGGCATTGCCTCCACTACACCTATGTAATCCTTCGGAGGGATAACGTGCAAATCGGTCATGTCGGCTCTAAATAAATCAATCTGCGACTGCGCTAACACCTTCCAATCTACTCCATCTCGCGCTGCGCGTTCAAGAAGTGGATCATCGATGTCGGTAATGTTTTGCACAAAGTCAACGTGTGCACCAGTCGCGCGCAGGTAGCGATTGATCAGATCAAACGTTAGGTATGTTGCTGCATGTCCAAGATGAGTTGCATCGTATGGAGTGATTCCGCATACATACATTCTGTAGCGTTTCTTAAGGGGCAATACTTCAACGCTTCGAGAACTGGTATTAAATAGATGCAGCGCCGGTAATGGAAAACGGGCATCGATTTTTGGAATATAGACATCTGGCCACGAATTCATAGAGAAACCCTAACTTAGAATGGCGGCCAAGGTACGGCCGGCCATTCGCCACTAGGAACAGGAAATTTTCTTACCTCCTTAAGGCGCGCAATTCGCGCAAGGAGGGCCTCAATCTCAATTGCAGTGAGCAGCGATGTAAGATCCAAAGAACGAGAGGTAATCATCTCCGTAAGGCCTGCAATAAGAGAAACTTCTTCGTCGGTCATCTGCTGGTTCGCCCATTGCCAGAGAACTGTTCGCAACTTATCGTCTGCATGAAAAGTGACTCCGTGGTCACATCCGTAGAGATGCCCATCGATATGAGGAAGAAGATGACCAATCTTTCGGTCAGTATTGTTGATGATTGCATCAAAGAGAGCCATGCCTCTTAACTCAGGAAGATCTTCTCTGTAGAACTTCGCTAGATCAACGTTTTCATCAATGGTGATCCACTGTTGCACCATTCCAATTCCGAATGGACCATCCCGCAACACCGTCGGTGGTACCACTTTTAACCCTGAGGCTTCACTGAGTAGGTAGGCTGCAAATTCTCTTTGCGCGAGATTGCCATCTGGAAAATCCCATAGAGGCCTCTCTCCGGCTACCGGTTTATAAATAACCGCCATCTCACTCTGCGCATAAGTGCATTGAGCAAAGAGAGTCGCATTCGAGGCATCCACCAGTCGACCCGTTACATTAAGTTCGCCTCTTTCTAGATGTTCAAGAATCTCAGTCATCGTCGATAACCATTGGACCGCGGACACAAATGTCCTCGCGAGTCGATAGGCCCACCACAGAAAGGGCATGGCAGACGGCCCGCACCGACTACTGATTGAGCACGGGTCGCAAAACTCTGAGCCTCCGATGGCGTAATTAAAGTTCGTAAAATATCCTGATCGCCTGAGAGATCATCAACATCTATGAAGTTAGGCTCTTCTTCTTGGTTTTCACTTATAGCCTGTAAGTCAATCTGTATCAACTCTCGCTCCGCATCGAATGCCAGACCGATAACACCCACTCGGAACTCTTCTTCTATGGGAGTATCAAGCGGAGCGTTATCTTTCTCTAGACGCGAAATGGCAATGGTTGGATCGCTCTGCTTGATTTCACGGACCATATAGTTCAGTCGATCGGCAAGCGCCTGAACTTGAGTTTTTTCAAGGGATACAGAGATCAAATTACTACCGCTACGAGCTTGAATGAAGAATGTACGTTCACCTGGCTCACCGACTGTACCTACGACGAATCGATCAGCAGGATCAAAGAGAAGAATGCGCGAGGTCACTTCCTAGCCTTTCCAGCGTGAATAACTTTTTCAGAAGTCTTACCTTTGCTCACGCGCGATCCCCCGCCAAGTAGAACCCTGGGAGTACGTTGCATAGCTGTCAGAGGTGCGACCGAACTGGTTGAGTCATTAAACGCTAGCAACCTAGCGCTCTTGCCATCGTAATCCAGAATAGTAATTGACGCCGGGTCCACAACTAAACTTTGGAAATTATCTAACTTCATGACGAGAAGTTTGGCCACGATTGCCTTGATGACATCTCCATGTGAAATGAATAAATGAGTGCCACTCTTCTTTGACGCATAAGCACTCTCAATACTTTCCATAGCTCTGGCCTGCATCGCCTTAATCCCTTCTCCGCCAGGGAATTTGACCACACTAGGGGAGAACTGGATCACTTTCCAGAGAGGATCGCGCGATAGGGACCGAAGCTTGCGTCCGCTCCAACTTCCGTAATTGACTTCAATAATCCCGTCATCAATCTGAAAGTCAGAAATACCCTGCGAGTAAGTTGATGCCAGCCACGGTGCAATGGTTTCGTGACATCGTTGCATGGGACTAACGCGTATCGAATCAAATGAACTCTTGCCAATTCGCTCTACGAGTAATTCTGCCTGCTCGAATCCTTTTTTGCTCAGCGATATACCAGGCAACTGCCCTGAAAGAATTCCTGCTTCGTTGGCGACAGAGTGTGCATGTCGCAGGAGAATGAGTCGGGCCACAACACGAAGATTATCGCGGTAATTGCAATAACGTGATTTGAGCCCACGCCTTGCTAGGGTGCACATCATGGAGATGAGAAGAGCTGGCAAGAGCGGATTATCCCTCTCGCGTTTAGGGCTTGGAACAATGACATGGGGTCGCGATACCGACACTCATGAGGCTGCTGATCAGTGTCGGGCTTTTATCGATGCGGGTGGCAACTTTCTCGACACCTCATCGACCTACGGGGATGGCGATAGCGAACGAGTCATTGGAGGCCTTCTAGGAACCTTAATGCAACGCGAGCAGGTTGTGATTGCGACTAAGGCCGGGATCTCCTTTCCCAATGGCATTCGGACAGTCAATAATTCGCGTCAATCACTGATCTCTGAGTTAGATAAATCTCTGGCCCGTCTGGAAACTGATTATGTTGATATCTGGCAGATACACTCATGGGATCCGAACAATCCTTTAGAAGACACGCTATCTGCCTTAGACCTTGCATATACATCGGGTCGTGCGCGTTATGTAGGAATTTCTAATTTCTCAGGGTGGCAGAGTGCGCGGGCAATCACTATTCAAGATTCAAATTCGGCCAAAGCTCCAATTATTTCCCACCAGATTGAATACTCACTCCTGAATCGAAGCGCTGAAGAGGAAGTTCTGCCATGTGCGGATGAAACCGAAGTTGGAGTACTTGCGTGGGCTCCTCTTGGACGTGGAGTTCTGACTGGAAAATATCGAAACGGAATACCCAGTGATTCACGAGCCGCTGCTCCTCATTTTGTAAAACATGTCGAGCCTTACCTGCACCCAGACTCACAAGCGATCGTTGAAGCTGTCTGCGCTGCAGCTGATGGTTTAGGTTTTGCGCCCCTTGAAGTTGCTTTGGCTTGGGTGCGGGATACACCTGGAATTACCAGTGCAATCGTTGGGGCGCGAACAGGTGCGCAGCTACGTGGAATTCTTAAATCGGAAGAGATTTCACTGCCCGATGTCGTGCGTTCAGCCCTTGATGAAGTATCTGCTCTCTAACAATTTTCTAGAAAGTCAGATAAGACCCTCACGCCAAATTCAAGACCCGAAATAGGCACGCGTTCGTCGACTCCGTGAAAGAGCGCCATAAAATCCAAATCCGCAGGCAGCATCAACGGGCTAAATCCATAACCAATAATTCCGAGTTCAGAGAGCGCTTTATTATCAGTACCTCCGCTCATGAGATAGGGAACTGGAATGCCTTCTGGGTCATGTCGTGTAATAGCGCTGCACATGGCTTCGACTAAATCCCCTTCAAAATCAACTTCCAGAGCAATATCTCGTGAAATTGTCTCAATCACAATGTCAGGGCCGATGATTGACCTGATCGTTTCATTAAGTTCGGCTTCATATCCAGGTAAGAATCGTCCATCGATGACAGCGCTGGCACTTCCTGGAATAACGTTGGCTTTATACCCAGCCTCTAACATTGTCGGATTGGCAGTGTTCTGCAAAGTTGCGCCAATCATTCGCGCCGTTGCTCCTATCTCCTGGAGTAACGGGCGCAGATCCTTCTCGTTGTACGGCTTCCCAGTAGCGTGCGCAATCTTCTCAAAGAGAATCTTCACAGTCTTTGTATAGCGTTGTGGCCAGTCAAATTTTCCTATCTTGCTTACCGCATCCGTGAGCGCAGTCAGTGCATTCTCATCGTTCATCATCGAACCATGTCCTGCTCGACCATTGGCCGTGAGTTTCATCCAGTGAATTCCCTTTTGGGCCGCTTCAACGAAGTAGAGCCGCTTGCCATCGCCAACTGTGACCGAGAAGCCCCCTACCTCTGAAATCGCTTCTGAGCATCCGGCAAATACCTCGGGGTGTTCTGCCGCCATCCAGCGCGAACCAAAAGTCATTCCTGCTTCCTCGTCGGCAAAGAATGCAAGCACAATATTTCGTGGCGGCTTATATCCAGTACGCGCCCACTTGCGAACGATAGACAAAATCATGGCATCGACATTCTTCATATCAACTGCCCCTCTACCCCAGATCATTCCATCGCGTATCTCTGCAGAGAAGGGATCGACTGACCAATCATCTGCATTCGCCGGGACTGTATCAATATGGCCATGGACAACTAAGCCAGGACGGTTCGAATCCGTTCCTAGAATGTTCGCAATAACATTGCAGCGACCTGGCGCTGACTCATAGATTGTTGAAGCAATTCCGACTTCCGCAAGGGATGCAACGATGTACTCCGCAACTGCCTTCTCGTCCCCGCGACCTTCACCAAAATTAACAGAGGGAATTCTTATGAGGTCTTGGCAGATTGAGACGACTTCCTCTTCCAAGGTTGCAATCGATTCGTTATCTATTTGAGTCATACTCGTATTCTGCCTCTTCTTATAGGGTCTGCACTGCATTGAAAATCCTGGCTTTTGCGTGTGAGGCGTGGCATTGATATCTTTACCCAGTTATTTCGGCCTTAACGCATAGGATACTTCTTATAGCGAGCGGGTTACTCGTCCGGGTGGCGGAATTGGCAGACGCGCTAGCTTGAGGTGCTAGTTCTCGCAAGGGATTCGGGGTTCAAGTCCCCGTTCGGACACAGAGTTACGGTGAAGAGTGAAGTTATGAATATAGAAGATGCAATCGCTCTCATCAGACCTATTCCTCATTTTCCAAAGCCTGGGATTCTCTTTCAAGACATTTCGCCTCTCCTTGCTCATCCAGAAGCTTTCGCAACCGTTATCAGCGAAATGTCTGGCTTCGTCTCTCCCTCTTCGGTTGTTGCAGGCATTGAGGCGCGCGGTTTTATCTTCGGTAGCGCTATTGCCCACAAGAATGCGTCAGGATTTATTCAGTTGCGAAAGGCAGGAAAATTGCCGGGGGCTACTTTCTCACGCTCTTATGGTTTGGAATACGGAGAAGACAACTTAGAGATTCAACAGGACGCACTCGTTCTCGGTTCTCATGTCACGATTGTCGATGATGTTCTAGCAACTGGTGGCACTGTCGATGCAGGAATCCAGTTGGTTCGCGATGCTGGTGGAATTGTTGATTCCATCGTTGCGCTTCTGGAAATTTCAGCACTTGGAGGACGTCTAAAGCTAGGGAAGAAATATCCGGATATACCTCTTCAGGTTCTTGTGACAATCTAATGCGTATCCCGCAAATTCAAGCGCTGCGGGCTTTAGCCGCGATACTTGTCGTGATCTATCACGCCAAATTAATCGGTGGAGGATTTGTAGGAGTTGACATCTTCTACGTAATTTCAGGTTTTCTCATCACTGGTCTACTTATACGAGAACTTGATAAGACCCAGACTCTCTCTTTTTCTAATTTCTACCTGCGGCGCGCGAAAAGATTACTCCCTTCTTCATTTCTCGTATTGATTGCAACGGGTATTGCGGCCTGGATCGTTCTGCCTACAACG
>ERZ889078.2617-NODE-2617-length-12634-cov-7.692026_pt1 | contig 12634 bp, 3 predicted proteins | sample MGYA00521266_ERZ889078 | MGnify/ENA primary metagenome ERZ889078 (study PRJEB32303, sample SAMEA104408618) | aquatic metagenome | biome: Brackish water; feature: Pelagic; material: water | place: Baltic Sea | collected 2014-06-16T06:34:00 | depth 76,534 m ... | reverse complement strand
CCGTGGTGGCGCTCGGCATCATGGTGAACGTCGGCTCGCGCCACGAGACGCCGGAGCGCTCAGGTCTCGCCCATTTCTTCGAACACATGATGTTCCAGGGCTCGAAACATGTCGCCAAGATGGCCCATTTCACGGGTCTAGAGTCGGCCGGCGCCGATCTGAACGCCAACACATCGACGGATCGCACCTACTACTATGAGGTCATGCCCAAGAACGCGCTTGAGCTCGCGCTCTGGCTTGAGTCCGACCGTTTCGCGCACCTGGCGATCAACGCTGCCAACGTCGAGAACCAGCGTCAGACCGTGATGGAGGAGCGCCGGCAACGCTACGACAACCGCCCCTACGCGGCGTCGCAGCTCAAGCTGATGAAGATGTTGTTCACGACGTGGCCGCTGCAGCACTCGGTCATCGGTTCGATGACCGATCTCCAAAAAGCGCCGCTCTCAGCGTTCGAGCAGTTTTGGCGACACTGGTACACACCGAACAACTGCGTGCTGGTGCTGGTCGGCGACGTGGACGTGGCACAGGCCCGCGAGCTCGTGACGAAGACCATCGGGCGTGTCGAGCGGCGGGCGGAGCCGGCGCACAAGCCAGCCCAAGATCCGGTGCGTGCGGGTCATACCTACGACACGTACGCCGAGCCCCTTGGCAAGATGCCGGCGTTTCACTTGGCGTTTCGCGTGCCGCCCCGGGACCACGCAGAGAGCGCGGCGATCGAGGTGCTCGGCGAGGTGCTGGACGGCGGTGACGCGAGTCGGCTCAGCCGAAAACTCGAGAAGGACACCGGCCTGGCGACGCGCTTTTGGGCCGGAAAATACGGGCGGCGCGACGCTGATGTATTCCATGTCGCCGTAGAGGTGTCCCAGCAGAGCCCGGCCGCGGTGGCGAAGGCCAAGCAGATCGTGCGGGAGACCCTCTATGACATCGCCGCCCAGGGGGTCACCGCAGAGGAGCTGCGGCGGGCCAAGGTCGGCTTGGAGGCCCGCTTCGTCTTTCGCAACCTCGGGCTCGCCGCGCGTGCCAGCCTGCTCGCGCAGCACGAGACGTACGACGGCGACGCGACCACCGTCAACAGGGCGCTGGCCCGGTGGCAGGCCGTCACAGCGGACCAAGTGCGGCTGGCGGCACGCCGCTGGTTTGGCTGGGAGCGCGAGGTCGAGCTCGACGTGCTGCCCAAAGGCGCCGCCGTACCTGCGGCGGGCGGGACCAAACCCCGCTACGTGACGAAGTGGGAGGAACAAATCGCGCGGCGGGAGGCCAAACGGGTCCGTGAAACGGAGGTGCGGACCCGGGCGCTGCAACGACGCGAAAAACTGCGTGCGCAGCTGGCGCAGCGTGCAGCCGCTCGTCAGTCACGGCGCGACGCGAAGCGGAAGGCCAAAGAGGACGCTAAGCGACTCAAGGCGGCGCGCGCAGCCACCGCGGAGGCCCAGATCGCGGCGGATATGGCGCGACGCAAGGCGACGGAGCCCGAGCGGTCGGCGCCGATCGGGCTACCTGCAGCGAACACGCCGGTGACCGTCGACGCGCCCGTCACGCCGATGCCGCCCGCCGCCCTGCCGGACTCCGCCACACCTGCCGCCCCGCCCGCTGCACCGACGGGGGCCACGGCGCCAGCGACAGCGAAGCCACCGGCTCGAGGTTCCACACCAGCTGACGCCCGAAACGCAGGAGGTGCCAAGTGATGGTGTCGCGACTACTGCATACAGCCCTCATCGCCGTTGCGCTGTCCGCGGGCTGTTCCACACCCGCACAAGTCGTACAAGTACAACCCAAGCCCGCGCCAGTCGATCCCTGGGGGACACAGCCGGTGGTGCCGCCAATCGTGCGGGCTGACTTCGCCAAGGCTGTGCGAGTCCACGTCAGCCCGACCGGAGACCCGAGCCATCCCGGCGTCGAGCTGCTCGTCGTCGAGCGCCACGACAGCCCGGCCGTCCATCTGAAGTGGGTGATCCCTGGCGGCCGCAGTCTGGAGTTTTCTGGCGGTTCGCCCACGCGGTGGCCCGAGGGCACCGTGGACGTGATGGCTGAGATGCTGACCGAGGGCTCTCGTGGGCATCGCGGCTTCAAGCTCGCGGCCGCCTTGGAGGGCCATGGCGCGGAGCTCAGCTTCCAGACCACGTCGGACGCCTTGGTCGCGTCCGGGCGCGTGCTGAGTCATGAGCTCGACGCGTGGCTGCGTTTGGCCCGCGAGGCGATGTTGGAGCCCACGTTCGAAGCCCGCCCACTGAAGAACCTGCTGACGCGGCATCGTGCGCGACTGAAGACCCTCGCCACGCGGCCTCAGTCGATCTCGGGTCGCGTCTTCAACCGGCTGGTCTACGGCGCAGCTCACCCGTACGGGTCGCCGGGCGCGACCGAGGCGTCGATCGACCACATCAAAGCTGCGCACCTCAAGGCCGCCCGGGCGGCGCTCGTGCAGTTGGGGGGAAGTACGCTCGTGGTGGTTGGGGACGTGCGCCCGGCCGAACTTGCCCAGAAACTCGCCGCGATGTTCGGCGACGCGCTCGGCGGAGCCAAGGTTGAGCGGCCACCCATGCCGCCGACGACGCCCGCCGCGCCAGGCTGCCACGTCGTTGACGTGCCCAAGGCAGTGCAGACCCTGATCGTCCACGGCAACCCTGGCCCAGCCGGCGGCGAGGCCACGTGGCCGGGGCTGGTGCTCGCCAATCAAGTGCTGGGCGGCTCGGCGAGCTCCCGGCTGTTCAGCGAGCTCCGCGAGCGGCGAGGGCTCACCTACGGCGTCTACTCAAATTTCGATGGACGCCGCGCCGCTGGCGACTGGTCGGTGTCGACGTCCGTCCGCACGGCAAAGGCGGTGGAGGCGCTCAAGGCCTTGGACACGGAGCTCGCGCGCATGCAGCGCACTGCGCCCGAGGCGGCGGAGGTGGCCGCGGCGCGGCGCTACCTGATCGGTCAGTTCATCATGGCGCAGGCGTCTGGTGCGCGGGTCGCGAGTCGGCTGGCCTCGCTGCGCCTCTATGATCGCCCGGACGACTTCTGGCAGCGCTGGGTGAGTCGGCTCCGTGAGGCGACGCCGCAACAGCTCGCCGATCACGCGCGGAGCTGGATGGGCAACAAGACCGCGCTGACCCTGCTCGTTGGCAACCTCAGCGGCATGCGTCCGGCGCTCGACGCGCGGTGTCCGGTGATGGTTCTGCACGACGCACAAGGCCGCCTGCTGCGACATCTCATCGGCAGCGACGCCGAGATGACGGACGCCGACCGCGCTGAGCTCTTCGCAGGGTGGGCCAAGGACATTGGGTCACGGCCGGCCTTGCGTCGCTTCCTGGGCAACACCACGCGCAGCGCCGCGGTCCGAGCGCAGGCGCTTTTTGCCCTGCTTTCCGGCCCGCAAGACGCCGCCGGGCCTCAACTCGGCGACCTCGCTTCGGATTGGCCAAAGGTCGCGGTGGCGCTGGTGCCGCTGCTGGTCGCCGAGTTCGCAGGCGAACCGACAGCCGCGCAGGCCAAGCGCGCACGCGCGGCGCGGCGGTGGCTGCTGGACCTCGCGAGCCCGGCGTCGGGTGACGGGGTCCTCTCCCCGGTGGCACGCACCGCAGCGCTGGCTTCGGTCGCGACTTGGGCGTTCGCGGGCATCGTCGCCGACGGCGACCCGGCGCTTGTGGCGCAGCTCGCCAAGTCTCGCCTCGTCGAAGCGGACTTGGCACGACTCGGTCCACCTGGACTGGCCGGCCTTGAGGCGCTCGTGTCGACGAATGTCTGGCGGACAACTGCAGCAAAGGCGCTGGTCGCTCAGGATAACGTCGCAGCAGCGCAAGCGCTCGCCCGCGGCTATCGTCGGGCGTTTGTGGTCCGCCGTGCGCTGCCGTCCGACGTGGACCTCGAGCTCCTGTCACGCGCACCCGGTGGCGGGGTCGCGCTGCTGCTCTTCGACGTCTACACGCTGCACCGACTCGGTCACGCGGACGCCAGCAAGGAGCCGACGCTCGCGTCGGTCATGACAACACTACAGACCATGATCGCGACCCTGGCCTCACAACCGATCGCGGATGGCGCAGATCAGCGCCCGGAACGCACGGTGCTCGCCCGCGATTTTCAAGCGTTGATGAGCCACTTCGAGTCGCTGCTCGCCTCGCCCGATCCGGACGACCGTTGGTGGTCGGCGGACCATCTGGTCCGATATCGGGCCGAGAAGGGGCTGCGCATCGTGCTCCTCGGGCTCGCGGACGACTTGGCCTACGCGCGGTCGCCGCTCGCCGATGAACAGGCGACAGCAGCGTTCAGCCGGTTCGCCCGATCGCGCATCGTGCCGCTTGGCGAGGCCACGGTGCGCCCGCTGATGTTGGCGGCGCTGGCCGGGCGACGGCGGATCGCCAAAGTCATCGCGATCACAGCGCTGAGGTCCATGCGAGACGCTGCGTCGATGACGGTGCTGGAGACCCACAACGACACGACGGAAGTTGGCGCCGTCTTGGGGCTGACGGAGCCGCTGAGCGTCACCCAGATGGCGCGCGCCGCAGCGGACGTCCGCAAATACGTGGTCGGCGTGGATGCAGCCGAGCGATCCGGACGCCTCACGCCGAAGGTCGCTGCGGTTCACAGAGCAGAGGCATACCGACAGTTCTCGCTCGAAGACCGGGCGCTGGCGGAGGCCGTGTCCGCCGCGGTGGCACGTCGCCTGCGGACGCCGAGCAAGTAACACGGCCGCTGGGACTCGACGAACGTGCGCTCAACGGGCAAAACCGCAACAGCGGGCACGCACGCCACCCCATCCACCAGGAGCCAGGTATGAGCGACCTCCGAGTCGAAGGGACCTACACCGCGCTTGTCACCCCGATGCTGGGCGACGACGCGCGTAGCGTAGATGTCGCCGCGCTTGAGCGACTCGTGGAACAGCAGATCAGCAGCGGCATCGACGGGCTCGTGCCGTGCGGTACGACAGGCGAAGCGGCGACGCTCTCGTTCGACGAGTGGCGCATCGTGGTTGGGACCGTGGTGCGGTGCGCGGCTGGGCGTGTACCCGTGATCGCGGGCACGGGCTCAAACAGCACCGCTACCACGGTCGCTACAACCCAGGCAGCCAAGGAGCTCGGGGCGGACGCTGCGTTGGTCGTCGTGCCCTACTACAACAAGCCCTCGCAGGCCGGGCTGATCGCGCATTTTGAGGCTGTGATCGACGCGGTGTCGCTGCCCGTCGTGCTCTACAACGTTCCCGGCCGCACCGTCACCAACATGAACGCCGAGACCACTGCCCGCTTGGCACGACACGACCAAGTGGTCGCGATCAAGGAAGCCTCCGGCGATCTCGATCAGGTGCAGCGCATCCTGGAGCTGACAGAGGGGCGTTTCACGGTGCTCAGCGGCGACGATGGGCTGTGCGTGCCCATGTACGCCGTCGGCGGGCGGGGTGTCATCAGTGTGGTGTCGAACTGCGCGCCGCTGCAGACCGCCGCGCTGTATCGCGACTTTCGCGCGGGTCGCATCGACGCGGCGGCGCAGGGGCAAATCGCCCTTCGAAGCCTCATTGCGGCGCTGTTTTCTGAGGCCAACCCGCAACCTATTAAGGCTGCGATGGCGGCGCTTGGCATGATGCAGGGCCACGTACGTCTGCCGCTGCTTCAGGCCAGCCCGGAGGCAGACGCAAAAGTCCGCCGCGAACTTGAGCGTCTGGGCCTGGCGCGCCCCTCTGCGACTTGACGGTGTCCGCGCCCCTTGCTAGGGGGTTTGGCTCGATCACTTGTGAGAAATATGGACATCTTGGACCCAACAGCCCTGTCCCGAATCGAAGTTGTCTCGTATGGGGTGACCGACGTCGGCCTTGAGCGGAAGAACAACGAGGACGCTTTTCACATCGAAGAGGCGTCTGGCCTGTACGTCGTCTGTGACGGAATGGGTGGACACGCCTCGGGCGAGCTCGCCAGCCGCCTGACCGTCGAGGCGATCGCGAACTTCGTCACCAACACCATGCTGGAGCCTGGCTTTCGCTGGCCCTACAACACGCCGGGCGCGACGACGCTGGAGACGCGGATCCTCGACAGCGCCGTGCGCCTAGCGAACCGGGCCGTGTACGACGCGGCGATCGCAGAGCCGCGGCACAAGGGTATGGGCACGACGATCGTCGCGCTGATGGTCGGGCAGCAGCAGATCGGTGTGGTGCACGTCGGCGACAGCCGTGTGTATCGCCTACGCAACGGCGACCTGACGCAGCTCACTGACGATCACAGTCTGCTGAACCACTACATCAAGACGCGTGGCCTCACCGACGAGCAGATTCGCACCTTCAAGGGCAAGAACGTCATCGTGCGCGCGATCGGTCTGCGGGACACGGTGCAGCCAGACGTTCAGATCGTTGACGCGCAGGGCGGCGACGTCCTGTTGCTGTGCAGCGACGGCCTCACAGACCTTGTGAGCGACGAGCTGATCAAGGAGCAGATGCTCGTCGGGCGCACGGATCTCAAGGCGGGCGTCGATCAGCTGATTCGCGCGGCGCTCGCACGCGGCGGCCGAGACAACATCACGATCGTGATGGTCCGCACTGCCGGTGACCTGACGGCCGGACCCATAGCGAGCGGGAGCCCGACGACGCTGGAAGACACCAGCCCGGGGTTCGACATCGTGGGCGGCGAAGGTGCGTGGGATCAAGAGACCCTGCCGTCGTATGAGTCGGCCCTGGTAGCGCCGCCGGCGCGGCCGAGCGCGCCGGCGATGCCACAGCCGCGGTCGGGCCAGCAGCTGGATGGTGACACGCCGGAGGCGATGCCCGCGGTCCCGCATTCCGGAGCGATACAGCTTGCCGCGTCGGTGACGGTCCAGGCCGCGCGACCCATGAAGTTTGCGCCAGGCTCCGACAGCAAGGGCGCCCCGATCCCGCCGCCGCCGCCGCCCGCAAACGCTGGTTTTGCGCGCCCGGAGGCGCCCATCGCGCTGCCAGCAAGCCCGCTGGCCCTGCCTGGCCGACCTGCCGTGCCGTCCGAGGCGAACCTGCCGCATGGGAGGGACAGTCGCGGCGCGCCGATCCCGCCGCCACCCGGTCCAAGCGGCCCAAAGCTTGGCGCGCAAGGTGCCATCAACGGCGCCGCTCGCACCGCGATTCCAGCGCCCCCGGCTGACTCAGGCCCCCCCCTCGCTGCGCGCAGCGCGGAGACCGACCGGGGCGTCGCCGCGACAGACGCGGCCGGCTCGCGCCCGGTGAGTCCGACGGCTCGCGCTCAGGTGAATCGGTCGACCCGGGCGCCGGAGTCCGAGTTGCCATTTGCCACGCCGGCTCGCCCTGCCTCGTCGAATGGAGAGCCGCCGCCACTGCCACCTCAGACGCCCGAAGCTTCGGCGCCGGGGATGCCGGCTGGCGATGTCGGCCCGCAAAGCGTCGAAGTGGGACCGGCCGTGGCGCCTGTCACGCCGACTGGGATGGCGACCGCACCCTACCTCTCCGTCGTGCGCCCGCCGCCGATGAAGCGACCGGTCGCGCCCGTCATCGTGACGAGCACCAGCGGTGGACCGCTGGGACCCATGAACGCAGCTGAGCTCTTCACCGCCCCGACCGGGGATCTGCCGGTGTCCGTTGCCCAAGCGATCGACGCCAACCCGCCGCGTAGAACCCCGGCGACCCCGCCTGCAAGCGCCGCTGACATCTTCACCGCACCGACCGCCGTGCTGCCGACACAGTCCGCCAATGGCCCAACGGCGGCGCCTCCGGAACCGACCGCCGCCGCGACGACGGGCGCACCGGCAGCTGACGAGACCCCGCCGCGCCTGCCCACCGATCCGCCTGACGAATAGCGCGGCGCCATGGCCCACGCTAGCGTGCAGCACACAGCGACCGCCGCGCGCATTTGACGCGACGGAGGCGGTATCTACACTGCCAATTGCGGCGGGCGGCGCTCTCTGTCCATTGCGCGACGGAGCCAACTCATGAAGCCACAGGCAAACCACAGCGCCAGCGCGCGTCGCTCACGCGTCGCGCTCGCCGCGCTCGCCGCGCTCGCCGCGCTTGCGGTCGCGCTGTCAGCCACGACAGGATGCGGTGAGGGCTCGGGCGCCGCGTCGACCCCGACGGACACCATCGCTGTGGACGCAGGCCTCGACGCGGGCACGACCACGGGCGGCGACACCACGACGGTCACCGACGCCACGACAGCGACGGAGTGCCCCGGCGGATCAGGGTGTCCGTGCGTCGAGAGCGCCGACTGCGACAACAACCTGTGTATCGCCACGCCGGCCGGCAAACAGTGCGGCACCAAGTGCATCGAGTCGTGCCCGGACGGCTTCTCGTGCCAGATCATCAGCAGAGGTGGCGCAGATGGCCTCCAGGTGTGCGTGCCGCGCTGGGGGTTCTTGTGTGCCCCCTGCAAGACCGACTCACAATGCGAGACAGCGCTGGGGAGCCATGGTTCGCGGTGCATCGTGTACGACAAGACGGCCGGGAGCTTCTGCGGCGCTGGCTGTGAAGGCGACGCCGACTGCCCCACGGGTTTTGGCTGCGAACAGCGCGCGACGATAGCCGGCGAGAGTCGCAAGGCGTGCGTCCGCAAGGACGGCAGCTGTCCGTGTTCACCACGAGCGGTGAGTGAGGCGTTGTCGACCGTCTGCCAAGCGACGACGGCGTTGGGCACGTGCCCAGGCACACGCACTTGCGAGGCGGTCGGACCCATCGGAGCCTGCAGCGCGCCGCCGGCGGTCAATGAGGTCTGCGACGGTGTCGACAACGACTGCAACGGCAGCACGGACGACGGGCTGTGCGACGACAAAAACCCCTGCACGAGCGACGGCTGTGTCAAAGGCGGGTCCGAGTGCAAGCACACCCCGGCAGCGGGCGCCTGCGATGACAGCAGCGCCTGCACCGGGGACGATAGCTGCGACGACAAAGGTGGGTGCGCTGGCAAGACGCTCATCTGCGACGACAAGAACCCGTGTACGGAGGACAGCTGCGCGGCGGCGACGGGCTGCGTGTACACCCCGCACAACAAGCCCTGCGCGGACGGCAACGCCTGCACGACCAATGACCTGTGCGATGGCAAGGGCGCCTGTGTCGGCCTCGCCATCAACGTGAGCGCGACGTGCGACGACAACAACGTCTGCACGGCCGACACATGTGACAGCAAGGCCGCCGGCACGGCGTCGGACGCAGGGTGCATCCATGACGCGACCGCGGGGACCTGCGAGGACGGCAACCCCTGCACCAACGGTGACGCCTGCACGAGCGGCTCGTGCGTGCCAGGTAAGAACGTCTGTGCATGCAACAAGGACGCGGACTGCAGCGGCAAGGAAGACGGCAACCTGTGCAACGGGACGTTGTACTGCAACCAGACTAAAGCGCCCTTTGTGTGCGATGTCGATCCCAAGACCTTGGTCACCTGCGACACCAGCGGGGACAACGCCTGCAGCACGACCACCTGTGCGAGCAAGACCGGCACGTGTGGGGCGACCTCCGAGCCAAACGGCAAGTCGTGCGACGCGGACGGCTCGGTCTGCACCAGCGGCGATGTGTGTGCAGCAGGCGTCTGCAAGGCCGGGAAATCAGTCAATTGCGACGACAAGAACCCCTGCACCGACGACAGCTGCGACCCTGCGAAGGGGTGTAAGTCATCGTTCAACGTGGCGAGCTGCGAGGACGGTAACGCGTGCACAGTCGGCGATACGTGCGCAGCGGGCGGGTGTGTGGCCGGCAAGAAGACCCTCTGTGACGACAACAGCGGCTGTACAAAGGACTTCTGCGATACCCAGAGTGGAAAGTGTGTGTACGACGCGAAGCCGTACGAGGGCGACAGCTGCGACGCGGACGGCTCGGTGTGCACCAAAGGCGACCAGTGTGGCAGCGGCGTATGCAAGAAGGGCGCGGCGCTCGTGTGTGACGACAAGAATCCTTGCACCACGGATAGCTGCGACGCCAAGACCGGCTGCAAACATCTGAACAACAGCTCGGCGTGCGACGCCGACAGCGACGCCTGTACGGTGAACGACGGCTGCAAAAATGGCGCGTGTAGCGCTGGCCCGAAGCAGGACTGCGACGATGGCAAAGTCTGCACGGTCGACGCTTGCGACCCGAAAACTGGGGCTTGTAGCCACGACTCGACGAAGTTGAACGGGACCGCCTGCGACGCGGACGGCAGCAAGTGCACGGTCGGGGACGCGTGCGCGACCGGGCTGTGTCAAGCGGGCAAGAGCCTCGACTGCGACGACGGCAAGTTCTGTACGGCGGACTCCTGTAACAAAGCGACCGGCTGTGAGCAGGTGCCCCAAGACGGCAAGACCTGCACCGATGGCGACGACTGTACGACCGGTGATGTGTGCAAAGGCGGCGGCTGCGGCGGCAAGGCGCTGGTCTGCTCGGACGGCAACCCGTGCACCACGGATACGTGCGGCAAAGGTGGCTGCGCCTTCGCGAAAGTCAAAGACGGCACGAGCTGCGGCGGCGGGAAGTACTGCGTTGTCGGCACCTGCGTGACGCCGTCTTGTGGAGACGGGTTCGTGGCGCAGGGCGAGCTCTGCGACGACGGCAACGGCGCCGCGTGCGACGGCTGCGAGGCGTGTGTGCCGCACGGCAACCTCGTGTTGGATGGCAAGGGCTGGGCGGAGGTGGCCGCGGCGACGCCGACGAAGGGCGGGCTGTCAGCCCCCTTGCATCTGACCGGCGATCTGACTGTGGAGGCGTGGATCCGGCCTGATACGCTGGCGGGCGAGCAGACGGTGGTGGCCAAGGCGCACAAGGGTCAGTCGACGACGTCATTCGCGCTGCTGCTGAGCGGTGGACAGCCGCTGTTCATGCATAGCTCACCGTTTGGAACCGAGTATTTTCCAGCGAAGGTGGGTGGCAAGGCGAAGATCGTGCCCGCAAAGACCTGGAGCCACCTCTCGATCGTGATCGCCGGCGCAGCGGTGCGGATCTTCGTCAACGGTCAGGCGGCTGGCGGCGGGACGCTCTACACGGCGCGACTGGAGGCGCCGACGGCGGGGCTGACGATCGGCAAGCGGTGGTGGGACGCGGGCGGCAGTCCGTTCATCGGTCGGTTGGACGAGGTCCACGTCGCGCGCGTGCCGCTGCATGGCGGCGACTTCATCCCCGGGCGCACGGCACGAACGGATCGCGGCACGGTCGCGCTGTGGCACTTCGATGCACCCGGCGCGGCGGTGGCGACTGACGCCGGGACCTACGGTTTTGACCTCACGCTGAAGGGCGCGAGCGTTGGCAAAGACGACTGCCTAGGCCGCGCGGTGACCGCAGCGGTCTGTGGCGACGGCAAGCTGGACGCCGCGATCGAGGGCTGTGACGACGCCGGGGACGTCGCGTGCGATGGCTGTGAAGGCTGCCAGAAGGAGGAGAGCTTCAACGTCAACGCGACGGGCGCGATGCAAACCGAGGGCTTTCCATCCTGGGCCGGAGACACGGTCTGTGCCGACTGCACGATGACGGTTGAGGCGTGGGTCCGTCCGGACAAGACCGACGGCACCTTCGAGATGATCGGGGCGAGCTGCGGCATCTTCTCGCTGATGTACTCCCAGACGCCGAGCGGCACGTTCTTCGGCCTGGTGCGTTTTCCGCTGCCGCCGCTCTTTGGCAAGACCGTCGTGAAACCTGGCACCTGGTACCACGTCGCGGCGGTCATCGGCTTCGCGAAGGACGGCGCGCTGCGGCTCTATGTCAATGGCAAACTTGAGGCGAGCGCGAGCGCCCAGCTGCCGGCTGAGCTCCCTGGCTGGCAGGTGAGCAAGGAGGTGCTGCTCATCGGCGGCGGCTCCAAGGGCACCGGCCAAGGGTGCGTGTTCAAACAGGAGCAGCCCTTGATTGCCAACCGCGTGCCTGGGCGACTCGACGAGGTGCGTGTGAGCCACGGTCCGCGCTACGGCGATGACTTCACACCGCGCCGCCGCCTGTTGCCCGACGCGATGACGCGAGGCTTGTGGCACTTTGATGGCCCGAAGGGCTTGGGCGCCGACGACAGTGGCCAGAACGTGCCAACGACGGTGCTGCAGGGCACCTCGGTCGCCGATCAGTGCTTCGGTGACCTCGCCAGCACGGCTAGCTGTGGGGACGGGCAGCAGGCGCGGTGGGAGAGCTGCGATAACGGATCGGCCAACGGCCCCTACCCGAAGAAATGCGACGTTTTGTGCACACAAACTGTCGCGCCAGATTGTACGAGCGTCAGCCACGCGCCGCCGTCTCCGGGCGTCGGCAAGAACACGGCCGTGTACGGTTCAAGCGCGTGGACGGTGGAGGGCTGGGTGCGTCTGCCTGCCTTGCCCTTTGGCTCGTACGGGGCGGTGCTCTCCGTCGACGAGCCATCGTCGATCGCAGGCGCCGGCTGCGGCTCGATGCCGATCGCCCAGGCGTGGCGGGTCGCGGTGGCCCCGGGAGGCGTCGACGCGTCGCGGCTCGGCGGCGCGACGCAGAAGGAAAACACCGCGCCGCTGGTCTGGCGCAAGGCCGTGTGGCAACACTTCGCGCTGCAATATCACGGAGACACGACCGGCACGTTGTGGCTCGACGGGCGCCTCGTCCGCAGCTTCACCGGCGTTAAGAACGCCTGGTCTGCCAGCTGCGCGCTGCGCGTAGGTGATCATTTCAACGGCACAGCCCACCCGCTCGCGGCGTCCGTCGCGGCGCTGCGGTGGTCGAAGGTCATGCGCTACGGTGAGCCCTTCATCCCGCCCACGAGCTTCGAGCCCGACGCGA
>ERZ889078.2616-NODE-2616-length-12636-cov-8.339083_pt1 | contig 12636 bp, 8 predicted proteins | sample MGYA00521266_ERZ889078 | MGnify/ENA primary metagenome ERZ889078 (study PRJEB32303, sample SAMEA104408618) | aquatic metagenome | biome: Brackish water; feature: Pelagic; material: water | place: Baltic Sea | collected 2014-06-16T06:34:00 | depth 76,534 m ... | reverse complement strand
CTATTCATGAATATATTATATAGTCTTACCCACTATAAATCACATAGAGCCATTTAAATGAATTTCCATAGCATACCTCCTTCCATTATAAGTCCACTTGTTGTTTATAGATTTTGTTTGGTAATAGTATTTTTGCTGACGGGATGTGCTACTCCAATTGGCGTGAATAAGGTTACACCCAAAGAGTCTTATCAAATTGCAACTGCAAATGCACTTTCCTATGAGGGTAAGGTGAGTAATAATACTAAAGCGGTATTACAGCGTTTTAATTTATTAGATGTATATGACTTAAATCCGCAGCAAGCTATTTCCAACTTACATCAGATAGCATTGATAGATGAAAGCCGAGATTTATTGTTCTCGTTGGCCGAAATAAGCTATGTCCATGCAGAATTATTACCCGAGAATAGTAGTGATCAAAATACAAGTGAGCGAGCACAAGACGTTTTTTTGCAGGCTGCTGTTTACGCCTATTTATATTTATTGGACGAGGGTGATCAGCCACCACCAAGTCCTTATGATAACCAATTCCGAGAAGCTTGTGAAATCTACAACCGAGCATTGGCACAAGGTTTCAAGGATGTTAACGGTGAAGGCCTTGCACTTGCCAGTAGTGTCCGTGAGTTAGCTGGTGGACTATTAACAATTTCACGCGAGACAAGTGAGCTTGGGTGGAATCCCAGTAATTTTGATAATTTTTATTCAGCAGATGCTTATGATGTTTATGGATTTACAGTTCGCAATCGTACTTCAGGACTGGGATTGCCAATTATTGGAGTGACCCATAAAACCAGTGAAGCACCAAATGGCGGCGCAATCCCCATTACTGCATTTTTACGCATTAAGGGTAACTTACGGGATCTGCAAGCCGGACGAGGTAGCGCAAAACTAGAGCTCTATTCAGCTTATGACGATAGTGAAGTTATAGTTAATGGTCGGCACGTGCCATTGCAAGCAGATACGACTGCCCCTCTTGCCTATCGATTGAACGATCCAGAATTGTGGAAAGTAGGTCTGAAAAATTTTATTTCCGGAACTCAAGTTGAAAATCATATACTTATGGTTCAGCCTTATCAACCAGGACGTATTCCGGTGGTTCTTGTTCACGGTACAATTAGCAGTCCTGTGGTATGGGCTGAGATGGTCAACAGACTGCGGAGTGATTCCGTACTTCGTAAACGCTACCAATTTTGGTTTTATGAGTACACTAGTGATGCTCCAATTGTTCATTCGGCAGCTATTTTACGTGAAACGCTAATTAAAATGGTTGATCAACTAGATCCTGAACACAAAGATCCCGCAATCTCTCGAATGGTGGTAATAGGGCATAGTCAGGGTGGGTTGCTGACCAATTTGACCGCTATTAATTCGGGTGACCGTTTCTGGCGCGTCATCAGTGATCAGCCATTTGATTCGCTCGATGTCGATCCCCTGATAAAAACTAACATGAGTCAGGCGCTATTTTTCGAGCCACTACCCTTTGTTAAACGAGTGGTTTATATCTCTACCCCCCATCGCGGTAGTTTTATAACCAAGGATTGGGTTCGGAAATTTACACGATTCATAATGAAATCACCTCTTGATTTAATTAAGGGAGGTGTTGCAAAGTATGCGCAATTATCAGGGCAGGTAAAAATGCCTCTTGGCTTAAGCGATAAGTTGGCCACTAGTATTGATGGAATGACCCCCGGAAATCCGATGATGAAAGTATTGGTTGAGAGTCCGCTGGCGCCAGGCGTGACAGGCAATTCAATCATCGCTGTGTTGCCTGGTGAAGATATTAAGACTGGTAATGATGGCGTGGTTGATTATAGCAGTGCACATATCGATAATGTCGAGTCCGAATATATTGTTAGGTCAGGACATTCTGCACAAGGACATCCACTGACAATTGAAGAAGTAAGACGAATTTTACTTCACCATCTAAATCAGTAGTGATGCAATTGTTTCGGAAGCCATTAATTAAAACGATATGACATAGTCGATATGATGCAAGTTATCCAAAAATTTAACTATCGATATGTGGAAAGGTTATCTCGATAATAATCATTGGCTGGACTTTAATCTCTTTGCTGATTATGATGCCAACTACACCATTTTGGGTGGAATGATTCACATAATAATTTATTCGTTTTATAAAGGATATTCTCATGTTACAAAAACAACAACAAGCACCTTTATTTAGCTCGCCAAATCAGTTAAATCAATTGGTTAACTTATCGGATTTTGCGGGTAAAAAGAATGTGGTTTTATACTTTTATCCTAAAGATGATACGCCGGGCTGCACAATAGAAGCCAATGATTTTACAAGACTTACTGAAGAATTTTCCAAATACGATACCGTAGTTATTGGAGTTAGCAAAGATTCTTGCGAAAGTCATATTGATTTTATTAACAAATTTGGTTTGAAAGTAGAGTTATTAGCGGATACTACAGGCGAACTCTGTGAAAGTTATGATGTGTGGCGAGAACGAGAAAAAAATGGTGTTAAAAGTATGGCAATTTTGCGCTCTACTTTTATTGTTAATAAAGAAGGAATTTTGGTTGAGGCAGCTTATGGTGTAAACCATGAAGGTCATGCTGAAGAAGTTTTGGAACAAATAAAGAATATTTAGTTATTTGGCATCCTACCACTTTCAGCAGTAAATTTCCTTTGATTTGCGAAAAAGTATGCTTATTAGATTCTTTAATAGTCAGCATAAAAAATATAAGTAGAAAACCTTGGGAGTATCAAAATGATACCAGAGCAAACATTAAGTTTGATCGGCAAAGTCGCTTTAGTTAGTGGTGCTGGAGTGGGCATAGGTCAAGCCACTGCCTTGGCATTAGGGCAGGCAGGGGCATTTATTGGAATACACTATCATTCAAGTAAAGAAGGCGCTGAAAAACTTCGTGACCAGCTATTATCGCAACAAATCAAGTGTGTATTATTACCGGCCGATCTTACTAATGAGGATGAAGCTAATTCACTAGTTGACAAGTTAGTGAGGGAAACAGGTCGGTTAGATATTTTAGTTAATAACGGTGGTGGGTTGGTTAAACGTGCCAAAATAGAAGACTGTACGCTTGAGGATTGGAATAAATCTATAGATCTTAATTTGACTAGTGCTTTTTTGTTAACTAAACGAGCTATTCCGCATTTGCGGGCAACAGGAAGTGGTCGAATTGTCAACATTTTGTCACTATCAGTGCAAACAGGTGGTGCTAATGGTGGTGGATCTTATGCTGCAGCAAAAGGTGGGCTCATGGTGTTTACGCACACTTTGGCGAAAGAATTGGCACCTCACGTCCGTACTAATTCAGTTATGCCCGGAACAGTCGAAACCCAACACCACGAAATCCATTCTACCGAGGAGATGTTAGAGAATTATCGAAAACAGACTCCGTTAGGGCGTAATACGTTTGCTGAAGAAGTTGCAAGTTCTGTATTGTTTCTTGTCAGTGATATGTCATCGCACATTAACGGTGCTTTGATTGATATTAGTGGTGGACGATTTTTACGTTAATTTTTTGTTATCTTGTATTTGTTATTTGTTATTTGTTATTACGATTTGAAGATCAGTTAAAATAGATTTATTTTAATTAAAAATAATTGTACTAAAGTAATTGGATTTTTATGCTCTGATTATTTTTTATAACTTATCGTTTAACATCTAATATGTTTAACTTGTTTTTTTGTTTATCCCCAATTTAATTTAGGATCAATTATGCAATTAAAATACCCATCAAAGTTAGTAGTAACCAGTTTTATATGTTTGTTGTTAGTAGCTTGTGGCAACATGGATGTTAAAAAAACCTATGAAACTGACGTCGTAGGTTTGACTAAGCCAAGTACAGTTTTAATTTATGATTTTTCGATTGACCCCAAGGCTGTCCAACAAAATGCTAATCCAATTTCAAAATTGATGAGGGATGATAAAAATGAGGCTATAGATAAAAAAAAATTGGCAACTGAGGTTGTTGATGCCATGTCGAAGGAGTTAGTGAAGAAAATAACGGCATTGGGTTTGAACCCAAAACGGGCGGATCAAAGTTCTCCGATTGCGGATGGTGCAATAACGATTCATGGCAAGCTCATTAAGATTGATGAAGGTAATAGCCTGACTAGAAACGCCATAGGATTAGGTGTAGGGAAGTCAGCACTAGACGCTAACGTGCTAGTTTATGTTCATTCCTCGACTGGAGATCAAGAGTTAATTGCTTTTGATGCTCATGCTGATAGTGGCAAGAAACCTGGTGCTGTTGTTATGGGGCCTGCAGGAGCAGCCGCAGGTGCGGGTGCGGCTGCGACGGTTGGTGCAAATGTAGCGAAGGGTGCAGCCGATGCATATAAGTCAGCTTCAGCACATCAAGCAGAAGGTATGGCGGAGGAGATTACTGCTGAGTTGGCTAAGTTTTTTTCCAAGCAGGGCTGGATTAATCCAAGTTTGGCGAAGTGAACTAATTCGCAAATTATTTTGGTATTGTCCGACTCAGTATGAAATTGTAACCAAAATTTAACGGTAACTCGAATATAAACCCTCGCTGGGAATTTCTTAGTGAGGGTTTTTTATTTCTTAATCATTTAGATAAAAAAGGGTGTATACATGTTAGCTGGGCAATCTATTGTTGGGGCTGAAGAGCTTGTGATGCATGCTGTCCATTGGCTGAAATTGATGGTTGAATTGACTGGTGCTTTGGTAATCGGTATGGGCTTGCTGGCAACCTTAACCACATGGATTCGAAGTATTAGAATAAGTAGCAAGGACGTTTTTATTGAAACACGTCTGACGTTAGCACGTTATTTGGCGCTGGCTCTTGAGTTGCAATTGGGTGCTGATATTTTGTCTACGGCAGTGTCACCGAGTTGGGATCAGATCGGTAAGCTGGCGGCAATAGCCGTTATTCGTACGGCACTTAATTACTTTTTATTGCGTGAGCTTCATGAGGATAGTCCCAAGGTAGTTTAAAAATAGCATCGCCCTTATACTATGACCTTATCGATTTAACTTCTCTTTGCAAATAATAACTCTAATTTTATTAAATATTTTTGAGTAATTATTCACTTATTGGAATAGGCAAAAACTGTAGCCATTTTATGTCACCGCTTATGTCTTCTTCACTTGGCAGAGTGGAAGATTTCCAACCACCACCCAGCGCTTTTATTAAAAGAACAGCAGCGCTAAGACGCTGGCCTTGAAGGTCAACAGCTGTTTTTTCATTGGCGAGTGCGGCTGCTTGATCGATCATTACATTAAGATAACTGATGGTTCCAGCTTTGTATTGGTTTGTTGTTAAAAGAACAGCTTTTTGGGCAGATTCTACTGCTTTGTTCTGAACCAGCACTTCCTGTTCAAGAATTCGTAGTGCGGCCAAATTATCCTCAACTTCTTGAAAACTGACCAGAACAGCTTGACGATAAGCGGCCACAGAGGCGTCATATGCGTCAATAGCTTGTTGCATTTGTGCACCACGAAAACCGCCATCAAATAGAGGAATTGCAAATGCGGCTGGTCCTAGTGTCCAATAACGTGATGCCGAATTCATTAAATTTGAAACACTATTGTTCTGCTGGCCATTATTGGCCGCAAGATTTACAGTTGGAAAATAAGCAGCTTTAGCTACCCCTATAAGTGCATTCGCTGCAGCAGCTTGTCGTTCAGCAATTGTGATATCCGGTCTTCGCTCTAAAAGTTCTGACGGTATACTGACGGGTATAGCTGGAAGAAAAGTATTCAGTGCCCCCACAGAGATGGTTACTTGCGCGGGAGGCTTGCCTATTAGAATGGCTATAGCATGCTCTACTTGTGCTCGTTGTACTTCTATATTAATAGCTTGAGCTTGTGCTGATTGGAGTTGAGATTCAGCTTGGACAATTTCAGACTTGGCTGCTATACCCACGGCATAACGGTTTTGGGTCATTGTTAATGTTTTTTGATAAGTCTTAACGGTATCGTTTAAAAGCTTTATCTGTGCATCGAATACTCTTAGCAGGAAATAATTTTGAGCTAATGTGGTTTGTGTTGATAAACGTAAGGCCTGTAGAGTCGCTGCACTGGCTTGTGCATTGGCTCGACTTGATTCGACTTGTCTGCGGACACTGCCCCATAGATCTGGTTCCCAGGCGGCACTTAATGCAGTATTAAATAGGTTCGTGACACCACTTACAGCTTTTGTTTCTCCACTGACGGCCTTGAATCTACTAGCAAACGCAGAAGCATTAGCGATCGGAAAATAAGCTGCAGTTGCAGTTTGTACCATTGACTGGGACTGACGAAATTGAGCTTCTGCTTGAGCGATTGATTGATTGGCAATATTAATCTGTTCTTCAAGGGCATTCAGGCGTGGATCCTTAAATATTTCCCACCATTTATCAGAAATTTCAATATCACGAGGATGAGCTTGTTTCCAACCTTTAACCTCTTTAAATGCATTAGGAAAAGCATTGGTTGGTTTTTTGTAATCAGGCCCTACACTGCAACCCTCTGCTACTATGAAGCAAAGAATGGTAACTAACCTTAATAAGTAGGTAATCATAATTAATTCAGAATGTCAGGGAAATGCACTTAAAGCAGATTTGTCGGATTCGAAAACGGTGTTGACGCTTTACGTTGAAGAGTGCGACGACACCAAGACTGAAAACGATCCAGATATAGATAAATAACAGGAGTTGAATATAACGTCAGCACTTGACTAAACACTAAGCCGCCGACTATTGCTATACCCAAGGGTCTTCTTAATTCAGATCCGTAACCTGACCCAAGGGCAAGTGGTAATGCTGCAAGAAGGGCCGCAAAAGTAGTCATCATAATGGGACGAAAACGCATCAAACAGGCATTGAAAATAGCATCTTTTGGGCTCATAGCCAATGTGCGTTCAGCATTTAAGGCAAAATCTATCATCATAATGGCGTTCTTCTTTACGATACCGATCAATAAAATAACACCAATCATGGCTATGATGCTAAATTCAGTTTTAAAAACAATGAGTGCCAGAATTGCACCAATACCTGCAGATGGCAGAGTGGAAAGAATTGTCAGAGGATGGATATAACTCTCATATAAAATACCCAGTACAATATAAATTGAAATCAAAGCAGCCAGAATTAGCCAAGGTTGATCATTCAAAGATTCTTTGAAAGCTTTTGCAGTTCCTTGGAAACTTCCATGAATAGATGCAGGAACCCCAAGATTGCTCATTGTTTCTGTTATTGCTTGGCTTGCTGTAGATAAAGACGTGCCAGGTTTAAGATTGAAAGAGATGGTTCCTGCGGGAAACTGGCTTTGGTGGTTCACAGATAATGGAGTATTGGTAGTTGAGTAAGTTACAAAAGTTGAAAATGGTATTTGCCCTCTAGATGTTAACTGGGGCACTGCTGGAGCATTGATATAAATATTCTTCAATGTTTCTGCGCTTTGTGAAAATTCTGGAGTAACTTCCATAATGACACGATATTGGTTAAGAGAGTTGTAAATTAAAGAAATTTGTCTTTGTCCAAAGGCATTGTTGAGTGTGGAATTAATTTGTGTCTGACTAAGCCCAAGTCTGCTACTAAGGTCACGATCGACCTGGAGTGAAATTTGCTGTCCATTATCCTGCTGATTGGTATTTACATCGACTAATTCTGTGCGTTTTGATAATGCTTTGACTATTTGAGGAACCCAAGTGCGAAGTTCTTCTAAATTATCTGCTTGCAGGGAATATTCAAATAAAGCGGAAGAGCCGCGTGCTCCGATCCTTAAATCTTGGGGTGACTGCAATATCAATTGGGCTCCTGGTTCATTTTTAAGTTTACCCCTTAGTCGCGTCATAAGTTTATCAACACTCAATTGCCTTTCTTCTAGGGGTTTAAGAGTTGCAAACATTCGCCCGGTATTTGTGCTGCGTTGCCCCCCAGTAAAGCCGATGACTGTTTCAATTTCAGGATCTTGGTGTAATATTGCAACAAAATCAGCCAGTTTTTTTTGCATGGCTTGTGAGGATATACTTTGATCAGCTTGAATGGTTCCTGAAAGTCTTCCAGTATCCTGAATAGGAAAGAAGCCTTTGGGTACTATTGTATAAAGGTATATATTTAAGCCTATCGTACATAATAATAATAACATCACTAATGGGCTGTTACGCAAAGCCCATCGAAGCGTATGTTCATAGCCAGTAACCAAACGATTAGTATGTTGTTCAGTGAAGTGGTAAAGATGACTACGAGTTTTTATTTTTAAGGGTCTTAGCCAAAGCGCGCAAAGCATGGGTGTAGTAGTCAGTGAGATGACTAAGGAAATGAGTACGGCAGCCGAGAGAATCACTGCAAATTCTTGAAAAAGACGCCCCACAATCCCACCCATTAATAAAATAGGAATAAAGACTGCAACAAGCGATAGACTCATGGTCAGTACAGTAAAGCCAACTTCACCCGCACCTTTTAAAGCGGCTTGTCGTGAGGAGGTGCCTTGTTCCATATGGCGTGAAGTATTTTCAAGAACAACAATTGCATCATCGACTACAAAACCTGTAGCTATAGTGAGCGCCATCAATGAAAGATTATCTAAGCTATAGTGACATAAGTACATGACTCCGAAAGTACCTAGTAAGGACACAGGTATAGTAATGATAGGAATCAGGGCGGAGCGAAGATCTCGAAGAAACAAAAAAACTATAAGAATTACTAGACCTATAGCAATTAAAAGGCTTCGCTCAACTTCATGAAGAGAGGCGCGAATTGTAATGGATCTATCTAGAACCAACGACAGTTTACCGGCGCTGGGAATAGATGCCTGTAATTGAGGTAACAGTGATTTTATTTTATCAACAGTTTCTATGATATTGGCGCCGGCTTGTTTATTTATGATTAACAAAATAGCGGGTTGGTTGTCTTTGAGTCCGGCAGATCGTAAGTCTTCTACAGAGTCTAGGGCCTGTCCCAGATCTGATAAACGTATGGCTGCGCCATTTTTATAAGTAACGATGAGAGGCAAATATTCGCTCGCTGTTTTGGCTTGGTCGTTGGCATAAATTGGTAAGTGATGTGTCGAATTTTCAAGAGCACCTTTAGGTCTATTGACATTGCTTGCAGCAATCGTAGCTCTTACTTCTTCAAAGCCAATACCGTATTTTGCTAAAGCGACAGGATTAAGTTGAATTCTTACTGCAGGTAGAGAGCTACCACCCACTGTAACTTGTCCAATTCCTTGAATTTGTGATATTTTTGGTGTTAGAATTGTTGAGGCGGCATCATAAAGTTGCCCGCGTGTCATGGTTTCTGAGGTTAAAGCAAGGATCATGATTGGCGAATCTGCCGGGTTGATCTTTTTATAACTTGGGCGATTAGGCATGTTGCCTGGTAGTAAGTTATTGGCAGCATTAATAGCAGCTTGTACATCTCGCGCAGCACCATCAATGTCACGATTAATATCAAATTGCAACATAATACTGGTTGTACCCATAGAACTTGCAGAAGTTATTTCTGTGATACCTGCGATATGCCCAAGTGCGCGTTCTAAGGGTGTTGCTACTGAAGAACTCATAATTTCGGGACTGGCTCCTGGCAAGGAAGCTTGAACAGAAATAGTGGGAAAGTCAACTTGTGGTAGGGGTGCGATCGGTAATTGGAAAAAAGCGATTAATCCCGCCAAACTAATTGCTAGTGTTAGAAGTGAAGTGGCTATTGGACGATAGATAAAATACTCTGATAAATTCACAGAGATTCCTGGTCGATATCTGGAGTGCCGGTGATTTTTCGCTCCAATTTATTGAAATACAAATAAATGACTGGAGTAGTGAACAGGGTAAGTAGCTGACTCATGATTAAGCCACCCACCATTGTAATACCAAGTGGGTGGCGAAGTTCAGAGCCCTCTCCAGTACCCAACATAAGAGGTAGCGCACTAAGTAGAGCAGCCATGGTTGTCATCATGATTGGACGAAAACGCTGGAGACAGGCTTGGTGTATCGCTTGTCTTGGTGAAAGACCTTGTTTGCGTTCCGCATCGATGGCAAAATCTATCATCATAATGGCATTTTTTTTGACGATACCTATGAGTAGAATGATGCCGATAATTGAAATTATTCCTAAATCGTTACCTGAAATTATCAGCGCAAGAAGTGCGCCTACACCCGCTGATGGTAGCGTCGAAAGAATTGTAATGGGATGAATGTAACTTTCGTAGAGTATGCCTAACACAATATACACGGTCATTATAGCCGCCAGAATTAGCCATAATGTGTTGGCTTGTGAAGAGCCAAACGCCAGTGTCGCACCTTGGTAATTGGCTTGTACACTTAGTGGTAATGCTATTTTTTCTTTGCTTGTTTCGATGATTTTAATAGCATCATCTAAAAAGGCATTAGGTGCTAAGTTAAAGGAAATAGTTGTTGATGGAAATTGTCCCAAACGATTGGTAATAAGAGGTGCTGTATGCTCAGATATATTGGCAATTGTTGATAGAGGAACTTGAACGCCAGTTGACGATGGTATCCGAATATTTTTTAAACTCTCTAAACTTTGTCGAAATTCAGGCTTAACTTCAAGTACTACTCGATATTGGTTAGATTGTGTAAAAATAGTAGAGATAAATCGTTGCCCAAAAGCATCGTATAAGACATTATCAATCGCGGCAATACTAATGCCCATTCTGCTTGCTGTACTTCGATCAATAGCTACGAAAGCTTGAAGTCCATGGTCTTGAAGGTCGCTGTTGATTTCAGAAAACTGCGGTTGTTTAGATAATTCTTCAACGAGAATTGATGTCCAGTAACTTAACTCTTCACGATTTGCGGATTCCAAAGTAAATTGGTACTGACTGCGGCTAACACGATTTTCAATAGTAAGGTCTTGAACAGGCTGAAGAAATAGTTTTATACCTTCAATTTGGCTAACCTTGGCTTGTAATCTGTGGATAATTTCTGTGGCGTTAATTTTTCGTGCGTCTATTGGTTTTAACGTTATTATGAATCGTCCGGTATTGAGTGTGTGATTAGTTCCGTCAACACCAATAATAGAGGAAATATCTTCGACAGCAGGATCTTCCAGAATTATTGAGCTTAAAGCTTGTTGACGCTCAGACATGGCTGCAAAAGAAATGGATTGTGGCGCTTCAGAAATTCCTTGAATAATGCCAGTGTCTTGGATGGGAAAGAAACCTTTAGGAACGACAAGGTACAATAATAGGGTAAGTACCAACGTTGTAAGAGCAACTAAGAGTGTCGCGCTCTGATGCTCTAGAACAAAATCCAGCATTTTTGCATAGCTTTTAGTTACGTTATCTAAAAAATGTCCGCTGGCTAAATAAAACCTACTTTTTTTCTCTTCCGATTGAGGCTTTAACATTTTTGCGCACATCATTGGCGTAAGGGTCAGCGAGATAAATGCAGATATAAGGATGGCTACTGCTAGTGTAATTGCAAATTCGCGGAATAATCGGCCAACTATGTCGCCCATGAATAACAAAGGGATTAAAACGGCGACCAATGAAAAAGTTAAAGAGATAATTGTGAAAGAAATTTGTTCAGATCCTTTGAGAGCAGCATTCCTTGGAGTTTCTCCTTGTTCAATATAACGGGTAATGTTTTCGATAACGACGATGGCATCATCAACTACAAAGCCGGCAGCTATAGTTAGTGCCATGAGGGTCAAGTTATTAATGCTAAAGTCGGCCAGATACATAATGGAAAAAGTGCCAATCAAAGAGAGTGGTACGACAATTCCGGGAATAGCGGTGGCAGAAGCATTGCGTAAAAACAAAAAGATAACTAGTACTACCAAGGCAAGTGCAATAAGTAATTCTGTATGGACATCTTGAATTGAAGCTCGAATCGTGTTGGTGCGGTCAGTTAATATGACAACGTCAAGAGCATTGGGAAGTGCTTCTTGCAATTTAGGTAATAGTTGTTTGATGCGATCAACAACTTCGATGACATTACTGCCGGGTTGGCGCTGAATATTGACAATAACAGCAGATTCACCATTTGCCCAAGCGGCTAATTTTATGTTTTCAGTATCGTCGATGGCATCGGCAATATCCGATAAAAATATAGGTCTGTTATTACGATATGCAATGATCAGCGCTTTATATTCTGCCGCTGATCGAAGCTGATCATTGGCATCGATAATAGCTGATTTAGCTGGGCCATCAAACATCCCTTTAGGCTGGTTGACATTAGCATTGACTATAGCAAGGCGGAGGTCTTCCAAGCTTAGGCCGTAGGCGGCCATCGCAGTGGGATTAGCTTGAACACGAACAGCGGGTCGTTGTCCACCACTAATTGTTACCAAACCCACTCCTGATAATTGCGAAAATTTTTGAGCCAGTCTAGTGTCAACCAGATCTTCAACTTTAGATAAAGGTAGTGTTTTTGAAGTAACTGCTAGCGTTAAGATAGGCGCATCTGCAGGGTTAACTTTATTGTATATTGGTGGCATGGGGAGATCAGTCGGAAGGAAATTGTTGGCGGCGTTGATAGCAGCCTGTACTTCCTGTTCGGCAATATCCAGATCTAAGTTCAGGTTAAACTCAAGTGTAATTACCGAAGCACCTCCAGAACTTGAAGACGACATTTGATTTAAGCTGGGTAGTTGACCAAATTGCCGTTCCAATGGAGAGGTGATTAGAGAGGTCATGACTTCTTGGTTGGCGCCAGGATATAAAGTTACTACCTGAATCG
>ERZ889078.2615-NODE-2615-length-12638-cov-11.376142_pt1 | contig 12638 bp, 8 predicted proteins | sample MGYA00521266_ERZ889078 | MGnify/ENA primary metagenome ERZ889078 (study PRJEB32303, sample SAMEA104408618) | aquatic metagenome | biome: Brackish water; feature: Pelagic; material: water | place: Baltic Sea | collected 2014-06-16T06:34:00 | depth 76,534 m ... | reverse complement strand
GCTGCAGGAGGTTTCATCGACAAATACGGCTACCCCTTCTGCCGTGGAAGGATGTTCCTTACCATTGAAAAAGATACAGGTCAGTATGACGACCAGGTTGAGATCTCATGGGCATCAGGCGCATGCCTTTTTGTTCGAAGTGAACTGTTTCATCAACTTGGAGGCTTTGATGATGATTTCTTCGCACACATGGAGGAGATAGATTTTTGCTGGAGATTACACAACTATGGCTACCGCGTGATGTATTGTCCGGATTCAGTGGTTTATCATATAGGCGGAGGTACACTGCCCAAGGCATCCTGGCGGAAAACCTACCTGAACTTCAGGAATAACTTCATGCTTCTGTATAAGAATCTTCCCTCAAATCTACTCTTTGGCATCTTCGCGGCACGCCTGGTTCTGGATGGTGTTGCGGCGTTCAAATTCCTGATCCAGGGAGGGTTTAAAGATTTCTGGGCGGTTGGACATGCCCATGTAAGTTTTTACCTCGCCCTCCCATCTCTTTATAAAAAACGGAAACAACTGAAACACGGTAGTATGAGAATGCTGTTTAAACGAAATGTTGTAGTGGAATACTACCTCCGGGGAAAAAAACGCTTCTCACAACTGGACCCAAAAAAATTCTTCCCCTCCTGACCCAGTCTACAGTCTACAGTTGGCAGTTGGCAGTTCCCAGGATCCAGGATCGAGGATCTAGGATCCAGTCCCCAGGAAGCTCTCCACCGCCAGCCGGTAGGAATCCAGCCCGAAACCGGTGATGATCCCTTTCACGCAAGGTGAGAGCATAGAGATATGACGATAGGATTCCCGGGTAAAAACATTTGAGATATGTACTTCGATCACAGGAGTCCGGATCGATTTAACGGCATCACCAATAGCAACTGATGTGTGGGTATACCCACCCGCATTGAGGATGATGCCGTCATACAGGAAACCCACCTTTTGCAGCGCATTGATGATCTCTCCCTCAACATTCGACTGAAAATATTCAATTGTCACGAGAGGATATTCTTTTCTGAGCTTCTTAAGGTACACCTTAAAACTTTCGCTCCCATATACAGACGGTTCCCGCTGTCCAAGCAGGTTCAGATTCGGTCCGTTTATGATGATCAGCTTCAAGCGCGTAAAACTTGAGACAAAGATAATTATTTCCCGGATCCCGGATACCGGATGCCGGATGCCGGACAAAATAAATAGTATGACAATGGTGTTCAATGATGGCAATGATGGCAATGTTGCACAATTTCTTCGTATCTTTGTCCCACTATCAATTAGGGGTGCCTTAACACAAGGGCTGAGATCATACTCTTTGAACCTGATCCGGGTAATGCCGGCGGAGGGAGACCGTTTCAAAAATCACCTTACTCCTCAATTGATCGATTTATCGTTCATATACCTATTTATTAAGCTGAATCAATGATGAAAAAATTTCTTTTTTTCCTGGGATCAATACTCATGATTATACCTGCTCAGGCACAGGTTGTCATACGTGGGAATGTGACGGTAAAACACGATGGGGAACCTTTGCCGGGAGCACATATCCGTATCCATAACACATTTCTTACAACCGCTTCAGACAGTGCCGGAGACTACAAGCTCACAGGCATCAGAAAAGGAAATTATACGCTGACCTGTTCATATGTCGGCTTTAAACCGATAACTTTCCCATGCAGGATCCTCAGGGATACAACAATCAATTTTCGCATGGAAGAGAGCGCTATCCTGGGCGAAGAGGTAAATATTGTAGCTACACGGGCAGGGGAAAAATACCCGACAGCTTACACTACGCTCAGTGGCATCAGGATTGAAGAGACCAACCTGGGACGGGACCTGCCTTATGTCATCCAGTCTACTCCTTCGGTGATTGTTACATCTGATGCCGGCAACGGGATCGGGTATACCGCTTTGAATATCCGTGGCAGCGACCTTACCCGGATCAACGTCACCATAAACGGTATTCCGCTGAATGATGCCGAATCACAGGGAGTTTGGTTTGTTGACCTCCCCGACCTGGCCTCATCTTCTGAAAATATTCAGATCCAGCGAGGAGTAGGGACTTCAACCAACGGTGCTGGCGCTTTTGGTGCCAGTATCAACATCCTTACGTCCGGGATGCAACAGGATCCGTACGGAGAGCTTTCGGCATCCTACGGGTCATTCAACTCCTGTAAAGCCACGCTGAGATTCGGGTCAGGGATCCTTAAATCGGGACTGGCCATCGACGGTCGCCTTTCCTGCATCTCATCTGATGGTTATATCGACCGCGCCTTCTCAAAACTCAAATCGTTTTATGTCAGCGGGGGTTATTATGGTAAGAAAACCACTCTTAAACTGATCACCTTCTCGGGTTTTGAACGGACCTACCAGGCATGGGAAGGGGTACCGATGGATTCGCTTGGCACCAACCGGACCTATAATCCCGCGGGAGAGTACATGGATAGTACAGGTCACCTTCTGTATTACGATAACCAGACCGACAACTACCAGCAGGATCATTACCAGATGATCTTCTCCCAGAAACTGGGATCGGGGTGGAACATCAATGCAGCCCTCTTCCTGACCAACGGAAAGGGATATTATGAGAGCTATAAAACGGATAAAACCTTTGCCGAATACGGGCTGGAGGATGTGATTATCGGGGGAGACACCCTCCTTACGACAAACCTGGTCAATCGCAAGTGGCTGGATAACAGCTATTACGGGTTGACCTTCTCGACAGGCTATACAATTCCGGACAGATTGAAGCTGATCGTTGGTGGGGGAATCACACAGTATTACGGAAAACACTATGGGAAAGTCATCTGGGCACAATACGCATCGAACGGGGATAACAGCCGGAACTGGTACTTCAATACCGGGCTGAAGAACGATATCAACATATTTGCAAAGGCAACATGGCAGGTGATGAAAAAATTGACACTCTTTGCCGACCTGCAATACAGGTATGTGGATTATCGCATGGAAGGGGAACTGGATGACCTTCGATCTATCGACCAATCCCATGTTTTTAATTTCTTTAATCCGAAGACCGGTATCTTCTTCGATTTCACGGAACACCTCAATGGATATATCTCTTTCGGAGTGGGAAACCGGGAACCCAGCCGAAACAATTACAAAGATGCCGATCCGAACCGGATACCGGCATCTGAAAGACTCTATGACTATGAACTGGGAACAACATACAAGCGTTCTTCCTGGACGGCAGGGATAAATCTCTACTATATGGATTACCGGGATCAGCTTGTGCTGACAGGCGAAATTAACAATGTTGGGGAAGCTGTCATGGTAAATGTCCCCCATAGTTTCCGTGCCGGGATCGAGATCACGGCCGGGGTAAATTTGTGGAAAAAAATACAGTGGGATGTCACCGGGACATTCAGTGTCAATAAGATCAAAAATTTTACCGAATATGTGGATGATTATGATTCTATCTGGAGTTTTACCGGACAAACGGCAACTTTTCTGGGCACCTCCAGGCTCTCGTTTTCTCCAAACCTGATCCTTGGGAGTATCCTCACCTACAAACCGGTAAAAGGTCTTACTGCATCCCTCCACTCCCGGTACATCGGGAAACAGTATATCGATAATACCGGCAGTGATGAGCGGTCGCTTCACCCCTACTTTGTGAACAACCTTGTGCTTGGTTATCAGTTCAGGCTCAAACCTTTTTCTGAAATCGGCATCAGCCTGATGATCAATAACCTGTTCAGTCAGCGTTATGAGACCAATGCCTGGATTTACCGATACAATCACGACGGGAGACAATATGATGTTAATGGTTACTTCCCCCAGGCCCTGATTAACTATATGGTTGGTATTACGCTAAAAATTTAATAAACTTGCATATTATTCCATTGCCAACTTTAACATATCATACTATGAAACGCTTTTTGCATACAATGTTCCTGCCTTTGTTGGTAATATTACCGGCAGGATGGGGCTTTTGCCAGACCTCTTCCATCGATTATTCCTATATTCTGCCGATGGATCCGGCTGTAAAAATGGGACAGCTCGACAACGGACTTGTCTATTACATCCGACAAAACAGCAAACCTGAAAAACGTGTAGAACTACGATTGGCCGTCAATGCAGGATCCATCCTGGAGAACGATGACCAGCTGGGACTAGCTCATTTCACGGAGCATATGTGCTTCAATGGAACCAAAACTTTCCCTAAAAATGAGCTCATTAACTTCCTGCAAAAGACTGGAGTCCAGTTTGGAGCTGATATCAATGCATATACCAGTTTTGATGAGACAGTATACATGCTTCAACTCCCGACTGATGAGCCGGGTTTGGTTGAAAAAGGATTTCAGGTCCTGGAAGATTGGGCGCACAATGTAACATTAGATGGCAAGCAGATTGACAAAGAGCGGGGTGTGATTGTGGAGGAGTGGCGACTCGGGCTGGGAGCCCAGGACAGAATGATGAAGAAGTTCCTGCCAGTGATCCTGAAAGGTTCACACTATGCAGACCGGGTTCCGATCGGGAAGATTGAAGTTCTTGAGAATTTCAAGCATGAGACCTTGCGTAGCTTCTACAATGATTGGTACAGACCCGATCTTCAAGCAATTGTTGTTGTTGGAGACATCGACCCCGACTGGGCAGAGCAACAGATTATTTCTCATTTTTCCGGATTAAAAAACCCGGAGCAACCCAGGGAAAGAATTGTTTATGACTTGCCTGGAAATGAGAAACCGTTGATAGCAATTACCACAGATCCGGAAGCAACGCAGAATATCATCCTGATGTTCTGGAAGCATCCGGTGCTGGATGTCAAAACCCTGGGTGACCTGAAAACCAAGATCACAGGTGAACTTTTTACAAGTATGCTTAACCAGCGCTTCTCGGAACTTTCCCAGAAGCCTGATTGTCCCTTTGTTTTTGCTAATTGCGGTTATGGAAAATTCCTTGCCAGAACCAATGATGCCTACATCCTTTCCACCATGCCAAAGGAGAACCAGACAGAGAATGCTCTCTCGGTGCTTCTGGCTGAGAACCTCAGGGTGAGGCAATTCGGCTTCACGGCCACAGAATATGAACGGCAGAAAGAGGAGATGCTGAGCCAGTATGAGAAGGCGGCAAAAGAGTTTGACAAGACCGAATCAGCCCAATTGGCAGGAGAATATGTTTCCAATTACCTGACTGAAGACCCTATTCCCGGGATTCAAAAAGAGTTTATCTATGTATCTAAACTCCTGCCTGAGATAACTCTTGAGGAGGTAAACAACCTGGCTAAACAGTGGATCACCGACAACAACCTGGCTATGGTGATCATGGGGCCGGAAAAAGAGGGGTTGCGGATTCCAACAGAAGAAGAGACGCTGGCTGTAATTGAATCGTCCAGAACACAAGAGTTGGAACCCTATGTCGATAATTACAGGGAGGCCCCTCTTGTTGCAGCAGAGTTGCCAGGAGCAACCATCACCAACAAGAGTTATAACTCCGAACTTGACTTCACGGAATTAACACTCTCTAATGGAGTAAAGGTCATCCTGAAACCCACCACCTTCAAGAATGATGAGATCGTTGTTTCAGCCTTCAGTCCGGGTGGCAACTCTCTTTATCCTGACGATCAGTTCCTTTCTGCCAATTTTGCGGCTTCCATCATCGATCAGAGCGGTGCCGGTGAATTCGACAACATTGAACTTCAAAAAAAACTAAAAGGTAAGACTATCTCTATTTCGCCCTATATCAGCGATGTCAAAGAGGGCTTCAATGGAAGCACTACTCCTAAAGACCTTGAAACACTGATGGAACTTGTGTATCTCTATTTTGAGGCCCCACGGAAAGATACAACTGCATTTGATGCATTCATCTCCCAGATGGAAAACCAGATGAAGTTCATGACAGGAAACCCGGTGATGGCTTTCTACGATACCCTGTTCAAAACAGCTTACCCGGGCACCAAACGCCTCATCATATTTCCCTCTGAGGAGCAGTTGAAAAGCATTCAACTCGATGATGTCTTTACTATTTATTCGGACCGTTTTGCCGATGCATCAGATTTCACCTTTATCCTTGCCGGAAATTTCGATACCGACTCCATAACTCCGATGGTTGTAAAATATTTTGGCAGTTTGCCGTCAACCGGAAGGGAAGAGAGCTGGCAGGACAAAGCTCCGGAGTTTGCTTCCGGTATCACTGACATAAAATTTTATAAGGGTACAGACCCACAGAGCATGGTTGGTATCGGGATGTCGGAACCGATTGAATGGAATCAAGAAAATATTCTCTATATCAATATGTTGAAAGAGATTCTCCAGATCAAGCTGATCGAAGTGATCCGCGAAAAGTTAAGCGGAGTTTACTCACCCCAGATTATGCTGAACCTTGATAAATTCCCGAAGCCGGAATTCATGATGGGGATAATTTTTGGTTGCTCTCCGAAGACAACAGATAAACTTACGAAAGCAGTGTTCGGTGAGATGAAAAAGATCCTGAAGAAGGGGCCCACCGGGGAAGACCTGACCAAGGCAAAGGAGGCTCTGATCCGATCAAGAGAGACTGACCTGGAAAAGAACAAGTTCTGGGTCAGTAAGATAGAGTCAATCCACTTTATGTATGCAGACCCGGCCAGTGTTTTGAATTTCAAAGAGCGGGTAAACGCTGTGACCGTGGAGGATCTGAAAATTGCTGCCAATGATCTCTTTAAACCAGGTCATTATGTGCGGGTGGTCCTGATGCCCGAAAAAAAGACGAAATAATACCAAATGGCCAACGAGATAACGATAAAGAACAAAAAGGCCCGGCATGAGTTTTTTCTCATGCAGGAGATAACTGCGGGAATCCAGCTTACCGGCACGGAGATCAAGTCGATCCGTGCCGGGAAGGCTTCCATTGCTGATGCTTATTGTTCGTTTTCGGGAGAGGAACTCTTTGTCCGTGCCATGCATATTGCCGAATATACTTACGGGACCCATTACAATCATGAACCGAAGCGTGACCGGAAGCTGTTACTGACTAAACGCGAGCTAAAGAAGCTAAAAATTAAGGTCAATGAACGGGGTTTTACCATCATCCCTGTCGTACTTTTCATCAACGAGAACGGGCTGGCCAAGCTGACCATCGCACTGGCAAAAGGAAAACATGCTTACGACAAGCGTGAAACATTGAAGCAACAGGATATCAAACGGGAGATCGACAGGGGAAAGCAGGAATAACCTATGAGATCCCTCGCTATGCTCGGGATCAGTTCTACTAATCAATTGTTTAACATTTCTTAACGCAACAAAGGTCTCTCTAACCCGTTTTTCTCAGGAAATCTATATATTTTTGCAAAAACTGTTATATGTTTAGAATCACATATCTTACAACCCTGGCTCTGTTTATTCTGAGCTTCTCAGTAAAAGTCGCTGCCCAGCAACCGGCAGCAGCTCAACCAGCTACCCCGGTCCAGAAGATCAAATGGATGTCGTTTGTTGAGGCTTATGAACTGAATAAGAAACAACCAAAAAAGATTTTCATAGACATGTACACCGACTGGTGCGGCTGGTGCAAACGGATGGATGCTACCACCTTTGTTGACCCGGTGATTGTTGAGTACATGAACAAACATTTTTACAATGTGAAAATGGATGCTGAGCAGAAAGATACCATTGTGATTGACGGTAAGAGTTTTGTCAACACCAACCCCGAAGGGAAACGTTCATCACACCAGCTCGCCGTTGAGCTTCTCCAGGGAAAAATGTCCTACCCCTCTTTTGTGTTTCTGAATGAGAAGAGCCAGTTACTAACAGTTGTTGCAGGCTATCAAACTGCACAAAACTTCGAACCGATCCTACACTATTTTGCCGAAGATGCTTTTTCCACGCAGCAGTGGGATGAGTACAGGTCGAAATTTAAGGGGACGATAGAGTAAGGTTCAAAGCTCAAGGTTCAAGATACAAGACTCAAGGCTTTCATCAAACCGAAGGTTTACATCAGGCCGCAGGCCTCAATCAGCCGAAGGCTCCATCAGGCCGAAGGCTCCATCAGCCGAAGGCTCCATCAGGCCGCAGGCCTCAATCAGCCGAAGGCTCCATCAGGCCGCAGGCCTCAATCAGCCGAAGGCTCCATCAAGCGAAGCTTCCATAGAAATAGGTGGCCAGGGTAATAATAATAACCCCGATCATATTCAGAATGAAGCCTGTTTTTGCCATGTCGATGATACGGAGCCTGTTGGTCCCGAAAATAATAGCATTCGGGGGTGTTGCCACAGGAAGCATGAAAGCCATGGATGCTGCCAGGGTTGCAGGGATCATGAGTAGCAACGGGTTTATTTCTATACTCACCGATAGGCCTGCCAGGATTGGAAGCATCATCTCTGTTGTTGCTGTGTTTGAGGTTAATTCAGTAAGGAAAGTGATCATGAAAGCGATTAATGCAATAATAAAAATGGGATGTATAGCCACAATCCAACTCAGTTGAAGTCCAAACCAACCTGACAAACCGGATTCGATAAACCCCGTAGCCAATGCAAATCCCCCACCGAATAACAAAACAATGTTCCATGGAAGCTTCGTGGCTGTCTCCCAATCCATCAGTTTTTGCCTCTTTTGACTTCTTGAAGGGATAAAGAACAGGGGTATCGACATCATGATTGCTACCGTACCGTCATTGATAAAAGCGGGGGTTTTAAAAACTCCTGACCAGCCCGGGATTACTATGTTTCCAAGAGAAATATCTGATCTCGTCAGCCATAACAAAGCGAGCAGAATAAAGTCAGTCAGGATGATCTTTTGCTCAACCGTTGTTCTCCCCATCTGCCTGTATTCCTCCCTGAAGGATGACTGGTCAATGTGCTTCCACAGGCTTTTGTCGGGTCTGAACCTGTAATAAAGGTAAACCCAGACTATGGCAAGAAAAACAATGCTGATGGGAAAGGCGAAAAAGAACCATTGCGCAAAGGAGATCTCAGGGGCTTCAGGGAAACTGATCTGAAATATTCTGGTAAAGGAGAGATTCGGGGGCGTACCCACCAGCGTGGCAATACCGCCAATGGAGGCGCTGTAAGCTACGCCCAGCAGAAGTCCGATGGAATACTTTGAACTACCCTCCTTCCCTATCGTTTCGTCAAGTTTTGATATGATCGAAATCAGGATAGGTATCATCATCATGGTTGTGGCAGTATTGGAGATCCACATGGAGAGGAAAGCGGTGGCTATCATACATCCGAGGAGGATTCTGCCCGGACCGACACCGATAGCCATCAGGATCTTAAGAGCAATCCTTTTGTGGAGATCCCATTTTTGCATAGCGAGGGCAACAATAAATCCACCAATAAAAAGAAAGATCACGTGATTGAAATAGGTCGATGAAACACTCTTGCCATCCATCACACCAAGTAATGGAAACAATACAATGGGTAACAGTGAGGTAATGGCAAGAGGGACAGCTTCCGAGATCCACCAGATGGCCATCCATACTGCCGTGGCCAAGGTGTAGGTCACAGCAGGATTTCCGGGCTCAAGGTTGCCAAAAATAACGATAATAATGAAGAAAAACGGACCGCTGATTAATCCCAGAAGCCAGCGAATAGGGATGGGTTGATTCATGCCAGTAAATAACACAACTGACACAAAGATAAAAAAAGTTGCATCGTTGCCAACTGCCTACTGCCAACTGCCAACTGCCAACTGCCAACTAAAAAAGCGACCGAACTTGTTCGATCGCTTTTTTTTGGGTGGAAGATGGGATTCGAACCCACGACCCTCAGAACCACAATCTGATGCTCTAACCGACTGAGCTACAACCACCGTATTAAGGGCACAAAGATAATACAATTTCAAAAGAAAAAATCCCAAATCTCAAAAAACAAATTCCAAATAAGTTCCAAAATGCAAATTCCAATGATCAAAGATTTGGGATTTGGAACTTGGAACTTGGAACTTGGATTTTATTTGTAATTTGGCATTTGAATCCTGGAATTTCAATACAAATGTTTCTCAGAAAAAAACAATACGTCTCATCAGGGTCCCTCTCTGCCCAGGCCTGGAAACGGTTTCGCCGCGACAAACTTGGTTTCGGATCTTTCATTTTTATTGGCATCGTATTCCTGATTGCCCTGCTGGGGTATATTGTCACTCCCGACTCTACACCATTTGTCAATGACCAGTACCTCGAGATGGGGCTGAAGAAACCAGGATATGAAGCTGAATTCATTCGAATACCCAAAATGCCTCATGCAGAACGGTCAGGGTTTTTTCACCGGATGATTTGGGGAGAAAAGAGCCCATATAACCTCTACCCTGTTGTGGATGGTGGTGTGGATATTTATAGCCAGGATGGAGGCTATTTCAAGACATCACCCGGGGACTATCTTGCTCAGCATCCTGATGCAACTCTTGTAAAGCGGACCTACTGGCTGGGAACCGACCGTTTTGGCCGGGATGTTTTCAGTATGCTGGTTATTGGCGCCCGCGTTAGCCTGTCGGTAGGGTTTATCTCGGTCTTTATCTCCCTGGTACTGGGTATCCTGATTGGATCTATCGGAGGCTATTTCAGGGGATGGTTAGACAACATCATCGTGTGGTTCATCAATGTGGTATGGTCCATCCCTACCCTGCTATTGGTGATTGCTATCACGTTTGCACTTGGAAAAGGATTCTGGCAGGTCTTTGTTGCAGTGGGACTTACCATGTGGGTGGAGGTGGCCAGGGTCGTGCGCGGACAGATTCTCAGCCTGCGGGAGAAAGAGTTCGTGGAAGCTGGCAAAGCGCTCGGATTCTCCTCCTTTCGCATCATCACCCGTCACCTCCTTCCCAATGTCATGGGGATTGTAATCGTAATCTCTGCCGCCAACTTTGCAGCTGCTATCTTGATCGAAGCAGGATTAAGTTTTCTGGGGATGGGTGTTCAGCCACCGATTCCCTCATGGGGATCAATGATCAAAGAAAATTACGGATATATCGTACTCGATTATGCCTACCTGGCAATTCTTCCCGGAATCGCCATCATGCTTCTCGTTCTGGCCTTCATGCTGATAGGCAATGCCCTGCGTGATGCATTAGATGTGAAAACCTTATAATTTCTGCGGCTTAAATTCTTCATAGGCAGGGCAGGATCCTGAATTCCGTTTTCCGCAAACACCTTTTTCCAAAGGAATTTTGATTGAGAAGTAGAAATCCATGCCATTGAAGTTGCTGAAGCCCAGGAGAGGTCCAAGTTTCTCTGTGCCAATTGTGAGGAGGTAAACCCTGAAAGATAATCCCATCCTTAGCTGGGTCCAATCGTAAAGGGAGATCGGGAGACTGGCATCAAACCACCGTGATTCATAGCGTGGAGTGAGTGCCAGAAGTGAAGGGCGTGTGAGTGAAACCTTACTGAATTTAAAGGGAAAGATCAGGGCGGCATTCACATACCAGTTTTTGTTATAATGATAATCAAACTGGGCGCTAAGTGCAGAAGGGAGCCAAAGGGTGAACTTCTCGTCCTGATAAGTGGCAGTTGGATCACCGTAGAACTGGTAGCTGATCGTGTCCATCAGTTGGTTGACCGTCTGAAAATCAAATTGTGTCAGGTTTTCCCAGTAAGAAGAGCGGTTATCAATTGAATAGGTCTGTGCCCGGTCCTTGAACCGGATCCCCCCGATATCAATCAATGCAACGCCGATCCTGTACAGGTAATCTTCATATTGCTGTTCACAGAGGCGGTCAATATACTGTTCCTGGTGCAATCTCTTCAGGCGTGTATAAGTAACTCCCAGGTCAAAACCCCAGCCTCCCCCTGCCATCAGAGGATCTGTAGCAGTCCCGAGTCCGTTGCTGTTGTAATCAATCGGAAGTGAAAACCCATATTCGGCTTTCATGTTGTTGATTTGCAATGTGGTATCATCAGGCACCATGTAATCTATATCCTCCACCACCGCATATAATCCGGTCAATCCAAACAGCTTCCTGACCGATATGCCGGCATCCAGCCTGTTGAAGCCGCGACCATAAACCTTATATGCATAACTCAGCCCCACTTCAAACCAATTCATCTGAAACATTCCAAACCGTTTGTCTGTCTTGTAATTGATATTCTGTTGTGGTTTGTAGTTCAATCCCAGGTACATGAAGTTAGCAAGATCGTAGGGTATCTTCCGGGCTGAAGTTACCGACCTCATAGCGGTATGGATACCAAATGCATGATTTTTCCATATTACCATCGCCCCCGGACCATTAATCCTGAGATTGATAAAAACATTCTTCCGGTTGGCATTATTGTACCGGTAGAAATTCCGGACCTCTGTGGCATACTCTTCGTCATGTGAAGGGAGCACGAATCCGGGTTTAAAAATATCCCAGAAAACGAATTCATGTTTTGACAGATATAGGTAGTTGTTTTGGAAAGAGAGATCAACGCCAACCAGCTGAATATCCAGCCATTGCTTCGACCCAGGCATAGCCGACGGATTGAGCTGAACCGAATTGATTCCCGCATAGTTCCCCAGTGTTGTACCAAGCATCTCCTGGGACCGCACCATCCCGGTCTGGAGAAAAGAGAAAATCAGCCATATGAGTATTATGCGGGATAACATGTTTCATCTTCGATTACCTGCCCCTAAATCCAGTTTGCTTCGCTTCTCTCGCAAGGGGACTTATACTGCTTCGCAGTTGCCCCTAAATCCCCTAAAGGGGACTTACTCTCCTCCCTTGTTGGGGAGGGGTTGGGGG
>ERZ889078.2609-NODE-2609-length-12655-cov-5.294048_pt1 | contig 12655 bp, 10 predicted proteins | sample MGYA00521266_ERZ889078 | MGnify/ENA primary metagenome ERZ889078 (study PRJEB32303, sample SAMEA104408618) | aquatic metagenome | biome: Brackish water; feature: Pelagic; material: water | place: Baltic Sea | collected 2014-06-16T06:34:00 | depth 76,534 m ... | reverse complement strand
AACCAGAGCCACATCACGGGGAATCCATGGCGAGACGGCTGTCGAGCCATAACTCCATCGCATCCCCTGCGAATAGGGATCACTGACGGTCTGTGCTCGAGCCGATGCCGCGAGCAGCAAAAGGGCGGCTAAGGGCCATATTTTGAGGGTTATCTTCGTCATTGGGGCGTTGCGCCGACGCTGCTGGGAATCGAGGAGAGCGTCCACTTCCGTACTTTCGACTCGGCTGCGAGCCAATCTGAAACCTCTCTAGAGAAACCTATCCCTAAAATCGGCCCTGTGCTGAGGGAATTTCATCCCCAGGTATGGATGCTCAGACTTGGCCTTTTGGGGTCGATCTCGTACCCTCCTTGCCCTTCAATGCATCCGTTTGGCGCATTGGCAACTTGGTGGGCCCGATTCCTGAGGCTTCCAGAGGGTTGCCGCGCGCCCATAAGAGCCCAATTTATGTCCGACCTGCAGACCATGAAACAGACTCCTCTTCACGACGTCCACGCCGCCCTAGGCGCGCGCATGATCGACTTCGGAGGCTGGCATATGCCTGTCCAGTACGGCCCCATCCTCGACGAAGTCAACATCGTCCGAAACGCTTGCGGTCTGTTTGACCTTGGGCACATGGGCCGCTATCACGTGATTGGTCCCGACGCCATTAAGATGGTCGATTCGGTCGCGACCAACTACTGCGCGAAGATTCCGATTGGCTCGATTCGCTATTCCTTGTTCTGCCTGGAAGACGGAAATCCGATCGATGACGTACTCCTCTACCGCGAAGAGCAAGATGTGTTCATCGTTGTCAACGCGGGCAACCGCGAGCGCGACCTCGTTCACCTTCGCAAGCACGCCGAAGGGTTCGACTGCGAGGTTATCGACGAGAGCGACGACCTAGACATGATCGCCCTACAGGGCCAAACTTCGGTTGCCATCATGCAAGCGGTCACCGAGGGATGCGACGTGTCCGCAATCAAGTACTATAAGTTTGACTTCGGCACGGTATGCGGCATCGAGAACGTCCGCATCAGTCGAACGGGCTACACCGGTGAAGATGGTTTCGAAATCTACTTCCCGCCGACCGAGTCCGCGCGCGTTTGGAATACGCTGCTCGAAGTCGGCAAGGAGCACGGCTTGCAGCCGATCGGGCTCGGCGCGCGAGACACACTCCGCCTCGAGGCCGGCATGGCCCTCTATGGCCACGAGATCGACGACAACCACAACCCGGTCGAGGCTGGCCTCGGCTTCGGGATTTCTTTCCATGAGGACAAAGGCGACTACCTCGGCCGCGATGCCCTCCTCGCAGTCAAGGCTGCTCCCAAGCAAGCACTCGTCGGCATCACAACCGAAGGCAAGCGCGTACCTCGCCAAGGGTACAAGCTCTTCCGCGGCGACATGGAAGTTGGCTATATTGTCTCTGGGAGTGTCTCTCCCACGATCAAGACGAACATCGGCACGGCGTACCTCACTCTCGGCAACGAAGAGGTCGGCACCGCGCTCGAAATGGATATCCGCGGAAAGCGTCAAGCCTGCGTTGTGGCTCCCCAGCCCTTCTTCTCACGCACCCGCAAGTAACAAACTCCCCCACCCCTTTTTAGAACCCTAAAAATATCATGCGTCCTACTGACCGTAAGTACACCAAGTCCCACGAGTGGGTCATGATCGACGGCGATACCGCCCTCATCGGCATCACCGACTTCGCCGTCAATGAGCTTTGCAACGGCAACGAGGGAGACCTTGTTTACTGTGACCTTCCCGATCCTGATCGTATCGTCGAGGCCGGCGAAACCTTTGGTGAGATCGAGTCCGTCAAAGCTGTCGCAGATTTGAGCTCTCCGATCGCTGGCACCGTTATTGAGAACAACCCGGCCATCGAAGATCACCTCGAGATCCTCTCCGAGGACCCCTGGAAGAAAGGCTGGATGATTCGCATCAAGCCCGTTTCGAAGAGCCTGGACGGCCTTATGGACGCCGCTGCTTACGACGAGTTCGTCGCTGCAAGCGCCGAGTAATTCGCAAGGCACAGTCGCCCCGGTGCACTTCGAGTTCCCAAGCGGCGAACTCAGGCGCGCCGGGGCGACTTGCAATTCTAACCTTATGAACTGGCGCGTAATCACAACCTGGAATGCCGCACCTGGCTGGAACATGGCGCTCGACGAGGCCCTGCTTCACAGCCCTGGAGAGTCTCCCGTGTTGCGACTCTACACCTGGTCTCCGGACACTTTGAGTCTCGGCTACTTCCAGCGCATCCAAGACGTCCCTGCCGCGTCGGCGTTCCGAGCGGATGCTGAGGGCGAGCCTCTACCCAGTGGCTTCAGGGGGGGGGCTGCCAGGCGCGCTCGTTCGACGACTGACCGGCGGAGGTGCCATCCACCACACCGGCGAGCTCACGTTCTCCATCACCGCTCCAGCGAGCCACCCCTTATACCGCGGCCCGGTTGAGCTCAGCTATGGCCGCGTGCACGAGGCGATTGCCGCTGCGCTCTCTGCGGCAGGGGTCCAGGCCACCACCCGTGGCGACTCCCGGCTCGCCTCCGACGTCGACTCGACCGGGATGTGCTTTCACAAATCCGCTGCGGTTGATCTCGTGTGGGCTGGTCGCAAAGGGGTCGGCTCCGCCCAACGAAGGAAAGGCGGCCGGGTCCTTCATCACGGCTCGATCAAGTTGGCTCCAACGCCACTCGAGTCAGGTGTCGCCACGGTGGAAGAGGCCGGCGGCTCCTATACTCCAGAGAGCTTCGCACCACTACTCCTACACGCCTTCCGCGGCGCATTTGGGGCTACTTTTACGCCGAGCGTCCCCACGGAAGGCGAGCGCGATGCAGCCCGCGAACGGGCACCCTTTTTCCGCTCGAAAGCCTTTCTAGAGCGCCGTTAGCGCGCGCCGACCAGCGGCGCGAGTACGAGCTCGACTCCCCAATCCACATCCGAATACAGGGCGACACTGAAGGCCACGGCCTCGCCTCCGCTGGCCGCGCCCTTTGCCGTCCAGCAATCGGATTGCGGCTGGGCTGAAGTCACGCCCTGGCGAACTGCATCCTTGACGAGTTCGCTGGCAACACTTTCCGAAGTGCCATTTCGATCGGGCAACCTCGCATCCAAACTGTGGATGACAAATCCACTCGTCTCGGGATCCGTCACCGTGACAAAAGCACGGAAGGATCCACCCCCGAAATCGGACTTCACACGGGGGGGCAAAGCGCGCACTTCCAGCGGCATTTCCTCAGACGACGTCACCGTTGCTGAGAGCCCGCCCCCCACGCGAACGCGAATCTCCTCGACTTCGTCAATGAACAAACTCACGGGCCCACGCCCTCCGGCATCAACCCCCACCGTCACACTAAAGCCCGCCCGCTTCAACTTCCGCTCGAACAAGGCGGCGAGGTCTCCAACACGAGTCCCCTCCCCGACCATTCCACTGAACTGCAAATCATGGCTGCCACTCTTCACCGTGAACTCTATCATCGTTCCCGACTGCGCCCCGACCTCTCCGCGAAGAGACACCTGAACCAACCCGGAGCCATGAACAGGTCCGACGAATACCCCGAGCGCGAGCAGGGCTAACAATCCAAAAAGCAAATTCTTCATTCCTAGGTCATAACCGCAAGTGGACCCTATGTCCCCAAAAAACAAACATCGAGGGGAAGCAAAAGGATGGACTCCAATCCTTCGGACATCCCAGTTACAAGATCGCGACCCGCTAGGGGGATGAGGCAAATCCCCTCTCCGTGTCCCCAACAAGAGCTCTCCGATCGTCTTCCGCGAACTCCGAAGATCAAACGAAGCGCGGCTGTATCTTGACGCTAGAGGTAGCCGAGTGCTTCGAGCTCAGCGCGGGTCTTGTCGTCCAGCTCTGCCCCAGCCCCAGAGCTAAAGCGAGCTCCGGCCGCTTGGAAACGCCCGATTTCGCGACGCCACGCGTCGAGTAACCGGTCTCTTTTGGCGGCCTCTTCCGATCCTTCGAGCGGGACGATTGCACCGTTGGTACCAATCTTCGAGGCGGCCGAGTTGGGAAAGTACAGTGGGGTCTCGGAATCGTGAAGTGAGATGAGGAGGCTGCCCTCGGCGCGCAAACTCCAAAGATTGAGAGGATCGTCTAGGCTGTACCTGTGCTCACCAAGAAGAACTCGGGACGGATCGATCGTGTCCGGATCTGCAATCCAAGGTGCCCAACTCTCGCCGAGAATCGTGCCGGGATCGGGAACCTCCATCATCTCGAGAATACTCGGAAGTAGATCCATGTGCCGAACGGGGGCCGAGATCGTCTCGCCGGCATGAGCCGCACCTGGCAAGCGCACAAAAAGCGGGACGTGTAGGGTCTCGTCCCACAGCTGGTGATGGCGCGTCATGCCGTGCTCGCCAAACTCTTCGCCATGATCGGACGTCAGTACGATCAGCGTGTTCTCCAAAAGACCGCTCTCCTCCATCCACTCAATGAAGAGCCTGAGCTCGCGATCCATTCCCGCGACGCCAGCGGTGTAGAGATTCTGAAGATGTGCGAGATCCGCGGGGTCATCCTGATCGACGCGCTCCCAAAAGTTAGCTTCGATTTTCGCGTGGCTCGACGCCCACTCCGCAAGGTCTTCTCCGTTTTCGTAGATCGCCGCTCGCAGCTCTAACGGGTCGCCGATGATGTCGCCGGCATAGCTTGGCTCCGTGTAGCGCTTGCGGTACTTTGCAGGAGGAAGATAGGGATCGTGGACCGCATAGGTGTGGAAGAAAAAGAACCAAGGCTCTTGCTCGCTCGCGCTATCCGCTTGTTCGACTCCCGCAGCAGCCCCCGCAACGCTGGCCAGCCACTTGCGGGCATCGGCTAACTTTGCCGGAAGTTGCTTTGGCTTCTCGTCGTAAATCTCGAAGCCGCGCTCGAAGCCGAGATAACCTTTTACGTTTCCGCCAGATGTGACGGCTCCTGTTCGATAGCCAACGGATTGCAGAACTTCGGCCAAAGTGCGAGCCTCTAGACCGAGTGTTGGATTGCCGCTCGACCTTTGGTTGCCAATCCCGTGTACACGCGGAGGCAGCCCCGTGAACATAGTCATATGCGACGGCGCGGTTTTAGGGGTGTGCGACCAAGCCTGCTCGAAGTTCACGCACTGCAGCATGAACTCGTCGAGAAACGGTGTCGGGTTCTCCTTCACATTCGACAGGCCTGCAGCCACGGTGCCCAGCGCATCCGCGCGCAGTGTGTCGATCGAGATGAACAGAAGGTTCGGGCGCTGGATGGGTGGCTCGGGTGCGCCTCCGCAGTTGCCAAAACCGAGGGTGCACAGGATTCCAAGGCTTGCTCGTAACCACAGGTTATGACGGACTGAACTCATGGCTCCAAAATAGCAGATCGGGGAAGGGGCTGCCCTTCCGATTGCACTCGCATGGGTATTTACAGTCATTTCAAACCGCTTAGGCCACGGGGGAATGGGCACAAAAAATCCGCCCAATCACTACTAGCGACGGGAGGATTAGATGTTGGTAACCCCACCAGGACTCGAACCTGGAATGACTGGACCAAAACCAGTTGTGTTGCCAATTACACCATGGGGTTGCCTTTGGGGGCGGGACGATACCAAGGCGCGGCGGGGCCGTCAACGGAATGTGCCCGACTTGTCCTGGTCTAGTTTCGTTTTTTTGGCTCGTTCACCCCACCAAGCGAGCGTGCGGCCTGCAGTAGGAGCATAAGGCCCGTTCGAACCGCCCAACTTCGGACTTGTGCACGATCACCCGCAGGGAAACGCCGACAGTGTGCGGAAAGCTCGCCGTTTGCAAAAACACCAAACCAGACGAGCCCGACGGGTTTCTCCTCGCTTCCCCCACCAGGCCCGGCAACACCACTTACCGATAACGCCAAAGGCGCTGAGGCGCGCTCTGCCGCGCCCTTCGCCATGGCGAGGACGACCGCCTCGCTCACCGCCCCGTGCGCCTCCAGCAGTCCCAAGGGCACCCCCAGCTCCTCGTGCTTGGCGCGGTCCGCATAGACCACAAACGAGCGCTCAAAGACCGCGCTTATTCCCGGTACATCCGTCAGGGCCTTGGCGATGCCGCCACCTGTGCAGGACTCGGCGGTGGTAACGAGGAGTCCTTTAGCTATCAGCTCGGCACCAAGCGCCACAGCGGGATCGCTAATCGATTCACTGTAGATGGAATCTCCAAATAGGGCGCGAAAGGCGATGGCCCGATTTTCAAGACGTTGAGATGACTCCGCTGTCCGCGTGCGAGCCGTTAGCTGAACACTTAGAATGCCATGACTCGCCGTGACAGCGAGCAGGGGATCTGCATCTCGTGCCATCCAATCGCCCGCTGCGGCGACGTCTTCAGCGAACACACTTTCAGATCGCGAGTGCAGGTAAAAGCGAGCCCGCGGAAGTTGTGAAGTCGCCAAACCAAGCTCTCTCAGGATCGGCACAACACTGTCGCGAAACATGGGCGCCATCTCTCGCGGCGGACCGGGAAGCGCGAAGACCTCAGCGGTACCAATCCGGAGATGAAATCCGGGGGCCGTCCCCATCGGGTTCTCAAGAACCGTCGCGCCTTCCGGGAAGCGGATCTGGCGCAAGTTCGAGTCCGCCATCTCTCGCCCCATGGATTCGAACTTCGCGCGAAGCCAAGTGAGCGCGGCCGGGTCGTCTACTAGGGAGACCCCTGCGGCCCGAGCGGAAGCCTCTCGGGTGACATCGTCTAAGGTTGGGCCCAAGCCGCCCGTGACGATCACGACCTGGGACTGATTTGCGAGGCGTCGGAGCGCTTGTGCGATCCGCTCCTCGCCATCATCCAGGGTGCACAGCTCGGATGGTTCCAGTCCGACTTCGACGAGCTCGTGGGCCAGCCACGGCGAGTTTGTGTCAACGGTACGCCCATGCACAAGCTCATCGCCGAGGGAAAGAATGGAGAACGTTACGGCGGGACCAGAGGCGGAAGTCACGCCGCCTCTCCCCCGTCGAGAGTAAGGGGCTTAGGTGCCACAATCCGTGAGGCGATGATCCCCACTTCGTACAAGACAATCATAGGTCCCGCCATCATCGACTGCGTAACCGGGTCCGGCGGAGTCAAGATCGCCGCGATGACAAAGGACGCGAGCGCGAAATGCCCTCGAAAATGCGAGAAGGTCTTTGGCGAGACAAGCCCGACCTTAGCTACCGCTGTTTGAAGGATTGGAAGTTGGAACACAACGCCCAGTGCGAGGCAGAGGGAGGTGATAAATGTAAAGTACTCTTCAAGCCTGAACTGCAGGATCCCCATGCCGGGGACCTCGTCTATGTTGAGGTAGTAAATCCCGTAGGGCACAAGAGAGGTGTAGCCAAAAAGCACTCCGCAAAAGAAGAGCAGAATGCTTGCTGGAAAGAACGACAGGACAACTCTTCGCTCACTCTTATAGAGACCTGCTCCGATGAAGCCCCAAAGCTGCCAAAGTAAGTAAGGTCCTCCTACAAAAAGCGCGAAGTACAGGCTGGCCTTCAGCTTCATCATGAAGGCTTCGCCTGTCCCCGTCATCATGGGCTTATTGGAGATGACCAGCTCGGGGATTAACGTTTTGTCAGCGGCGTCCATCGAGACAAAGTACGTAGTCCGTGGAATCGATGGGTCTTCCGCCAGCTGCTCCTCAAAGTACTGGGGCCAATACTCATTGAGCATCGCGATACCACTCTGAAACGGCTGAAGGACGATCTGGGTGACCTCTTGGCGGTAGTGATAGGCCACGCCAAAGCAAACCAAGGTGACGATCACACCTCGGAAAAGCCGGGTGCGAAGTTCATCGAGGTGATCACCCAAGGTCATCCCTTGGTCTTCGAGAGGTTCTGCTTCAGCCATAGTTCGAACAAGTTAACTAAATAAGAAAGCAGAGGCTCCTCCCGTTCGGGAGAAGCCTCTGCTTCGAGATCACTTTGGCACTTCGTCTAGAAGGCGAAGAAGTCCTGGATCGATGCAAGCGTGATGATTTGAACGTGGTTCGCCTCGGCTTGTTGATACTCCGGAAGAGCAGAAGCTTCACGTGGCACTTCGAGGGGGTAGCCGTCCTCGTCCTGCATGACCGGTGCGCCAGCAATAAGGAAGTTGGTGGACAGGTCAAGCTCGTCTTGAACGTGAATACCAATCTTCTCGAGAAGAATCGTCAGCTCGGACTCGCCGTAGAGGCCAGAAAAGCGTCCTACGAGGATAGCGTTGAAGCCACCGTTAGGATCGTAAACCGGGTTGATCAGGTAGTCGCCGGTGACGACTGGGTTGAACTTGTCAACCTGATCGAAGAGGCGAACCTTGGCCATGTCTTCGTTGACTTCAATGACCTCAGCCCATGCCTTGAGCGTGCGCTCACCTAGGTTACCTGCCTCGACGCGGAAGCGAGTTCCGAGGACCAAGCGGTTTGCTGAGCCAAGGTCGATCCAAGCAAGGGGAAGACCGTCGGAGACCTCGAGGATCTGGCCGTCGGGGTTCAAGTTTGCCGGGGAACGGAAGGGGCGGGTCGTCTCACTGAGAGCAGCGAGCTGAGTGTCCTTCTGGTGGATGACCGCGTTGAGTTCGCGAACTTCTTTGCGCTTCTCAGCTTGAAGGGCGTTCATCTCGGTCTCGAGTTCACGGACGCTAGTCTGTGCCGAGCTAAGCTGACGGGTAAGGTCTCCTTCGCGGGAGTCAAAGCCGGACTTTGCATCCGCATTGTCCGACTGCAGACCGCGAATAACGCTGTCCTTGTCGGAGGTAACCTTAGACAAGCTCACCTGTGAAGAAGCCAGGGTGGACTTTGCTGCAGTGGTCTCGGTGTTTGCGTTCGCGACAGCGTTGTTCAAAGAGTTGAACTGGGAGATCATGACGGGAATCATGTCCTCGAAAGTCGCGTGGCTCTCATCGAGGTCGCTGAAGACGCTGCGAAGAAGCTCTTGCGCATCGGCAACGGCAACTAAGTTGGAATCAGCATCAGTGTTACCACCGTACCAACCCAACACTTCTGAAACGAGTCGGCGCTTCGTAGTAGCCGCGACTTGCGCGTCCCGGGCGACATTGCGCTCTGTTTCAGCGACGGCCTTGGCATCCTCAGCGACTTTCTTGTCGCCGTCGAGGAGAAAGGCAAAGGTGAGAGACAGGATGCACACGACGCCAACGCTAATCATCCACATGATGGAGACGCGGGCGGCTCCGCGGGTCGAGTGAGTCATTCGTTGAACCATCGGCAGTTTTTAGGAGGGTCGAAGCTGAACAGCGCAGGACCCGTCCAATATTTGTTGATTGGGGGGGGAGGAGGTCAAGAACCGGCCCGCAGACAGAATTGTCAGCGGGAACACGGAGTTGATGGGCCATTTGATACCCGACAGCCCCCCCGCCGCGCAAGGGAAAACCCTACTTGACGAACAACGGACCTGACGTAGCCTCTTGGCACGCCAGCCTTACCCCCTGACCTCGTAGAGGTTACAACTCACATCTCATGAACTCCGGCTCAAGTCCAGCTTCTCCCACCACCCTCGTCCTAGGGGTACTTGGAGGCATTGCCAGCGGCAAATCCGCCGTCTCGACTGCGCTTGCAGGCCCCCAGGGGCTTGTTATCTCGGCAGACCTCCTTGCAAGGGAGATCCTCAACAGCCCGGAAGTCGCTGGCAAAATTTCGACAAGGTTTGGCCCGAAGTTCCTCGATTCCGAGGGAGTTCCCGATCGGGAACTCCTCGCCTCCGAAATTTTTATTAATTCCGCGCAGCGCAAACTGCTCGAAAGCTGGATTCATCCGCTCGTCCGTGAGAGGATCTTGGCCGAGCTAGAGCGAGCTCAAAGAGATGGCGTCCCCCGGGTCGCCCTCGACGCACCGCTCCTGCTCGAGAACGATGCGAAGCACGGCTTTGTCGCCCTCTGTGACGCTCTCCTATTTATAGAGGTGCCCGCTGAAATACGCGATCACCGAGCGGTTACAAACCGCGGCTGGGCAGCTGGTGAAGTTGCTCGTCGCGAAGCCACCCAGCTTCCCCTGGACGAAAAGCGCGCCCGCGCGGACTTCATTATCTCCAACGACGGCGACCTGAATCACCTAGGCCGCGAAGTCGAGCGTGTCCTTGCTGCGATAGGCAAGCGCTAGTTCTTCCCGAAAGAACAAAACATTCCACCCTGCGAGCTGCTGTCCACCGGCCAGCATTCCCAACGAGCTGCACAGTTTTTCGTGTGGCAAAACTACTGACTCTATGTCCAATAACAAGCGCTACCGCCGCAAGAAAGGCTTCCAGAAGAACCGCCGCCAAAAGGGCAGTGCAAACGCAACCGCTAGGCAGACCGAAGAAGTCAGGATTGAGTATTCAGAGCTCCCTAAAGACCTCACTGCTGAAGAGATCGAGGTCCTTGTCGACGCGATCGAAAAAGCCAAGCCAAAGCGCAAGGTTAAGGAACAGAGCCACACGGACCTGCTCGCTCTGCCGCACTTTGAGTTGCACGAGATTGCGGAAACGGAGAAGCTCAATCTCGCTCCTAATATCAATCGCCGCGAGCTGATCTTCCGCATCTCCGAAGGTCGCCTCAAACGCCACATCCCAATCACCGTCACCGGTTGCCTGGAGATCGGCGAGAGTGGGCACGCGTTCTTGCGCTGTCCCGAGAACAGCTACCTTGCGGACTTCGCCGATCCGACCGTGCCCGCCTCGCTTATCGAAAAGTACGGCATGAAAACCGGGATGACGGTCGAGGGAAACATTCGTATCCCCGCCGAAGGAGAGCGCTACTTCTCCGTCTACCAGATCGGAAGAATCGACCTGCACGAGCCCGAAGAAGCCGCTACTCGTACCCCATTCAAGGAATTGATCCCGCTATACGCGGACCAGCGCATCCACCTGGAAGACTCGCGCGACAACACATTAGAGATGCGTATTACGGATCTTGTCACTCCGGTTGGTCGCGGACAGCGTGGCCTCATTGTGGCTCCGCCGCGCACGGGCAAGACGGTGCTCCTCCAGCAGATCGCACAGTCGATTTTGGACAATGCAACAGACACCCACCTGATCGTTCTTCTCATAGATGAGCGCCCCGAGGAGGTGACCGACTTCGAGCGCTGCCTTGAGGGCAGGGACTACGAGGTTGTGTCATCCACTTTCGACGAGCCTTCATCCCGCCACATGAGAGTTGCGGCGATGGTTGGACACAAGGCGCGCTGCCTTGTTGAAGCCGGCGAGCACGTCGTCATTTTGCTCGACTCGATCACGCGCCTCGCGCGTGCCTCGAACAACGAATCCCCTAGCAACGGAAAGCTCCTCTCGGGTGGTTTGGAGGCGACGGCCCTTCAGTTCCCCAAGCAGTTCTTCGGCTCCGCACGCAACATAGAAGATGGCGGCAGCTTGACGATCCTTGGAACCGCGCTCATCGAGACCGGATCCAAAATGGACGAGGTCATATTCGAGGAGTTCAAAGGCACCGGCAACATGGAGCTTGTACTCGACCGCCGCCTAGCCGATCGCCGCATCTTCCCGGCAATCGACATCAACCGCTCCGGCACGCGCAAAGAAGAGCTCTTGTTCCAAGAAGATGAGATGCGCCGTATCTGGATGTTGCGCAAAGTCCTCAATGAGCTCGACCCCGTCGAGGCCATGGAAATGCTCATTCAGAAAATGCGTAAGAAGGCGTCCAACGGCGAGTTCTTGCTCACCATCGGCAGCTAAACAGGGATTGGCGCATAGTTGAAGATTCTCTTTTCCATCGACACTTGGGGACTCGTGGGCGGCACGGAGCGACTCGCTGCCGTAGTTGTTCCGGGTCTAATCGAGCGTGGTCACGAGATCGAGGTTCTGTGCCGCGACAACCAGAACCCAACCTATGGGCAAGGAGTTGTCGTCCGGGAGCTGTCTTTCCTCAACGAAGACAGCTTCACTCCGGGCCAGCGCGCGCAGCTGAAAGATGTTGTGCAAAGCGCTGGACCGGATGTGATTTTCCAGCAGTCCAACTGCAGCGTGACCTGCCTGCGCGAGCTTGTCGACCTGGCTCCCCTCGTGCGCTTCGTTCACGACCACCCCCTGTTTTGCCCAGGCCTCAACAAGTTTCACGTCGACGGCGAGACGTGCAAAGAGCCGCTCGGCGCTGAGTGCCTAGTGCGCTACTACACCAAGGGTGGCTGTACGTGCTTGAATAGGACGCAGTACAAGCACGGCTACTTTGCACCGTTCAAAAAGCTGTACACCAAATACCGTGAGATCGGTGTCAACAAGCGCGCCAGAAAGCTGCTAACGAACTCGAGCTACATGCAAGCCGAACTGCAGAAAGCGGGCTTCGGGGGCGAGCTCACCGGTGTCGTCTACCCATTTACCTTGTCGAATACAGAGAGCCAACCTCGCGGCCCCCTGGACAAAGCTACGCAGGCGTTTCTCGATGCGGACGATCGCCCGTTGGTCTTCACGCCTGCACGCCTCACCGTCCCCGACAAAGGGATTGACTTCCTACTAACGGCAATGGGAATGGTCGAAGCTCCATTCAAATTAGTCATCGCCGGCACAGGTCCGGCTGTGGATTGGCTCCGGGTCAAAGCACTCGAAGACGGGCTTGGCCCCGATCGGTTGCATTGGGCTGGGTGGCAGGATTCCGGTGCGATGGAGACCCTCTTTCACCACTCCTCTATAGTCGTCTGCCCCTCGATATGGGACGAGCCTTTTGGCCTGGTTGGCCTGGAAGCGATGGCTCACGCACGCCCAACGGTGGCCTTCCGGGTAGGTGGAATCCCGGAGTG
>ERZ889078.2608-NODE-2608-length-12656-cov-32.329498_pt1 | contig 12656 bp, 11 predicted proteins | sample MGYA00521266_ERZ889078 | MGnify/ENA primary metagenome ERZ889078 (study PRJEB32303, sample SAMEA104408618) | aquatic metagenome | biome: Brackish water; feature: Pelagic; material: water | place: Baltic Sea | collected 2014-06-16T06:34:00 | depth 76,534 m ... | reverse complement strand
AAAGATTGGTGAAGTCACTATTTTGTCAGATTCCAAAGTGACACCACCACCAACCAAATCAAATGAATACAAAATTGAAGTATCTAAATACGCCAACGGCATACCTGCTATTGTGCTTTTAGATGATACGGACGGCCAAGTAGCCGTATTAAGCACAAATCTACCAGGTTCACCATACAATGACATGGTGAAAGCCAATACCAATAAGAATAAAGTTTGGTTTATCGCCAAGCTTTACTCAGAGAATGAACAGTTCTCGGATCTAGTATTCGAAAAGCCATTTGATGTGATTCATCATATTGGTATTGGACCGTATAACGGCAAAGGTGCAATCTGTACCTATACGCCACCGAAAATGGCTCGATCATGAGTTTAGAATTATTTAGTGATAACGAAATAAGGGAAGAATTCAAAAGACGATACACAATCCCTGAAGGAATGAGTATCAATGGTTCAAAATCTGCAGCAGACCACCTTATCAGCTTTGCGAGTGGCTTTGTAGATGAAGTAGAACACTTCATGGTTGTGTTTTTAACAAACAAGCACACAATCATTAAAACTGAGGTATTGTCGAAAGGATCGATTTCAGCAACTACAGTGTTCCCCCGTGAGATTATCAAAAAGGTTTTAGAATATGATGCAAATGCAGTGATTTTAGCGCATAATCACCCCTCAGGAACACTTAAACCAAGTAACCCTGACATTAACATCAAACAGTCTGAAATTTTACAACGGGAATTATCACCTCGATGTTGTCAATATTGATATCGACTATCCCGACAAGAAGAATTTCAACGCTGAGAATGATTTATTGCTTCGAAGAAATGTTCAAGCCGTATTGTTCACCCTAACTCAAGAACTTGGCTTACCTGAATACAATATCGTCATATCGTTTTCGGGAACAGGCTTCAATATTTTACTGCCTGCTAGCGCATTTGGAGAGGGTTTCGCGCCCTCTCCATTGTTGCCAAGGATTGTCCGTAATACAATGCTGAAATTATTCGGTAACCTGATTGACAATATCTACGATGTCGGTCGGATTTATCGCATAATGAATACCATTAACAAAAAAAGCGGACTCTATAAGATTCCATTAACTCATGCTGAATTTCGAAACTTATCACTACCCGAGATTCGAGAACTAGCACAAAACCCTAGAAGCATGATAATCATAGATGAAGATTGGATGGAATCAAACGGCGAGTTAGAGGGCTACGTTGAAGACGTTGAGATAGAAACAAATAATGTAAAGCCACACAGCCAAAATGCAGAACGGGCAGCCGTCTGTATTACAAATATTTGGAATGACAATTCTGTCTCAGAACGAAACAACACAGGCATGAGAGTCGTCTCACATTATCAAAGAAGTGGAATACCCGAAGATGCGGCTATTGAACTTATGATAATTTGGGGCGGGCGCGTTGGTATAGGTGCAAAGGAATGCACTCGTATCGTACAACAGGTCTATAAGAACAATTATAAGTACAGTTGCAATGACAATATCCTAAAATCGTATTGTAGCAGCGACTGTATCTTTTATAAAAATCAGAACTACGGAGCAAATAACATGGCACTTCAATTATTGAGCGCCCATCAAATGCGCTCTGAATTGGTTAATTATATCGAACAGGACTTCACAGGCCGACAAATCGATTTAGCAAATATATTTGGCTTCTCAAACAAAGATTGGAAACTTGTTCCAGGCAATGTTTGCGTAATAATGGCTCCAACAGGCGGTGGTAAAAGCGCTTTTGCACAGCAAATCACAACAATAAGCGGCGTAAATACCATCTATGCAAGTCTTGAAGTTTCACCTATTCAAATGTATAGACGTTCCATACAGCAGATTACAGGGATGTCTAAAACAAAAGTAGAACAATCACTTTTGCAAGGCGATACATCATATCTGCGACACTTAGAACACGTCCATTATGTGCAAAGCTATTCCTTAGATTTGAAAGAGATACATGAGCTAATCAGAAATTTTGAGGGGCAATTCACCGTCCTAGTCGTTGATCATATCAAGTTGATTGGCTCGGGAAGTGGTGATGACTACACACGCTTAGGCGAAATCACTAGGCAGTTAAAGATGTTGGCGTTGAAGTACAAAATTATCATTATTGAGATTTCACAAGTCTCAAATTCAGTAGCCCGAACAGGAACATGGGATGCCGTCTCAGGTAGTGGTAATGGCAGTATTGGACATGATGCAGACATGGTACTTGCCTTAATTGGCAATAACACCGAACCTGCCCGAGAAGTCCGTTGTCTCAAGAATAGAGACGGCGATCAAGGGATTAGTTTCGAGGGCTATTTAGATAATTGCTTTCGATTTGTTCGGAAAGAATATGAACGTACTTTAGGAATGGCGTTTTAATGGAACTCATAAAACTAATCTTAAAAGTGCTTACTAAACTTGACTTGATTGAAGATAAGATTGAATCTGTCAACAAAGTAACGCCATGGGAATGCCCTGAATGTGGTAATACAAAGTATCACAAGGTAAGTGGGCATAAAAACAAAAACTATTTTGGTCGAGTCCGTAAATGTACGGTTTGCGCGACTCGATTCATTTTTCACGAGTATCGAATGGAGAATAAACATGAACCTAATTAGTGCAATGACAATGGATGAGGAAGAAAGTGAATTTCAGAAAATCCACCAAGAACGATTTTTAAACAAACTCATCAATCGGGAATATCCTGATCCAAAAAACACACGAGCCTTAGAGAGCTTTACCAATGGCATATTAGCCTATTTATATGCAGGAGATATCGACTTTGAGGCACAAGAATTGCTAATGAAAGTTTTAGAGGAACAGCCCTCATTAGTGTCAGAAACGATGCTCCAACTTGAGCTTTCTCAATTTCAATTGAAGAGCCAAATTATGCATCTTAAAAGTTTAGCAAGTTCCTTATCCGTTAAGGAACAACATCTTGCGAATATCGAGGAAAAACTGAATAATATCTTACACAGTCTCATCACTAAAATCGCATCTGAAAAGAATGCGTCTTCTAAACCTTATTTGGTATCAGGTGGACGTAAATTTACAGCAACCTATACCCCAGGATCTGTTGTTTTAAATCCAATTGAGAAAGTGCCTGAGAATTTTCTCAAACTTGAACAATTAAGCGATGTGATTATCAAAGATGGAAAAGTGTTTAAAACGTCCGTTGATAAAACAGGCGTTGGTAAATATTTACGCACACTGACCCAAGAGAAGACACCTTGGGCCACATTAAACAGAAAGAAAAAGGTAACTGTTTCATGATGAATCTAAAACCCTATTTAGGGCTGCAATTTGCGAGATCAAAGAATGTATTTATTATGAATTTAAAGATTCTAATGTTCTCGTTTAACGTAACCTTTACATGGAATCATAATAATCCAGAGTCAAGCTTTGCAGCTTGGATGCTAGAGCTTGATTTCAGAATCTTTACCATTGGTACTGCATTTAGGTTGTATCAGCTCTAACATCATCTAGACCTGTCAAATTTGGTCAGTAACACCTACAATGTTTATTACTAATGTTAATGTGACAAAATAAGTAAAACAAAACCATCAAAAATAATATTGGTGTCGACTCTAGGAGAGGGCTTATACATTTCCCTCCCCTAGAGTCATTATTTTTTAAGATAATCTGCCGTACCTTTTAAAATACATTTCACATCAATTTATATATAGCTAATCATTTTATCCTCACCAAATCTGCCCCCACCTAAACCTGATTTGTTTTTATGCGGTGCCATAGTAACACTTTCTCTCTTTTTTCTAATATTCCAATAGGGATATATAGAGAAATTTTGGATTCTGAATCTACCTGAGTATCAGTGCCTTACGCCGTTCATATTCGTTATTGGATAGGAATTCATTGGATACTGTGTAGCTGTTGGTACTGAACCATTAGAGGGTTCCATCCCAATTTGCTCACCACTATTGGAATTTGGATGTTGGAAATCCATGAACTGATATTTGCCACGTATATTGACTACGTTAAACCCACTATCAATAATTTTTTTAAGTTCAGTTGCTATTGTTGACTTGCCATAACCTTGACCAAAAGCTTTAGCAGAATTAGTAATATCAATTGCAGAAACAGGTTGATAATCTTTAATGATTTGCAATATTTTTTGTGTTTTGATGTCAGACTGAGGAGCTGGGACGCGAAGAAAATTAGTATTACTATCAAATTCAATTATCAAACTATCTAATTGTTCTGCATGCCTTGTAACAAAATGTAAATTAAATTGGGCCTTTCCTTTTTTAGCACTTTTCAGAACTTCCTTTACTTGAATATCTGTGTCTACTGCAGCAAATATTGATGAAGCTCCGCGTGATGCGTACCCTCCTATTTTCGGGTAATTTAGAGCATCTTTTCCATCGTGGTGAATTAATATAATGGATACACCCGTTTGTGATGCCAAGTCCTTGAACCCTTGCATTACAATTGCCATCTGTGCATTATCATTTTCGTTTGGCTGCCTATGATAATCCGCCAAAGGGTCAATAATCAATACGTCTACCTTAAATTGTGTAATGGTTGAAGCAATATATTCTATATCCTTTTCATTCGAAAAATCGAATCGTTTACGACCGCTAAAATATAAATATTCTTCATCTTGTTGAATATCCTTAGTCATTTTGAACAATCTACTTTTAAGAGCGTTTTTAGACAACTCCGATTGTAAATACATAACTCTCTTTCGTACAGGTACTTTTAATCCTACCCAATCGGAACCTGTTGCCAAACTAACCGCGATGTTCAGCGCAATAAAGCTCTTCATTGTTTTGGGTTTGCCATGAATTAGAGTTATCCCCTCCTGCACTACAACTCCATTACCAATGATAGAATCGGCGTCTTTGAATTTCGTATTCCTCAATTCGTTAAGGGAATAAAACCACTTTTCATTTAAACTATTTGATACATTCATACATTATCCTCTTCTTTGTGGGACTTCATTGTACCACAGGATAATGTTAAAATATTTCATTTGTTTATGAACGGACACCTAAAGGGTGTTGTGGATATTTAGAGGGTATTTATGGGGTGTCTGAGTGTATATACAGAATAATAATTCAATTAGTTCTAGCGTATCAGATTTATATTTCAAATGTCAAGGCTATAAGTTCTTATATTATTGCAAGTTTTGTATTTCAATAATGTGCCATCTAAAGAGCTGTTTTTACGTTGCTTAAAAATTTTATCGACACGAATTCCAGATTTATTTCGACCTGGCCACTTATGAATGATTTCTTTAGCTGTGAGACCTGATATATTGTTTTTAGCAGAATCGTAAAGAATTTTTACTAGTATCGCCTGATTTGGAGTGAGCACATAATTTTCATTTTTATATGAAATCCTCATAAATGTAGTTAAATCAAGGATTTCAAGATTCGTAGTATCTAACATATTTTCGTCAGATATTTGAGATACACTTACTGAATTATTGAAATAATTCTTCCATTCTTCTAATGTTGGGGTTGAGTCTTTTGAATTTACTCTATCTTTTAAAGCTGTATAATTTTCCATTTCAATTTCATAATTCTTAAAACTTCTGAATCCATAATCCGCTACTTTTTCAATCATTACTTCAAGCCTCAATAGCTCAACAATTTCTAACCTAAACTTACTGGGGATGCTATCAATTAGTTTTAAGTGAGATAGTACTTTTTCAATAATACTATCGCACAAGTCTGTATGATTATTTATTTGGTCTTCAATTGGCCCATAGAAATCTATAAATCCATGATACACCATGTAATCATCATTTTCATATGTAATTTGTTTTTTTAGTATTAATGTATTTTTAGTAGATTCATCCATATTTTATCCTATTTATTAATAACAATCTAATTTATTAGAAACTCCAATACCTATTAAAATAAGTACAATGTCACAATCTATCTATAATGGCATAATTAGGTATGCAATTACGATTTTTCGGAATTTACCAATTCTTATAATGATAATATTTGCTGTGTCATAATTTTGATAAGAGACTTCCACTCGAACTCATATACACATGACTCTCAATTTCAATTGTAATGGTTGATAAATGTGCTGGAAACATTTTTGTTGAATTTAACATTCTTCTTTAATCAATTATTCTTTAGTTTTCTAAATATTCAAAATAAATCTTCTCAATGATTATGGTGAGAGCCACACTCTTTGATGTACCAGGAATAAATTGGCTGTTACTGTTTTAAATTGTGTGTGACCGTTACGTAGGTTCATTAGTTTTGATTCTTTTTAAAGTTCTCAGCTTGTTCAAATATTTCAACATAAACTTCGTCTCTTTCAACTGGTGGATAGCCAAACTCATCTAATAGCAGAATTAATCCAACTTTTAGTGCTGATTTTATATCATCTCGTTTGTTCCAGTCTGGGAACTTTGCTTGACCATCTACTAAGATTTTTACAGCTTTTGCCAACTCAACTAATTTATCATCTGGATACTTGAAATCATACTTTATACATAGCTCATGTAGAATATCGAAGAAGGCTTTCTCTTCAAAATTAATTCCTAATTCGTCTCCAGCCGAAAATTCTTTGTGTACTTCCCAAATTAAATCGGTGAGTTGTTCTGCCATTTCCTCATACACTTCGCTACGTAATATATCGGCTTCATCGCGTGTGTTGTATTGTTCTACGAGTACCTTCATCTTTTTAGTGAAATCAATTCCCTTAACTTTGTTTACTTTCTTTATTTCGCTTATTACCTTTGCTAAAAGCTGTTGCAGTAATTTAATTTTGGTATTGGGTAGTTTTATTTTATCAATCTTAGCCAGATAATCTTCATCGAAAATATCTTGTTCCGATTCTGTTTCATCGCCCAACTTAAAGATTTCTTCCACGCCATCGCTTGCCAAAGCATCTTTTATCATTTCGCGCACACGGGCGTTCATTTGTTCTGTGTCGGGTGCATTGCCTTTGGTTAGTTTAAAAACTATGGAACGAACCGCCAAATAAAAATGGGTGTAATCTCTTTCGGCTTGTGTAAGGTGTTCGCTACCTGCACAAATATCATAGGAAGCTTTTAAACGTTTCACCAAGCCCATAAAACGAGTTTCGATATCCTTGGTTTGCTGTGCAAATTCGGCAGCTAAATTAAGGGCGTTTAATTGCTGTAATGGTGTGCCATCGAAATAATTGGAGCTATCGAACTTGTGAAACAGTTTAGCTAATAAGTCTAAATGATTACGAACGATGACTAGCGATTCGGCAATGTCTTCGAAATTATCTTCATCGCCCTTATTGTATTTTGCTAATGCCAGATTCATTTGTTTTTTAATGCCAATATAATCGACTATCAGGCCCTTATTTTTTCCTGCGTATTTACGATTTACGCGCGAAATAGTTTGAATAAGATTATGCTGCTGAAGGGGTTTGTCGATGTACATGGTATCAAGAAACGGCACATCGAAACCTGTGAGCCACATATCTACTATAATAGCGATTTTAAAATTTGATTTATCGCTTTTGAACTGGCGGTCCAACTCTTTTCGATATTCTTTTGTACCTAATAGATTGTACAATTCCTTTGGGTCATCTTGTCCACGGGTCATTATCATTTTAATGCGCTCCATGGGTTTTATCTCGCGTTTGTCTTTGTCGGATAAGACAACACCTTCGTCGGCAATGCGTACTTCGTTCCACTCGGGTTTTAGGGCAATTACATTCTTATAAAAATCATAGGCTATTTCTCTGCTGCTACACACAAACATGGCTTTGCCTTTTACTGTTGCACCTTCGGATATTCGGTTTTCGTAGTGCTTTACAAAATCTTCGGCTAAAGCTTGCAAGCGGTCGGGGTCGCCAAGAATAGAATTCATGGTTGCCGTTGTTTCTTTGCTTTTTTCTATCTGGTATTCGTTGGCACCTGCTTCGGCGGCTTCCTGATAATATTTTTCAATCTTTTCGAGTTCGCTATTTTTTAAGGCAACTTTTGCAGCTCTGCCTTCATATACAATGCGGACGGTAATTTCATCTTTTACCGATTCTGTCATGGTATAGGCATCTACAACCTTGCCGAACACATCTAGCGTGGCATCTATAGGCGTACCTGTAAAACCAACAAAGGTGGCATTTGGTAAAGAGTCGTGCAGGTATTTCGCAAAGCCAAAGGTTTTGCTTACGCCTTTCTCGGTTACTTTTATTTTTTGGTCAAGATTGACTTGGCTACGGTGCGCTTCGTCGGAAATGCAAATTACATTGCTGCGCTTAGTAAGCAATTCGGTGTCTTCGGTAAATTTATGAATGGTGGTTAAGAACACCCCACCACTTTGACGACCTTGCACCAGTTCGCGCAAATTGGCTCGGCTTTCGACACTTACTACGGTATTGTCGCCAATGAATTTTTTTGCATTGGTAAACTGACCCGAAAGTTGGTCGTCTAAATCGGTTCGGTCGGTTATAAGCACAATGGTTGGACTTTCGAAGTACTCACTTTTCATAAGTAAGCGGGTAAGGTAAAGCATGGTAAAGCTTTTTCCGCAGCCTGTTGCTCCAAAGTAAGTGCCGCCTTTACCATCGCCTTGTGGTTTTTGTGCCCGTTTAATATTGTCGAAAAGTCGTTTGGCTGCATAGTATTGCGGATAGCGACAAACAATTTTCTCGTTTTTTTTTGAACTATCGGGCAGGTAAATAAAGTTGCGGATAATATCGCGCAAGCGGTTTTGGTGCAACATGCCTTGAACCAAGGTAAACATGCTGTCGATGCCATCTACATCTTTTGCCAAACCTGCTACTCTACGCCAAGCGTAGTAAAACTCGTAAGGGGCAAAAAACGAACCTGCTTTGTTGTTTACGCCATCGGAGATAACGCAAAAAGCATTGTACTTAAACAACTCGGGAATATCGCGGCGATAACGTACCGTTAATTGTTTGAAGGCATCGTGTATGGTTGCTTCTTCGCGAATGGCCGATTTAAACTCGAACACCACCACAGGCAAACCATTAATGTAAATTATGCCATCGGGGATGCGTTTTTCGGAACCCACAATTTCGAGCTGATTGACAAATTTGTATATGTTGTAATCTTTGGGATATTTTATGTTGGGTTCGGCTACAATGGTATCTAAATCGGGACTGGCTAATTGTGCCTCTAAACCATTGTAATCGATTAGTTCAATATGAATGTCTTTTTGGTTGCGGTCTTCGCGTTTTAGAATAAAACCATCGGAAAGCCAACGCATAATGGTAAGGTTACTTTCGTAAAGGTCGCTGGCAGGTAAAGTTTTTAATTGAAGAACAATAGATTTAGCTTCGGTTTGGGTAAGTTGTTTGCTCTCGTACTTAGCCAATAAGTAAGCAGTTAAATCTTCCTCAATAATTACTTCATCAACAGCTCGTGTGAGAGTATTACCCAAATGATGTGGAAAATTTTCGTTTCCCAACAACTCAATAAAAGCTTTTTCTAATTTTTCTTCGGTGAATTTCATAGGCTTAATACTCCAATGTTGCGAGTTTGGAAAGTAGTAAAGAATTAAATTCTTCGAGTTTTCTATTCTCAATATCAGCAATTAATTTTTTATCAAATATAGCCTTCACACTATTTGATATTTCGGTTAGAATTTTATTATCAGGCAATATAATTGGTAGTGTTGATATTGTTTCTAAACTCAAATTTGCTTGAACAGCTTGTTGGATATTGAAACGATAATACTCTTTTTGCCAATTACTTAAAAAGAGTCCTATAATGAAATACTTATTTATCTTACTTTCATCTACTCTAATTATTGCTATAGCCTGATTTGTATTAGCTGGCAGAATAGATTTGTCCACAATTGCAAATTTATCAAGGGTTCCAGCTATAGAATAACAAATATCATATTCTTCCAAAATAGAGCGATTTAATTCTATGTGTGTTTCAGTATTAATAAATGATATTTTTTCAACATCAAACAAGTGTGATTCTTTAAGTGATTCCCCTTTAATATATTTCACAATGGCGGTTTCTGTTTTTTCTGTATACATCTTTTCAGGAGTTGTGCCTTTAGTGATTTTGGAACAATAATCACCTAATATACCAACTTCCCACCCAACAGGAATTTCCTTATCCAATTCCTCATTAAAAACCATTTTGCCACCAGTGCTTTTATAGGGCTTTCCGTTTTCATCGGGAAATTCAAAATCGACAAACCACTGCTTGTAAATTGCTTGTGCGGTTTCTTCAAGTTTTTTAATGAGTTTGTCGTTTAGCTTTATGCGGTTCTGTATTACGTTGTATTCGGCAACTATTTCGCGTTGTTTTTCGGGAGAAGGTAGGGGGAGTAGTGTGTTACACATTTCGTCCCAATCAAATATTTCTCTTGCACTACCGTGGCTTTTAAATCTCGCATATCGGTCAAACTCAGGTCTGCGAAACCACATCATTAAATATTCGGGGTTAAGTTCGTTAGTGTCTTTTACTTCAAAAGGGGTGTAAGCCTGTGAAATCAAAGCCTTTTCGTAATCATTAAACAATGCAATGGTAATTTTATCACCGTTTCTAGAAGTTACAGGGCCATAAGCAAATTGTTTTTTTTCTATGATTCTATAGGTTGACATATCTGTACCTATAGTGTTAGCAATGGAAGGGATAAACTTTTTTTGAATACTCAAACCCATTAGTGGCAAATCTGCTAAATCATTATTTCGCCCAACTACGGGTTGTATGTAATTGCCTAATTCTTTATAACTTGATTTCATAACCCAACTCTTTAAAAACGGTTAGTAAATCTTTTTTCGATTGGTCTTCGGCTTTTAGTAAATCAGAAAATTCGGTTTGTAAAGCTTTCATCTTCTCGTCGAAGTCGATGTTTTCATCACGGTTTACAAACTCAATGTATTTGCTGGGTACGAGCGAGAAATCTTTTTTAGCTACTTCGTCAAAAGAAGCCGAATAGCAATATTCTGGTATGTCTTTGTAGGGCGAAGACGCAGCTTTGCCCGTACACTGCCAAGTATGGTAAGTAGTAGCAATATCTTGTATATGCTGCGGACTGAATTGAGTAAATTTCTTTTCAAAGGGTTCGCCTATTTGGCGTAAATCCATAAAAAGGATTTCCTTTTCACGCTTACGATAATCACGACTTTCATCACCAATGCTTCGGCTTTGTTCTTTTTTATTTTTATTGAGTATCCATACTGTAACGCTAATGTCAGTGGTATAAAACATGCTTCGCGGCAATACCAAAATGGCCTCTACCAAATTATTTTCAACCAGCTTACGGCGTATTTTGTATTCTTCGCCACCACCACTTAACGCACCGTTTGCCAATACAAAACCTGCAATACCATTTTCAGATAGTTTGGAAGCCATGTTGAGAATCCAACCATAATTGGCATTGCTTTTAGGTGGCACATCGTAACCACGCCAACGTGGGTCGTCTACCAATTCGGTTTCGGCACGCCAGTCTTTTTGGTTAAAAGGAGGATTCGCCATAATAAAATCGGCTTTCAAGTCTTTGTGCTGGTCGTCTCCAAAGGTGTCAGCAGCTTTTTCGCCCAAGTTGCCCGAAATACCACGAATGGCAAGGTTCATCTTTGCCAGTTTGTAAGTGGTATTGGTGTATTCCTGTCCGTATATAGAAATCTCTTTTTTGTTACCGTGGTGGTTTTCGATAAACTTAATGGATTGCACAAACATACCGCCCGAACCACAAGCAGGGTCATAGATAATGCCTTTATAAGGCTCAATCATTTCGGCAATCAGGTTTACAATGCTCTTTGGCGTGTAGAATTCTCCTTTTCCTTTTCCTTCGGCAAGGGCAAATTTAGAGAGGAAATATTCGTAAACACGGCCTACAATATCCTGGGCTTTGTCGCGGAGGGTATCAATGTCGTTAATGGTATCGAGTAGTGAAGATAGCTTGGTTATATCCAATCCCAAACGCGAGAAGTAATTGTCGGGCAATGCGCCTTTTAATGCCTTGTTCGCTTTCTCAATATTGTGTAAAGCAGTATCAATCTTTAGGGCAATGTCGTTTTGCTTCGAGTTTTTAACGATGTACGACCAGCGAGAAACTTCATCGAGATAAAACACATTTGCTTGTCCATAAAAGTCGGGCATTTCAATGTATTTTTCCTGCCCTTTATCTATCATTGCCTTGCGGTGCTCTTCGAATTTGTCACTGGCAAACTTTAAGAAAATCAGTCCTAATACTACATGCTTATATTCTGCTGGTTCAACGCTTCCGCGTAGTTTATTTGCAGAATCCCAAAGTGTTTCTTCGATGCTTTTTTGTTTCAGTACTTTTTTTGCCATTATATATTTTCAGTCCTTTTATTTAAAAACCCAAGAATAGTTTTATCATGAGTGTCCTTCGTATGAGCAAATCCCTTATGCAAATCTAAGTTTTGTGTTAATTTGAGCTTCAAATTTGAAATATTAACCTTGTATCCTTCTGCTTTTGCAGTTCAATTGTAATTATTCTCAAAATTCCTCCATGAATATCAGTGTATTAATCTGTTTTGGACGATAGCACAATTTAACTTTATTTATTTTATCCACCACCAGAAAACTTAGCTCTATTATACGCAAACGTTTGGCAATTAGAAAAGTAGGTCTTCACTTCTTCTCTGGAAATATCGTCATTAAAACTTGGATTATCATCCTGCTGCATAGTTGAGATACGGACTTTTTATGCAAAGCTTTTCTGTCTGCCGCATATAG
>ERZ889078.2607-NODE-2607-length-12658-cov-32.402999_pt1 | contig 12658 bp, 12 predicted proteins | sample MGYA00521266_ERZ889078 | MGnify/ENA primary metagenome ERZ889078 (study PRJEB32303, sample SAMEA104408618) | aquatic metagenome | biome: Brackish water; feature: Pelagic; material: water | place: Baltic Sea | collected 2014-06-16T06:34:00 | depth 76,534 m ... | reverse complement strand
GCACTATCTCCAAGTGTTGAGTAAATATCGCGCGCAGTTTCAGCTAACGCTAATGCTTCGTCGTATTGTCCACGTGCATAAATTCGAGCACTTAATTCATAGTATGTGCTGGCACGTTCTTCGCCATCTACTTCGGGAATTCGATCCCAAAGCATTTCCTCGGTGATGAGTTCTTCCATGTCGTCATCTTCACTCACGAGTGTGACTCTATACGCTAACTCTTAGGGACGAGTGGGAATATCGATATGTGGCACACGCCAATTCCCAATCTTTTCTCGCCCGGCTTGCTCAATAATTGCTGTGGTTACTTTTCGAATTTGTTGCACAGTCTTTGCATCAAAGCTATGGCCCCACGGGCAACGGTTGGCCATTGCGCACACCCAGGCATTAGTGCCCAGGTTTAACACTCCTGCCCCACTAGGTGCTGCGTAGTAGGTGCTCATCGCAACAAAGCCCTTCTCTGTAGGGCTGATAGTTGATCGTGCCAACACTTCAACACCAGGACCTTTCGTCCCCATCGCCGTATCGGCCTCGTAACCGTAAATTCCCTTAATTTTGCCCGCTTTACCGAGAACTTTAAAGGTCCAACTATTTCCTGCCTGAACTTCTAAATCTTTCTTAATTCCAACTGCAAAAAACTGTGAACCCATGAATAAAGATTCCGGTTGATTAATATCACGATATGGAATTCTCTCATTCATTGTTCGGTCAATGAGATAAGTTTTTGCATACGCAGTATTGCCACCAAAGACTAATAAGTTCGTGCCCTCGTTGATTTCTTTTTCAACCACATCCCGCATCGCCTGAGTCCAATACTCACTATGCCCACCCAGAACAATGGAGGCAGAATTAATCTCAGGTGCTTTATCTAAATCGATATCCGTTAGGTAATTGATATCTAAGTTGAGTTGTTCCATTAACTGAACAAGAGGTTGCTCCATATATCTAAATTGCCCAGAACCGTCCCCGTCATAGGGACGATCAATTGAAACCGAAATGGCTCTGGTTTCTCTTTGTCCATCGGCACCTTTATAGAGTGACTCTCCGCCCCACTGGTTATATGCCTGCCACGTGAGAACCGAAGAAACAAAAGTCACATCACTTGGCACTTGTCCTGTAATAACAAGTGGGACAAATGTAGATCGGTAACCTAAAGATTTTAATTTGACTAGATACTGACCAGGTGGAGTCGATTGCGTTGCCGTAATTTGCTTTGCATTTTTAATTGTTGTGATTAAGCGAGCGCCAGCTCCTTTGTAATATCCAATACGATAGAGCGAGACATCTACTGATCTAGCACCCATAATTTTCAAGGATGCACTTTGACCACAACCAATGCTTGCCTGATCAAAATAACCTTCAACCCGTTTGGCTTCTTTGCGCCGAGTGAAATCTGCGCTAAAGCGCATCACGACATCTGAATCCCAGTTTTTGTTTCCGGCCTTTGCATTTTCGGCCTTTACCCAACCGGGTTGCCATGAGCATTGATCTGCGGGGGCAGCCACTGGTGCCATAAGCCCCAGAACTAGGGCACAGACCAGCGATAACCTCATCTGCCAACCTTAAACTCGTTTCAAATAGATGGACCTATGGGCTGAGCAAGAAGGGCAGGCTTGGACAGAGCCGGATAGGTACTTTCCAGATGCGAATGGTTTGCATCTAGGTTAAAATCTGAGCATGCATATCCCTGATGGCTTTATTGATGTCCAAACCTCAGCGATCTTTGCAGGCTTAGCTGCTGCTGGTGTCGCAACTGCGCTCAAAGGTGCTCGCACCCAACTTGATGAAAAAACCGCGCCTCTAGCCGGATTAACCGCAGTCTTTATCTTCGCTGTTCAAATGCTCAACTTCCCTGTTGCTGCAGGAACAAGTGGTCACTTGCTCGGAGGCGCGCTCGCCGCCGTTTTGGTGGGGCCGTGGGCTGCAACATTGGCATTAGCTGTTGTATTAATCATGCAGGGGTTCTTATTTGCTGACGGCGGATTAACTGCAATTGGGTTGAATGTTTTTAACATGGGAGTAATTGGTGTGTGGGCTGGCTATGGAATCTTCCTAGTGCTGCGTAAGATTTTGCCAAAGAATAAATCTTCAATCTCTTTAGCTGCAGCAATTGGTGGATTGTTATCAGTTCCAGCAGCAGCCGTCGGATTCACTATCCAATATGCAATGGGCGCCACAGCAACTTTTTCGGTATCCACTGTATTAGGTGCAATGGTTGGAACACACGTCTTGATTGGTATTGGCGAAGCTTTTATTACCGGCTTGACGGTGAGTGCGGTTTTAGCAAGTAGAAGTGATTTGGTTTATGGATGGAAGAATAATGTTCAAAAGTTGGAGATCCGAAGTGCTAACTAATCGAAAGTTTTATCTCTCTGGATTAGTCGTTTCTCTATTTCTTGCAGGCGTTATATCTTTTTATGCCTCATCTTCACCTGATGGTTTAGAAAAAGTTGCTGAGGACATTGGCTTCATTCAAACAGCTAAAGAGCACACCAATTCAAAGGGAACTCTGGCAGATTACGGAGTTAAGGGAATTGAAAATGAGCGCACATCAGTGGGAGTTGCTGGTGTTATAGGAGTAGTAGGAACTGCAATTGTTGCTGGTTTTGGGTTTAGGTTGCTTGCGCGTAAACCGAAAAAGGATAGAAATTAGAGTCGAGCAGGAGAACCATCACCACGGACATGATGTGGGTGAGCGGCTCTACCTACATCGCCACTCTTTAGTTCACTCCCTTCCATCTCACCTTAAAATCATTGCTGCTATTGCATTTATTTTGATCGTTGTATCTACCCCCATTACTCAATGGGGGGCATTCATCGCCTACTTCCTGTGGCTGCTAATGGTGGTCTTCATTGCAAAAATTCCTTTTCCTCTTCTTTTTAAGCGCGCATTGATTGAAATTCCCTTTATCTTCTTCGCAATACTGATGCCATTTTTTGGGACGGGAGAAAAGATTCAAGTCGGTCCTTTTGATCTATATCGCGAAGGTTTAATTGCCGGCTCTGGAATCGTTGCTAAGGGAACTCTCGGTGTTATGACTGCAATTATTTTGTCTACATCAACAACAGCCCGAGAAATTCTTCGGGGCCTTGAGCGCTTGCGACTACCGGTTCTAATGGTGCAGATTGCCTCTTTCATGTTGCGCTATGTAAATGTTGTAAACGATGAAATGGAGCGCATGAAGGTTGCGCGCGAGTCACGTGGTTTTGAAGCAACCGGAGTTAAGCACTGGAAAGTCTTGGCAACAGCTGCTGGTGCATTATTCATTCGCTCTTATGAGCGAGGAGAAAGAGTTCACCTTTCTATGTTGTCTCGTGGATATGAAGGAGTTTTGCCCCATGAAGAGCAGATTGAACATAAAGCCACAGTCTGGCTCAAAGCAATGATGTATCCGATTGTTGCTGCAACTATTTTTATCGCTCAATTACTGATTGGAAAAATGTAATGAACACGCCTAGCCTAGAAATCAAAGAGCTCGCCTTTGCATATCCTGATGGCAATCAAGCTCTTTTCGGTGTAAACCTCTCCATCCAAAAGGGAGAACGCGTTGCACTTCTTGGGCCAAATGGTGCTGGTAAAACAACTCTTGTAATGCATATGAATGGCATCCACCCAACATCTCATGGCTCAATTCATGTTGCGGGACAACTCGTTAATTCTAAGAACAAAGAGTCAATCAAGGAGATTCGTTCGAAAGTTGGAATCGTTTTTCAAGATCCTGATGACCAGCTGTTCATGCCAACAGTTGCAGAGGATGTTGCATTTGGTCCTTACAACATGGGGCTGCGGGCAGATGAACTCAATGCAGTAGTTAATGAAGCGCTAGAGCTCGTTGGAATGCTCGAATTTCGCGATCGACCACCGCATCACCTTTCATTTGGGCAACGACGCAGAGTTGCAGTAGCAACCGTGCTTGCCATGAAGCCAGAAATCCTTGTTTTAGATGAGCCATCATCAAATCTTGATCCAGCTAGCCGGCGTGAATTAGCTGATATTTTGCGCTCACTCGACATCACGATTGTAATGGTTACCCATGATCTTCCATATGCTCATGAGATTTGTGCTCGCTCAGTTATTTTAAATGGCGGCATCATTGTTGCCGATGGACCAACTCATTCAATTCTTACAAACACAGCCCTTTTAGCTGCTAATCGTCTTGAATTACCCGTGGGATTTGTTATCTAAACAATTTGATTCGCTGCTGGCCAATAGCTGCGCCAAGTAAAACAATCAATGCTCCGACTGGTTCGTTCCAAACAATAGATTCACCTAGGAAGATAATTCCAACGATTACGGCAACCACCGGCGTCACATAAGTAACAGTGCTTGCAATAGCACTACCAGCAGCTTCCATAATCTTAAAATTCCAAATATATGCAAAGCCACTACCAAATACTCCCAGTGCAATCATTGCTAGAACCGGCCCAGGTCGGTATTCATCTTTAGCTATTCCATCAATGAGATAGAAAGGCAATAGGGTAAGAGCACCTGCAGAAACTTGTGCCGCTGCGATTGCTTCAGGTTGTAATTTGTGTGGCAAAACATATTTGCGTGAATAAGGAAATGAAACTCCATAGCAAGTAACTGCAAAGAGAAGAGCAACGACGGCAATGATTGGGTTGGCACCTAAGCCATTCCAGACACCAAGAACCGTTAGAACGCCAACGAAACCGAGTAGTAGACCTACAACTTGGTAGTTCTTAGGTTTCTCTTCACGAAATGCAATCATGATTGCTAGCAAAGTCATTAACGGTGTTACGGCATTGATAATTCCAGCCAAAATAGAAGTGACTTTTGTTTCAGCAAAAGCAAAGAGAAATCCTGGAATTACATTTAATAACAACGCCACAACCCATAAATGCAGCCATAGCTTCTTATCTTTAGGAAGCTCAATTCCCTTATAGCGAGCCCAAAAAACCAAGGTGAGTGCGCCTAGGGAAACACGGCCAAAAGCCACGCCGATAGGGGTTAGGAACTCCAAACCCATCTTGATGAAGATAAAGGAACAGCCCCAGACAACGCCTAAGGCGATGTAGAGGCTGATCCAGTTAGAGCTGTTTTTATGGGTAGCTGAGTGAGAACGCACCTAGCAATGATGACACAACCATCCAGATCCACCATATTCGTACGATGTCTACCATCCAAAGATTTGAAGCGTAGAGACCCAAGCGGGCACGATTCCAGTTTCCGAGGGAGATAAATAAGGTGAGTGCCAAGTGAACAAAGTTCATAATGGTAAATAAGTAGAAGCAAGACACATATGCACCATCAGAGAATGTAAATGGCGCATTTGCAATTGTGTTGAACTGCATAACTAGTGCAACTACAGATGCCACCATTGCCACGAGAGAACCAAGTTTTAATTGAGTTTGATTCTTTTCACGCCCACCCTTAAGGGCATAGAGATGTGAAAGTAAGCCAAAAGCTGCAATTGCTGTAACCGTCCAGGCTGGTCCAGAAGAAAGTGGCACAATTGCACCGCGTTCTTCTGTTGCAGCTGGAAGCCACATATCATTGACGTTCTGACCACGTAAGTAGAAGTACACAAAAACCATACTGAGTGCAAACGCAACGTCTGCAACAAGTAGCAAGATTACGCCAAGGCGATTACGACTTCCAACTACATCTGGATCTTCGTGATGTACATGTGTTTCTACGCTCATGATTGTGCCTTTCCGTAACCATATGCATCCGAAGTAACTGTTGGAAGAACATCAAAGTTCTCAAGTGGAATTGGATTAGCAACTGTCCATTCCAATGTCTTTGCTTGCCATGGATTCATTGGTGCTTTCTCACCGCTGCGCCATGAAGAGATAACACCATGAAGAAGAACCAACATGCCCACCATAATTACGTAAGCACCGATTGTTGTGATCATGTTTCCAGTATTAAAGGTTGATGCATATGACTCAACGCGACGTGGTTGACCAGCTAGACCAACAGTGAACATTCCAAGGAATGTTACGTTGAATCCAATCTGAACTAGCCAGAAGCTGATCCAGCTCAGTTTCTTATCAAACATACGTCCAGTCATCTTTGGGAACCAATAAACAAGTGCTGCAAGCGCACCAGTTAAACCAGCACCCATTAATGTGTAGTGGAAGTGCGCAGTTACATACATAGAACCATGTAGGAACGCATCTGCCGGGACATCCGAAAGATAAATTCCAGTTACTCCACCAATCATGAAATTCCACAATAGAGCGAAGATCGACAGAGTTGGCATTGTCATCCAAAGACGACCACGCCATAGAGTTCCTACAAGCACTAAGAACAACATGCCTGTTGGAATTGAAATCAACTCTGTCGTTAACATAAATGGCGCATTTAACAATGGTGCCCAGCCTGAGATATACATGTGGTGAGCCCATACCAAAACAGATAAGCCAGAGATTCCAGCAATACCCATCACTGCAACATTGAAGCTAAAGAGTGGACGGCGCGTAAAGACTGGAGCCATTTCCATTAAAGCTGCAACTGCAGGAATAAGAATCACATAAACCTCAGGGTGACCCATGATCCAGAATAAGTTTTCGTATAACCAGCCACTTCCACCGCCGGCTGTGTTATAAAAAGATGTATCTAGTGCGCGATCCATTCCAGACATCACTTGAGAAAGGAAAAAGACTGGGAAAGCTGGAAGTGCAAGGGCGACCGAAGCCATAATTCCATAAATGAAGATTGGGGTTCGGTTCCAAGTCATTCCCTTAGCGCGCATACGAACGATAGTTGTTGTGATATTTGCACCTGCAACCATTGTTGAGATTGCAAAAATGCAGATAAACATGATGTAACCATTCATTCCTAGCGGTGCTTGTCCAGCAAGTGGGTTATAAGCCGACCAACCAGTTGAGATTCCGCCAATGAACTGAGCCCAAATCAATGGAACTGCTGCAGCAACGATTAACCAGAAACTCAAAGCGTTAAGGCGAGGGAAGGCCATATCGCGTGCACCAATCATGATTGGCATGATGAAGTTTCCAAAAGGACCAGTGACCATGATGATTGTTCCAACAATCATGATGATTCCATGTGTTCCTACGATTGAGTTATACGCCTGAGGATGAATCCATCCTCCTTCTGGAGTTCCAAGATTGGTTCTGATGAGCATCGCAAGAATTCCGCCAATACCAAAAATAACCATTGTGATTATTAAGTATTGAATACCAACAACCTTGTGATCTGTTGTATATCGGAAGTAGCGGTTAATGCCCATGTCTTTTCCAGCTAGGAACATATTTTCATCATGTGAAAGGTCTTTACCCATTAGCCATCTAAATGGTCCAACGAGTGCACCAATTCCAGTCATGAATCCAACAAACCAAGCAATCATAGATAGAAGTGTGATTTTGTCCTCTCTAGTGAAAAGACGAACTTCTGTATCTCCTGGCAAGAATTGCAACGCTAAGCGCCATACAACAAATGCGCTTACCGCTCCAAGTACTAGCGCTGTAACAATGTTAAGGCGTTCAATGATTGATTTACCTGGTGCAGATACAGGCTTGCTCATTAATGTAGTCATTAGGCTCTTCCTTCCAGTGCTGCATGTTCGGTAACCCATTTGTCATAGTCACTTTGACTAACTACATGAACCTTCGTTTGCATATAAGCATGGAGTAGCCCGCATAGCTCGGCGCATCTCACATCAAACACTCCGATTTTGTTAGGAGTTACAGCTGCTTCAGTAATAGCACCAGGATTTGCATCCATCTTGATGCCCATTTGAACAATCCAGAATGAGTGCTTTACATCAACACTTGTAATGTGGAAAACCACTGGCTTATCTACTGGTAGATAAAGATCTTCACTGCGTGCACCATTTGGATAATCAAAACTCCAAACCCACTGACTACCAGTTACATTCATCTGAATCGCAGTGCTTTCAAGAACTGCTTCGGAATCCTTTTGAAGAACTATTAATCCAGTAATGAGTGCGAACAAGCAGAGAAGTGCAGAAACAACAATCCATACTGCATTTGCTCGAGGCGAATTAGATATCTGATGATCAGCCTCTGCAGGTGGGTTATCTCCATAATGGCGCTTGGAGGTCAACACAGTCAGGCACATTGCAAATACAAGTCCAGCAACCGGAGCTGCTGCCCAAGTAAATATGCGCATTAAGTCGATAACCCCAGACATCGTTTCAGATGCTGGCTCAACTATTGAGCGAACATGAAACTCTGTTCCCACATAACCAACCAGTGCGGTGCATACAGCCCAAAGAATGGCGGTCTTCTTAACATCAGGACTCTTCCACCATTGAGGTTTTTTTGAATTCATTAAATCTGTCATCGGATTATCCCTTCACCGTAAAGTGGCCGGACATGTAACTCATTGCCGACATCGCGTTACCAAATCGGGCAACAGTTCCGTCACCGCAAGGAAATTCACAGTTCCAGATGTATTCGCCTTCGCCACCTGTAATGAAAGTAAATGTTGTCATTGAAGGGAATTGTGTGAATCCACCTTCTTCTTCAGCAGCTGTTACTTCATCATCATTTGCAAGAAGAAGTGGAACGTTAATGAAGAGAGAGTCTTGATCACTTGAAACACCGTGGATTGTAAATGTGTGTCCAACTGCATCATGAGGAATCTGGGTAATTGTCTTAGCCTCAGTAGCATTTGTGTGTGACTTGGTGTCATAGCGCTCTACAAGAGTTGCAGTACCACCAACAGTGCCGCGAACTTTTGCAAAGAAATCATTGTTTAATGTTTCCCCTGAGTCATACTGCCAAATTGTGATAGTCACTGCTGAATGCGCAGGAACAACAAAGTTGGTTCCAGTCTTTGCATCAGTAAGTGGTTCACCGTAAGGACCAGCTGCTCCATAGCTCACCCAATCAGGATGCGCCCCGCCATCTTCACCATGATGCCCACCAAAAGTTGAGTTTGGGTAAGTATTCATAGTTAATGTGTAGTGCGGGTAAGTCTTTCCATCAGGTGCGGTAAAACTGCCCGCAGATGTTGCCATGATGGATCCTGAATCGTTTTTTGCCGCCGCAACATATGTTCCAATGCCGGCAATTACGCCAGCTCCAAGAATCACAGTTCCAAGTGCGGCAAGAATCCGCTTGTTCATTCAGTCCCCTCCCAGTCGGGAATTAAGTCAACTCACAGAAAAACTGTCAGCTCGTTCGGCTAGTCAACAAAGAACCATTAATCTTCGCTATTTGTACTTTACGTCACAAAAATCACTTTGATATTGAAACCAATTTTGATTGAGTGGTAGCACTCATCCAAAATAATCTCTATTTTCACTGCTCTACTTTCTTTATGAGCGCTAGCCTTCCCACTTATGGAGATGCATCATCATGAAATTGGAATTTGGAGCTCTTGGCAGTTAGCTCCAGAGATTGTGCTGCCTCTTCTTTTTCTTACATATCTATATATGCAGCTGCCTAAAGGATCGGTGACTATTCGTCAGCAAGCATTCTTCTTCGGAGGAATCTTGAGTGCGCTGGCGGTAATTGTTACTCCTATCGGTGCCCGTGCCATGGATTTCTTTTCTCTCCACATGGTTCAGCACATTACGTTAATGATGATTACAGGACCCCTTTTGGTTCTTGGAACTCCGAACTCTTTTCATCCAATAAGTAAAACCTTCAGCGCAGTGACTAATCCATTTTTTAGTTGGTTTTCATATGCCGCTCTCATGATTGGCGTGCACTTACCGGTGCCACATAAATTTATTATGGATAATCCATGGGCTCATACATATGTAGAAGTTGCTCTGTATTTAATTCTTCCCTATCTGTTTTACTTTAATCTTCTTGATCGCAACATAGTGGGCCGACGAGTAACGCCAGCGATGGCAGTCATTGCTCTATTCCTTATGATGGTTCCAGAAACAATGACAGGCTTTTTTATTTATACGGCACCGGGTTCTTTATACGAGAACATGTATTCACTCAGTGATCAACGCCAAGGTGGATCATTTATGTGGGCAGGCGCAATGATTATTGATGCCATTTGGATGTCCTTTGCTGTCTATCACTGGATTAAATCTGAAGAGAAAAAGTCACGTGATTTTGATGCTGCGTTAGCTGGCGAAAATGCCTAAAGAAGAAGGTTTTGAAGCACCCGACTGGGTGAGCGATGATTCAGCAACGCCACCGCTTACAACACAACAAAAACGAATCCTCAATATTTCATTATTTGTAGCTGTTCCCCTTTGTCTGTGGGCAGGTTGGTTTGAGTTTGGACGTGCGCAAGAAGGTAATTGGCGTGCCTGGGTATACACATTTGAATGGCCACTTTTTGCCGGGGTTTCTTATTACTTATGGAGAAGGCTTTCTAAAGGCGATATTCCACGTATTCCACGGCCAGATTTGAAAGCATTGGCCGATGAAGTTGATGGTAAAGAGAAGCAATAATCCACGGTAGAATTAACCCGTTGATGCAACCGCATCAAAGAACTTCCCCCAAGTGCTGCACATGCAGCACTACATGCGAGTCTTATCACCACCCTGACGGCCATTGAGCGCCGATCACACCCGAGACGCGCTTGTCGTCTCGATTGGTATGTATTTCTATGTCATTAACACCTCGTACTTCAGCGCCCGGAAAAGCCCGTCGCGCAGCATCAGTTGGTAAGCCTAAGCGAGCAAAGAAAGCTGCATTTAAAGCAGCTGACCCAAAGGCCCGCCACACAACTGCACAAAAGAATGAACGTAAGAGCGCTGCAGCTGCTCCTAAATCAGGAAAGCCTGCATCTACTCGTCGTTACTCAGATGTTGATTCATCATCACAATCAAAGAAGCAAGAGCGTTTAACTGATCGCTCAAAGCTTCGTGCAAAGCGCTTCCAAGAAAAGACTGCTTCAAAGCCACGTCCAATTGAAGCTCCAGAAGAGCGCGCAGCACGCATCGAACAATCACAGCGCCCAGAAAGCCGCGCTAAGAAGTTTGTAGCACAGCGCGATGATCGCACTAAGCGTGCCTTTGATAAGAAAAAAGAGTTTGTAAAGCCAGAAAATAAGAAGTCTGAATACAAGAAACCAGAGTTCAAAAAGAGTGAATACAAAGCTTCAGATACACGTCCAACAAATCGCCGTGATGCTGCCAAAGCAAAGGTTTCACGTATTGATGATGGTCGTCCAAACTTTGTTCCACGTAAGGTAGAAAAGTTTGATCCAACACGTCCAAAGAAGCGCAGCGAAGCACCTGATACTCGCGCGGCTAACTTTCGTGCTGAGCGTCCAGTTCGTGATCGTCGTAATGATTCACCGGCCTATGCTCGTGATGATTTCAAGCGTTCATCAAAGACTCACACCAACGCTGCCGTTGATTTTGGCGCAGACGATAACTACATCTCAACAAATTTAGCTGATGCCAACTTGGTTGATGCGACTCCACTAACTGAAATCACAACAACTTTCAGTGATCTTGGAATTGCAACACCATTAGTAAATGCCCTTGCAAAGCAGGGAATCATGCATCCATTCCCAATTCAGATTGCAACATTGCCAGATGCACTTGCTGGCCATGACATCTTGGGCCGTGGACAAACTGGTTCAGGTAAGACTCTTGCTTTTGGTTTAGCACTTCTTAATAACCTCAACGGCAAGGTTGCAAAGCCACACAAGCCACTTGCTTTGGTTCTAACACCAACACGTGAGCTTGCTCAGCAGATTGATGAAGTATTGATGCCACTTGCTCGCTCAATTGGTCACGAATCAGTTGTTGTTGCCGGTGGAATGTCATATGCAAAGCAGATCACTGCAATGCGCCGTGGCACAGCAATCTTGGTTGCAACTCCTGGACGTTTAATTGATCTTCTCAATAAGGGTGAAGTTCAACTCGATCACCTACAGATCACTGTTCTTGATGAAGCTGATCAAATGGCTGACATGGGCTTCTTGCCAGTAGTTAAAGAGATTTTAGATCAGGCAAAGCTTGATGGACAACGTCTGTTGTTCTCAGCAACTCTTGATCGTGGTGTTGATTCATTGGTTCGTCAGTACTTGAAGAACCCAAAGACTCACTCACTACAAAATGACCGTGCATCTGTTTCAACTATGGAGCACTTCGTTCTTGTTATGAACCCAGGCGATAAAGATGACATCACAAGCCAAATCGCAGCACGTAACGGTAAGACGATTATGTTCGTCAAGACTCAACGCGGCGCTGATCGCTTAGCTGACAAACTTGCTCATGCGGGTGTTGCAGTTGGTGCTTTGCATGGTGGTAAGTCACAAGCCGTTCGTACTCGCACACTTGCACTCTTTAAGGATTCAGCTAACGCAGCCCTTGTAGCAACAGATGTTGCTGCACGTGGTATCCACGTTGATGGAATCTCACTTGTTGTGCACGTTGATGCACCTACAGATCACAAGGATTATCTACACCGAGCAGGCCGTACAGCCCGTGCTGGTGAAGCTGGAACTGTTGTAACAATTGCTACAACTAAGCAGCAGAAATCAATTGGTGGACTTACTTCACGTGCTGGTGTTACTCCAAAATTTGTTGGTGTCACTCCATTGAGTACTGAGTTAATGAAGATCACTGGTGCACAGGAGCCTTCCGGTGTGCCATACATCCAGCCAATCGTTGAAAAGTCAGTACGCAGTGGTGGCAATAAGCGCCCTCGTCCGAACTCAAGTCAGCGTCGCCGCCGTCCTCGTTAACTAGAAATTCTCGATAGGGTTTGCGCCATGAC
>ERZ889078.2605-NODE-2605-length-12673-cov-77.209066_pt1 | contig 12673 bp, 13 predicted proteins | sample MGYA00521266_ERZ889078 | MGnify/ENA primary metagenome ERZ889078 (study PRJEB32303, sample SAMEA104408618) | aquatic metagenome | biome: Brackish water; feature: Pelagic; material: water | place: Baltic Sea | collected 2014-06-16T06:34:00 | depth 76,534 m ... | reverse complement strand
AAATAATCATGATGAATAAAAAAATAATAGCTCCCATTAGCTTATCTTTATCCATATTGTTGATAACACCATCTGTATTGAGTGCAACAAAACTTAGTGATTTTGTAATGAGCACAAGTACATCAGCTGGAAGCTGGAGTGACCCGTTAGGCGGAGGAACATATTTAAGTGGTGGAGATTTTAAAATTAAATTAAAAACTACTTCCGCATATGCTCCATTGATGGATTTTAAGTTACCTTCTGGAGAAGTTGGATGCAGTGGAATGTCTATATCTGGTGGATTTCTTTCATTCTTGGGACTCGATAAGTTGCAAAATTTGTTAAGCGATGCTGGTTCGTCTTTAATGTTCGGAATAATACTAGGAATAGAATTTACGCTCCCCGCGGTTGGTGCAGTTTTTGCAAAAATCAGAGCATGGGCTAATGCCCTACAATCTTTGCTTCAAAATGGTTGTAATATTGGAAAGGCTTTAGCGAAAGGTTCAAAACTTGGCGATGCTTTCCATACTAAAGAATTAAGTACGGCAATTAATGGACCATTTGACAAGTTAGATTCTTTTGTAGGGGAAGGAGATGAGCTTCTAAAAGACATACAAGAATTAGCGCAATGTAGTGGAGATCCAGCAGATCCAAAATGCAAACTTTTAGATGATGCTATAACTTCTCTAGGGCAACAAGTAAAACAGAACCTTTCCAATGGTGGTGCAATTAGCATTACTGGAAAAATGGCTAGGAATTCTGTATCTACCATTTCTACTAAGAATGCAGTAGCAAAAGTATTTAAACTTAGTGATTTTTATTCTACTAAAAAAATAAACTGTTCTGATTTAACTGTTAATTCCATTGATGATACTGATGTATTGATTGACACTTTAAAATATGTGTTTTTTGGAGATATCGGAGTGGATGGAGAATCTATTGTGAGGATGGAGAGCAAGATAGATTCCCCAAATTGTAAAGTAAAAATGCCAGAACTGGCAAGTGATTTAAGCGGTGCCATAACTACTGGAGGAAGTTCTTCATTTCCAATACCAGCTTTTTCCAGTATCTCTGCACTTATATCTGATCCCAAAGACGCAGCGGAAATACTTGTAAACGGGTTTGAAAAAATAAATGAAAAATATAGTGAAGTGGTTAATAATGCTATTAAAATACCAGATAGAAAGATAGCTTATTTAGATTTACCTGTTGGGATAGCATCTGATAATCTTACTCCTACCGATAGAGTAAGAACTGTTTATGTTTCTTCTCAAGTAGAAAGCGGTTCTGTAATGGACCTTGTATGGGACGGAGCATTTAAAGAGAGTTTAAAAGGCATTAGAACTATTGTTGACGGTGAAACTGGACAGAGTTGGAGATTATCTACTTCATATGAGGAATATGATACAGCTTCTACGGGAACTATCTCAACTCCACTTCTTCTTCCAGGTATTAAAAAATATGCCAATGTAATTGCAAGAATGGAAAAAAGAAGCCAAGGTGCAACCTCTCAAACGGAACAACTAAAAGTCTATCTCGCGAAGGTAAATGCAATTTATTTTGCAGAAACTTTAATAAGTGGGATAGAGACAAGAGTGACAAAGTTAGCGTCTGGCATAAAAGGGGACGCTAGAATAATCAATGATTATCTACATCATGTTGCTAATGTGAAAAAAGAGGTGGAGATTCTTCTTAAAGAAATGAGAAAAGATTTAAGTTCTGATGATTTAACAACAAAATTTAAGGATATTGAAAAAGAGCAGACAATAGACTCAATCAAGGCAGGCAGAAGTTGAAAACATTTCTCTTTGCTCTATTTATTATTGCTATTTTATTCTCTTATGCAAATGCTGCCGACAATGAATATTCAAAAAATCCAACTCAATCCGGAGAGCAAATTAAGCAAAAAGAACTAAATAACATAAATGATTACAACTCAATGGTAAAAGACCTAAAACAAGGCATAACCTTGGGTAATTTAGATTCTATTTTTTATTTAGGAGTTGTATATCTCAATGGAGTCACACTTAAAGATGGAACAGTTGTAGAAAAAGACGAGATTAATGGTCGTGGATTGTTATTTAAAGCGATTAAACAAGGTTCGCTTAAATCTTTGGGTGTACTTGCAGCTAAAAGCATCAGCTCTTTAGATATTTCAACTTTCTCGACAGCCGTAAAAATTGCACAACAGTCAAAATTTATAAATATATCAGATAAAGATTATTACTCTTTGATGCTAGCCAGTCTTATCCTTGATGCTGATTCTAATGATGCCAACGCAATCGAAATAACAACTAAGTGGATTTATGAAGCAGAAAAAAAGCGCCCTACTCCAAAGCTACAGTTTATATTAGCCTCTATTTATTCAAAACTAGGAAATATCAACGCGGCTAATTACTATTTAAACAAAAGCTGTAGTGATAAGAGCATGGCAAAAATGTGTCAAGAATTTAAAGATACTGGTGTAAAGAAATGAAAATACATATAGCAATGCTTAGTTTTTTATTTTTAGTTAAACCTATAGGTGCTGAATGTTTAGTTGATTATTCAATTATGTATGTTTTAGCTAAAAATGAGAGGCATACAAGCAAAGATATTGGCTATCCATATCTAATATCATTCAACAATAAAGAAGATGCTTTAAAAGCCAAAAATGCTTTAAAGCTAAACTGGCTTGACAACAGAACCGTAGATTGCAAAAGCTTAGAAAATTGTCAATCAAATTTATCAAGTATCAATTCAATGCAAATTACGAATTTAGATTTAGGCGGTTATCAAATTAATCAGAATTCTTTTAATTACAGTGATAAAACAGAGTATTTTAATTTGAAAAAAAGTTATGAAAATGCTTGCAATATTGTATATGCACATTATTTAGAAACAGATGAATGGAGTTGGAAAACTATTGCTAGGTATCATTCTAAAACACCAAAACTAAATAAACCGTATGCAATGAATTTAGAAAAAAAATACGCTAATTTAATACAAACTCAAATAGAAGGAAAATAAAATGATTAAAAAAATACTAACTTCAGGTGCTTTAACAATTATTATGTTTTTAAGCACTGGATGTCATAAGCAACCTGCTCCAAAAACGATAATAGTTGAAAACAATACAACAAAAGAGACCCTTATTCCGCACAATAAAGATGTCAAGAAAGCCGTAGCTATATTAATACTAAAAATGAAAGCATTAGAGGAAGCTTTGGCAATAAAAAACAATAGTAAAGATATTTCTGATGCAGAGACCAATGGTTTAAAAGAAGAACTATTAAGACAAAAAGAGCAACTACAATCGTACAACGATAGAATAGAAGCAAACAAGCTTAAAGCTTGTGATTGCAAAATTGAAAAAATCAATATTAACACTGCTCCTGATGCTGTTCAATCTTCCTCTTCATCTCAGAACACTACAGAATACGATAATGTAATAAGAGATTTTGTAGAAGAGGATTCATTAAAATAATGAAAAAAATGATACTTGCTCTTTGTGTTTTTTCAACGCTTAGTGTTCTTGCTGACACCCCTATAACATCTGCTGAAATTAAAATTGCATTAGGAAAAACAATTGTTAAACAAAGTGATATACAACTACAACAAAGACACTTTACAGATGAGATAGAGTCTTTAAAAGATAGTGTAAAAGAACTAAAAAAAGAGCTTGATGGATATAGAAAAAGTACAGTCGTTGCTTCTAAGCCAATTAGTATTGATGAAGAAACGGTAGCTATAGCGTATTTTAGTAATATTAGAGAAAAGCCAAAATTTAATTCCAAGTCAATTAAGCAAGTTCCAATATGTACCAAAATGAAAATAAAGGAATGTAGTGTTAACAATAGTAGTGAAGTATGGTGTCAATTAGATAATGGTGGATATATAAGAAAAGATTTACTCTCTTTTAACAATATAAGGATAAGTACTTCTAAAGAATTAAATTCTGAAATAGAAGATTTAATCAATCCAACTACCCAACAAATGAATATTCTAGGTATTTCGCAAGATGGTCGTTGGGCTTGCTTAGAAGATGGCTCAAAAGTTTCAACAAGAAATTTGAATATTACAAAATTTTAATAAGAGGAAAAGTAAAAAAATGAAAATAAATAGAATACTTACAGCTTCGTTGTTTGCATCTGTAACTCTTTTTGCTGCATCAAACATAGATAAAATAAAAGAGCTTAAAATGTTTAATAAGCCAGGTATTACAATAACAAGTTATGCTGAACATGAAAGTACTTATCAAGTTAAAGGAAATGTACAAAATCAAGGTGGAGTAGCACCTTTTGAAGCTTTTATTACTAAAGACTTAAGAGAAGTAATCTTTGGCAGAGGTTTTAATGCTAAAACTCAAAAACCTTTACAAGTAATAATAGATACTAAAGCCTTTATAAAAGATGTTGCATACACTTTTGGCGATGGAAAAGACGAGTATATGCTTTTTACTGACCCTGAATGTCCTTATTGTCACCAGTTGGAGAAAATTCTCCCTTTACTGAAAAAAAATGCCAAGTTTCATATCTTTTTATATCCACTTAGCTTTCATAAAAATGCTAAACCTATGAGTTATTTTATTATGTCTCAAAAAACGGACAAAGATAAAGCAAGCGTAATGCACAATATAGCGAATGAACTAACTGATTATAAAAAGGCTAAATTTACTCTTTCTGAAATTGAGAAATATGATGAATTATTAAAAAAACAGTTTGACATAGCTTCTATTTTGGGAGTGAGTGGAACACCAGCCCTTTTTGATATAAACGGTAATCCTGTACAGTGGAACACCCTACTTAAAAAATATGATATTAAAGAGCCAGTAGATATGGAAGGAATCAATTTTTTAAACAAAAGTGGTTTAGGTATAACTTTGAGTGATAAAGGACATAATGAGAGTCTGTATGTGTTCACTTCGTTAGATAAAAACTCAAACCTTGATAAAATAAAAGCTATCGTTGAAAAATATGGAGATAATCACTCCATAAATCTATATTTAAAGCTTGACCGACAAATGACTTCACTAAATAAACTAAAAGTTATTTACTCTCAGAGCGATAACAAAAAAAGAGTAGAACTTCTAAACCAGCTTATTGAAAACAAAAAGCTTGACGAAGCCTTAATAGTTAAAGCAAAAGCAATGACAAAAGATGAAGAAACAAAATATATTCCCGTATCTTATGTAATGCAAAAGATGAAATTAGACACCAACAAAGATTTTTTAATCGTTGATAAAGATGGGAAAATAGTTAATGAATAATAGATTCTTAAGAATTATCAGTTTGATAGGAGTGTTTTTCCTATCAATTGTATTCATTGTTGAATATTACAATGGCGTAGTGTTTAATAATGAATATACGGTTTTACAAGATACCATATTAAGCAATAAAATCAATTATTTGTTAAGAACAACTTTATGGAAATTTCATCTAGCATCAGGAATTTTATTATCTCTTATTTTTGTTGTTGTTTGGAAATTTAACAAAGATACATGGCTCAATATACTTTTTATTAAAACAATTACAATCTTAGTAATAAGTGGCATATCAAACTATTCTTTTGAAAATAAATATTTACATATAGCTCACATAGTTGTGTCAATTGCCTCTATAATAATTTTTATCATAGCTTTGGCAGAAAATCTAACATTATGGCGAAGATATGCTTAATAAGTCTAATACTATGAAAATAATAGGTTTTTTTCATGTACTACTAATGATCCTCATTTCTTCCGTTGTAATAACTGCTATTTTTAATATAACACTATTTTCTAAAGCTAATTTAATAGAAACCATTGATTATGCTTTAGATGTTACTGGTGCAATAATGTCACCAGTTGATTCACTTCTTGTAGCCAGAATAATAAGACAACAGTTATGGCAAGTTCATTTCTTTGTAGGTGTGAGTTTACCAATAATGGCAGCAATTATTTATCTTATGAGACAACAGATATATAAAACTAAACAAATAACAGTTTTTTTAAATGTTTCAATTCTTTTTTATATGAGCTTGGTAGGTTCACTACTCAATTTTAGAAGAGAGTTGAATCTAAGTTTGGACTTTGCAAATATTTTAAGAGACTTACATTGGACTGGCATTTATATTTTTATTGCATTTGTTCTTTATCATTTATACATTGTTTTAATAAAAACAAAAAGAGGTTATTAAAATGAGATTACTTTTTATATTGATGATTACATTGTTTTTAAACGCTGATGATGGTTATGAAAAAGCATTGCGATACTTAAATGGAGAAGTCGGGGGCAAAACCGTAGTGAAAATAGCACCTAGATGCCCTTATGAGAGGTGTGATGGAAATACAACATACAAATATGTGGTTAAGGATAAAAAAAGAGGTTATGAGCTTCTAAAGAGCATTTACAAAGATGATGAAAGAGCATCTTTTGAAGCTTTAAATATTTTGATAAAGCAGATAGATTATAAAAGTAATAAATATGATGACTACTTACTAAAGAAGTTGGAAAAAGACTATGGTTTAAGTGAGAAAAACTACAACACTGATGTTCTTTTATTTGCTAATACTTTATCAGATAGCACAAATAAGGAGCACTCTTGCAAAGGTAACTTCATCTTGTTTAGTGCTTATAAGTTTGGATATTTTGGGCTTAGTAAGAGCAGTGCCGTTTCAAACATAAAAAAAGAAATAGCATTGAAAAATTGTAGCTCTAATAGTTATGATTATTTTATTTTAAAAAACACAAAGGGGTAAAAAATGAAGATAAAAAAAATTGTTTTAATGATTTTATTGTTGGTCGGTGGTGCAAACGCAGAAGACACACACGTATTTAGTAAAGAGTATTCAATAGTTAATGCTTATCCAAAGCAATACAAAGGTGCAAGAAGCTTGGAAGAAAACAAAGCATACCTAAATGACCAGTGCTTTAAAAATGCGAATGCTTATATTTATGATAAAAACAAACAAAAGATAATTACTATAAGAGCTGGGGATCCAGAAGTTCTTAAAAGTAATAAAGAGATAAAAGCCGAGTCCCCAGATTATGAAAAGGCTTTAGATTCTCTAGCTATCTGTGTAAAAACTAATTCTAATCCAATTGCAGCATGGGAGGGAGCTTATATTATAAAATCATATTTGGGTATTAACTATAAGAAAAATATTGATATGTATAAAATGTTTAGCAAGGTGCTATACGAAGATATGAGCTGTGATGGCTACCTTTACGAGGGTGATATATTTAATAAAGGTATTGGTACAAAACCGGATAAAGATAAAGCACTTGAAATATATGAACAAGGACAAAAACTTTGTGCAAATTCATGGCATAAAGTTGTATTTCAAATGAAAATAAACAACATAAAGAGATAAGTGATGTTTAAAATAATATACCTTTGGCTCGTTTTATTAATATCTTTGTTTGGATTAGAAGATTTAGGAACATACGGTTCTACAAACACTATTAAAGAAAAAAACTTTATGGATGAAGTAGAAGAAAAGGCAAAAGATATAAATGTAACGCTCCTACAAGAACAGTTAATAAAAGGCGAAGATACTTTTTTAACAGTAAAAAAAATTGTTCCAACATGTGTAAAAACACAAAGAAGGTCTTTTATTCCAACATTTATTGTACCAGCAGACATAATTATGCCAGACGGTAAAATTATTGCACGAGCAGGAGAAATTCATAACACGCTGGAAGTCATGAAAAAGAACAACATAGTGATAGATAGATATATGATGTTTATTGATTCTCAGGATGAAATTCAAGTGCAACTCTCATATATGTACCAAAATCAAGGATATGTATTTATAACGAATGGTTCCATCAAAGAATATGAAGAGAAAACTAAAATCTCAACTTTTAAAGCAGATAAGATAAGTGTAGAAAAATTTAATATAAAGTGCTCCCCTTCCCTTGTTATTCAGCAAGATAACGAATTGATAATATATGAATATAATCCAAGAGAGCTTGCAAATAAGGACAATGAGAAATAATGAAAAAGTTAATAACTATTATTTTATTACTTTCTTCAATCGCTTTTGCCAGTGGGATAAGACCTGTTTTTAATCCAATTACTACAATAGATTGGGCTTTTTTTGCAGATACATTCGAGTGGAAAACTAAACTTTGCAGTTGCCAACTTGGAGATAGTGGACTTCAAAAAGCTGGTTTTGAACTATCTTTTTATGAGCCAATAGCACTTGTTGATATTACTGCAACACCTTGGAATTTTCCATCAATAGGACTAAAGCTAGACAATAGCTTAGGAAGAAAACAAGGAACGACGAGAGATAGCGAAAGTGGAGCTAAAGCTTTTCGATATACACACTTTATTATTTATCCTATTTTTTCAGTAATTAATCTAATAACAGACTATGTTTGTTTTGAGAAACTGTCAGCTCTAAGTTTTGGATTTATGGCAGAAGTTAATCCAGCTCACAATAATGACTCTATAGCAGCATTTTTAAGTCCTCATAAATTACTTTTTTCCCTAGCTACGCCTGCTTGTATTTTAGATTGTGCATCTTCAACAGCCAGTAGTTCAATGAACTCATTATACTTTTGCGCAGGATGTTGGGAGCCATTAAGTACAAACACCGGATGGACTAATGGTTCAGAACCAGTTACTGAAGCAGGAACCCTTGCTGTAAGATTATTAGACAACATGCACGCTACATACGCACTTACTAAAACTTCCAATGCCTCATTTGTCTCAACAACTTCAAATGCAATTCCTAAAAATTCTATGTGTGGTGAAACATATTTTCCTATAGTTTTAAAAACTCAATATCAATTACAACTAGCATATCCTGTAGTATGGGATGCTAAGCGTATTGGTGCAATGGGAATTGGATGGGCAGATTATAAATTAGGAAAAGATAAAGCAGAAGACATGGCATATTGGGTGTGGAGAAAAAGAGACCAATGTGCAGGTGCTTATGATTGCAAAAGTACTTTTTCAGGAGTCAGATAATATGCGAAATTTTCTTGTTTTGTCTTTATTTATGGTTGTATTATCAGGAAGTAACCTTGAAAACTTTTTTGACTCTATGAAAAAAAAGCAAGCGCAATACCAGGACAAAAACACATCCAATAATATGAGAGATTCGCTTGTAAAAAGATTCAATATCCCTAGCGAAGAGAATGTCACTAAAGAATATAGTAAAACTATAAACTCCTTGAATGAAAAAAGCAAAAAAGCAATAAATGAGTCTATTCCGTGGATTACTAAAAAGATGTTGAGCGGTGTGAGTGAAGAACAATTGCAGTCAGTTGTTGATGCAATAACACAAAAAGCGACTACAAATGAGAAAATAGACACTATTTTTTATCTATTTTCAACATCACAAACAGAGTACAGCCTTTACAACTTTATCAGTGCAGTCTCTAAACTGGAGAGTTTAAATAAAAATATAAAATATTATGGTGTTGTGCAAGGTATGTTGAATAAGACAGAGCTAGATATGCTCTATAAACCTTTTAAATTTGAAAAAGAATTAGGTGCAAAAACAATTATAAAGATGCACCCCTTAATGTACAGAGATTTAGAATTAAAAAGAGTACCTGCATATCTATTTTCAAAGTGTTCCGCTGGCGAATTTAAGTATAAAAATTGTGAAAATAAATATTTAGTTAGAGGGGACATCTCTCTGCATAAAGCTTTGGAGATTGTTTCTGTTGAAGATTCTAGCTACCTAGACTACTTACATCTATTAGAAAAAGGAGATTATTAAGATGATAAAAACTTTTTTAGCAATAAGTGCGATAATGATTTATCTATACGCGGATCCAAATATAACTAACACTCAAAGAATAAATCCAACAGTAGCTCATAATATTCCTGACGAAGTAGATGACACTAATAAAAGTAGATGGAATTCATCAAATTGGGCAAAAAATTTATCGGGCGGTACAGATGGAGCCGTCGGTAATACTCTGATATTTATGAATAATAGTAGTTTCTTAAAAAAAGGCATGACAACAGACACATCTGAACTGACAACTGAAGCATACAATAGTGATGCCAATGCATCAGCAGCGGCATCAGGGTATACAGATGATTATAGAGCAACTGTTATGTCCGCAACTCTTGCTAATACAGCATATAGTGCTAACGCAAATGAAGACGGAAACACTTTAAAATGTTTTATGGCTAGAGACTTGCCATTTAGATACAAGTGTGAAGAAACTGGATTAGTATACGGAGGATCAACAATTGCACAAGCTGCAAATGGACAAATTTCTAACATGGATGGAATGTCGGGAAAAGAAGCATTAAACTTATGTAAAGAAAATTGTAAAAGACAAGCTGATTGCCTTGAAGCAGAAGCGACAGAAGCACAGAATATTCCATTGGCATCCAATAGTTTTAATTTCGATTCAAATAGCTCATTTGTAGCGACATATCCGAGTCTTAATGATAATAAGAATATAAAATATTTGACTTTTGAGCTTAATACAACAGTCACAAGCACCATTAACAATCAAGAGATAAATCAATCGAAAGTATTTTTGGATATCTCGTATGTTGACAAAAATGACAAAACTATAGATTTAATAAAACATGCATGGATTAGACTAATAAGAGGTTCTGAAACAATAGATATCAGAAGTGCAATTAAAAGCATTGAGATAAAACTATATTCTGAAGACACAGATGCAATAGTAAGCGGAAATATATCGAATGTCTCAATAAAATATGAGGGAAATACTAAATACATTTGTGCTGCCCTTCAAAATGTATCAGAACAAAGTTCTGAAACTTTCGCGTATATATGTCCTAATGGAAATTTAATGACTTTTGGAGCATACCAAATATGCTCATCTGGTGTTCTAGCTGGAGATAATTCTGATGGTACATATTCGGATAAAAAAACTTGCAACAATATATGTAATATAAGTAAAAAATGCACTATTGAAACAGGCTCATTTGATGCGACGATTTTTGAACAGATGAGAGAAGGTAGATTAGGAAGAATAAGTGCTGATGGACAATATACATCTGCTGATAGCAATGCTATTTCATCTGATATTGATTGTACTAATGCAAGAGCAAGCAAGCAAAGAGTAGTAAATGAAGTTTCATTTGATGCTAAGAATATTCCATATCAAACTGTTCTAAATGGCACTTTAGTACCAAATGTGGATCGTCCTAGAGTTATGAGTTCATCAAACCTAAATTATGAAACACAAAAAAAAGAGGAATGGAAAGATAGTGCTTATCAGAATATGCTTCAGGATGGTACGTACTCCTCAACAGTTGGAACTGTAGGAGAAGACACGCAATCTCACTTTGCATATTCTTTTAATTTGGCAGATGGTTCAAATTATGGAAGTATCAATACAACATCAAGGAGAGAATTTAAATGGAAGCTTAAACCAAATGCTCTTTTTTATAATAATAATATATCCTATAAATTGTATTGTGTATTAAAAGTTGATGCTGAGAAATATGGAAATACAATCAATGGAACAGAACGCTTAAGAGACCAAATATGGTATATCAAAACATCCGAAGCAGATACATTTATCCCATTTATAAGAGCAGAAAATTATGCAGCAGCAACAGTTGTTGATGTAGGCACTGGTAACATTAAACCAACTCTCTCTTACAACGCTAGTTCATCATTTGATGCACAAACATTTAGCGGGAGTAATTGGACGAATATAAACCTATCTATCCCAGCTCCGTCTTTTAAAACAACTTCTTTCTTGCCTACTGATTTTTGGTATGAATTCAAAATATTTGATTCTATTGGAGACATGATTTATAAGATGCCAGGATTAATAAGAAGTTCTACAACAACGAACGGTGGTGTAGTTACGAACGACTATAGTGGTAGTTTTAATGGTACAGGAGATGGTGTTGCAGGTTATGAAATATATACTTTTTTTTCAGATAGTAGCCTCTCCTATCAAGATATAAAAAATAAAATAAATGCTATCGATACAAGCAATCCAAGTGTGCATCAAATTGATGATTATGGCGCGAAAATATATAAGACATTAGATGGTAAAAATTATGACAAATTTATAAGAGGTGACAATCTTGAAACAAACAGCAATATTGAAATTTATCAGTATGGTGCTTCTAGCAACAATAGTTTAAAAGTAAGAATAAAGCCTAGAAAAGAAGATGTTGGCAAAAATGGGTTTGTCTATATCTTTGTTTATTAAAAAGGTCTGATTATGATAATTAAAATAATAATAGCTCTATTGAGTAGCATACTGTTTTCTAACACACTAATGGCAACAACTTTAAATGAACTCAACAACCCAACTTCTACAGTGTTTGACATAACACAGGACACAACCAATTTATCAGGAATGAGCATTTCTCAGACTATGCAAGAAGTTGATAAAATTACCGTTGCTATTGATAAAATAACTAGTATATTTCCAAGAGAAGTATTAAGATACGATTGTCCTGATGATGTGCGTAGTAATACATATTGCCCAGTATCATTAAGTCCTTGCGCTGATGATTGGGATTATGCAGATGGAAATAGTGTGGCGGTTCCTTCCTCGGATACAGATATAAAGCAAAAAGTAATTGAATATTATGGTTGTAATTATGGAGCTACCGGCACTTCATATAATTACGGTTGTAATTATGGAGCTACGGCAACAACGATAAACACTACTAATAATTATTCTTGTAATTATAGTGCTACTGCAACAACTACATCAACTGGTGGTACTTATAGTTGTAATTATGCTGCTACTGC
>ERZ889078.2603-NODE-2603-length-12675-cov-11.167353_pt1 | contig 12675 bp, 7 predicted proteins | sample MGYA00521266_ERZ889078 | MGnify/ENA primary metagenome ERZ889078 (study PRJEB32303, sample SAMEA104408618) | aquatic metagenome | biome: Brackish water; feature: Pelagic; material: water | place: Baltic Sea | collected 2014-06-16T06:34:00 | depth 76,534 m ... | reverse complement strand
CCGCTCCCTCAACACGAGACACCCCATGAGCCGCACCCCCAACACAAGACCCAAGCCCCTGCAGCACGACGCCCCTTTAGCCGAACGGATTCGACCGACCCGACTGGAGGATTTCATCGGCCAGGAGCAACTCCTGGGGCCGGGCAAGATGCTCTCGGGCCTGATTGCTGCAGGCTCCCTGCCCTCAATTATCTTGTGGGGCCCGCCCGGCACCGGCAAGACCACCCTGGCCCGGATTCTGGCCAACCACCTCGATGCCCACTTCGTCCACTTCTCCGCCGTACTCTCCGGGGTCAAGGAGGTGCGTCGAATTGTTGAAGAGGCCGGGCAACTCCGGGAAACCGAGAACCGGGCGACCCTTTTTTTCATTGACGAGATCCACCGCTTCAACAAGAGCCAGCAGGACGCCTTTCTCCCCCATGTGGAAAGCGGCCTGTTCACGTTGATCGGAGCGACCACCGAAAACCCATCATTCAACGTCATCGCCCCCCTGCTCTCCCGTTGCCGGGTCCTGGTCCTCCACAGCCTGAGTGATGACGAACTGAAGACCATCTTCCGCCGCGCCCTGAAAGACGCCGAGCATGGTCTGGGAGGCCACGGTCTGCAGATCACCGACCAGGCCCTGGATCTGCTGGCCGCCTTTGGCGATGGCGATGGCCGCATGGGCCTCAACATCCTTGAGATCGCCGCAGCCCTGTGCCTGGAACGAAATCCGGACAGGGCCCAGACTTTGATTGAAGAGAGTGATATCGAAGAGGCCTCGCAGCGCAAGGGATTGCGCTATGACAAGGCAGGAGAGGAACATTACAATCTGATTTCGGCCCTGCACAAGAGCCTGCGTGACTCAGATCCGGACGGGGCCCTGTACTGGCTCTATCGGATGCTCGAGGCAGGCGAAGATCCGCTCTACATCAGCCGCCGTCTGATTCGCTTTGCCTCCGAAGACATCGGTGTGGCCGACCCCCAGGCCCTGACCCAGACCATGGCCTGCCAGTCCGCCTATCAAACCCTGGGGCTGCCCGAAGGACGGCTGGCCCTGGCCCAGGCCACTGTCTATCTGGCCACGGCACCCAAGAGCAACGCCCTCTATCTGGCCGAAACAGATATCTGCTCCACCATCAGGAAAAGCGGCACCCTGCCGGTCCCCATTCACCTGCGCAACGCCCCCACCAGACTGATGAAGGAACTGGGTTACGGACAGGGTTATCAATATGCCCACAACCAAACCGACGGCCTGGTCGACCAGGAGCATCTGCCCGACTCCTTGAGTGGCCGCCGCTTCTACCACCCCACCACTCGCGGCTACGAGGCCCTGATCAAAGACCGGCTGGAAAAATGGCGACAGATTCTCAAACAGCAGAAAAACAAAAACAAATCATGATTCCCGCGGCGCCTCAGCACCCTCTGGCACTGCTTCGATCTCCATCTCCTCCTCGCCCTCAGGAGGAGCCGTCATACTGGTCATGATATGGGCCGGGACCTTCACCAGGCCGCTGACAATGGACATGATCACCGCGGCCAGATAGGGGATGGACTGCACGGCAAGGACCAGAAGCCACACCTGCAGATCAGGAGTATCCGCCCCGTGCACCTTCACCACCAGATAGATCGACAACCAGAGGGCTGTCATAATCAGGCCCTCCTCACGGGCGGCCATCATGGCTCGGAGCAGGGCATGACTTTTGGCCAGTTTCGGCGTCCGGAAAAAGGGTTTGCTCTTACTGAAAACTCCCTGCAAAATGGCCAGTGAAATCGTATGGGACAGCGACAGGCCGGCAATGGCCGAGGCCAGTGTCTGGGTGACCGTGGCCCCGACCCGACTGCGATAGAGGTGAATCATCTTGGCGATCTTGAAGATAAAGAGGGTCAGGGGCATCCCTGAGAGGATCACCAGAGGCGGGTCAATCAGGCGTGGCCAGGTGATCATGGACGCCGACCACAGCAGGGCTGAAATGGTAAACAGGAGGTTGATGCTGTCCGCAAGCCAGGGGAGCCACCCGGCAACAAAGTGATACCGCTGACCGGCGGTCAGTCTGGTCCCGGCCCCGGTCATCAGTTCACGGGCGTGACGACGCATGATCTGCATGGCCCCGTAGGCCCAGCGAAACCGCTGTTTTTTAAAATCGATAAAGGTATCCGGCATGACGCCCTGGCCGTAACTCTGAGGGATATAGGTGGCCTCATAGCCTTTTTCAAAGATCTTCAGGCCAAGTTCAGCATCTTCGGTGATACACCACTCAGCCCACCCCCCCACCTCTTCCAGAACCGACTTGCGGACCATGGTCATGGTTCCATGCTGGATAATGGCGTTGCGCTCGTTCCGGGTCACCATCCCGATATAGAAAAAACCCCGGTATTCGGCATAACACATGGCCTTAAACATGTTCTGTTTGTCGTCACGATAGTCCTGGGGGGCCTGGACTATCCCGACTTCCGGTCGGAGAAATTGCGGCGAGAGATCCCGCAGCCAGTTGGGAGTGACCACATAGTCACTGTCAATCACGGCCACGACCTCAGCCTCTGGCGCGGTCCGGGACAAGGCGAAGTTCAGGGCCCCGGCCTTGAAACCGGCCAGGGGATCTTCATGAAAAAAACGAAAACGGGCACCCAGTCGCTTACAATGGGCCTGAACCGGCTTCCAGACCGCAGAATCTTTGGTGTTATTGTCGATCACAACAACTTCGAATCTGGGATAGTCCAGGGCGTTCAGGGCATCAAGGGTTTCCATCAGCATCCCGGGCGGTTCATTATAGGCCGGGACATGCACTGAGACCATGGGCAGGTCCTCGTCGGCCACTGCCACAGGGACAAAAGCCCGCCGCCGCCGGGAGGCCCAGATCGCCTCTGCCCACTCATGGGCCTCGGCCAGGAGCACCACCACCACGCAGACCATGCCGATCACCATGAACACACCAACGGCAATGGTGGTGGCAGTCAGATATTGCCGGGAATAGGAATAGACGATCCAGACTCCGGCCGAGGCCGCACCAAAGGCGACAATAGCCAGGAAACTGCGGCCGCGCTTACGCAGAGTACTGCTGTCGATGAGCAAAAAGGCAAAGGTAATAAGGGCAATCACCACCGAAATCCCGGCCAGAATGCGCCACTCAGGGATCTCAACGATGGGCAGGGTAAAGGGAAATTTTGCCTCACGTTCAACATTATATACGCCCCAGTAGGCCCCGACCGCCCCTTCAGTGGAACGCTTCCAGGGTTGATCAAAGGCCTCCATCACATAATAGACATACTCCTCCTGGGCGGCCCGGGCCAGAAAACGGCGCAGAAAAGTCGCCTCATTGGCCATTGAAGCCACTGCCGAGTGGCGGGTGCGGCCGTTGCTCGGCCAGCCAACCTCCGCGATCACCACCGGCTTGCCCGGAAAGGTCGTCTTCAGCAGATTGATGTGATCCACGACATAATCAACCGCCCGATCCAGATGTACCCCCTCCCAGTAGGGCAGCATATGGGTCCCGATAAAATCCACATACTCAACCATCTCCGGATTTTTATACCAGACATGCCAGGGCTCGGCAGTACCTACCGGGACATCCAGGGCATTACGAACCCGCTCGACATAGACCCCGAGTTCCGCAACCGTCAGATCACCACGGAGAACGGCCTCGTTGCCGACAATCACCCGCACCACGTTTTTATAGTTTTCCCGGGCGACCCGGATCAGTGTCGTTATCTCCCGTTCATTTTTTTCAAGATCCTTGTCTAGCCAAGCCCCCAGACAGACATTGATATTATGCTTCCGGGCCAGGGCCGGAATTTTTTCCTGCACACCATCCACCGTATAGGTACGAATGGAATTGGTCCGATTCGCCAGGAGGGCAAGATCGCCATCAACCTCAATCTCAGAAGGCAGGACACTGATCAGGGGACTCTGTTTATCCCGAAACGGTGAAAAGGAAAAACCCTGGATGCGCTCCGGCCAGGGCGCCTCCTGTTCAGGCTGGTTCAACAGTGCCCAAAAACAGAACGACACGACAACAATGGCAATACCGATAAGAAAATTAGCTCGAGTCATGGGGGTCCCAAACAAGTGCGTCTCCTCCCGCCGCAATTGGCGCAGCAGGTCTCAGACGCAATAAAAATCATAATGGTTAACAACTGTTCAGTGGTCATCGGGGCAAGAAAACAGTGGCCGCATCTCTCACAGGTCCTGCCCAGGTAAGACTGAGAAAATGCAGTCACGGTCCGTTTCGGCCTCTCCACTGAAACGATCATTCCCACTGACAAAAGACACCGAGATCTTACATCGGCGCCAGGCTCAATACTTCACAGCCTGTGATATAACTGTCGTCGTCAGTCATATCAAGAACTATCAGGATGCACTCTGTATTAGACCTGCCATTGGCATCGTGGATTGAATTGGATACCTACTGGGGTACAAATTGTACCCCACTTAAAATGATGGGGGCATTTACAAAGCCTCTTGGTGTCGAGGGGAGCAATAGGTTACCCCTTGCAAACAATTGGGGTCAGACCCCTGGAACAATTGGGGTCTGTCCCCTATTACCCACTATTACCTACTTGCAAACAATTGGGGCCTGTCCCCAATTACGAGGTTTTGCGTCATCACCCAGCTCCCCAGAAATATTACGCGTTTGTTACTATTGAGCAAGGGCAGAACTGAGAGGTTGTTTTAGCGGAATATAATGATTATTATGTCCGCTTGAGCATATATGAATTGTCTACTTTCCTGATTTTTTCCTGAACAGACAACCATTCGGACCAGACTGAGCAACACACTTTAACAACGATCATTTCCCATGACTCATCGGCTCAAACGACTCTTTTCCCGCCCTCATTTGACAGTCACACTCGTGGCAGTGCTCACCGCCCTGTTCATCGTCCTGATTGACAACCACCTCTTCTGGCATTCCCTGAGCGTACGCCTGGGGTTGAACAGTGCCAACGACTGGTTTTTCGCCCTGACCGTGGGGGCAATCATCACCCTGGTCCTCAACGCCCTGTTCAACATCGTTTTCTTGAAACCCCTCTTCAAACCCTTCCTGATTTTTGTCCTCCTGACCGCGGCAATGGTCAGCTATTTCATGGACAGCTTCGGGGTGATTGTCGACAAATCAATGATCCATAACGTCCTGGAGACCGATGTCAAAGAGGCCTCGGAACTCCTGACCTGGCCTCTGTTCAGCCATCTCCTGCTCTATGGTGGTCTCCCGGTCACTCTGCTGCTGCTCACGCGCGTAAAATATCACCCCTGGCGACGTGAGTTGCTGGCACGTGGTGGCCTGATTACAGGCAGTCTTGCCCTGATTGCCGTACTGGTCCTTGTGCAATACAAGAACTTCACTCTGTTTGGCCGGGAAAACAGGGACCTGCGCATGTTCATCAACCCCGTCTATGCGACATATTCTCTGAACAAGGTGGTGCAGAAAAAATATTTTACATCGACTGACAAGCCGATTCAGGCAATTGCTCCAGATGCCACCCGGCCGGACAATGGTCCCCGCTCTGTCGTCGTCCTGGTCGTTGGAGAGACTGCCCGGGCCCAGTCTTTTTCTCTGAATGGCTACGAGCGCGACACCAATCCCTATCTTGCCGGGCAGCCGATTCTCAATTTTTCCAATGTCCAGTCCTGTGGCACGTCCACGGCCGAATCGCTGCCCTGCATGTTTTCTCTTTTAGAGCACAGCACCTTCAAGCGTGAAAAGGCCGCCGCTTATGAAAATGTCCTTGATGTCCTCCAGCGCGCAGGGGTCGAGGTGGTCTGGCGGGACAACGATTCCGGGAGCAAGGGCCTGAGCGATCGGGTGACCTACCAGGACTTCAACCAGGCCGATGACCAGGAATTCTGCACCTCCGGCAACTGTTTCGATGAGATCCTGCTCAAGGGGCTCCCGGAAATCATGAACGCCCAGAACAAGGATATGCTGATTGTCCTGCATATCAAGGGCAGCCACGGCCCTGCCTATTACAAGAGAGTGCCGCCGTCGTTTAAGATATTTTCTCCGGAATGTGCCTCCGGTAACATCCAGGATTGCTCACAACAGGAAATCATCAATGCCTACGATACCACCATCCTTTACACCGACTATGTCCTCTCCAGACTGATCAAGATCCTTGAGCAGCAGTCCTTTGCCACCGCGATGCTCTACATCTCTGATCACGGCGAGTCGCTGGGCGAGAACGGTATCTACCTGCATGGCCTGCCCTATGCCTTTGCCCCACCCGAACAGACCCGGGTTCCCATGATTTTCTGGGCCTCAGAGCAGTTTGCGGGCACCAGGCTGCCCGATCTCGCCACAGTGGCGACCCGGACCGGCAACCCATACAGCCATGACAATCTTTTCCACAGCCTCCTTGGACTCTTCGATGTCAGCACCAGGGATTATCGCCCTGAACTTGATCTGTTTCTTACCAACCAGCCAGTGCAGAACCGATCCATGGCAGAAAGCAACCCCCTGAGCCCCCGTCCTCTTCCATGAATCAGAATCTGTCTGACAACCGGGTTTTCTTTATCATCAACCAATGCTCAGGCAGAAACTATCAACAGAACCTGGAAGACAAACTCCTCAGCCGATGCCGGCAAAACGGGTTACAGCCGACCGTTGAGTTCACGGCTCACCCGGGCCATGCAACCGAACTGGCCAAAAAGGCCGCTCACAACCAGTACCCCGTCATCTTTGCAGTGGGGGGAGATGGAACCGTCAACGAGGTGGCCAATGGCCTGATCCACACCCCTGCTGCCATGGGCATACTTCCAAACGGCTCTGGTAACGGCCTGGCCAGGCACCTGAAAATTCCGATGAACCCGCTCAAGGCGTTTGATCTGCTGCACACCGGCACGACCATGTCCATGGATGGAATGCTCATCAACGGCCGCTACTCGTTCAACGTCGCCGGCATCGGCTTTGATGGGTATATCGCGGAACAGTTTGGCCGGAACGGTAAGCGGGGACTTGTGGGCTACCTGATGACTGTCATGCGGGAATTCCCCCGCTTCCGTGAATTTCCGCTGGAGGCGATGGTCGATGGTTCCCCCTTGCACGACCGGCTCTTGATTGCGGCCGTCGCCAACTCATCCCAGTTCGGCAACGGAGCGACCATTGCCCCGGCCGCTTCCATCTGCGACGGCAAAATGGATATCTGCCTGATCCACAAGGTTTCCTACTTCCGGGCTGTGCATTTTCTCACTCAACTCTTTACCGGGAAGCTGGATCGCTCGCCATCGGTCAAAATTTTTCAGGCCACCGAGTTCAATGTCGTTTTGAAACACCCTGTGTGCTACCATATCGACGGTGAACCCTGCGGTGCAACCACCCTTTTTTCAGCCACACTTGACCCAGGTTGTCTCAACATCATCACCCCTGATCCATCGACCGGGAAAGAATAGGTACGGCCAGACAGAGAACCATGTATATCCTCTTCCCTTTCTTTATTCTTCTCTCAGGCGTTGTGGCAGAATACTCGGGCCTTGACCTGGCACTCGTCTCCCCCTTTTATAGTTTCCCGCTCCATACCTGGCCCTTGAAGGCCCACTGGCTGACCAGTCAACTGCTCCATAAAGACGGCAGGCTTTTGGTCGACCTTATGGCCCTGCTTATTTTTATTGTCTTTGTTTTGTCCTTCTTTGTTGAGCGATTCAAGTCATATCGAAAAGGCGCAGGATATCTGCTGGTTGCCAGCCTGCTCGGGCCAGCCCTAGTTGCCATCGGCAAAGATGCAACCCATATCTATTCGCCCTGGGATTTACAGCTCTTTAACGGCACCCAACCGTACATCCGGTTGTTTGATCATGTCCCGGAAGGGGCTCGTGTGGGCCATGCCTTTCCGGCAGGACATTCATCCAGCGGTTTTGCGCTCTTCAGCCTCTTCTTCCTCGCCAAGGAATACAAACCTCATCTCCAGATTCATGCCCTGCTCGTTACCCTGCTCATTGGTTTCAGCTTTGGCCTTGCTCAACAGATGAGGGGGGCCCATTTTCTCAGCCATGATCTGTTCTCTTTGGCCATCTGCTGGATTTCAGCACTTTTCATGTACCTTGTTTTTTTTAGGAACCAGGCCTTCCTCTCATGGGTCAGTACGAGTCCGAAAGAACAGCGGGCCAGACAATAATCAGGAATTTTCACAGTGGGCAGTTCTTCATCATCCCACTCTTATCCTCAAGGCACCACTATAGAATCAACCATGATCATTAACAGTCAGATCTTCCTGATACGCTCGATCAGCCGCACCGCACCTGGAGAGAGCATTTCCTCATTCTCCCAGTTCCGTTCAGGCCTGCAGACCTCACTCGCTCCACAACTGGCCCTCAAACTGCTGGGTATCCAGTTGGTTCTGATCTGCGTGTGGCCATTGCTGGCCAATGGAGCCGATTACCAGACTGGGGCCGATTACCAGACTGGGGCCGATTACCAGACTGGGGCCGATTACCAGAAATGTACCACCATCCTCTCTGACGTGGAGCGACTGGCCTGTTATGATCAGGTAACGGCCCATCTCCCCCCCCCTTCCCCCGCACTCGCACCCGCGCCCGCGCCCGCGCCCGCGCCTCCGGTGCAGGTAGCCTCACAGCCGGGTTCTCGTGTTGCTGCCCTGAATGACTCGTTTTTGGGAAGAAGCTGGGAGCTTGATGAGCAATCGAAAAAGGGGACCTTTCTCTTCCGCGAATACCGACCCGCCTATATTCTGCCACTTCACTACAGCAGCAGCATCAATCAGTCTCCCACGTCTCCTGCGCCGGACCATTCCGTGCTCTCACCTGAACCATCAGCCCATACTGCGGTCAAATATCAACTGAGCTTCAAGACCAAGCTCTGGGAAGACATCTTCGAAGACAATGGCAATCTGTGGTTCGCCTACACACAGCAATCGCACTGGCTGCTCTATAACCGGGACATTTCTTCACCGTTCCGCGAAACCAATTACGAACCCGAGGTCATTTTTTCCCTGCGGACAGATGTTGATCTACCGGGAATACGCTGGCGCCTTTTCAATTTCGGTCTGGTCCACCAGTCCAATGGGCGTGGGCTGCCCCTGTCACGCGGCTGGAACAGGATCTACAGCCAATTTGGCCTGGAACGTGATCATTTCGCCCTGTTTCTGCGCCCATGGCTCCGCCTGCCCGACAGCAAAGAACGGGACGACAACCCGGATATCACCCGCTACATGGGCGATGGCGATCTATTGATGAACTACAGAAGTGGTGAGAACATATACTCACTCCTGACGCGCTACAGTTTCGCAGGGGGACATGGTGCGGTGCAATTCAGCTGGGCGTTCCCGATCGCACAGAATCTGAAGGGATACGTGGAAATCTTCAGCGGCTATGGTGAGAGCCTCATAGATTACAATATCAACCAGACCAGCATCGGGCTGGGTCTTTCCTTGATGGATTGGTGGTAGGCCTTTTCCTCACTCAACACCGTGATTCTTGTTTTGACCCGCTTCTGGCACCTGCCCGGTCTCACATCAAGAAATCACATGGCACTTCCACAACACTTGGGATAAATTTAAGACAAATTGAAAAGCTACAAACACAGAGTCTCAGCCACAGGAGATCATCAGGATATGGAGAACAAAAAGAAAGAACAACATGACGCACGGGAAGGCTATTGCCCCATGCTCGGCCATTGGCTCAACTTCAGCTACTGCCGGACCATGAACAAGAACCTGCCCTGCTTCAAGGTCCTGAACTGCTGGTATGAACATTTTCCTGTTCAACAGTTCATCGCCGAGCAGTACAGTGCTGAGGAGCAGCAGCAGATCTTCACTCCACCCAAGGCCAAACTCCCCACCCTGATCGAACTCATTGAACAGGCCCAACAACGAGCCGGCAAGACCTGATCACTGCACTGACCGGTCAGGTAACCACATATCCCTTGCCGGCAGGCGCTCTTTCCCGCCACCATCCCCGGGCATGAATCCCTGAACAAGAAAAAGAATCTTATACCTATTCAGCACGTTACTCATATTTCTGCGTCGTTTCTGAATAGTTGCAGAATCTCCCGGGTCTTTTCAGGAATACTCGGAATAATGTTGTTTCATGCAGTCAGGGCAGACACTGTGGCTGATATCGGCCTCGGAATAATTGTGGATGTAGACGTCAACCTGCTCCCAGTCCCCCTGTTTATTACGAATCTTTTTGCAAAAGGAACAAAGAGGCAGGATGCCTTTCAGGGTCTTGATCTCTTCCAGAGATTTCTGCAGACTCACCGTCCTCTCAACGACTTTCTTCTCCAGATCCTCTTTATAGACATTCACTTCGCTCTCAAGTTGTTTCCGCCGGGAGATATCTTCGACAATGGAGATGAAATAGTCAGGTTTCTCGTGGGCATCAAGAGACAAGGAGACCGTCAGATTTGCCCAGACAATCTCTCCATCCGGCCGGAAATATCTTTTTTCCATACTGTAGGTCTGAATCGTTCCGGCCAACATTTGAGCAACAGAGGCCAGATCTGCTGCAAGGTCATCAGGATGGGTGATCTCCTGAAAGGTTAATTTAAGGAGCTGCTCCCCTGAATAGCCAAGAAGATCACAGAGCCTCTGGTTGACCAGGAGGAACTTGCCATCCGGGGCCACATGGGCAACACCAACCGCTGCCTGTTCAAATGTCCCCCGGAACCGGGCCTCGCTCTCCAAAAGGAACTGTTGCGCCTGAATACGTTCAGCAATGGTCGCCTGCAACTGCCGGTTGAGCCGCAGGACCCCCCTGTACCGCCACAGCGACATAAAAACAACCACAACGACGAGGATGGCCAGCATGGCCCAGATGGTTCTTTCGATGGTCCAGAAGGGCTCTGGCTGGCCATACCACCTGGCATAGTCTTTTAAATAGGCATCCGAGTGCGTGTACTCACTTAAGGCCGCGTTCAATTCTGCTACCCGTTCCGTATCGTTCTTCCGCAGGAGCAAACCACGTTTCAGCTCCATCAGGGGTTTGCCGACAACCTTGATCTTGTCTTCAATGCCCAGGAGCCGAACTTTCTGCCAGAGGACCGGTTCGGGAAAGACAAAGGCATCGACATCACCGGACAACAGGGGAATAAGGGCGGCCTCTATACTGGAAAACGGAATCAGGATACTATCACCCTGCTTTTTCAATCTGGTTTCCGCCGCACTCTGTCCAATGACCGCAACACGCCGCCCTGAAAGTGACTCGATTCCTTTGATGCTGAAATTTTTATACCGGACAAAGCAGGAGACAGGAATGGTCTCAATCTTTTCAGTAAAGAGAAATTCAGCCGAACGCGCTGGACTGATGCCGATCCCCGGAATCAGGTCCGCCTCACCTGTACGGACTGACTCCATGGCCTCGGCCCAGTTCTGGACCACAAGGTACCGCACGTTCACATTGAGCGCTTTGGCGAGATGGTTAAGGATATCAATGGCAAACCCGGCAGGCCTGCCAGACTCATCAAGGGAGTATAACGGCGGGAAATCATCCAGAACAACAGCGGTTATTTCCTTGGCTGGGGACGGCGCATTGACCGCTTGGACCGTGAATGCTGAACGTGCTGTGACCAAAGACAATATCATGACCATCAGACAACATGATAATGCCGGCCATCCAACAATTACTGATCCAGATTTCATTTTCAGCATCTGTCTATAGCCCCGACCAGCTGACAACAAAAGATTTTTGTATCTGTTCAGCGCCACCCCATCTTCGCCCATTCTGACCACCTCACATACACAAATATGCTTCAAAATCCAGAAAGAACGAACCTGGCGCACCGATGACCAGTTACAGTTCGCAGTTTATGGCTATTTCTGGCCATTACGGTGAATAGCGGCTCACCGCACTTGCACGGCATGAAAAACACAAAAGCCACCCTGACAAAATATCTTACTCCACCTACAGATAATCAAAGAACCAGTCGAGTTGCAAGGTTTTCCGCTTATAACGGGAGCTAAATTGCTCACAACGCCCATGACGGGTTACCAACCGACATATCCCAATGCCTTATACTTTACTGACATCCAGAGACTGCCCCCTGCATACCCCAGAGAGATGACCGGGACTGCGTGTCATTACGCCCTATCCATTTGTGCAACATTGTGGTATCAATAAGTTCCTACAGATTCTTACAGGGCTTCCTGCCCCTCAGGCATGATCGCCTGTCAGGGAAACTCCACTGAAAACGACGCCTACCAGTCTTGCTTCTTTCGTTCAGAAGTGACTCAACGTCAACTGAAACGACAATGGCCCCCTTGCAGAAGAGCACAGCAAATAAATGAATAAAAGACCAAGCCATGAAGAATGGAACACCACCCTCATCGCTGCAATCACAGATGCCATTTTCGTGCATGAGGTGCGGCCTGACGGAACTTCCGGCAAATTTATCGAGGTCAACGAGGTGGCCTGTGAACGACTGGGCTATACTCGCCAGGAACTCCTCCAACTGACCCCAAAAGATATTGATGCCCCTGATGGCACTGATTCCACAGACATCATCAAGGTCCTGGCGACAGGTCAAAATATCACATTTGAACAGATCCATGTTACAAAGGACGGCCGTCGCATTCCAGTTGAAATCGCGGCAAATGCCTTCACATTGGCGGGTAAACCAGCTGTCCTTTCAATGGTGCGGGATATCAGCGAACGCAAACAGGCCGAAACTGAGATCAAGGCCCATCAGGATTTTTTACAAAACGCCCTGGATGCCCTGACCCATCCCTTTTATGTCATTGATGCCAACAACT
>ERZ889078.2602-NODE-2602-length-12677-cov-12.211773_pt1 | contig 12677 bp, 11 predicted proteins | sample MGYA00521266_ERZ889078 | MGnify/ENA primary metagenome ERZ889078 (study PRJEB32303, sample SAMEA104408618) | aquatic metagenome | biome: Brackish water; feature: Pelagic; material: water | place: Baltic Sea | collected 2014-06-16T06:34:00 | depth 76,534 m ... | reverse complement strand
TTGAGTTGTTGACACTATCAGAGTAGCTCTCCCGTTAGCCGGGTTTGGCCGGATGTTCATTACGATTCCTGTTGCTGCCTGTTCCGAAATACCTGTACAGGCATCAATGGTCAGAACAAGTGTGTCCATCACCTTTCCTGTGCACGGAGTGTTGGCAAATGCAAGGAGTACAAGATTCACACCTCCGTTAGCCCTGTCATCACTTCCCGGGAAATAAGCGGTTTCAAGAGCATAGATATCGGTAAACGAACCATCACCAAAGGATCCCCATACAAAGTTTCGGTAGTATAAGGCATTACCGTGCAGCTCCACCGAGGGTTGCCACATACAGATAGTGGTATCATTGCCGGCATCAGCTTCAGGTGGATAGACCACCTTCACGATCGTGGTATCACTCCGGGTCTCTAGCCCGTCGCTGGTAGCGCATATATACCTGGTGGTATCTGTTGGAATTACCACCGGGTTCTGAAGGTTTGAGATGAATCCCGCCGGAATGGAGGTCCACGAATAGGTATAGGATCCTGAACCACCGTAGCCAAGAGCACTCAGTTGAATCGTATCTCCACCAAGGCAGAACTTGCCAGGTGTTGCTGATGCATACGAGGAAAATACATTTTCGAAGGTAAATGATCCGATTCGAGTACTCCAGCCGCTGCTGGAGGTGGTTGCATAGTATTCTGTGCTGTACCAGAATGTTGTTGGGTTAGCCGGGTCAACACTCATAGCGCTATAATCGCCCCAACGGCTACGGCCGCTCCAGATGCCTGTCTGACATCCGCCTCCCTCAATGATGCTTTTCTCGGTCATAGTCATTTGTCCAGGCGGATCGTTCTTAAGTCTGCCCGTATACCTGATTCCCGGATACAAGGTGGAACTTGATATGGAGTAACCCAATGCAATAGAACCGGAGGTATCTATCGCAATGCTGCCCATCCAGCGGCTATGTCCGTCAGCCGGAGCATACGTGCCTTCCTGGTAAACGGACCAGTTTCCGGTAGTTTTCCGGAATTCATACCAACGAACACCTGCTCTCCAGGAACCCACATTGACCGTATGGTTGGTTACAATGGCATCATACCCGTCGAAGCGGCGATACTGTATCCTGTACATAAGACGATCGGAAAGTGTCTCAAGCACCCTGTTTGTTCCCAGCTGCGGGATCCCGTTTAGCTGGGAGGTGAAGGAGGTGACCGGTAGCTGAATCAGACTCCCGAAAGTAGAGTTGGCAGGAGTAGCAAAATCGGCTTGAAACTCATAGAAACCAAAATATTGCGGTGCGCTCCGCTTGATAAATCCAAAGTAGTTGGGTGTGCCTGCAGGAGGTAATTGCCCGTCGCAGTCGGCCGGATAGATGGTGTTAAATCCGCCTCCGCCTGCCTGAAGCGTGAAGGATATCCTTACGGCATCAGGGTCGCCTGCCAGCATGGCTGTACGGTCATACCCGTAAGCTCCGTTGTTGGCAAATCCCTGATTGCCGAAATTGTTTGATGACATATAATACCCATCCTGCCAGACGCCAAACTTTGGGTAATCGGGCATCAGCGGAAATTCATACTGCCAGCGGTACCATGATCCTGTTGGGTCGGAGGTCTGCGATACGGCAATCATCTGATAAAAAGGGCCGGAGGGGTAGTTCGGCAACGAAAACTGGGTGAACATCCACCGGTTCGCTGCTTCATCATATAGCACAACGGCATCACCACTGTTGTCATTGTTGGGTATGCCTGCCCATACCATACTGTTGGGATAAGGCCCAAATATCATCTCTCCTGTTTTGTTAAATATGGCGTAGGAGGTATTGACAACCTGAAAGTAGTAGTCCAGTCCCGCTTCCCCGTATGTGTCGGGTGGAACCGACCCGCTGGCACCGATGCCGTCGAAGTTGGATATTGTGGTATCGGTTAGCAGGCCACCGAAGTAATCCTGTAAAACCAGGTCGTCCACAAACGGAGTTCCCGTAAGGTCATTATCATCGTTGAAACGGTTTGGGACTGCACCGTCTTTCCACGAATTGTCGGGCTTCCCGGGTGCTGTCCTGTACATATCCCGTAATGGAGGTGAAACATCAAAATAGACGGCTTTGTCAACAGTTGGAACCAATGATTCAGTTTGTGCATGCAACCCGGAGATACCCAATAGGATACCCAGGAGTAAAAGAAATAGGTGTTTCATAAGAGGCAGGTTGGTTTTGGTGCGGTAAATATCGGGATTATTTTCGTAATGCCGATGAAATGTGCTCTTTTCCTGCCATAAGGTAATCCATAATTTGTTTCTCTTCCAGGTCGGTTATGGCGACTTTGGTCCGCATTGTATCCATCTCCAATCTCCATCTCTCAGCAGAGAACTGCTTCGGAAGGTAGAGCATATGACAGCTTCCGCAGTGATCAACATAAAGTTGACGACCTGATTTCAAATCATCCAAAGGAATTCCGGTCGTTTCTGCCTGCTCCAGGGTGGGAAGGTAAAGCGAAGGTGTACAGGAGAGAAAAATAAATAGCGAAAATGCTAAATAGCGAAATATCTTCATTTTCAATTTGTAACTCATATTTCGTAGTTCGCAAATTTGTTACAGGATATAGGAGAAAAGTAACCTGAACTGATAGCGCTCAAACTCACTAAGATTCAGGCAATTGTTCGTAGAGATACCTCTCAGTCCGACTATCTGGGGCATGAAGGTGAAGTTAACCCAGAAGTCGTTCGTGGCATAACTGAAGGTGGGCCCGGCATAGAGAGCAGAGTGGGCCCAGCCGTTGTCATCTGAAAATACATTTGGATTTCTTGCCTCAACACCCAGGGTGAACCCTTTTCCAATGTCAACTCCCACCCCATAGTTTAGTTCAATCTCATACTTTGTCTCTACTTCCACCTTATCCTTTTTTGTCTCCCACTCCCATTCAGGCTCAAACACAAAGTTGAATGCCTGGGTCACCCTGCCGATCCGCTTGTCGAGGATTATTTTGGCTTCCAGCTTGAGCTGGTCCAGTCCGATTGTAAATTCTCCGTATAAAGCGGAACCGATGGAATTGGCAACCGGGTCGCTGATCTTATACTTCCATTCATTGGAAAAACTGAATGAATTGGACTTATTCATCACCATAAGGGTATCTTCCAGATGTGCTGCTGCTTTCCCCTTATAGTTAAGGTAAAAAGCTGTTTGCAGCCGCTTGCCCAGACCAATCTCAAATTCAACACGGGCATCCATTCTCCGATAGTAATCTTCCCGGCCCGTACGGTAGGTGGTCCATATCTCAATCTCCTTTTGCCCTTTATTGAGAACCAGGCTCTGATACACATATGTAAATATCCTGTCCTGGCTCATGGTCTCCCCTGCGAAAAGAAAAACGCCTGCAATCACGAAAAGTACAAATTTCTTCATCCTTTGTTTTGTTAATTATTTAATGGTACAAATATATTATTTTTATTTGTTCTAAGAACTATTCCAAATTAAATTTTAAGTACCTTCCCGTACAAACCCCATCGTGAAATTCTTTGAGGATGTAAATCTTTTACTAATTTTGATTATCCAAAAGCAACATTAAATCAGAAATATATGTCAGAAAAAGTACTGGACAAGGTATCTCCCGGAGTAGTAACCGGCAATGGAGTACAGGAGATTTTCCGTATCGCGAAGGCGAACAGGTTTGCACTTCCGGCCGTAAACGTAGTAGGAACCGACAGCATCAATGCAGTCCTGGAATCAGCAAAGGCCGTTAATTCCCCTGTTATCATTCAGTTCTCTAATGGCGGGGGCCTGTTTTATGCAGGAAAGTCACTGAAGAATGAACACGAACGCGGTGCAATCCGGGGATCAATCTCAGGAGCACAACATATCCATGAGGTGGCTGACCTGTATGACGTGCCCGTGATAATACATACAGACCATGCTGCAAAGAAACTGTTGCCATGGATTGACGGCCTCCTGGATGCCGGTGAGGCTTTTTACGCAAGACACGGTAAACCATTATTCAGCTCCCACATGCTTGACCTTTCCGAGGAGCCGCTCGAAGAGAATATCGCAATCTGCAAGCGTTACCTGGAGCGGATGAGTAAAATCGGGATGACCCTGGAGATTGAACTTGGTGTGACCGGCGGGGAGGAGGATGGAGTGGATAACACCAGCATCGACAGCTCCAAGTTATATACTCAGCCCGAGCATGTTGCTTATGCATATGAACAGTTGATGCAGGTGAGCGACTGCTTTACGATTGCGGCTTCATTCGGGAATGTCCATGGTGTTTACAAACCCGGAAATGTAAAGCTGGAACCTGTCATTCTGCGCAACTCCCAGGAATATATTCAGAAAAAGTTCGGGACAGGGCCCAATCCGGTTAATTTCGTCTTCCATGGCGGGTCCGGTTCAGAACCGGCACAAATTGCAGAAGCGATCTCTTATGGGGTCATCAAGATGAACATTGATACCGATACCCAATGGGCTTTCTGGGCAGGTATTCTGGACTATTATAAAAAATATGAAGGCTACCTCCAGGGACAGATAGGCAATCCCGAAGGAGAGGATAAACCCAATAAGAAATATTACGACCCGCGGGCATGGTTACGTAATGGAGAGAAATCACTGGTTGAGCGGCTAAAGATCGCTTTCGCAAATTTAAATTGCTTAAACAGAAATTAAAACTCCCCCTCCCTTGTTGGGGAGGGGGTTGGGGGGTGGGGTTAACCCGTTGCAATTGTCATCAACTCCCGGCTGTGAATGCTCAGTACGGGGTAAGGTGAATGGTTCACCACCTGCTGCGCGTAAGGCCCCATCCACAAATTTGAGGTGGTTGTTTCCTGGTCGGTCATGATAGATATCAGGTTGGCATCCACCTCTTTGGCATAATCGATCATCGAATCGGCAAGGTTTGTCACCTCCATCGACTCAGTCAGGAATTTGATTCCTTCCTGTTCAAAATAACGTGCAACCTGGGATGCATAAAAATCGACATTCTGTCTGATCGGTTTTACTTTGGAGCTGTAGAGTCGTAATATGTGTACTTCAGCATCGTGCAATTTGGCCAGATGGCCTGTAAAGGTAGCTTTCTGGCGTGTATCCAATGTGCTGTCAACAGGGAATACAATCCGATGTAACGGGCGTCGGATGTTTATCCCGGCACGAATAGTGATCACTGGACACTCACACGCTGAAACAATCCGGTTGGCATTGCTGCCAATCCAGAACTCGTCGAATCCGGAAGCCCCGTGTGTGCCGGCAACCACAAGCATGGCCCGACTGGTTTTGGCTTCAGCAGCGATCTCTTTGTAAACCTTTCCCTTTCTGAGTTTAAATGTGATCTTAACACCAGGGTATTGAGGAGCGAATTTCTCGATCAGCTTTTCAAACCTCTCTTTGATGTTCTCTACAGGATCATCCTTTTGGTTTTCATATTTCTCCCTTTGGCTGGCGGGTTTTCCTACCCATACCAGGATAAGCTCGCATTTGCAAACTTCTGCGATGGACAGCGCATGCTTTAAAGCATTTATTGAGCAGTCCGAAAAATCGATAGCAGCAATAATTTTACCCATGACTTACTGTGTTAATCAATGTTAGGTAATTTGATCTGGTCGGCAACCACATATGCGCTGGGATAGTGAACCTGGATTTCCTGGAGGAATCTGAATGCATCGAGCCGTGTTCTGAAATCACCAACCCTTACTTTATAATTAGGCGAAATGAAGTGAAGGTAGACACCTGTTTCCGAGTATCTTCTCCTAAAATCATCACAAACCGTTTTTGCTTTATTTTTTGAGTTGGCCCCGGAATCGAAAAAGATCTGAATGCGGTAACCTGGTATTCCTTCCCGTGTTTCGTTAACCCTGATGTGTTTCTTAACCAGGAGGTCAATAGCCGGATCCTGGATGATCTTTACATCTCCCTCTCGCTGATCCTGAGCTGCAAGGAAAACAGGAAACAACAGAAACGAGGCGATAATCAGAGATATTTTCATTCCATTCATTATTGTAAACAGAAATTATCCTGTGGATGAATACTCAAAACCGGCATAGGCGACTGGCTGATGATCTGTTGCGCGTGCAATCCCAATAAGGTATTTGAAGGAGTCTCCTGTTCCGTCATAATTGAGATCAGATCCACGTCAACATTCATGGCATATTGCAACGTAGACTTGGTTAAGTCGTTACTCACAATGCTATCCTCTACAAAGGGGACCTCATTGGCGAAAAGATAGGAGGTGGCCTGTTGTACATATTTATCCGCAAGTCGCTGGATCGAATTCAAGTGGCTGGAATGAGTAGCCAGAATATGGACCTCGGATTTGAACATTTTTGCCAATCGTACAACATAGGGGAGCTTCTGAATAGTCTCGGCACTGCTGTCAATGGGTGTCAGTATCTTGTTGATGCCCTTTTTGATTGAATAATCGTGTCTCACTACAATCACAGGTGAGCTTGCGTATGTGACGATCTTATATGCATTACTACCAATCCAGTATTCCTCAAACCCGCTGATTCCATGTGTACCGGCGATAATCAGTCCCGCACCCTCATGCCTTGCCAATTGGTCGATTTCATGGTATACCTTTCCCTTCTTAAGCTTGTAATCCATCTTTAACCCCTTCCCCATTCGCTTGCTATACTGTTTGATAACATCCTCAAAGCGCTTCTTGGCTTCGAGCCGGTTCTGGTTCGATGTGTCAGGATATAAAGACTCAGTAGGACTGATCTTGTCAACCCAAATCATCAGGATGTTGGCTTTGAATTTATTGGCTAAAGGGATTGTGTACTCCAAAGCATGCAATGAGATGTTGGAGAAATCTATAGCCACTACAATCGCTTGCATGATGAGGCGTGTTAAAATGATTGTAGTAAAAGTAATAATAAAATAATAAGAAACAAAATAAAGGGAGAGGAATAAAATCAGCAAAAGAAGCCAAAATCAGGATAGGGGCTGTCGGATTTACGCATTTAGTTAAGTAGAAGAACGAGTTACAGACTAGTCAACACCGAGGGGCTTGGATCCGACAGCCACGCTATCACCATTTTTATTTTTACTAACCTTATGAGAAAAAAACAGACTAGTATTAAACAAGACAATCGTTCATGAAATGGTTGCACCCATTGTTTATTTTTTAACAAATTTCTTCAGCACCCTCCAGTTTGAATGGATGTCCTGAAGGGAAATCAGATAGAGTGCGGGTGGCAAACTTTCCAGGTTGAGCTCCTGCTGCAAATTTCCTGCGGGAAGTTGCCAGTCGGCCGTCCTTAACAACTGACCCATCTGGTTATACACCCGCGCCTGGACGTGTTCAGGGTACTTCAATGAGATCTGGATTCTCATAAAGGTATTCACAGGATTAGGGAATATGACCACATGAACAGGTTCTGTTGAAGCTGGATCGTTGATGCCGGAAATGGCCGCATAAACCCTCAGCTCAAGGCTGTCAGCAGATGGGTCGTCATCGTCCAGTAAAAGATCCAGTTTTTCAGAGAATCTGGCTGTATATTCACTGAAGATTTGATATTCTCCAGGGGGAACATCCTCGAAAAAGAACTCCCCTGAAGAATCTGTATAGGTGCAAAAATATGGGTTTCCTTTCTCGTCTGCCAAAACCACCTGCCCTTTTTCCATTGGGACAGACCCGCCAATGCTCTGTTCCATCACCAGCTGTCCCCGGATGTAGCCTTCACCTGGTGACATGGGTGTACCGTGAACCATATAGATATTCACGTTGTATATGTTCTGATTGACATTCAAGGTGTCGGCATCTGTCCAGAGAAGACAATCCCCATGATATGCCGGCAGATATTCTGAAAATTTTGGCGAAGACTCAAGCAATCCTGTTTTCAGGAAATACTTCCCCTCTGTGACCCCGGAAAACCAGAAATAACCAAGGGTGTCGAAAATGACGGAATCAACAGGAACAAGTCCGATCGGTTCAAATTTGTAGAGGTAAGCAAACGCAACATCACCTGTAGAAACAGGGTTATTGATGGGATAGTTTCCTGCAAATAGCAAACCTCCGATGTTATACTGAGGAAGAATATCCACATGCAGGGTCATACATGTGCTGTCAAAGCAGGGATTCAGGCTGTCTGTCCCTGAGACTGTCAGACACACGGTAAACTCTCCAGTAAAAGGAAAGGCATGTGAAGGATTTTCACCACTGGAGGTGGACCCGTCGCCAAAATTCCAGAAATAGTCAGTGATATTTCCCGTAGAGGTGCTGGTGAAGTTGACGATGAGATGGTTTCCTGCATCCTGCTGATACGTGAAAGAGGCTTCACAGCCTTTCCATGTAGGCTGTGCCATGGTCGGGAAAGCTGCGAAGAAAAATGATAACAGGAATATTATTTGTCTGTTCATCTTGTTTTGTTTTGAAAATTCAATCTGTACCAGATGCCGGTTCTCAATCCTATGCTGTAGGGCTGTTTATCGCCCCTGCTGCTGTTCTCATCAATGGCCTGCAAATAATACTTAAATGTTGGTTCTATCAGGAGAAAGAAGTTCCTGGCAAATTGATATTCAACACTGATTCCTGCGGTTAATCCCAGCGAATGTTTGTTTCGTTCAGCTCCTCTCCGCTCAATATCAAGGATCCTTCCTTCAGGTATGTAGAAAGTTGGAGCAGGTTCGTTTATGGAGACCAGGTATGCATAGAGCAATCCGGCTTCAACCGAAAGTCTCCAGGCAGCGTTGTCGATTATCCGATACCCGACACTGAGCGGAATCTGGAGGTAGTAATACTTGTTCTTCGTACTGTAATCGTACAGGTACTGAACAGAATCGTAAACCGTTACCTGCTTGGCCTCAAATTGTGGATCGCCGGTATTCCCTGGCTCAATGGAATAGGAATTGATGGTGTAATAGTATCCGATACTGTCGTTTTTCAGATAGGATATGGCATAATCGCCAATGTCTGTTGAGTATGTCAGTCCTGCACCGCTCTGAATGTAAAATCTGCCCAGGTTGTAGCGTGCTCCGAAATCGAACGTATAGTTGTATTTGAATGAGCCGGATGCGTTGTTGTAAAACACCATATCGGGTGTGATATTGATACCTAAATCGAGTGATCGTGATAGAGGTTTACGAAGAGATTCCGGAGAAGTTTCCTTTGGGACCGGATTTATAACAGATTGCATGGTGGGAGGGTTGACAACCACTGACAGGAGAGGTTCGGGATATTGACCGTTTAGACCGGATATTGGGTCAGGGGAAACAATCTGTGGGTTGGAGGTGGTGCCGTGGTGCAATGGTGCAGTGGTGGAAGTGGTGCCGTGGTGCAATGGTGCAGTGGTGGAAGTGGTGCCGTGGTGCAATGGTGCAGTGGTGGAATTGGTGCCGTGATGCCGTGGAGCCGTGGTGATGACAGATGTTGTTACTTGCTTTGCAGGAGTAGTCGCTGCTTCTTCAGATGTTGTTACTTGCTTTGCAGGAGTAATCGCTGCTTCTTCTGATGTCGCTATTTGCCCGGTAGAGGTTGAGAGCTTGACCTGTGCTTCCTGAGCTGTGGAGATACCATTTGAAGCCGGTTCCGGAATTGTCGATTCAAGGGTTAAAGGATCAGGTTTGGTGGTTGGAGATAGAATAACCTCTTGTGATGTAATAGTTTCATCATGCTGATTGGGGAGTGATTCGCTCTCACCTGTGCCGAGATAGAGGATAACTCCGGTAAGGATTGCAGCCAGAGGGATAATGCCCCAGAATGCTTTCGGGAGGTTGATAAACTGAAACCTCCCAAGCTCTGACATGGTCATTTGTCTGTTGAGCTTTTTCCAAACTCCAGCTGACGGATCTGTCTGCATCTCTCCAAGAGAACTTCGGAACAGGTTGTCCAGCTGTTCGTCCTCTTTAAGAAATTTCTCGTTGCTCATCTGCGTCTTATTTAATTATTTTTTTCTCTCTGTCAGACTTTTCCGAAGGTAATTCCTTGCCCGCGATAGTTGCGATTTGGAAGTATTCTCCGAGATCTCCAGCTCTTCTGCTATATTTTTATGACTGTATCCTTCAAACACATACAGGTTGAACACCACTTTGTATCCCGGAGGCAGTGCCTGGATCGCTTCCATTACCTCCTCTGGTTTATACATTTGCTCTCCTGCGTCAACCGATCCTTGATCAGGTATCCAGTTACCCAGAGTATAGGGGTCGGTATCTATGATGATCAGCTTCTTTGCTTTCAAAGTGTTAATAGCCTGGTTGATCATGATCCGGCGAACCCATCCCTCAATTGAACCACTCTGCCTGAAGGTGGATATCTTCTGAAAGATCTTGATAAACCCCTCTTGAAGCACATCCTCAGCCTCCTGCCGATTCCTGCAATAGCGCATGCATAAAGAGAGCATCGGTGAAGCAAAATGCTGATACAGCATGAATTGCGCTTTCCTCTTTTCCTTTATGCACCCCTCAATAATAATCGGGTCAAGTGGCATATGACCAGTCTGCAATTGGTTAGACAATCATTTTTATGCTAAGTTGCGTCTTTTAACCGCTTTTTAACAGAATTCAAAAATAGCGTTTTTATATTTTATACTTTTGCTTCTTAACCTGATTCCGAACTTTCCTCCAATCCATGAACGAAAACCTCGACCCTACCGGAAAAACATTGACTCCTGTCGACCAGGAGATCGAACGGGTATTGAGGCCTACGGAGTTTCTCGAATTTTCAGGACAAGATGACATTATCGAGAACCTGAAGATCTTCGTGAAAGCAGCCCGACAGCGGAACGAATCACTCGACCATGTGTTATTGCATGGCCCTCCCGGACTCGGCAAAACCACTCTTGCCCATGTAATCGCCCACGAGCTGGAGGTAAACATCCGGGTAACATCCGGGCCGGTATTGGATAAACCCGGCGACCTGGCCGGACTGCTCACAAACCTGGATGAGCATGATGTGCTTTTTATTGACGAGATCCATCGGTTATCGCCGGTTATCGAAGAGTATCTTTATTCGGCGATGGAGGATTACAAGATCGACATCATGATCGAAACAGGCCCCAATGCCCGTACTATCCAGATTAAGTTGAACCCATTTACCCTGATAGGAGCCACTACACGATCGGGACTGCTCACCGCCCCCCTGCGCTCCCGCTTCGGGATCAATTCGCGTCTCTCTTACTATCCGGCTGAAATACTGGAGAAAATCCTTCGCCGGTCAGCTGAGATCCTTGAAGTCCCTATCGACCTGGAGGCCTCCGTGGAAATAGCCCGGCGAAGTCGTGGCACACCCCGGATCGCCAACCTGCTGCTAAGAAGAGTCAGAGATTTCGCCCAGATCAAGGGTGACGGAAACATCGATCTCAAGATCAGTCGTTACGCTCTGGGAGCTATGAATGTCGATATCTACGGACTTGATGAAATGGACAACAAGATACTGGCAACCATTATCGACAAGTTCAAAGGGGGTCCGGTAGGATTAACCACCATTGCAACTGCTGTGTCGGAAGATGCCGGAACCATTGAAGAAGTTTACGAACCATTCCTTATCCAGGAGGGTTTCCTTGTTCGCACTCCTCGTGGGCGTGAAGCAACGGAAAGAGCATATAAGCACCTTGGGAGATTCAATCCGGGAGGACAGGAACAGCTATTTTGATATTGCACATCATTGCCATCATTGCCATCATTGCCATCATTGCCATCATTGCCATCATTGCCATAAATTGCCATCACTCTAATCACTCCCATCACTCTCATCACTCCCATCACACCATGACCCCATGACTCCATGACGTCTAACGATCAAATACGATCCAAAGCCCTTGCCCTCGGCTTCTCCCATTGCGGGTTTGCAAAGGCTGAGCCGCTGGAATCATTAAGACCTTTCTATCTGGATTTTACTGGTCAGAAGCGTTATGCCGGAATGAAATTCCTGGAACGGTATACCGAACAACGCCTCAACCCGGAACTGCTTTTGTCCGGGGTCAGGTCAGTCATCGCCGTGCTGATGAATTACTATCCTGAAGAGTTAATCCCTGAAGAGGATAACTTCATTGTTGCGAAATATGCCTATGGAATGGATTACCAGCCCCTGATAAAAGAGCGATTGAATGTACTCAAGGAATTTATGGACAACTCTTTTCCGGGAACTCTGTCACGGACCTTCATCGATTCGGGCCCGGTTCTGGAAAAAGCGTGGGCTCAGCGTTGTGGTGTCGGTTGGCAGGGGAAACATACAGTCGTCATCAACAAAGAGAATGGATCGTTTCTCTTTATTGGCATCATCCTCACTACACTCAACCTGGATGTTGATGAACCAGAAACTGATCATTGTGGGAAATGCACCCGCTGTATTGATGCCTGCCCCACAGGAGCGCTCGATTCTCCCTATCAACTTGAAATAAACCGGTGCCTCTCCTACCACACCATCGAGAACCGGGGGTTGATTCCTGATGCCGTTAGAGGAAAGTTCCACAACCGAATCTTTGGCTGCGATATTTGCCAGGATGCATGCCCCTACAACCGTTTTTCTAAACCACAACAGGAGGAACATTTCAGGCTTCAACCTGGCACCAGGAAGCTTAAGAAAACTCACTGGCTGAATATGACGGAGGAGGAGTTCGACCAGATCTTCCAACATTCAGAGATCAAGAGAACCGGATATCAGACCCTGAAAAGAAACATGGAGCTTGCCGGCTATACTTCCGAACAGACGGAAGATTAAACCTTATCTCCCCATTTAAAGGTTGGAAATGTAAAGCCAGCGAGGGAGAGCACGCGATCCACT
>ERZ889078.2600-NODE-2600-length-12683-cov-5.952962_pt1 | contig 12683 bp, 10 predicted proteins | sample MGYA00521266_ERZ889078 | MGnify/ENA primary metagenome ERZ889078 (study PRJEB32303, sample SAMEA104408618) | aquatic metagenome | biome: Brackish water; feature: Pelagic; material: water | place: Baltic Sea | collected 2014-06-16T06:34:00 | depth 76,534 m ... | reverse complement strand
CTGCTTACCGAGTTGGAGGTTCGAACCGTCTCCGGGGTTTTGGCGGGAAAGAATCCGATGGCCTCCTACACCAACTGGGTCGTGCCCTGTTGTGAGATTGTAGACAGCCCGCGGTTCCCTTGGCGCGGTCAGCTACTTGATGTTAGCCGGCACTTTCTTCCACTTGAGTTCGTGAAGAAGAACATCGACTACTTAGCCGCACTCAAGCTCAATGTCTTTCATTGGCACTTGACCGATGACCAAGGGTGGCGTGTTGAGGTGGATGCGTATCCGAGGCTCACCTCGGTAGGCGCGTGGCGTGTGGACCACAACGAGCTGTCTTGGCACGCTCGGCCGGAACAACGCGAAGGAGAGTTGGCAAGCTACGGCGGTTTTTACTCCCGTGAAGAGATTGCGGATGTAATCGAGTACGCGCGCCTCCGAGGCGTGACCGTTGTCCCGGAGATCGACGTGCCAGGGCACTCGCGAGCAGCGATCGCTGCGTATCCAGGCATCTCATGTGACGGCGTGGTTCGAGCTGTTGCTACCGGCGGCATCATGGAGGAGAATGCCCTCTGCCCTGGAAAGGAGGCTACCTTTGAATTGGTGGCGGGCGTCTTGACCTCGGTGATGGAGCTCTTTCCATCGGAGTACATTCACATCGGCGGAGACGAGTGCAATAAGTCCGCATGGAGTCAGTGCAAAGACTGCCGCCGTAGGATGGATGAAGAGGGCCTGGCCAATGTCGAGGAGCTGCAGAGCTACTTCATCCAGCGCGTGGAGCGAGTGATCAATTCCCAGGGCCGTATCATGATCGGATGGGACGAGATTCTCGAGGGAGGGCTTGCGCCCAACGCGGTGGTCATGTCCTGGCGTGGTGAGGCCGGCGGAGTTGCGGCTGCCAGAGCTGGTCACGACGTGATCATGACTCCCAATAACTTCTGCTACCTTGATCTCAAGCAGGGAAGCCCTGAAAACGAGCCCGAATTGGGCTATTCAGAGCTTCTTCTTAGTACGGCCTATTCCTATGAGCCACTTCCCGAGGAGCTTTCGGACGAGCAGGCGCGCCACGTCCTAGGCATCCAAGGCAATCTCTGGGGCGAATCCATTCAGGGCGAGGAGGAGGCAAACTACATGCTGTTCCCGCGTCTCTTTGCGGTTGCCGAGGTCGCATGGTCGGCTCCGTCTTTGCGAAATTGGGATGGCTTTATGGAGCGTCTCGATCCGGCGCTTGCACGCCTTGAAAACCGAGGTGTCGGTTTTGCGCCCAGCCTTTACCAAGTCCAAGTCGATGTCCAAGTTGACGCCGAAAACTCTCGGGTCGAGCTGATCTTGTCGACTGAGCACGGCCGCCTGGACATGCGGTACACCACCGATGGGACACCCCCGACCGGGGCGTCAGAGCTCTATCGCAAACCAATCGACCTGGCGAAATCCACGGATGTGCAGGCCGCTGCTTTTCGCGGGAAGGAGCGCTTGGGGCGCATAACGAGCCGACGAATCGATTTGCACAAGGCGATCGGGAAGGCGGTCCAGACCGACGCGATTTGGAGTCCGAAGTACGACGGCGGAGGGGCCTTTGGCCTCGTCGACGGCAAGACCGGCTCTGCGACTCACAGTGACAACAAGTGGGTCGGATACGAGGCCGTGCACATGGACGCGACCGTGGACTTGGGAGAGGTCATGGCGCTCAATGAGGTCGCACTCGGCTGTCTCGAGGAGCAGAACAGCTGGATCTTTTTCCCGACCTCCGTGAACGTACTCATCTCCACTGACGGAGTTGATTTTCAACAAGCTGGCTCCGCCGTTGCCACTCCCATCACAAGCACAAGTGGAGCACACCGGATGGAGTTTACGACGAAGACTCCGGGACTGAGGGCGCGATTTGTGAGGGTCCAGGCCAAGAGCCTCCTCGAGTGCCCGGAGTGGCACAAGGGGGCGGGTGGGAAAGCCTGGATGTTCCTCGACGAGATTGTTGTGCGCTGAGGGGCCTCGCGCGCCCCGCCTCGAACCTAACTTGAGCGCAAGGGCGACTCGGAACTTGGCGTCAATAAGGGACGCGCTATTTTGCGGAGGGGGCGTCGTATTGCTTGCTGACTTCGGCGCGAAAGCGGGTGGCAATCGATAGGTAGAGGGCGACCTGATCCGGATCGGGCAGGGTGGGGCGTCCCGCAGTGTGCACGCACCTTGTAGACAGCTCTCGCATCGCGACGGGTGCACCTTGTTGGTGGCGCCAACTCCAAGCCGCTTGCATGGCTGCGCCAAGTGCGGCCGACTCGGGTTCGGCCAACGGGATTACTGGCGTATTGAAACAAGCCGCTAAGATCTCACGCCAAAGGGGGTTGCGCGCGGCACCACCGACTAGCCGGAGCTCTTTCGCGTGGATACCCAGACGCGCAAGCCGCTCGACACCCCAGGCGAGATTCAAACTTGTCCCCTCAAGTGCCGCTCGATAGAGCGTGCCCGCGCGCAGATGACCAGGGCGCATTCCCACCAAGCTGCCGGTCGCGAGAGGGAGGTCCGGCACGCGCTCACCATTCAGATAGGGCAGCCACAGCAAGCCCTCACAGCCCGGTGGAACTTGGCGCGCCGAGGCCGTTAGCGCCTCGTGACCCATATCAAATCCGGTGCTCACCTCTTCGGTCACGCCCGTTAAATTCATCACGCACAAAAGCGGAAGCCAGCCGCCGGTCGATCCGCAAAAGGGAGCAATCAAGCCGTCCGGATCGACAATCGGTTGCTCCGCGTGCGCGAACACGGTGCCCGATGTGCCCAAGCTCACGGTGACCACACCCGGAGTTGTCGCGCCGCTGCCGATGGCGCTCATCATGTTGTCGCCACCACCGGCAGAGACCAGCGTGCCCGCGGTAAGTCCGAACTCCACTGCGGCCGCGTCACTCACGAAGCCGACGGGTCTCCAGGGCGTCTGCGGATCCATGAGGCGTGGAAGTCTAGAGGCAAGCCCGGGGTCGGTGGGCGAGGCCTCGTGTTTGTTCGCGAGCAGGTCAAAAGCGTCGATCGCCGCCTCGTCGAACGAGCGCTCCAGGATGTCTAGCAGTCCGGTGCCTGACGCGTCGCCGGCCTCCATCGCAGCCTCGCCGGTCAGCAACAGGTTGATGTAGTCGTGGGGCAGAAGCACTCGCCTCGTGCGAGCCCAGTTCGCGGGTTCGTTGCGGGCCAGCCAGAGTAATTTCGAAGCGGTGAAGCCTGTCGGCACTGGACGACCGAACGCGACCGAGAGTTCGGCCGCCTCGACCGCCGTGGCAGTGTCACACCAGAGTTTGGCAGGGCGCACCGGAGCATCCTTGTCATCGAGAACGACACAGCCGTGCTGCTGCCCGGAGACACCGATAGCGCTAATTTGTGCAGCGTCTATTCCCGGTGTAGCTAGAAGCTCGCGAATAACGAGCCGGACCGCATCACGCCAAGTGGAGGGGTGTTGCTCTGCCGCGCCAGCCTCGAGCCCCTCGATAAGGCCATATCCCTTACTCGCGCGGGCGACGATCGCGCCGCTCTCCGCATCTAAGAGCACACCCTTTGTGCCTTGCGTTCCAACGTCCAGTCCCAGGGAAAGTGTCATCGCGCAAGTCCGCCCCAGCTGGCGTTCGCCGGCCGCTTTGGGCTCACCGGGCCCCCATGAGGTGTTCCACTAGAAGTTGATCGAGGCGCTCGTACCTGAGACCGCGCTTTGCGATTGTGTCAATGTCAATTGAAACCGCGCGCAGGGTCTCGGCCGACGCGGGCGAGTAAGCGGCGGACAAGAGCGGGTCGAGCAAGGCGTCGTTCTTCTCGGCGATGATCTCGCGAACCTCGGGGTTGGCATCAAATGCGCGCGCGCGATCCGCGAGCAGCTTGTACGTTCGCATGCAGCCCCTCGCAAAGTCCCAGACGCCGGCATCATCTTCGGTGCGATAGGCGTGGGCGTCGAAGTGAAGCGGTCCTGTATATGGCGCCGAGCCCGAGGTGCCCTCGAGCAAACGGACGAGTAGAAAGGCTTGCTTTAGGTCTTCCGATCCGAAGCGCAAGTCTTGGTCATAGCGACCAATGCGCTGGCCGTTTAGGTCGATATGGAACAGTTTGCCGACCTCCATTGCCTGTGCGACGTTGTGGGTCATCGAGAGCCCGGCCATCGACTCGTGGGCCACCTCGGGGTTCACACCAACCATCTCCTCGTTTTCGAGAGTCGAGATGAAAGCCAACATGTGCCCCGTAGTCGCCAAATAGATATCTCCCCGTGGTTCGTTGGGCTTGGCCTCTAAAGCGAAGCGCAGGTCGTAACCCCGGTCCTTGACGAAGCCGCACAAGTAGTCGATCGCGTGGCGGAAGCGCCGCGTCGCCTCTTGGGGATCGCGGCAGGCGTCGGCCTCCGTTCCCTCACGGCCGCCCCAGAACACGTAAGTTGTTGCGCCGAGTTCGACGCCGAGCTCGATCGCCGTCATCGTCTTTTGCAAGGCGAAGGCGCGCACCTTCGGGTCGTTCGCCGTAAAGGCACCATCCTTAAAAATCGGCTGGCTGAAGAGGTTTGTCGTAGCCATGGGCACAACCATACCGTTGTCGTCGAGCGCCTTCTTGAAGTCGCCCACAATCGCATCGCGCTTGGCTGCACTACTTCCAAATGGGATGAGGTCCTCGTCGTGCAGGTTGACACCCCACGCGCCACACTCACTCAACTTTCGCACTAGGCGACAAGGATCTTGGATGGCGCGTACGGCGGGGCCAAAGGGGTCCCGGCCTGGATTGCCTACGGTCCATAGTCCGAAGGTGAAGCGGTCGGCGGGAGTTGGATCGAAAGCGTCGCGGGTCATGGCAATGGGGGATAGGGAGGCGCGGGGTAGACCTCACAATCATGCCATCTCGAAACGAAGTTTGCATTCTTCGCATGGTGCCTCCTACCGCAAAGACTCGCGTGCAGTCGCGCTTCCCTCGCAATCGGCCGGAAAGTCACCGCCGCTAGAAGTCAGACCTTTATCGTGGCATTTGAAGAGCTAAGATTGCCCGTATGAAAAATCTACAAGGACCCGCGATCTTCCTCGCCCAGTATTTCTCCACAGAGTCACCCTTCGACAACCTCGACTCTATTGCGAAATGGGCGTCAGACCTCGGCTTTAAGGGAGTGCAGATTCCGACTTGGGAGAAGGGCCTTTTTGACATGGACTTGGCGGCAACTTCCAAGGACTACTGTGACGAGTTCAAGGGCCGCCTCGCCGCACACGGCGTCGTCGCGACCGAGCTGGCGACCCACCTTCAGGGACAGCTCGTGGCAGTGCACCCAGCCTACAACGAGATTGCCGATAGCTTCGCTGATGAAGCTGTGCGCGGCAATCCTGCGGCGCGCTCAGCTTGGGCCGTGGAGGAGGTAAAGAAGTGCCTCTCCGCTTCTGCCAACCTCGGCCTGAGCGCCATGGCGACCTTTAGCGGATCGTTGGCCTGGCCCTATATCTACCCCTGGCCGCCGCGCCCGGAGGGACTTATCGACGACGCATTTACCGAGCTCGTGCGGCGCTGGAAACCGATCCTCGACCACGCTGAGTCCGTCGGCGTCGATTGCGCTTTCGAGCTACATCCGGGTGAGGACCTCCACGACGGCGCGACTTTTGATCGCTTTCTCACTGGCGTGGACGGGCACAACCGCGCGAACCTACTTTTTGACTCGAGCCACTTCTTGCTGCAAGGCATCGACTACCTGCAGTTCATCGACATCTATCACGACCGCATCAAGGCCTTCCACGTCAAGGATGCGGAGTTGCGTTGTGACGGGCGCAACGGGGTCTACGGCGGGTATCAAGGCTGGGAAGATCGCGCCGGTCGGTTCCGCTCGCTCGGTGATGGCCAGACGGACTTCAAAGCGATCTTTACCGCGCTGGCGAAATATGACTTTGCTGGTTGGGCCGTGCTCGAATGGGAGTGCGCCTATAAGGACAACCTCGTCGGTGCTGCTGAGGGCGCGAAGTTCATCAAAGACCACATCATTGAGGTCTCCAAAACGTCGTTCGACGACTTCGCCGCATCGACCGCAGACCGTGCCAGTAACCGCCGCGCATTAGGACTCGACTGATCCCATGAAAACGATCTTACCGCTGCGCCTCGCCATGGTCGGTGGTGGCCCCGGCGCTTTTATTGGCGCGGTCCACCGCACGGCTGCTCTGATGGATGGCGAGTTCACGCTCGTCGCCGGGGCTCTCTCTTCGGATTCAGACAAGTGTCAGGAGCGTGCCGCAGAGTGGGGAATCGCGCCCGCACGGGCCTATGAATCCTGGAGGCAAATGCTCGAACGCGAGGCTGCACTTCCGCCGGAGACGCGCGCGGAGGTGATCTCGATCGTCACGCCAAACCACCTGCATCACGAAGTTGCGATCGCGGCGCTTGATGCCGGTTTCCACGTTGCGTGCGACAAGCCAATGACAACGTCGTCGGCCAATGCGACGGCGATGGCCGAGGCTGTGGCGCGCTCGGCGAAGTTATTCCTTTTGACGCACAACTACACCGGAGCGCCGATGGTTCGCGAGGCGCGAGAACTTGTCGCTCGGGGCGAGGAGGGGCCGATCGGGACGCTGCGTAAAGTGTACGTGGAGTACTTGCAAGGTTGGCTGTCCGAGGACCTTGAGTCTTCGGGCCAAAAACAGGCCTCTTGGCGCACGAATCCGGCGCTCAACGGGCCCGGGGGAAGCCTCGGGGACATCGGTACCCACGCCCACAACCTCGCCGAGTTCATCACGGGCCAAAAGATCACGCGCTTACTTGGAGCGCGTCGTTCGTTCGTGGAGGGCCGAGCCGTAGACGACGATGCGATGGCCTTGATTGAATTCGAAAGCGGTGCGGACGGCATGTTGCGCTGTAGCCAGGTGTGCGTGGGCCGAGAAAACGGTCTGTCCATCCAGCTGTTCGGCACGAAGGGCGGGCTGGAGTGGCGCCAGGAGCATCCGAATGATCTAACGATCTACAGCGCAAACGAGGGGCCCCTCACGCGCCGCACCGGCAACGGTTACCTCTCGGCATTCGCGCAATCCTCGGGGCGTGTTCCCGCCGGTCATCCCGAGGGATACCTCGAATCGTTTGCCAACCTCTATCGCGAATTCGCCGCGGCGATTCGCAGCGGGGGAGCGATGCCCGAACATTTGCCTTCGATAGCAGCGGGTGTCCGGGGCGTTCAATTTATCGAGCGGGTGATCGCCTCCAGTGAGGCTGGGAGCACTTGGCGCTGAACGCACCTCGATCAGAGTCGACTTTCCAGGGCTGGGAGCGCTTAGTTCGTCACCATAAAGACTCGCTTCGCGCATTTTGAATCCCAGTCTCCCGGGGCGGCGTATAATATTTGGCATGAGCGATAAGAAGACCCCGTACATGGAGGGCATGGCCCTCTTCAGCGTCGGCAAGCACGCGGACTCGATAGAGAAGTTCCGAGCTGCCCTCGCAATCGATCCCGTGTGGGATGACTGTTTGCAGGCGCTTGCGATGGCGCAGATGCACTCGGGTGATCTCAATGCCGCGCTCGAGACGGCGAAGCACATCTGCGAGGTGACACCCGAGGATCCGTTGGCGTTCACCGGCTTGTCGATGATTTACCAGCGCCTAGATCGCATCGACGACGCGGAGACCGCACAGGCCAAAGCGCGCATGTTGTCTTGGAAGCAAGAGCTAAAGACCAACCCCGATGCGCAGCCTCCTGCTGGCATCAACGTGATTCAGTAGTCGCGTAACTCTCAACAAAAAAAGAACCAGGCTTGTCACTGCGAATCGTCGCGTTGACAAGCCTGGTTCTTTGCTGGTTCCGGTTGAGTGGTTACTCGTCGATGCCCAGGATTTCGCGGCCTTTTTCGGAGATCAACTGGGGAGACCACATCGGGTCCCAGACGATCTCGATTTCAGTTCCCTCGATGCCTTCCATGGCGTTGACCTTGGCCTTCATCATCTCGGGGATGTTGCGGGCTTCAGGGCACGACTGGGAGGTCAAGGTCATCTTGATTTTGCAGGTCGTGTCCTCGACATCAACGGTGTAGATCAAACCAAGGTCAACGATGTTGACCGGGATCTCGGGGTCGTAGATCTCGGATAGAACGGCGGTGATTTCTTCTGATGTGGGCATGATTCCGATTGGGGGCTGGTTTGCTTCTTAGGGGGCGTAGTTTGCTTGGCGGAAGTTTAGCGCAGGAAATCGTTTCGTGGGCCACCCGTAGCCCAACTCTTCCGTGAACGTGAGATTTCTCTCGTTACACTATGGCCTTGTTCTCACGTCTAGGTCCGATTTTCAGCCATGATCAATTATCAAGGTCGCGTTTACCGCCCGCCAAGCGAGGCCGAAAGCCTCATTCTGCAAGCCACCCTTGGTTGCAGTTATAACGAGTGCACCTTTTGCGGAATGTATCGGGATAAGCCCTTTCGCGTACGCAAGATCGCGGATCTTAAGAAGGAGATCGAGTGGGCTGCCCAGAGTCTTGGCGACGTGCGGAAGGTCTTTTTGGCCGATGGGGACGCACTGATCGCGAAAGCCTCGTTTTTGGAGGAGGTCACTCGGATGTGCTATGAGGCTTTTCCTCGCTTGCAGCGCGTCTCGTGTTACGCGAGCCCGCAAGCCCTCGACAAGCGTACGGTCGAGGAGATGACCCGTCTGCGTGAGGCTGGACTGACGCAGTACTACTTGGGAGTTGAGTCGGGGCACGATGAGGTGCTGGACAACCTCAAAAAGGGCATCGACGCGGAGAACATGATTCGGGTCGCGCACAAGGCCCAGGAGGCCGGTGTGAAGATCTCCACGATGATTCTGCTCGGCGTTGGTGGGCGCCGCCTGTCGAAAGAGCACGCTGTGGAATCTGCGCGCGTGATTAGCGCGATCAATCCGCGCTTTGTCTCGACTTTGGTTGTGACTCCAGTGGAGGGTACGCCGCTCTACGATCAGGCGCAAGCGGGCGCATTTGATGACCTGACTCCAGCGGAGCTCTCTCTTGAGCTGCGCACGTTTGTCGCGAATTTGGAGTTAGAGGGGACGATTTTTCGCTCGAACCACGCGAGTAACTATCTGCCGATGGCGGGGAACTTCCCGAAAGACAAAGAGCGCCTTGTGGCCGAGCTGGACTCGGTGTTGGCGGCGGAGGATCCGCGCAATTATCGACCGGAGTGGTCGCGCGGACTCTAGGGGGGGGCGCCTCGACGGCGCCGTCCGGTGCACGGAAACGTAGGATGCCGCCGTGCCCAACGGGTGCGTGACGGCATCTCGCTGCGGCGCATGTAAACAGGGGGGTGGGGCCAGGAAAAGGCGACGTGGCTAACATTCGGACTTGCAGGTCTGGAATGTGGTAAGGTGAGCGGGTCCCCAGGGCACGAAGCTCCGGCGGACGCAAGCCACTCACCGAAGGAGTTTCCCGTGTCTACGCTCGAGCGCCAAAAAGTAATCATCCGAGGCCTTCTGCCCGCGGATTTCGACAGTGTTGTAAGGATCGACGCCAAGAACATTGGTCGTCGCCGAGAGGAGTTCTTCAAGGTCAAGTTGATGCAGAATTTGGCCGAGACGGGTGTCAAAATCTCGCTGGCCGCAGAGCTCGACGAAATCTTTGTAGGCTTCTTGTTGGCCCGCGTTTTTTACGGTGAGTTCGGAAGTACCGAGCCAGTCGCGATTCTCGAAACGATAGACGTACATCCAGATTTTCGCGGTCACGGTGTAGCTCGCGCTCTGCTGGGCCAGTTAGGTGAGAATCTAAATGGTCTGAGTGTTGAGTTCCTGCGCACCGAGGTGGATTGGAATCAACCCGAGCTGCTCACCTTTTTTAATCACGAGGGGTTTGTGCCGGCCCAGCGCCTCTGTCTGGATCTTAATTTGGCGCGCGCGCGTGAACTTCGCGAAGAGCGCGAAGAGGCGGCGCTCTAACACAAGCTTTCTGTTCGTTTTCGAACGCGGAGTGTCACCGTGGCGCACTCCGCGCGTCTGTGCTGTGGATGAAGTCGAGTGGTGGCGTTGCTTGCCGCCGACGAGTCCAGATAAATCGGGGGCAGCTCTCTTAGGGGGTGCTCCCACAGCACAGGTACTACCCATGAAGCTCTCGCATAGCGCTGCTCTTGCGTTCCCCATGTCCCGCCTCGCCCTCGCCTTGGGGGGACTGTTTCTCGCGTCTCTACCCGCTACTGCTCGGGGCGATTGGGAGGGCGCTTGCGCCTCGATCGAGTCCGTTGCCTCCTCGTTTGTGGAGGGCAGGTCGAACACTTGTACTTGCGCAGGGGCAGGTCCAACGTTGACTGGATCCGCGCAAATCGGTCCCCTCACTGTCGGGCTCGCGTCCCCCGGCGACGGGGCGGGAGCCGATCTAGTTTGTACATCCTTCCTGATCCTGAGTGGCTACGACATGTACGTACCCGGAGGCACTTCCGTGGTGGTACAAGACCAGTTCGTGAATGACCAGGTGCTTGTGTCCACATGCGATAGCTCAAGCTGCTCTCGCCGCTGGGGCTTCCTTTGGAGTATCGGCAGTGCCAACTGCATGTTGAAAATCTCCGACCTTGCGGGTGGCCATATGAGCTACAAGATCACAGGGGAGAACTGCACCCCTCCAGACGGGAGCGCGGGCAGTCGGGAAGCGTTGAGCACTAGCCCAACAACTCCTCAGTAGGTGATGGACACCCGCCGCAATGTCGAACTGGGCACTGCGGCGGGTAGTTGTTTTGGAATTGCCCCGTAACCCCTTTTCCCTTGGATTCATGCTTGTATCAATATTTCTGTTGGCGGCACTGGCCGTTCCACAACCTCTTCTTCAGGACTCCTCTCGTGAACCTCTCGCGCCGTTTACCGGCACCGCCTGGGAATCCCTTTCACCCGCATTGCAAAATGCCATTTGGGACGTTCTTTCGGTTGAGGACGAAATCAACACACTCACGCGACCGCTAGACGGCGATGGACAAGAGCTTGTGGGGGAGGCTCTGCAGGCGCACTTATTTGGCGAGGGCAGCCCACTCTTCACCTACCTCGAAACTAGGCTGCCACGGTTTGCCTACGGAAAGGCATCGCCCCACATCAATGAATGTATCGATAGCGTGCGACACGATGCGGGGTTTGCGGCGATGGAAAACCTTCTCGCCGAAGAGCCGACCTTTGATGCGGCCTCGCTACTTGGATTGGTCACTCAAGAGTTCATCGAAGGCGAACCCTTGTGGGGTTCGGAAGCTGCCATCGCCTTTCACAAAGAGGGGCTGATGGCAGGCCAACTGGCACCACTTGGAAACGGCGGGGCGCTTGGATATTTGACGTGGGGAATGCTCTACAGTGAGGGCTATTGGAAATCAGAGGAGCACGACCGCGAGGCCTTCATCTCCGAGCTGCTCAGCCTAGGATTTGATTCGGTCCAACAGGGCCGGGTAGTGACTAGGGCCCTGGAAACCCCGATGCTCTTCGGCGTGGAGCCTGGCCGCGGAATCGCCGGCGATGTTCCCAGCTTGGTGGGCAAGGTTGGCTTTACAGCTGTCCACGAGAAGCAGCTTCAGGGCGACTTGGAAGTTCTGCACTTACTCGAGGAGAGCCCAGCGACCAAACTTGATCCCGAGATGGATGTTCGCAGGCATCGAATCGAGCCGCGAGAGGCAGGCATCTTCGAAGTCATTCAGCCCCAAAAGGGGCACTTGAAATCTTGGCTACCACGGATGCTATTTCAAGTGCGCGAAGAGCTCTACCCAGGAGGCGCGAGCTATCGTATGCGCCGGGGGACGTCTCTTGAGGAGCGCGAGACCTATTGGAAGCGACTGTTTGAATCCGTGGGCTATGTGGCAGCGCGAGAGCTTGCCCTTGAAGAGTTGGCGGCACTGGCGAGTGGTGACGACAGTTTTGTGGATGCCTCCTCGATTGAACTACTCCTAGCCAAACAGTCATCGAGTGCGCTTCTTCCCGAAGAGGCCGTACAGTTGGCAGAGTTGCAAGCGAAGCGGATTCGGATGCGTGAGAGCATGACGCGAAATCTGGTAAGGCTCTCCGTGAACCAGGGTCTAGAGCACTTCTATGAGCTGGCAACGATGACTTTGGCAAACGACATTCCGGAAGCACTAGCGGGGCTTGGTGAGGTTGAGGTGGAGGCGAATGTGTCCTACGGATGGATTTTAGTCTCGCTCAAGAATGACCCAAGGTCGATGAATACGATCGAAGCAGGGTTTGCTGGAGAGTTGAACTTAGGGGAATCGGGATTGGCAACCCTTGTGAACCAGTTGTCGCGGAGCGATCACCAGGGTCGCAACGTAGTTTTAGAGAAAGCTCTCACTAGGGAAGATCCAACTTCGGTTTTTGCGGCCCTCATAGAGTCTGAGTGGCTACCTAAGGATCGCTATCAGGAGGAGATGGAGAAGCAGCTAGGTCGGCTCGATGACCCCCAGTTGGATCGGTATACCGCTGTCAGGTCTCGGACTTCATTCATGCAGAGTTTGGTTTTCCGCAAGGACAAGGAGCAGGCGAAAGCACTTGTATTACAGACCATGAGCCTCGGTCATTGGTCGTCCCCGGACTCACAAGAGAACTGGGGTATGTCGCAAGCGGCTTACGCCCCAAGGTTACTTGCCTTGTTCACAGCAGCGGAAAAGAAGAAGCTAGTCAAAGAGGGAAAACTACACCCGAGCCTTCTCCTGTAGCCAACCAATCGCCCGGCGCCTCCTCTAGCACAGGGGGGCGCGGAGCGCGGTGGGACTTTGTTGGGCGTCCGCGTCTCTCCAATCAGGGGGTTGGTGGGTTGCGGTCGGAGAGG
>ERZ889078.2598-NODE-2598-length-12692-cov-14.326264_pt1 | contig 12692 bp, 5 predicted proteins | sample MGYA00521266_ERZ889078 | MGnify/ENA primary metagenome ERZ889078 (study PRJEB32303, sample SAMEA104408618) | aquatic metagenome | biome: Brackish water; feature: Pelagic; material: water | place: Baltic Sea | collected 2014-06-16T06:34:00 | depth 76,534 m ... | reverse complement strand
TGATTGACCAAACACCTTCTGTGGTCTGATTCAGGTTGTAGATCAGGTCTGATTCAAGTACTGCCAGATCAATGGCGAGTGAATTCGGTGGAGAGAGTGACTCCGCATCAGTTACAAACCCATCGTAAGGTCCACCTGGATCATCGTCCCATGTGGTCCAGAGGCCTCCTGACTGAGGACAGAGAAGCGCTCCGGCTGTGTAAGAGTCGAAATTGTCGCAATCTGAAGGCGGAAACACCTCCATAAAGCATACATTATCAATATAGTACATCGGATCGTCAGCGCCCGGAGCAGTAGCATAAATGTCGATTACACCCAGCTGATTTGGACCAGCAACATCCCACTGCCATTCATTTATCAATGCGTCATCTATCCACAGCTCTGCCATGGCATTGTCGAGATCAACAATAACTTCACAGTTTGTCCATTCACCGACAGTATAGGTGAAGTCTGTCTCGTTGAAGTCAGCATCCTGCATATATCCAGTGCCGTCTGATGCAAAGAAACACTGAAATCCCCATTCATTGGCTGTCCCAAACAGGGTCATATCCTGCATAATGTTGTAATACCCGCCGTAGGTTCCTCCGGTTGGCACCATAATATCAAGCATGATTGACCAAACACCTTCTGTGGTCTGATTCAGGTTGTAGATCAGGTCTGATTCCAATACGGCCAGATCAATGGAGAGTGAATTTGGTGCAGATAGAAACTCAGCATCAGTTACATATCCATCGTAAGCTCCGCCGGGATCATCATCCCAGGTGGTCCAGAGGCCGCCTGACTGAGGACAGAGAAGTGCACCGGCTGTGTAGGAGTCAAAATCGTCGCATGCAGATGGCGCAGCTCCCGGATCGATGACAAGGTCGTCGATCATGAAGACAAACGCATCAAAAGAGACACACTGAATAGCCACGTAAATGTCCTGCCCTGCGTAAGCCGACAGGTCGTATGTATACTCAGTCCATACCATTGGTACTTCCACATAAGGTGCAGCTGAGATGACCGTAAAGTCGGCAGGATCGTTCCCTGTGGTCGACACGGCTACATTAAATCTCTCCATTCCATACTGATCTGTGTACGATTTTGCCCAGAAAGTGAATGAAGCTACATCGCCAATGGTGACCTGATCTGATATGAACCAGTCATCATTGCCCTGGCTTCCAGAGGGAACAGCGGCCATACAGGCACCAAATTGCAATCCTGAATGGGGTTGAATCTCCGGATCAGCCGTCATTGGTGGATCTGTTGTAGCCGGATTGAAAACAATGAAAGCCATCTCTTCATAGTTGTGCGGGAACGTAGTACCCGTAAATCCATAAGTCGGAAGGAAATCAACATCATTGACCGTCCACGGAGTAAAATCGAAGGTCCATTCAACTTCAGCTTCAAAATCAATGGCTAAATTAGTTGCATCGCCATTGGTATTGGCTGCTTTAACGTTGTCGACAACCGTAGTTGTCGAAGCAATGCCTGTTGTTTTGGTATGCATTGCCTGTGCAAACATGATGGATGAGGAAAACAGCACCATCAACACTGTTAGTGTAAATACTCTCATAATCATAATTTTTAGTGAATACTTGGTTTTGGTTAAAGCAAATATATGGATAAAGTTTTCAAATGCAAAATTCAACGAATTTAATTTACCTATTTACTTGAAAAACCGGGTAATGGGAAACCCAAAAAGCCATTCCGGTAATTTTATCAGTCTATTCCTAATTTTTGTAGCTTTACATACGTTTAGTATTAGTAAACTTATTAAAAGTAATACCAAGTGGGGATTAGAAGCCTGTGGCAAATTTGTCTCGTATCACTAATTATTTTCTTCTGGATTGACAGTGATGTTCAATCCCAGCGCTATTATACAAGGACATACACAGAGACCGACGGTTTGTCGAGTTCCAGGGTTTTTGATGTTGCTCAGGACTCGGCCGGAGAGATGTGGTTTGCCACCCGTACAGGAATTTCGCGCTACACTGGTATCCGGTTTGTAAACTACAACCTGAGTGATGGTTTGCAAACCAAAAGTTATGCCTTTTTAACTGTTGACGAAAAAGGAATATTATGGGCTTTACCTCAAAGTGGTGAACTCTGCGCTCTGAAATTTTCGGACGGTAGGTGGGAAGCACGGTTCTGTGACAGCACGTTGAAACAATCGCCCTATTTTACGGCATTTGATGTGTTTTACCAGGATGATAAGTTAGTTGTGGCTGCAGGAACCAATAAATCGGGACTATTTATCTGCCGGGATGGAGTTTGGGAACACTACAGAACGAATGACGGTACTGAAAACGACAGGATCAACGGAATAGCATACACAGGCGATGCCATATACATTGCTACGGGGAAGGGATTTTCTGTGATCCAAGGCAGAGAATTATCTGAAGTGCATGCCGAAAACATCCCGTATCTCCGTAGCGAGATCCTTGCCCTTCAAGTGGCGCCCCCCTCCTTTGAGAGATCCGACACAGTGATCTGGATGCTTGGCCAGAACTGGCTCGGCACTTTCTCTCAAGGGAAGTTTCGTTTGGTGGCATCAGGATTTGATATTCCTACAAAGGATATAGGAAACAATTGTTTTCTGTCGATCGGCAGCAACGGGGAGATCTGTTTCGGCAATCCCATTTATGTTTATCGGTATTCGGAAAGAACAGGAGAAACTGACAAACTTGACAGAAACAGTGGGTTGATCACCAACGGGGGAACTTCAGCTTTGACCGACCGGGAGGGCAATCTCTGGGTGACTGGCTTACGGGGAATCACCAGGATACCTTCCAGAAGATTTCAGCAATATTCTGATAAGGATGGACTGTACAGCAACGAAGTAGCCTCTGCTCTTGAGATGACTCCAGGTCATTATGTATTCGGACATCATGGGGCAGTTACCTTCTACGATAACACTCATTTTACTCCTTTCAAACTGTCAAATCCTTCCGGAAAAGGTGAATTTGAAACCAGGGTTCAGGATATGGATATCGACCGTTCAGGAAATTTATGGCTCGCAGTATCGGCAAATGGGGTGGCTAAAGTGAGTAAAAACAAAGAGGTTACCTGGTACCATGAAAAGAAGGGCTTGTCCGAAAATGCAAACAGTGTTCTGGTAACTTCTGACAATCAGGTTTATGTGGGAACAAACAGTGGGTTATTCGAATTTTCAAACGGACGGTTCATTCAATTGGCAAAGAACAATCAGTGGATTAATAATGGGGTCAGGAAAATATTTGAGGGTCCGGATAAAGAGATCTACCTGGCATCTTACAGCCGTGGGTTAGCCAGAATTTCAGGAGACAGCATTGCCCAGATCACCTCACCGGATAATCCCCTGGCAAACAATGTCTACTCCTTTTTCGTTGATAACCAGAATCGGGCCTGGGTTGGTACTGCTGCCGGGTTGTTTACCATTAGCGGTTTGACCCTGACAATGGCTGACAGTGGGAACCTGGTCATCAAAAGGCCGATATATCTGATTCTGCAGGACCATCACGGATGCCTCTGGTTTGGTACTGATAATGGCGTTTACAGATGGAACGGCGAGGTACTTGATCACTTTACCATCAACGACGGATTTTCGGGACTTGAAGTTAACCGGGATGCAGGTTTCCAGGATCATAACAATGATATCTGGTTTGGAACGAATAATGGAATCACAAAATTCGATCCGGAAAATGATTATGATCTCAATAAAATACCACCACCTATCGTCAAACTTACGTTTGTTGAAGCGGGTAAGGATACCTTGGGACTAAAAGATAACCTGGTACTTCCCAGTAGACTGAACACCCTTGTTTTTCACTTCAATATAACATCCTATATTGATGAACGTCAGGTTTTTTATCAATGTAAACTGGAAGGGTTTGATAACGAGTGGTCAACCGAAATATTTTCACACAACAACCTCTACCGTTATACGAATCTGGCCCCGGGCACCTACCGGTTTTGTATTAAAGCCAAAAATGCCCTAGGAATCTGGTGTGATCCCGTATGTTCAGGAACGATCAGGATAAAGTATCCCTTCTGGGCCCAATGGTGGTTTATTTTGCTTGTGGCAGCGCTCGTGGTTAGTTTGCTGTCTATCTTAACATACCTGGTTGTCATTAGAAGGTACAACCTGAAACTGACAAAGATGGTGGCCATTCGAACGAGGGCTCTGAGGCGCTCTGAGATGGATTTGCAGGAGAGTAATGAATCAAAAGACAATTTCTTCTCTATCATTGCACACGACCTGAAAAGCCCATTCAATGCTATCCTGGGTATGCTTGAATTACTGACAACAGAGTATTCGGAATTCAGCGATGAGGAGCGACAAAAAATCCTGATGAGTCTTCGGACAGCTTCTATACGGACGATAGATCTGGTGGACAACCTTCTAACATGGGCACAGGCCCAAAAAGGATTGTTGCCATTTGAACCTGAGAAGTTTGACATGATGGAGCTGGTAAAAGAAAATGTTTTACTTTTTGAACCTACTGCAAAGACAAAACGGATCAACCTGATCGTTCCTCTCTCAGATAATGTTGTAGTATATGGAGACCGGAACATGATCAATACAGTAATCAGAAATCTGATATCCAATGCGATAAAATTTACCTATCCTGAAGGTGATGTCACAATTAAGAAGGAAAAGGACAGTGGAATGAAAGTAACATTTTCGGTTATTGATACTGGATGCGGAATGACTGAAAGTGCAATAAACAACCTGTTTATTATTGATAAAAGAACCACCACGAAAGGAACCAGTAATGAAACAGGGACTGGTCTCGGATTGATCCTATCAAAGGATTTCATAATGAAAAATAACGGAAAAATCTGGGTAGAAAGCAAACCGGAATCAGGATCCACCTTCTATTTCACTCTTCCGGTCAATCCACCCGGGAAACGTTAAGGCAAGTTACTTTGCAGCCTGAAAAGAGACTAATATGGATTCTGAGATCAATATCCGGCTGGCGAATCCGAACGACTGGCAGGTCATCATTGATATATACAACCAGGGGATCGACGATGGATGCAATGCGTTTACACGACACATTTCCGTGGAAAGTCAGCGAAAATGGCTGGTGGTCCACGATGGTATTAACTACGCCATATTCGTCGCTGAGGTTGGGGGGATTGTAATAGGATGGTTAAGCCTGGGTCCATACCGGCCTGAACGTGAGGCGTTTCGGAAGACAGGGGAGATCAGCTACTACATCGACCGAAGATACCGTAACCAGGGAGCAGGGAGGAAATTAATGGAACACGCACTTAGAAAGGCACCGGATTACGGGCTGGAGATCCTTCTGGCTTTCCTGCTCGATATCAATACGGCGAGCGTCAGGTTGCTCGAAAGGAACGGGTTCAGTCAGTGGGGTCATTTTCCCGGAAATGCTGACTTTAACGGATTCATTTGCGGCCAGTTTGTGTATGGGAGGAATGTTACTGGGACCGGCAAAACGATCTGAGAAGCAGATTTCAGAAGATCAATTATAGAATAATAACTTTTTTAAGTATCTGTGTATCAGAAGAATGGAGCCGTAATAGATAGGATCCAGAACGAAACCCATTCACATTCAGAGTTAAATTGTTCTGCCCGGAAGATAACCTGCCATTGTAAAGAGTGCCTGCCTTTTTTCCTGAAAGATCGTAAAGTGAAATTTCCAGAGCCTGATTGTTTTCTGAGATAATCTCAATGTAAACTGAACTTCTGGCAGGATTCGGATAGATATCACCTACCTGTAATGATCCTATATTCGAATGATCATCAATACCTGCTGTTGGATCATACCATGTACTGTAGACCCCGTTACCCTGGGTTCCGACTGCAATGAAGCCATCGGTTTGACGGGCATCGATCATATCCACAAGTACGGAACCAATTGAAGTGGCACCTTCCCTGACCCATGTTGTGGAATCCCCTTGCAGCTCAGTAGTGGAGTAAAGGCCAACTGATGTGCCGGCAAACCAGACTTTGTGTCCCTGGTAAGTGAGAGATTTTACCCAGCGTATGGAAGGGCCGGATCCCGTTCCACCGGTGTTCTCCTCCAGGTTCCCTCCAGCCGGGGTCCAGGTAATCCCACCATCTTTGGAAGAGTAAATACTCTCCACATTGTAGTTTGAAAAGACGACCACCAGATTGTCGGCATTATTCTCATCCACATCAATACAGGCGACAAAAGCATAATAGGGAAATGTAGGACCGGTGATCTCAACCGGCATGGAATTCCCTGTGTGCGCATCTTCGAGCTTGTATACCCGCCCCAGGTTGGTGCCGTAAAAAAGTTGATTTGCCGGGATTTTGGAAATTGAAATGACACTGATCTCCGAAGCATCCCCCACATCTACGTTACTCAAATGCTCCCATCCGACATTTCGAAGATTGGTATCATAGGATGCCGCCTTCAGATTATCTTTTCTCCAGATGCTGGTTACGGTAGGCAGATAGAAGGTTTCATAATTGTTTGGATCCAGGGCAAAATTCTGATAAAATGGGAACAGGGAGTTGGAGCCCATGATGGGATTGTAGAATTTCAGCAATGTATCGGGAAGTTGGGGAAAGATGTTTTTGGTATGCATCTCTGTATCAAACTGAGTGGTCCAGATGTTCCCGCTGTAAGCTGAGATGATACAGTATTCCCAAGCAGGTGCCACGCAGGCAGCGAATCCGTCGAAACAGATGTCAATATTGAACCAGAAAGCCGATGGCTCATCAGAAACGGTATAGTACCAGTTGTTATCCTGCAGTCCACCCAGGATCCAGTCGTCGGTGGTGCCTGTATGATCGATGGTGACAGAGTAAAACTGGGTGGTAGTCAGTTTGTTATTCAGACGGTTCCAGAACATATCAGCACTGTCTGCCATACAGTCGTAGGTGATGTATATCCCACCGTCGTTAGCCATGAAAAGGACACTTGGATCGGAAGGCAGGAAGGTGATACCATGCTGATCAGGATGGAGCGCATGCAAAGAATCCATGTCAAACGGGTATCCTCCCATGAAATTGGTTTGAAGCGAATCGGCAAACCCGTTTTCTGAGCGGAACATGTTCATGGCTGCCAGGAATACCACCTCTTCATTATCGGGGCTTACCTTCATATCGAAGGTATACCCTCCGTAAACCATGAATGAGTTGGGAAAGCTGTTCATATTGCCATTACCACCACCGGGCATGTTGGATGTTCTCTCCTCCCAGAAGCCGGTATCGGCGGAAGCCTGCCTGGTATATTTCCAGAAGGTGTTGACGGTATTGAAAACACCGTTAAAAGGTGAAAGTTCCGGGGAGGGAAACTCTGAAAAGATATACATCACATTTTCGTTCGACGGGGCAATCGCCAGTCGGGTTACCCTGTAATCCTCAGGAAAATCAGGCGGGGTGATGTTTTTCCACTCGATTCCATCAACCGATCTCCAGATTCCCGCCTTGGCAGGACGTTCAATAGACCAGCAATAGCTGCTCATAGCAGCGTAGAGGACTCCTTCCGAAGTGATGGTAATCTCTGTGGAAAAAGATTTATTTTCCAGATCTCCCAGTACCATATTCCAGGATGCACCTCCGTCTTCTGATCGCATGATAGCGCCGTAGCAGGCAGCATAAACAATATCCTTGTCGGTGGTCACAGGATCGGTTACGATCTTCCATACACCCTGGAACACCCGGTCCAGGAATGCAGGAGATCCGCCCTGTGTAAAGGGTAACGGTTCCCATGTAGCTCCATTATCGGTGGATTTGAATATTCCGTCACCGATGCCGATGGTTCTTACGTTAGTGCTGACATTTCGTTTGGTGGTGCTAAGCAGTTCACCGGTACCGTAGTACCAGATGTTGTGTTTGCCCGGCCGGCTGTCCTGTACCAGGCAGGTAGCACTCTGTTCAGCATCCGGAGAGGTCGCTTTCGACCAGTTTTGTCCGCCATCCATTGAATGCCACATCCCTCCTGAAGCGCTTCCGGCGAGGATATGATCTTCATCATCAATATCAAGCGCTATGCAGAGCATTCGTCCTCCGATGTTGTCGGGTCCGCGCAAGTTCCAGGTCTGGTTGCGTGAGGTCTCTTTAACCGATAATCCCGAGGCAAAGGCCAGCTCCCGGCTGCGGATGCCGGCTGGAATTTCATCTGTAAGGGGGTCTCTGAGTTTCATCCATTCCCGTTCGGCCATAAAGGGAAGCATAGCACATCCCGGCAAGCGCTGTTGGTCATTTTGATCAATGACTGGTAGTTGGGAAATGGGTTGGTCGGCAGATTTCGACAGAATCAGAAAATATCCGGAAATGAGGATGATGCCAACAACCAGGATAAATCCGGCAACATGATGAGGAGAGACAATTCTTTTCATTGGATTAGATTTGAATTAAACAATCAGACACATGGAAGATTCAAATATACAGAACAAATCACCATAATCCTATATTTTCTCTACCTTTGCAAAAATTACCAGTTTCACTAATTCCAAAGCACCTTGAATTTTACTGATTTTGGATTTGATCCCCGGCTGATGGAGGGAATCGAATCACTTGGATTTGAAATACCCACTCCCATACAACAACAGGCCATTCCAGTTATCATGGAGGGAAAAGACCTGATTGGTGCGGCTCAGACCGGCACCGGAAAAACTGCCGCATTTTTACTCCCCATCATTCACCGGGTGTTGAAAGAGGATTCCGGGTCTGGAATAAAGGCTTTGGTGATCGTTCCCACGCGTGAACTTGCAGTACAGATCGACCAGCATATGCAGGGGCTCTCTTATTTCACCTCTGTGAGCTCAGTAGCTATCTATGGAGGCACTGATGGAGCAACATTTACACGGGAGAAAACTGCTCTGACAGAGGGCGTGGATGTGGTTATATGTACCCCTGGCCGAATGCTCGCTCACCTCAACATGGGGTATGTGAATTTCTCCACCATCAGATCCCTTGTTTTGGATGAAGCTGACCGGATGCTCGACATGGGTTTTGTCGATGACATCATGAAGATCATATCTCATGTTCCGAAAGTAAGGCAAACATTGCTCTTTTCAGCCACGATACCTACGGATATCAAAATACTGGCTAAAAAGGTGTTGAATGATCCGTCGGAGATTAATATTGCCCTCTCAAAGCCTGCTGAAAAGATCCTGCAACTGGCCTATTCGGTTTACGATACACAGAAGTTGCCACTGGTAAAATATCTATTGGGCACCTCGAAAGGAAGGACAATCCTGATTTTCTGTTCTACCAAAAGCAGCACGAAATTGCTGAGCCGTGAATTAAAGAAAGCCGGACTTGAGGTTCAGGAGATTCACTCGGATCTGGAGCAGAAAGAACGTGAGAGTGTGATGAACAACTTCCGGGCAAAAGATATTCAGGTACTGGTAGCTACCGATGTGGTGTCGCGAGGCATAGATGTAGAGAACATCGATCTGGTACTGAACTACGATGTTCCCAATGATGCAGAAGACTATGTGCACCGCATAGGGCGTACAGCACGTGCAGAAGCCTCAGGAGTTGCGATCACCTTCATCAATCCTGATGGACAGTGGAAGTTTGCCGAGATCGAAAAGTTGCTTGGAAAATCAATACACAAAGGGGCCATTCCGTCCCAGTTTGGCGAAGCACCGGAATACGCGCCCAAGAAGAGACCCATTGGAAACTTCAGAAGAGGGAAGAGGTAAAAGAATTGCCATAAGAAATTGCACATGAATTGCACACGAATTGCACATGAAATATCAAGAATAAATAAATGGCAATCTATGGCAATCTATGGCAATTGATGTGCAATTTCTTCTTTAAGATTTTTTCTTCAACACTTCCTCCTGCATCCCCTTCGGAAGGGGTTGGTATTCATAGAATTCCATAGAGTAATTTGCACGGCCGCTGGATAGGTTCCGCAGCTGCGTTGCATAGCCGAACATCTCCATCAGGGGAACAAAGGCAAGGACCTTCTGGGCACCTTTCCGGTAGCGGCGCATTGCCTCGATTTTTGCCCGGCGGCGATTCAGGTTGCTCACAATATCTCCAATGTAATCATCCGGTGTATTGACTTCCACCTTCATGACTGGTTCCAGAATAATGGGGCTTGCTTTCATGAAGCCATTTTTAAAGCAAATCGAAGCGCAGGTTTGAAACGCCATATCGGACGAATCCACCGGATGAAAGTTTCCGTCAAGCAACACCACCTTCACATCCACAACCGGGTATCCTGCAAGTATCCCACGATCCAGGGTTTTCAGGATCCCTTTGTTCACACTTGGAATAAATTCTATAGGAATTCTACCCCCTTTGATTTTATCAGAGAATTCATAGCCCTTACCTTCGTTCGGTTCCAGCCGCATCAGGGTTTGGGCGAACTGCCCCTTGCCACCGGTTTGCTTTGAATGTTTGTAGTTGGATTCCACCTCCATGGTAATTGTCTCGCGGAAAGCTACTGAAGGCTCACTAACCACTGCATCTACCTTGAATTCGTGTTTCAGGCGATCGATGATGATCTCCAGGTGCAGTTCGCCCATCCCGGAGATAACGGATTCCTCTGTTTCATCGTCATAGCGGATATGAAAAGAGGGATCTTCGTTGGCTAGTTTCGCAAGTGCTTCTCCCAGTTTGGCCTGTTCAGGACGTTTCGCCGGAGAAATTTTCATCTCAATAACCGCAGGGGGAATATGGATTGATTCCAATAACATCTTATGTTCTGCCCCACACAAGGTATCTCCTGTTTTAGTGAATTTCATTCCGATCAGTGCAACGATATCACCGGGTCTGGCCTCTGACACCTCTTCCCTCTCTTTAGCCCGGATCTTCAGGATCCGGCCGATCCGTTCGTACTTCCCTTTGGTAGAGTTGAAAACCTGCATCCCGCTTTTCAGGGTGCCTGAGAAGATCCGGGTAAATGTCTGTTGTCCGACGAAAGGATCATGAATCAGCTTGAAGGCCAGCGCCGAAAACGGTTCGGTTGGAGATGGGTGACAGGTATGGGTTTTTTCCGGATCGTCGGGATCGATTCCCACAACAGCTCCCACATCAACGGGTGACGGGAGGTAGTCCAGTACCGCATCAAGCAGTAACTGGATCCCTTTGTTTTTATAGGCGGCACCACAGAATACGGGAGTGATTAGTAACTTCAACGTGGCATCCCGGGCAGCAGTTTTCAGTAACTCAGACGGAACATCACCCTCCGCGAAGAAAATTTCCATGATCTCATCGTTGAACTCAGCAACTTTTTCAACCAGTTTGGCACGTGCCTCATCGCATTTGGCTTTGAGCTCTTTTGGGATCTCTGCTTCAACCCGGTCCGTTTCAGTAAAGAGATAGGATTTTTGTTCAATAATATCACAGATTCCAATAAAAGAATCCTCTTCACCGATTGGAATATGGAAAGGAAATGCATTGGCATCCAGGTACTTGTTCATCTGATCCACCACCTGGCAGTAGTCTGCCCCGGTACGGTCCAGTTTATTGACGAAGGCAATTCGAGGCACCCTGTACCGATCGGCCTGATTCCATACGGTCTCGCTTTGTGGTTCCACGCCTCCAACCGCACAAAAAACAGCGACCATCCCATCTATAACCCGTAGTGAACGCTCCACCTCTACGGTGAAATCAACGTGTCCGGGTGTGTCAATCAGGTTAATCTGAAAATCCTTCCAGGTACAAGAGATGGCAGCTGAAGCTATTGTAATACCTCGTTCCTGCTCCTGTTTCATAAAATCCATGGTCGCCTGGCCATCGTGCACCTCTCCCATTTTGCGGGTGGTACCCGTGTAAAATAGAATCCGCTCTGTTACTGTGGTTTTGCCCGCATCAATGTGAGCTGCAATCCCGATATTTCGAAGTTTATTTAATGTCATATACTGTTTTTGGGGGCGCAAAGGTACGGATTTTAGCTATGCAAATCTTGTTTTCAATGGGTTTTATCGTCAGGGAATGAATGTATATCTAATTCTTTTCTGATCAAACACAGAATCCCGGAACTTTGCGTTTGTATTATTCCGGATCAATTTATGTTAAAATATGTAACGTTCCGGAAAGAAATGAGTCTTACTAACTGATAAAAAAGACCCTATTCATGATAAAAATCCGGAACATTCATAAATCATATACCAATGGACAGATGAACCTTCATGTTTTAAAGGGAATTAATCTTGACATTGAAGCCGGAGAGATGATCTCCATCATGGGACCATCCGGATCAGGAAAATCCACCTTGTTAAATATCTTTGGGATTCTCGATAATTACGATAATGGCGAATATTACCTCGACGGGAAGAAAATCCAGAATTTGAATGAGCGGAAAGCAGCATTGTTACGCAACCGGATGCTGGGGTTTGTTTTTCAGTCGTTCAACCTCGTATCGTTTAAGAACGCTATGGAAAACGTGGCCTTGCCGTTATATTACCAGAAGGTCCCCCGCCGGAAACGCAACAAGATTGCGTTGGAGTATCTCGACAAATTAGGGCTTAAAGATTGGGCTCACCACCTTCCGAATGAACTATCGGGAGGCCAGAAACAACGTGTTGCGATTGCCCGGGCCCTTATTACACAGCCCAAAGTGATCCTGGCAGATGAACCAACCGGAGCACTCGATTCAGTAACCTCGCAGGAGATGATGAACCTGCTCACTGAGATCAACCAGACTGGTATCACGATGATCATTGTAACTCATGAACTCGATATTGCCCGCCGTACACAAAAGACCATACGGATCATTGACGGAACGATCCAGGAAATCGTGGAAAATGAAGTACAAAGTACG
>ERZ889078.2597-NODE-2597-length-12694-cov-8.411662_pt1 | contig 12694 bp, 6 predicted proteins | sample MGYA00521266_ERZ889078 | MGnify/ENA primary metagenome ERZ889078 (study PRJEB32303, sample SAMEA104408618) | aquatic metagenome | biome: Brackish water; feature: Pelagic; material: water | place: Baltic Sea | collected 2014-06-16T06:34:00 | depth 76,534 m ... | reverse complement strand
CACCGGTGGCGAAGCGGCTGCGCTCAAAATCGAGACTGCGGCCGGCGTCGCGCGCCCGACCGATGCGGCGGCCAAGGCCGAAGCCGCCAAGCTGACGTCGGAGAACACCGCCACAAAGACCAAACCGAAGGGCTTCCGGTACAGCGTCCTGCGCGACGTGCGGGTCGAAGAGGTCGGCGAGACGCTGCTCTACGTGAAGAAGAACAAGGCGGCGAAGACCAGCCACGCCGTGCCGATCCCCAAGGATCGCGCGCTGCTGGCCACCTGTATCGCCGGCGGTACCGTCAAGGACCTCAAGCGCGCGGCGATCATCACGGTGCGGTTCGACCCGGCCGGTGTGGTGCGACCTGAGATCATCGTGTCGAAGCGTGTGGCGATCGAGGTCCTGCACGGCAAAGTGCTCGATATTGGGGGGCCGAAGCTGTACATCGCCCTCGACGACCACAGCAAACGTGGATTTGCCGTCGACGCCTACGCGGACTGGAACGAGGTCGTAAAAAACGGCGACGCCAAGGACCTGATCCGCGGCGCGCCCCTCACGGTGCGTTTTGATCCGAGCGGTGAGGCGGCGCTGGAGATCAGCCTCGACCAGCCTGGCGGCGCTGCGAAAGCGCCGACAGACAAGGGCTGTGGTTGTAGCGTCACCCCCAACCACCGACGCGGCGTGCCCGCCGGAGCCGTCCTGTTTTTCGGCGCGTGCGGGCTGCTGTGGACGCGCCGGCGTCTCGCGTAGCGCGTCCACTTCGGACCCGTCTTGACACCCCGAGTCGGCTACCTCGATGCTGGCGCCGCACCTTGCCTCTTGTTCGCCCAGCTGGGCGCACTCCGTGGAGCTCCCAATGGCCCAGGATCGTGAGTTCGAGACCCTCGTCGCCGCTATCACCGCGCGTGTTCGCAGCGAGCTGGGCGGCGGCGCCAACGACGGCGCTGCTTCGCAACACGCGGCGAGCGCGGGTCCGGCTGCCCCAACGAAGCCGTGCACCGCGAAGAAGGGCGAGTGCACCGGCTGCGGCTGGTCCGTCTCGCGTCGTCCGCACGACACCCGCAAGCTGATCGACCTGGGCGCCGCGCGCGTAGCGGCCAACAGCGCTGGGCTGGACGCCAAGCTGGTGCGTGGAGACCTCGCGGGCTACATCGATCACACGCTGCTCAAGGCCCGCGTCAGTCGCGAGGAGCTCAAGAAGCTCTGCAGCGAGGCCGCGCAGTACAAGTTCGCGTCGGTGTGCGTAAACGCCTCGAACGTCGCCTTCTGCGCCCGCGAGCTGCGCGGCAGCGGCGTGCCTGTGTGTGCGGTCGTCGGCTTCCCTCTCGGCGCGATGACGCCGAGCGCCAAGGCGTTCGAGGCGCGTGAGGCCGTGCGGGCGGGCGCCAGCGAGATCGACATGGTGATCAACATCGGCGCGCTCAAGTCCCGGGATTACGCGCTGTTGCTCGAAGATATCGGCAAGGTCGTCGAGGCGGCAAAGCCCGCTATCGTCAAAGTGATCATCGAGACCTGTGAGCTGACGCACGACGAAAAGGTCATCGCCTGCGCGCTGAGCAAGGTCGCGAACGCGGCGTTTGTGAAGACCTCCACCGGCTTTGGCCCTGGCGGCGCGACGGCTGAAGATGTCGCGCTGATGAAGCTCGTGGTCGGTGATGAGCTGCAGGTCAAGGCGTCGGGCGGCATGCGCACCTCTGACGATGTCGACGCCATGATCCAGGCGGGCGCGACTCGGATCGGCGCCAGCGCGTCGATCGCCATCGTCCAGGGAGCCAAGAGCGCTCCCGGTCGTAAACGCGCTGGCGGCAGCTACTAGGGGAGTCTCCATGCACACCTGTGCCACACGCCCTCCGGCCGCTCGGCTTCAATTGGGCATCGCGCTGTGTGCAGCCCTCGTCGCCGTCAACGGCTGCAGCCCCGATGACGGCGCAGGTGCCGATGACGCGTCGGCCCACGCCAAAGCCGATACGTTCACCGTCGACGGGTCGGCGACACCGATCGATCCCGGCCTCGATCCGTATGCTGGCGAGACCCTTGGCGCCGTCGCTCGGTATGAGTTGGTCGCGGCGCCAGGCGAACCGCTGGGCTGGCACGCCTCGCCGTTCCCGACCGATCTGCGCCGCGACGCCGCGACCGGTCGCCTCGATCTCTCCGGATTTCCGGCCCCAAAGACGGGCGAGGTCGACGCCCTGCTCGCCGCCTACCTCGCGCTGGGTGGGCAGGCCTTGGCCGGGTGGTCCATTCAGCCGACGATCTACGTCCAGCTCGACAAGGCGATTCGCGGCGCGCTGCTACCGACGCCACAGGAGTCCATCTCGAAGGATGACGCCGGCATGATGCTGGTCAATGTCGACGTGAGCAGCCCTGGCTATGGCGAACGCGTGCCGCTGCGGTGGAAGCTCTCAGCGAAGGTCCGCGGCAACATCCTCGCAGCAAACCTGCTTATGGCGCAGCCGACGTGGGGTGCGCCGCTGCGCGCCAAGACCACCTACGCGTTCGTCCTCGATCGCAAGATGCGCGACATCGACGATCGCATGTTGGCCCGCCCCAAACCCCTCGCCGCCGTCATCGACCACCTGACGGGCGCGGAGACGGTGGCGCTCTCAGCCGAAGAGACCAAGCTCGCAGCGGTGCTGACGCCGCTGTGGGTCGCCATCAAGGCCGGCAAGGTGCCTATGCATCCCAAGGCGATCGCCGCTGCCACGGTGTTCACAACGGGCGACCCGACGGCTGAGTTGGCGAGCATCGCGGCGTTTGTTCGCAGCAGCGTGGCGCACAAGGCGGCGACGGGTTGGAAACAATCGGGCACAAAAAACCCGGATTATCGGATTTATCGCGGCACCTACAGTGGCCCCAACTTCCAAGCCGGGCAGCCGCCCTTCCTCGAGAGCGGAGGCGGCTTTGAGTTCGGCGCCAATGGCACACCCAAGGTGCAGAAGACGGAGACGCTCAGGATCTCAATCTCGGTGCCAGACGACCGCAGCCAGGCGGTGGGCGGACTGCTTCCGGTGGTCATCTACAGCCACGGTACCGGAGGCAGCTATGAGAGCTATCGCAGTGGCGCGCTTGCGCCCGGCAGGTTGCTGACCGAGAAAGGCATCGTCGTGATCGGCATCGATCAACCGCTGCACGGACCGCGCGCCGGCAAAGACCTGTCTCTGAACGCGGTGTATCTCGCGACGTTCAACTTCTTCAACCCGCTGTCGGGCCGCTCTGTGTTTCGGCAAGCCGCGCTCGATAATGTGCACCTGATTGAGCTGCTGCGCGCCGGCAAGCTCGACATTCCGGGCGACGTCACGCACGACAAAAAGCCGATCCGCCTAGACGCCAACCGCATGTTGTTCATGGGCCACAGCCAGGGTGGCATCGTCGGACCGCTGCTGGCCTCGGTGGAGCCCAACTTCCGCGCCTTCGTCTTCTCGGGCGCTGGGGCGGGGCTGTCGCTCACGGCGGTCACGCGGAAGGACATCGTCAACTTTCCGCTCTTGATCAACTCAAAGCTCTCGCTTGATGACGACGAGCTGTCGGAGTTCCACCCCGCGGTGAGTCTGATTCAGATGCTCGTCGATGCCACGGACACGCTCTCCTATGCCCGCCACGTGTTTGCGCGACCTGCCGACATCCGGCCGCCGCATGTGCTGATGACCGAAGGGCTGCTAGACGAGGCGACGCCGGCGGTGACGAGCGAGGCCCTGGCGGCCGCGATGGGGCTGTCGATCCTGAAACCGGCGGCGCACCTCAACGAGGCGATGGAGATCGCGAATACGCCGATTTTGCAGACGCCCGTGCAGAACAACTTGAAGTTCGGCGAGCATCAGGTGACCGCGATTCTGGCGCAGTACCCCAAGGGCAACCACTACGTGGTGTTCCAAAACGAGAGCGCGGCGCTCATGGCGCGAGACTTCTTGTTTAGCGTCGCGACGACGGGTGAAGCCATTATTGAGTGAGGCCGTAGAGGCGCCGGGCGTTCAGCACCAGCTGCGCCGCGAGGGTCTCGATCGGCACGCTGCGCACCTCCGCGAGCGCCGCGATGAGGGCAGCCATCTCGCCGAGCGCCTCGGACCAATCGCGAGAACGGTCCGGCCAGTCGGTCTCAACCAGCAGATTCGCCGTGTCGATCGCGCGCGCGACGGCCGCAAATCCGACCGGATCGCGCTGCCAGCGCTTGGCGTCGAGCGACACGTGCAGGCCCAAACGCTGGAAGTCTGCGACCAACGTGGCTGGCCCCCCATACCGATGCAGGACCCCTCCGGGCGGCGGCTGCGCGCGCAGCAACCGCAGCGCGTGGCCATGCCAGCGCACGATGTGCAGCACCACGGGCATCGCGGTCTGGCGCGCGAGATCGAGGCCGCGCTGGAGCTGGGCTTCTTGCTGCGCGAGCGGGAGTCGGTGGCGCACGGTTTGATCCAGGCCGATCTCACCCAGGGCGACGACGTCATCCTCTGAGAGCTCCGCCGCAACGGCACGCCAAGCGGCCTCCCAGCGCGCTCGTGGCGTCTCCGCCAGCCACCACGGATGCAGACCCACCGTTCGGTTCAGCCGAGGATCAAGGGCGATCCGCTGCCGCGCGAGGTCGCTGCGATCCGGGCCATAGCCGGCGCTGACGCCGCCCACAAAACCAGCCGCGGCGAGCCCCGATCGGATGTGGGTGATCGTGATCGCGGGATCGTCGAGGTGCGCGTGATGGTCGAAGAGCGGCAACGATGGGGCCATGCGCATGCGCCTCGTGTGACGGGCCGTCGGATGAATCCCTGCAGGTCGCCGTTCGTATGGGGAATGCCGCGACCAGAAGTGGGTTGAGCCACGACCGGAGCGCTTGACCCCATGGCCTACGTCGTGCGATGACGCCGCCCCCACGGAGGATGGTACCTATGCGTAAACTAGTTAAGACCCGTCTCATTGCAATCGCGCTGCTCACAGCGACCCTCATGGCAGCTGCGCCCGCGTTTGCGGAGCAGAAGCTGGCCGTCGTTGATTTGCAGCGTGTGCTGCTCTCGACCAAGGCAGGCAAGGCCGCGAAACTCAAGTTTGAGACGCTGCAGAAGAAGAAGCGCAAGGCGCTCAAGCGCCGCGACGGACAGCTCAAGCAGCAGGAAAAGGCGCTGATGGCGGAGCGCCGCACAATTGAGGAGACCCTGCGGAGCAAGGGCGCGAAGGCGGCGACGTCGGAGCTGCAGCAGCGAGCGCAGATCTTCCAGCAGAAAGTGCAGACGTTTCAGAAAGAGGTGATGCTCTTTCAGCAGACGCAGCAGTCGGCGCTCAAGGAGCTGGCCAAGCAAGAAGGCGAGCTGCTTCGTCCAATCGAAGACCAGATCAAGAAGCACATCGACGCGATCGCCAAGGCCAAGGGCTACACGCTCGTGCTCAGCCGCGTCGCTGTGATCTTCGCTGCGAGCTCCGTGGACATCACGGACGAAGTGACCAAGCGCATGAACGGCAAATAGCGTGCGGCCGAACTCGGTTGCACCCCGCGTCGGTCGCCTGCCTGGGCGCCGCACCGGACGACGCGGCGGCGCTCCAAACCGGCGCGCGAGTTGGCTCGTGGTGTCGTGTGTGATCGGCGCGGGCCTCGGTGTGAGCGGCGGCTGCAAGCGCACGGCCGACGCGCCCCTGCCCCGGCGGGTCCTGTTTCCAGACGCCGTACAACACACGCTGCCACACGCTGAGCGTGAGATGGCGCGCGCCGAGTTGATGCAGGCTGCGGAGCCCGACGACAGCCGCGCGCTCGCCCGCAAGATCCCCCACAACGTCGTGATCACGGGGACGCTGGAGGCCCCCGCGAAACCGGGGCCGACGGCCAGCGCGAAGGGCCTCTACCGCCGACTTGACGACGACTGGTTTCGGCTCGAAGCCAGCGACGACGCGCAGCTCGTCACCCGTGTGGAGCTGCGCGATGCGCCCCGATGCGCCCGGCTCGACATCTTCACCGCGGATCCGACGCCTGTACGCCAAGCGAAGTGGCATGGCGGGGTGCGGCCCGTCGTGCCCGGATTGCGCCTCGACAAGGGTCCGCTGTGGTTGCGCGTGCGCTGTTTGGTGCGGCGCAAGCCACGCAAGGGCCAACCGGCGCAGGTCGGCGGCCCCTATCGCCTAGCGGTGTCGACCCGGCCCCGACGGCTGGACGAAGAGCGCGAACCCAACGATACGCTTGGGCCCGAGACCCAGGTGCTCATGCACGGTCAGACGATTCAGGCGACCTTGGCGCCACAGCGTGACGTAGACGTCTTCCGTCTAGACCTGTCGGCCGCCCAGCTTGGCGCGGCGCAGATGCTCAGCGTCAATGGATCGCCCGGTGTCGATCTGGAGGTGGCGCTGCTCGCGGACGGGGTGACGGAGCCCGTGCTGATCCGGCGTCCCGCTACCGGCGAAGGTGTGTTGGTGCCCAATCTCGATGTCCGCCGGACCGGCGCGAACGTGACGCTGCGTGTGCTCGCGCGGCGTGGCCAAGCGCCGGACGCACCCTACGCAGCGACGGTGCGGGCGTTGATGCCCGGCGGATGCACCGACCAGCAAGTCTGCCCCGACAAGGAGCCGGTGGAGCGTGAGCCCAATGATTCTCGCGCTGCGGCGATGGGGGTCAAGGCTGGCTCCTTGATCAGCGGCGTGCTCGACGGTCGCGGCGACGAAGACTGGTTCGCCGTGGACGGCAACGTCGGTGAGGTCGCCCAAGTCCGCCTGCGCGCGCCGGAAGGCTTGGCTGTGGAGCTGAGTGTCGGCGACGTCGGTAAGCCCTGGGTCACGCTGTCCGGCAAGCCCGACGGTGAACGGGTCAGCCTCAGCGGATGGCGCACCACCAAACGGCGAATCTACATCCGCGTCGCCGGTGTCGACGGCGCGGCAGACGCTACGGCGCTGTACTTTCTACGGGTGCAGTTCCTCGCGCTGCCCCACTTCGAGCAGGAGTCGCCCGGACTCGTGCAGGGGCTGTCCGACGCCGGCAAGGGCCTGTTGATGCGAGACGGTGCGCTGCTACCCGCTGGCGACGTCGATCGCTTCTCGCTCGATTGGTCCGCCCGCACGACGGCCACGCGGGTGGAGTTCGTGTGTCGCGGCGATGGCGCGCCGGGCCTCGGTTGCACGCTGACCGATGCGGGCGGCGCGGTGCTCGCGAGCCTCGCGGCGCCCCAAGAGACCGGCGAGACGCGGCTGGCGTTGCAGCTTGTGCCGGGCGTGTATCAGCTTGAGGTCAAGTCGGAGAAGGCGCGGGTCTCCGTGGGTCACTACCGAATCGCGGTTGAGGACCTGGGACCGGCGCCGGCGCCCCTGCCAGCCGCCGTGACGGCGAGCCTCAAGCAGCTGCTCGGTGGTCCCGAATCAGCGGCGCCCAGACGGCCGGCGCCCTAACGTCGCCGGCCCGACCGCCCGAGCAATCCGGGCCAAACGCGGCGTTCGACAACACCGCGGCGGCGGCGGCCCAGCGCGCGGGCGTTGCGGCTGGCTCCGTGTAAAAACCGTGTCACAAGAGGCTGCCACGACGCGCTGCGTCTTGACCCTCCCGCTCAGAGGTTCTAAGCCCCCACCCCCACTTGGCCACGCCCGCAGCGCGGTGACAATACAGGAAGCCATGCCTATGCACCCTGCTTCGTCCAATCATCCCGCCGCGACCACGCCGCCGGCGTTTCTCCCCGCCGACGTGATCGCCGCCCTCCGACGCGTGCGCGAGCCCATGCAGGTCGTCCGAGATGCGCAGGGGCGACTCGGGGTCACGTTCACCGGTGGGGCACAGGCGATCGGCGACGACGCCGGTGGCCGCCTTGACGTGATCGCCACGCTACCGCCGATGTACCCCGAGTGGCTCGGTGACCGCGCCTTCTGCGAGCAGGTCGGCCTGCGCTTTCCGTATGTGGTCGGCGAGATGGCCAACGGCATCGCCACCGTGGAGATGGTCTTAGCCGCCGGCGAGGCCGGAATGCTGGGCTTTTTTGGCGCTGCCGGGCTGTCGTATGGCCGCGTCGAGGCGTCGATCAAACGGCTGCGTGCCAGCGCCGGGGATCGGTTTGCGTGGGGCGTGAACCTGATCCACTCGCCCAATGAGTCGAGCCTGGAGGAGCGGGTGGCGGCGCTGCTCATCGCGGAGCGGGTGCCGCTGATCTCCGCGTCGGCGTTCATGGGGCTGACGCCCGCCGTCGTGCGGGTCGCCTACGCCGGCATCCACACCGACGCGGCTGGTCAGGTGGTGCGGCCTCGCACGCTGTTCGCCAAGATCTCTCGGCCCGAAGTCGCGCGCCGCTTCCTCTCCCCGGCGCCGGCCGACATGCTGGCGAGCCTCGTCACGCGTGGCTGGCTGACGGCCCAGGAGGCGGCGCTCGCAGCGACGTTGCCAGTGGCGGAGGCCCTGACGATCGAGGCCGACAGCGGCGGTCACACCGACAATCAGACGCTCACCGCTCAGTTTCCGTCCATCGTGTCGGTGCGTGACGAGCTGTGCGAGACGTTTGGCTACACGCGGCCCATTCACTGCGGCGCCGCCGGCGGGCTCGGCACGCCATCAGCGCTGGCCGCCGCGTTTGCCCTCGGCGCGGCCTTCGTCACGACCGGCTCGGTGAACCAAGCGGCCGTGGAGGCTGGGCTCAGCGACGCGGGCAAGCGCTTGCTCGCGCAGGCCGATCTGGCCGATGTGACCATGGCGCCTGCATCCGACATGTTTGAGCTCGGGGTCGACGTGCAGGTGCTCAAGCGCGGCACGATGTTCGCGGCGCGGGCCAAGCGGCTGTACGAGGCCTATCGCGCCTACGATTCGCTAGAAGCCCTGCCACCGGCGCTCAAAGCCCGGATTGAGAAGGACACGTTGCGCGCCACGTGCGAAGAGATCTGGGCCGAGTGCGAGCGATTCTGGGCAGCGCGTGACGCCGAAGAGCTCGCGCGTGGCCAGCGCGATCCGAAGCATCGCATGGCGCTGGTCTTTCGCTGGTACCTTGGCAAGGCCAGCCGCTGGGCCATCGAGGGCGACCCGACACGAGTGGCCGACTACCAAATCTGGTGCGGACCGGCGATGGGCGCCTTCAACCGCTGGACGGCGGGCACCTTCCTGGCCGAACCAAGCAATCGCACGGTCGCGCAGATCGGCCGAAACCTATTGGAGGGCGCGGCGGTCATCACCCGAGCGCAACAGCTTCGCGCCGCTGGCGTGGCCGTGCCGGCGGCGGCGTTCGATTGCCGCCCACGACCGCTGAACTGAGCCCTCTCCCCTGCTGACCCGCGCTGCAGCCAGCGCAGGCGCCGCACGGCGCCCCCCTCAAACGCTGCCGCGACAACGCGGCCCGGAGTCACCCCATGACCAAGCGCACCCAGACCCCCATCGCGATCGTCGGCCTCGGCGCCCTCCTCCCCGCCTCGCGCAACGTCGCAGAGGCGTGGCGCAACATCGTCACGGGCGCCGACCTGATGACGGACGTGCCAGACGGCCACTGGCGGGTCGAGGACTACTACGACGCCGACCCCAAGGCGCCCGACAAGACCTACGCCAAGCGCGGCGGCTTCCTACCGAAAGTCGACTTTGACCCCATGGGATTCGGCATTCCGCCCAGCATCATGCCGGCCACGGACACCTCGCAGCTGCTCGCCCTCATGGTCGCTGAGCGTTGCCTGGAGGACGCGACGGGCGGCGACTTGGCGGGCCTGGACCGCGAGCGCATCTCGACCCTGCTCGGCGTGACCAGCACGCAGGAGCTGCTCGGCACGATGAACAGCCGCCTGCAGCGACCGATCTGGGTCAAGGCGATGCGGGAAGCGGGACTGCCGGAGACGGAGGTGCAGGACATCTGCGAGCGCATCTCGTCGCACTACGTGCCGTGGCAAGAGTCGAGCTTTCCCGGGCTGCTCGGCAACGTGGTGGCCGGTCGCATCGCCAACCGCTTCGATCTGCGTGGCACCAACGCCGTGACCGACGCGGCGTGTGCCAGCTCGCTCGCAGCGCTGCGCATGGGCATCAACGAGCTGGAGCTCGGCCACGCGGACATGGTGCTGGGCGGCGGCGTCGACACGATGAACGACATCTTCATGTACATGTGTTTCTCGAAGACGCCAGCGCTCTCGCCCACCGGAGACTGTCGCCCGTTCTCGGACGCAGCCGACGGCACGATGCTGGGCGAAGGCCTCGTGATGTTTGCGCTCATGCGGCTCGAGGACGCCGAAGCGCAGGGCCGCCAAGTCTACGCCGTGTTGACGGGCATCGGCTCCTCGTCGGATGGCCGCGCGAAGAGCGTGTACGCCCCGCTCGCAGAAGGTCAGGCCCGCGCGGTGCGCCGTGCGTACGAGGCGGCCGGCTACGGCCCTGAGACCGTAGAGCTCGTGGAGGCCCACGGCACGGGCACCAAAGCTGGCGATGCGGCTGAGTTTGCGGGCTTGCAGCTCGCTTTTGGCGGGCTTCGCGACGACAAGCAGTGGTGCGCGCTGGGCAGCATCAAGAGCCAGATCGGCCACACGAAGTCGTCCGCTGGCGCGGCGGGGTTGTTGAAGGCGGTGTTGGCGTTGCATCAGCGGGTCCTGCCGCCGACCGCGAAGGTGGCGCGTCCGAACCCAAAGCTGAACATCGAAGAGAGCCCGTTTTACCTCAGCACCGAGGCTCGCCCTTGGATTCGCGACGCGAGCCATCCGCGCCGCGCCGGGATCTCCGCGTTTGGTTTTGGCGGCAGCAACTTCCACGTCACGGCCGAAGAATACACGGGCCCCGCGAGCCGGCCGCGCACCGTCACGGCGGCCCCTGGTGAGTTGTGGCTGTTTTCAGCAGCCACGGGCGCGGCAGTTGTCGCTGCGGCCCGGGCTGCGGCGGAGGCGTGCGGCACAGCCGAAGGCGAGTTCAGCTACCACGCATCGGCCAACCGCCGCGCGTTCGACGCTAGCCAGCCAGCGCGTCTGAGCCTCATCGCGTCAGACAGCGCGGACCTCGCGGCGCAGGTGGGCGCCGCTGCGGACGACATCACCGCGGGCAAAGCCGTCAACACACCAAAGGGGCTGCGTTGTGAGACTGGAACCTCGGTCGGCGGCGTCGCGTTCCTGTTCCCAGGCCAGGGCTCGCAATACGTCGGCATGGGCGCCGACGTGGCGATGGGCATCGACGCAGCGCGCGACGTGTGGGACGGGATCGCCGGACAGCGCTTCGACGGCCGCGCTGTGCACCAGCTCGCGTTCCCGCCACCGCCGTTCACCGACGCGGATCGAGACGCGCAGACCGCCGCGCTCACAGCGACGGAGTGGGCCCAGCCGGCCATCGGCGCGACCAGCTTGGCGCTGCTGGCGGTGCTCAATAAGCTCGGGATCACCGCGGATTCGGTCGCGGGTCACTCCTACGGCGAGATCACGGCCTTGCACGCCGCCGGTGTGCTGAGCGCGGCGGACCATCTGCTGGTCTCCCGCAAGCGCGGCGAGCTGATGCGCGACGCGGCGGCGACGCCGGGCGCCATGACGGTCGTCACGGCAGACGCCGACAAGGTCCAAAACCTGCTGGCTACCTGGGATCTGGGCGTCGTGCTGGCCAACCACAACAGCCCAACCCAGGCCGTCATCTCCGGCCCGACCGACGCCATCGCCGAGGTGGAGTCGCGCCTCAAGGCCGAGCGGATGCGCTTTAAGCGCCTCAACGTCGCGACCGCGTTCCACAGCGCCGTCGTGAGCGCGTCCTGCGTGCCGTTCGCCGCCTTTCTGGCGGACGTGGCCGTCGGCAAGCCCGCGATTCCGGTCTTTGGCAACAGCGACGCGGCGCCCTACAGCGGTGATGCCGACGCGATTCGCGCGACCCTGAGCGGTCAAATCGCCAAGCCCGTGCGTTTCGTCGAGCAGATCGAGGCGATGTATGCAGCCGGCGCTCGCACGTTTGTCGAGGTTGGTCCTGGCTCAGTCCTGAGCGGCTTGGTCGGCCGCATCCTCGGTGATCGCCCGCACCACTGTGTGGCCCTCGATCGCAAGGGTAGCAACGGCCTGACGAGCCTGCAGCGCGGCATCGGCCAGCTCGCAGGGCTGGGCGTCGCGATGCAGTTCGACGCGTTGGAGGGCCCGCTCGGGGTCGCGCCGCTGGTCAAACCCAAGGCGAAGATGACGGTGGCCATCAACGGCTCGAACTACGGCAAGCCCTACCCGACGCCTGACTCGGTGACACCCACGCCCAACCCGGCGCGACAGCCAGAGATTCAGACCGTTGTGGAGACCGTGGTGGAGACCGTGGTGGAGACCGTGGTGGAGACCGTCGTCGAGAAGGTGATCGAGTACGTCGAGGTGCCTGTCGCGGCGAGCGCCGACGCAGGGGCCCGACCCGCGGCCTCCGTCCAGGCGATCGCGCCGGCGTCCGACAGCTGGATCGCCGCTTATCAGGACCTACAGCGGCAGACGGCGGACGCCCACGCGTCCTACCAGCGCGCCACAGCGGAGACTCACGGCGCCTTCCTGCGGGCGGCGGAGGCGTCCATCACCACCCTGGGCGCGATGCTGACGGGCGGCTCGGTCGCGATGGCGCCTGCGCCTGAGTTCGCGGCGCCTGCCGCGTTCGCCACGCAACCTGAGCCAGCCCGGCTCGCTGCTCCGGTGGCCGCCCCCGTCGCGGTTTCACATACGGCTGTTCCGGCGCCAATCGCAGCACCCGCCGCACCACCGCCAATCGCGGCGCCGGTCGCGGCTCCGGTCGCAACGCCACGAGCGGCACCCGTCGCAACGCCACGAGCGGCACCCGTCGCAGCGCCACGAGCCGCCACCCCCGCGGCCGCCGCCACGCCGGCCGCC
>ERZ889078.2595-NODE-2595-length-12701-cov-12.892851_pt1 | contig 12701 bp, 9 predicted proteins | sample MGYA00521266_ERZ889078 | MGnify/ENA primary metagenome ERZ889078 (study PRJEB32303, sample SAMEA104408618) | aquatic metagenome | biome: Brackish water; feature: Pelagic; material: water | place: Baltic Sea | collected 2014-06-16T06:34:00 | depth 76,534 m ... | reverse complement strand
TGGAGGAAACTTATGAAGTTAAAATCACCAATGAAATTATTGAAAAAGTTTTAGGACCATCACATTTAGAACGTGATAAATATGAAAGTAATGATGTTGCTGGTGTTGTAACTGGCTTGGCTTGGACAAGTGTTGGTGGTGATATTTTATTTATTGAATCTATTATTTCTAAAGGAAAAGGACTAACAATTACTGGAAATTTAGGAAAAGTAATGAAGGAGTCTGCCACAATTGCTATGGAATATATTAGAGCAAATGCCAGCGATTTCGGAATTGATAGTAAGATATTAGATGAATATAAAGTGCATATTCATGTGCCTGAAGGTGCAACTCCTAAAGATGGTCCAAGTGCAGGTATTACAATGCTAACATCATTGGTGTCAGTATTTACTCAAAGGAAAGTAAAAGCTCATTTAGCAATGACCGGTGAAATTACGCTAAGAGGAAAAGTTTTGCCTGTTGGTGGTATAAAAGAAAAAATTTTAGCGGCAAAAAGAGCAAATATAAAAGAGTTAATTCTTTCTGTTGAAAACAGAAAAGATGTTGAAGAAATTAAGCAATCTTATTTAACAGGATTAACATTTAAATATGTTTCTGAAATGAAAGAAGTAATAGATTTTGCTTTAACAAAACAAAAAGTTAAAAACGCTAAAAAATTATAAATTCAAAACGTCTAAAAATAACTTTTAGACGTTTTTTTGTTATACTAATTTAAAAAATCCTAACATTTTTTTGTGGGAAATGCTGTTTTAGGAGAATTTAATTTTCTAAATTGTATTCTTTGTTCATTATAGCTACCGTACAAATCCACTTTAAATCTGTCTTAATTTTAACTTTAAGCGCTTGACTTTGATGCGGCTCTCCATGGTTAATAATAGTAAGTTTTGGAGGTGTTTTAAAATGTTGTAGCCAGTCTAACAATTCACCCTGATCTGCGTGACCTGAAAAATCGTTGATTTTAAATATTTCAGCATTCACTTTATAATATTTGCCAAAAAATTTTATTTCTGATTCTCCAGAAATTAGAGATCTTCCTCGAGTTCCTTCGGCTTGAAAACCTACTATTAAAATACTGTTTTTTTCGTCAGATATTAATTTATCTAAGTAGTGCAATACTCTACCACCAGTAATCATACCACTTCCAGCCAAAACAATTTTAGGATTTTTATCATTTACTATTGCTTTTGAAGTGTTAACATCACTAATTAACTGCACTGTAGAAATCATACTTTTTATATCCTCAGGTGATAATTTATGCGAATTATGATATTTAAAATAAACTTCAGTAGCATTTACACCCATTGGGCTGTCTAAGTAAATAGGAATTTGAGGTAATTTATTCTGTCGTTTTAAAATACTTAATAAGTAAATAATTTCTTGAGCTCTTTCAACTGAGAATGTAGGGATTACTAAAATTCCTCCTTTTGAATACGTAAGTTTTATATACCTAAGTAATTCATCAGTAATTGAAATTTTTCTGCGCAATCTATTTCCATAAGTAGATTCAATTACCAAATAATCAGCTTGTTCAATATATTCGTATTGAGGTAAAAGGATTGGTTCTTTTCTACCAATATCACCAGAAAAAACAAGAATTTTTCCTTTAATGTCTATTACAACAAATGCGCTACCTAAAATATGACCACTATTTACAAATTTGAATTTAATTTCACCATTAATAATATGCCATTTGTTGGTTTCAAAAGTTTCAAAGTGAGTAACTGCATCTTTAGCATCTTCAATATCATATAATGGTACTGCTATATCATGTTTTGTATAACTATATTTATTTGCTCTTCGGGCATCTTCTTCTTGTATTTTTCCGCTATCTAATAAAATAATTTCGGTTAAATCTCTAGTCGCCTTCGTACAATATATTTTTCCTTTATAGCCGTTTTTTACTAATATTGGTAAATATCCAGAGTGATCTAAATGAGCGTGAGTTAAAATCACTAAATTTAACTCATTGGGATTTATGGGAGGTTGTTCCCAATTTTTTAAACGTAATTCTTTTAATCCCTGAAACAAGCCACAATCTATCAGTATTTTAGTATAATTGCTTTCTAACAGAGTTTTAGAACCAGTTACTGTTCCTGCACCACCTAAAAATGTTAGTTTCATTTTTAACTACTTTTAAAATTAATTTTAAGAATAGGGTTGAAATAGTACTCTAATTTACGACTTTAAAATGAGATTTTTATAAAATATGATTTTAAAATAATAGTAGTGGATTTAATTAATAATTTATAAATTTGAACTATGAAGAAATATAAAATACAAAAATCACCATTTGTGATTCCAACAACCGATGGAAAGTTGATTGAAGAACACTTTGGACATACTACTGAAAATGGAGAGTTAAGTTTGGCACATATGATTGCCCCTGCAGGTTGGAGTGAGCCTTTTCAAACTCCAAAATTTGATGAATACACCTATATTATTAGAGGGAAGAAGCAAATAAATATTGATGGAGAACTTATTACTTTAGAAGCAGGACAATCTATTAAAATAAGCAAAGGGGCTAAAATTAAATATTCAAATCCGTTTGATACTGAGTGTGAGTATATAGCAGTTTGTTTACCTGCTTTTTCTATTGGCTTGGTAAATAGGGAAGAGGACGAGAAAATATAGAAGTGTAAATTTTAATTTATTTTCTATAGGTAAAATAGTATTCTAAAAAGATATATAATTGGATTTTTAAATAGAAATAGTTTAAACAAGGAATATTGTTAAGCTCATGGCTCCTTGAGCTCCAATAACCAAACATTGTTCTATATCCGCGGTTTTTGAAGGTCCTGAAATAAAAAGACCAAAAGTTCGTTCTCTGTCAGAAATAATTTTATAGGCATCATGCATATGTAAACACAACTCTTTTTTGGATAGAATAATTACTAAATCATTTGTTATAAATGGTAATATTCTTATTGGAAAATAATCTTCAGAAATCCAAACTGATCCGTTTTCAACAATTCCAAATTCTGCTTTTATAATTGCCAAATCAACATTTTCAAGTGTGTGTGGATCAGTTTCTTTTGTGATTGAAACAGTCCCTAAATTGGATGCTGAAATATCCGAAACAATTCTTTTTGCTTTGGGATATTTATTTTTAATCTCAGTATTTAGGTGTTTCAGTTCGCTTAACTCGGTTATATTTCCTCCAACTAATTCAACATTAATTTTAAAGGTTTCCAAGAAATCTATTTCCTCTTTAAAAAAATCAATATCAATTTCTGGGATTGATATAAATGCTGGTTTATTTTCTTTAATCGACTTTAAAATTGATGCTCTACCCATTTTTATTTCTGTTTTTATACCATTGATCAAAGTTTCCATTTTCAATTTTTGGAAGCTCTCTAGATTTTCCCCAAGTATTCAACTTAGAATAGACCATAAATCTAGGTGCATAAGTAAGCATCCATCTTGCAGATTTTCCAAATATAGCATATAATTTAGGTCGTGCTAAAACCTTACCCATTATTTTTAATATTGTTTTTTTTATGAGTGGTTGTTTAACATCTTTTACTATTAGTTGTCTCCATTTATATAATTGCTCGTGAATATTAATTTTTACAGGACAAACATTTGTGCAAGAACCACATAAAGTAGAGGCAAAAGGAAGTGAACTATGTTTTGTTAAATCTTTTCCTGGTGATAAAATAGAGCCTATTGGTCCTGGAATGGTTGCATCATAGCTATGACCTCCGCTTCTTCTGTATATAGGGCAAGTATTCATACAAGCTCCACAACGAATACAATGCAATGATGATCTGAAATCCTCACGACTTAATTGCTCAGTTCTCCCATTATCTACAATAACAATGTGCATTTCCGTTCCTAATGCAGGCTTATTGAAATGTGAAGAATAAGTTGTAATAGGTTGTCCGGTTGCACTTCGTGCTAATAAACGTAAAAAGACACCTAAATGTGCTTCTTTAGGAATAATTTTTTCAATTCCCATACAGGCAATATGCACCTTTGCTAAATGTGCTCCCATATCTGCATTTCCTTCATTTGTACAGACTACAATCCCTCCTGTTTCTGCAATAGCAAAGTTTACACCTGTAATTGCTGCATCAGCGTTTAGAAATTTATTTCTAAGATGCTTTCTTGCTTCATTAGTTAAATATTCAGGATTTCCATTACTTGGTTTTGTACCTAAATGTTTTTGAAACAATTCATCAACCTCTTCTTTTGTTTTATGGATAGCTGGTAAAACAATATGGCTAGGAGTTTCTTTGGCTAATTGAACAATGCGCTCTCCTAAATCTGTGTCAATTACTTCAATATCTTTAGATTCTAAATAAGGATTTAAATGGCATTCTTCAGTAAGCATTGACTTACTTTTAACAACTTTTGTGGCATTATTTTCAGAAAGGATGCTATGAACAATTTTATTGTGTTCTTCAGCATTTGAAGCCCAATGAACTTTAATTCCATTTTTAACTGCATTGGTCTCAAATTCAATTAAATAGTTATCTAAATTAGATAATACATTGGCTTTTATTCCAGAGGCTAACTCTCTTAAATATTCCCATCCTTTAACTTTATGGGCAGCCGTATCTCTTTTTTCTCTAACAAACCATAAAGCTTTATCATGCCAATTAACCTTTGCTTCATTTTTGTTGAATATTGCTGCTTTTTCAGAATGACTCATAACTAAATACTACTATTTAAAATTTCGGCAATATGCATTACTTTTATTGGTTGATTATTTCTATTTAATAACCCATCCAAATGCATTAAACATGAATGATCCGCTCCTGTTATCACTTCAACACCATTATCTAAATGATCCTGAATGCGGTCTTTACCCATTTTTACAGATATGGCTTCTTCGAAAACTGAAAATGTTCCTCCAAAACCACAACATTCATCTTTCCTTTTTAAAGACATCAGTTCAATTCCTTTAACTTCTTTTAATAATTCTTCTTCAGTGGAATAATATGCATCCATCTTTTCTGAGCAAGACCCCAACTTTAATCCTCTTAATCCATGACAGCTTTTATGCAATCCTACTTTGTAGGGAAATGAAGCTCCTAAATTTTTTTTACCTAATATTTTAACAATAAATTCGCACAATTCATAGGAATTATTCCTCACATTTTTAACGGCATCTGTTTGCTCTAAAATATCGAAATGTTCTTTAATATGATGAATACAACTTCCTGAAGGGCCTACGATATAATCATATTCTTTAAAGTTTTCTACAAAAACCTGACAAGCTCCTTTAGCATTCTCTTCATACCCCGAATTTCCCAGCGGCTGCCCACAACAAGTTTGACCTGTTGGATAATATACTTCTACGCCCAACTTCTCTAATAACTCTAAAGTTGCAATGCCTACTTTTGGATATAGTTGGTTAATATAACAAGGTATAAAAAGACCTACTTTCATCTGTTTAAATTTTTATTTTTTAGCGGTAACAGTTGCTGTTCGCCATGAATCATTCCGTTGTATTTCAAAATTTGAAATGCTCGTTCATTTGGATTATATTTTAATGATCTATATTTTGCTATTTTGAATTAGCCATAGTAAGTTTTTAAATTTACGCTTAAAAATGCAATGTAGTTGCAAAAACAAATCTTGTATTACTTACATTATTGGTATTTTGAACTTTGTAATTGGCATCTGGAGTTCCATAAGCAGCAGTATCATGAGATACTTCAAATCTAAATTTAACGTTGCCTGCTCCATAAACTATTCTTGGTGAAATTCGGTAACTATTGTCAATACCGCCTCTTGCATAAATAGGCCCCATAATAGGATCATCCGATCCATAATTTTTAGTATAGCCTGCAAAAAGTCCTAAAGTAATTTTTTCTCCAAATAAACCAGAGTCAACATCTAACCAATAGCTACCAGTTGTAATATTTGTATAGGTATCTTCACCTTCACTATTTGTTCCAGAAACACCATAACCACCCAACATTACAAATTCATACAAATTTTGACCATATAAAGCACCCAATCTGATAGCTGCTTTATCGATTTTTATTTTACTAAATAAATTTAAGTGATAACTACCAATACTTTCTTCAGATTTGTAAGTTGATGTTCCAACTGTGTATGATAATTGTGGTTTTAGTGTTTTATAACCCACATTAGCACCAATCAAAAAATTAGATTTCAATCCCAAAACATAAGTTGCATTTAGTTCAGGTACTGAAGAATTTCTCATATAATCTGCTGAAGCTCCTTTTGGCCCTGTTGATTTAAAATCTAACTGTGTAGATACTGCAATTGAAAATTTAGAATTAGCTGATACACCATAGCTATAGCGTATTTGGGCGCTTCTTTCCAAAGGAAAATAGGGCACTGCTGCTCCCCAAGATACTACCTGCGGATAAACATCTGTAGTAAACATTGGGTGCCAATATTGACCTGCCAATAATTCGCTTTTTTCCCAATTTAATTTTACCATTGCATGTCTCAAACGCAATAAACCAATATGATCCTGTGATGATCCAACAAAATCTCCTTCAATTAAACCAGAAACTTTGGCATTTAGAAAGCTTGGAGCAGTTATCTTAAGTCTAGCTCTAGAGTGTATATTTAACATGTTGAAATTCGATTTTGCATTGATATCTTCACCATTTGCATCTAATACTTCATTGGCAGGAAATAAGAGAACATCACCATCTCTGGTAGAAACAGTTTGTCTTGTATCAAAAATGCTTTCGGTCCAAACATGTCCGCTAATTTTCACAGTTACTTTTTCTTCTTCTTGTGCATTCGACTTTATTGGAACTAATACAAGTAATAAAAATAATAGTATAAGAATTTGATTTTTCATTATTTAAAGTTTAGATATTAATTTTTGGTTTTGTTGCTAAGTCAATTAAATTGACAATTGATTTAAAATCTGTTTTGCTGTGTTTACTTAATCCTATTTCACAAGTTCTGCTTGTTGCATACCCTTGTGTTACGCTTTCAGGAATTTGTTCATCTAAGGTTCTTAATCCATGTTCATTTAGTTCAGGAAACATAAAACCTTTATTACCTGCAAAACCACAGCAATTAGTCTTAGGTGTATATACTTTTGTAGAACATAATTTCGCAATTGAATACAATTGCTCATCAATTCCCATTTTTTTTAAACTACATACAGAGAATACAGCAACCTCTTTGTTTATAAGAGTGAATTCTAAACGATCCAATAAATATGTAGTTGTAAAATTGACGATATCAAATAATTTTAATGAAGAACCTTCCATAGATTCTTTCATTTGTAGTGAACAAGGACTCATATCACACACAATTGGATATTCACCATTATTACTTGCTTTTTGTAAACTACTATATAATTTATTGGATGCTAAATTTGCAGCGTCTGCAAATCCTAACGATTTAAATGATAGACCACAACATAAATCAGTAGCATTTTCTGGGTATATTATTTCACAATTAGCTTTATTTAAAATTGAAACAGTTCTATTAAAAACAGTATCTTCATCAGTATATGTGTTTGAAGATCCCATAGTTCTGTTAATGCAACTTGTAAAATAAACCACTTTTAATGCGTTTGGTTTTAATTGAACTGGAATTACTTTTTTAATGCGAGTTGCTTTAGGTGTATATTCATTCCATTCAGCTTTTTGCCCTAAAAGTGAAGTTGCAGCTCCTACCACTTTATTATAGTTTTTATCTCCAACAATAGTAGAAATTGCATGACTTACCTTTAAGCCTGCACGAATAACTTTTGTAGTTATATTTAAATTGTTAGCAACCATTTTAGCAATTTTATTACCTGATAGCTTTTTAGCTCTAACACGTTTTACATAATCTCCAGTATCAATTTTAACAGGACAGGCCAGCTTGCACAAACCATCTGTAGCACACATGGAGTCAAAACCATATTCAAAGGATTTTTCAAATTCTTTTGCTTCTTTTGAAAAGCCTTCCGCTTCCAATCGGCTCATTTCTCTATGTAAAACAATTCGTTGTCGAGGAGAAAAACCAATGTTGTTTGAAACGCAATAAGGTTCACAAAAACCACATTCTATACATTTATCAATTTGATTATCAGCCTTAGGTAATGGTTTTAAATTTTTTAAATGAACATTTTTATCATTATTAATAATAACTCCTGGATTAATAATTCCTTTTGGATCAAAAATTTGTTTAATCTTTTTCATTAAAGAATAAGCATCAGAACCCCATTCCTTTTCTACAAAAGGTGCCATGTTTCTACCTGTTCCGTGTTCCGATTTTAATGCACCGTCGTATTTATCAACAACCAAAATTGCTAATTCATCCATAAAAGCTTCATATCGTTTAACTTCAGAAGCAATTCCAAAATCTTGCGTAAAAACAAAGTGTAAATTTCCATCTAAGGCGTGACCAAAAATTACAGCTTCATTATAGTTGTATTTTTTAAATAAAGCTTGTAAATCTAAAGTTCCTGCGGCTAATCTTGGGACTGGAAATGTAATATCTTCAATTATAACTGTTGTACCAATTTTTCTCATGGCGCCAACCGTTGGAAACAATCCTTTTCTTATTTTCCAATATTGATTGTATAACGATGAATCTTCTGTAAATTTAAATGGTAATTCTGGTTCTATATGATGGATTGCTTTTTCAATTTCAATAATTTGTGCCAATAATTGTTCTTTATTTGGAGCAACAGTTTCAACTAAAACAGCTGAAGCACCTGAGCTTAATGTTGGAAGGTAGTTTGGTACACCATCCATATTTTCTACAGATTTTAAACTGGCTCTATCCATTAATTCTACAGCTGCAACTGGTGCAGATTTTAATATTGAAACTACATTACAAGCCATTTCAATATTTTCAAAAATCATTAATGCACTTGCTTTAAAAGGATGGTCTTCCACTGTATTATAAGTAATTTCAGCAATCATCCCCAATGTACCTTCTGAACCAATCATTAAATGAGTAATCACATCAATTGGGTTGGTATAATCTACTAGTGCATTTAAACTATACCCTGTTGTATTCTTCATTTTATATTTATGATGAATACGTTCTACTAATTGTTGGTTATTTTGAGTTTCATTGATGATTTCTACTACACTATTGTATATGCTTGCGTGATGCGTTTTAAAAGCTGCTATACTTTCTAAATTATTTGTATCTAATACAAAACCATCATAAAATATTATTTTTAAACTTTCTAATGTCTTATATGAGTTTTGCGCAGTACCACAACACATTCCACTAGCGTTGTTTGCTGCTATACCACCAATCATTGCAGAGTTTATAGACGCAGGATCTGGTCCAATTTTACGCCCATAAGGTTTTAACAGAACATTTGCTCTTGCTCCAATTACACCAGGTTGTAATTTTATTTTTTTTCCATTATCAAGAACTTCATAATCAGTCCAATATTTAGATGTTAAAATAAGGATGGAATCTGAAATTGCTTGTCCAGATAAACTAGTACCTGCCGCTCTAAAAGTGACAGGTAAGTTTAATTTATTGGCTTCTTCAAGCAAAAAAGATATTTCTTCGTTAGATTTAGATTGAATTACAATTTTTGGAATCAATCTATAAAAACTAGCGTCAGTTCCATAAGCTAACGTACTAGCTTTATCTGTGAAAATTCTTTCTGAACTAATTCTTTTAGAAATTTGATTAAAAAATAATTGATAATTTTCTTCTAACATTTTTAATTTATTTTAATGAATTCAAATAAACTGTTAATTGATCTGTTATGTCCATTCCATAGAGCATAATTAAACCAATAATTCCGGCAAAAATAACATAATATAGGGTGGGTAAAATAGTTCTTCGTAAAATAATACCTTCCCTTCCAAGCATTCCAACCGTTGCTGAGGCCGCTACTACATTATGAATAGCGATCATATTTCCTGCAGCAGCTCCTACAGCTTGAAGAGCAACCATAACGGAACCTGTTAAACCTAAAGTAGTTGCTGTTGAAAACTGAAATTGGGAGAGCATCATATTTGAAACTGTATTAGAACCAGCAATAAATGCTCCTAATGCTCCAACTAAAGCTGCAAAAGCAGGATAAACTCCTCCAACGGTAGCAGCAACCCATTCGGCCATAGCAATAGGCATACTTGAATATCCCATTTCATTAACACCCGAATTAATTAGAATTCTAACCATAGGTATTGTAAATACTAATACAAAACCAGCACCTATTAAAGTTTTTGATGACTCTCCAATTGCCTGAGTTAGTTCTTTTGTCTTCATTTTGTGTAAAAAATAAGTGATTAAAACCACCATAATCATAATCCCACCTGGTAAATATAAAGGAGAGAATGAAGTGCTAATACCTACTTCTCCCAAAATATCTTTGAATGTGAGTGTAACATATTTTAAAGCAGTATTAATACCTAACTGAGGAATTCTGCTAAGTACTAAGAATATGGCAACTAAAAGGTAAGGAAGCCAGGCTTTTGCTAATGATAATTGTGAGGTTTTTCCTGCCAATCTTTCTAGTTTTACTTCTATATCTCCTAACCAAGATGAAGGCCAATTTTCTGAGGGTTCAAAATCCCAAGTATCTTTAGGTACTAAAAATTTCTTTTTTGCTGCTGTAACTACAATTATTAATCCAACAAGTGCTCCTATAATTGATGGGAATTCTGGACCTAAAAATACTCCAGTTAATGCATAAGGAATGGTAAATGCTAATCCTGAAAAAATTGCAAAGGGTGCAATAGATAATCCTTCGGTCCAAGATTTATTTTTTCCGAAATATCTTGTTAACATGATACACATAAACAATGGAATTAATGTTCCAATAATTGCGTGAATAATTGCAACTTCCGAAGTAATTAGCATTAAAAATTGATCCCAACTGGTTCCAGCCTGAAGTAATTGTGTTGATAATTCACTTGTTTTTAAACCAGCATCTACACCAATTACTATTGGTGTTCCAACTGCTCCAAAAGATACTGGTGTAGATTGTATCATCATACCCACAATTACAGCAGCTAATGCAGGAAAACCTAAACCAACTAATAGAGGTGCTGCAATTGCTGCAGGTGTTCCGAAACCTGATGCTCCTTCAATAAAACTTCCAAATAACCAAGCAATAATAATAACTTGAACGCGTCTATCTGTGCTAATATTTGTAAAACCGGCACGAATAACTTTAATAGCGCCCGAATGTTTCAATGTATTTAATAATAAAATTGCTCCAAAAATTATCCATAAGATTGAGGCTGTAACACCTAATCCTTGAAGTGTTGAAGCGAAAATTCTGTTAATAGGCATTTCCCAAGCAAATAAAGCAATAATAAATGTTGCTAAAAATACTATTGGCATTGCCCTTTTTGCAGGCCAACGTAAACCAACGAGTAAAATACCCGCCAAAAGAATTGGAAAGAAAGCTAAAAGGGCTTGAATTGATAAACTCATAATAATTTATATATTTGGTTAATATTAGTTTGATTCTTATTTTAATTCCTTTATTTTGGATTTAATAAGAGCTTATAAATTTAGGTTTAACAATTTTTAATCAAATCGTCTTTCCTGAATTTTTATTAGTACAATTCCAATTTTAAAACCTATTGTTTTATTGGTGGTTTTGTTTTACCATTCTTGCTTTATTTAGAAAGATGGTTTGGTTATCATTTCTTCAAAATAAAATAATGTTTTATTTTCTTTCAATAGAATAAATACTACATTGTATTATATTTAATGGAATCTATGGTTTTTTGTTATATTTACAATAAATCAATTAGTTGGTAATAGTTAATAATTATACGAAATCGATTTCGTAAAGATATTGTGATTTTTAAGCGTGAAAAAGAAGATTGTTTGCAGATTGTAATATAATATTTGCTTTAGGGGTATGTATTAATGAAAAGTTTAATTTATTATGAAGTCTATATTATTAAATAAAATAAATCACTCTATACAAAAGTCATTTATTATACATCCTAGAATTTACCCTCAGGCCTATAGTTTATGGCATCATCATAAAGAATATGAGGTCCTTTATTTTGTAAAAAATTCAGGAACAGCTTATGTTGGGGATAAAATAATTCCATATCAAGGAGGTACACTTATTCTTTTATGTGCAGATTTACCACACATGTTTGTTCCTAAATTAAACTCTGAAGACCATCCAGACAAAGTTATAGATGCCTACGTTCTTCATTTTTCAGTAGAAATTGTGAATGCAATGATTGAAAATATTCCAGAATTTAAGTCAATAAATAGTTTGTTTAATAATTGGAAAAGAGGAATGGTTTTTAATAATATTAAAAGTAATGAGGAGATATTTAAGTTAATGAAAGAAATAAATGAAGGTAACAACTATAAAAGGATAACACTTTTTTTTGATTTATTAAATCTTTTAGAAATTGACAATGGTTTCGATTTTATAGCTAGTTCAGGTTATGTAAACTCCATAAGTTTGCAAAAAGGTCGTCTTGAAAAAGTGTATGACTATTCAATTAACAACTTTAATGATTCATCCATTTGTTTAGAGAAAGTAGCCGAATCAATTAATATGAACAAGGCTGCTTTTTGTCGTTATTTTAGAAAGGTAACCCACAAAACGTATTTTCAATTTTTAAATGAAATAAGAATTGGTAATGCTTGTAAAATTTTACTAGAAGATGAAAATAAAAGTATTACAGATGTTGCATTTTTAAGCGGTTTTAATAATATGTCTAATTTTAATAGACAATTTAAAATTATTATGGGGCAATCTCCTAGTGCATTTTTGAAACTGAGAAATTTATAATAATATTATT
>ERZ889078.2594-NODE-2594-length-12709-cov-8.546151_pt1 | contig 12709 bp, 13 predicted proteins | sample MGYA00521266_ERZ889078 | MGnify/ENA primary metagenome ERZ889078 (study PRJEB32303, sample SAMEA104408618) | aquatic metagenome | biome: Brackish water; feature: Pelagic; material: water | place: Baltic Sea | collected 2014-06-16T06:34:00 | depth 76,534 m ... | reverse complement strand
CAGCTCTACGTGCTCGCCTTCCTGCGGCTGCACCCGGGCGTTTTCCTGTCGACGGACGACGGCAAGATCGAGGTCATGGGTGCGTGACCACGCGGTCGCGGCGGCGGATCGCACAGCCCCCGGAGGTCGGGCCTGACGACCTGGTCACCGAGCACGAGCGGGCCTGTGACGAGATCCCGCCCGGCTACTCCGACTGGCGGCGCTTCCACGAGCTCGACCTCTTCGTGCCGACCGGACCGCAGCGCGCCCTTCTGCACAGCGACTCGCAGACGGCGCTGTTCTGGGGCGGCATCCGGGTCGGCAAGAGCACCATCCTGGCCATCGACTGCGCCCGCTACCTGCGGGGGGATCACCCGCGCCAGCTCCACCACGGCCCGACGGTCCAGCTCCACGCTGGCCGGTCCTGGGTGCAGATGGCGGACCAGCTCCGCACCCTCTGGCGCTTCCTCGATCCACGATGGTTCCGGGCGCGAGTGGACCTCTCCGAGGGGCAGGTCAGGGGGCAGCGGCTCCCGATCCTGACGGCGGTCGCTGGGCCGGGCAAGGACAGCCAGATCCGGATCGGGACATACGAGATGGGGGCGCTGGCGATCCAGGGGTGGACCATCCACCGTTCCCAGCTCGACGAGCCACCCCCACAGCCGTTCTACACCGAATGCAGATCCCGCGTCATCACGACGGGCGGGCGGGTGCGGCTCGGGTTCTGCCCGACCGCGTCCAACGCCGCGGAGATCCGGCCCGGCGCGAAGCAGGGGAAGATCGACTACCTGTGGGAACTGGTGGACGCCGGGGAGGTCCACCTCGTCCACGCCCCGCTGACGGAGGAGAGCGTCACCCCGTGCGAGGGTCTGATCCGCGCGCCGTACATGACCCGCTCTGCCATCGACGCCTTCGCCCGCGAGATCCCCGCTCGTGACCGGGACATGCGCCTCGGGCTGGTCCGCCTCCCGCAGTCGCAGGGCGCCTACTTCGATTCGTGGGGCCGGCACCTGGTCAGGGACATCGGGGTTCCCGGGGGATGGTTCCTCGGGATCGGTGTGGACCACGGCAGCAAGCCAGGGCGTCAGCGGGCCTCCCTGGTCATGGTCCGCGGGAACGAGACCTGGGGCCAGGTCCACGTTTTGCGCCACTACCGGAGCGACGGGCGCAGCGACGACGACGCGGACGGGGCGGGCGTCCTGCGGATGCTGGAGGAGACCGGGCACACGCTCGACGACGTGGATTTCTGGTGCGGCGACCGCGCCCACGGCGGCGACAAGAAGGGCGGCATCAAGAGCAACTGGCGCCTCCGCCGTGCCATCGCCCGCCAGGTCGGGATCGACGACTCGCACGCGCGCTGGACCAAGAAGCTCCCCTTGCCGATGCAGCGGATGTGGACCCCGTACAAGTACGAGAATTCGCAGTGGGACGGCTGCGAGGTGCTCCACCGGCTGATGGTCCGCGAGCAGTTCACCATCGATCCGAGCTGCGGCGGGGACGACTCGCTGGCCGGCGACTTCGCCCTCTGGAACGGCCGCATGACCTGCGAGCACAAGGACGGGGTAGACTCTGTCAGGTACGCCGCGATCCCGATGCTCGACTCAAGGTGGCACCGCGTTACCTGATGTGGTAGCGTATCGCCATGGCGATCTGGAACCGCACCAAGGGCTCGGTGAAGCGCACTCCTCAACAGGAGGCCGCGCTGCGGGTCCGCATCCTGGACCAGCAGCACGCCCAGGACGTGATCGACCGGGTGAAAGCCGAGCTCGGCACCCGCCGCGCTGCCGGCATGGGCCCGGTGGACCTCTCCCGCAACGCCCTGTGCTCCTACGTAGAGCGCCGCGGTCGCGCCTACCTGGTCCCCCCTGCCGTGACCGGACTGGGCGAGGCTCTGGCCCGCGCCATCGGGGATGCGACCGCGACGACGACGATCGAGAAGTACGCCGCGATCCCAGCCCGCCCGATGCCGTCTGTGATGGTCGCTGCCTCCCAGGATGCCCTGCGCTACCGGCTCGGGGCCAACTTCTGCGGCGTGGCCGTAGGCTGGTCCGACCGCGAGGAGCGCCCGACGCTGGAGGTCGTCAGTCCAGACGACCTGGAGATCACCTACGCCAGCGACAACCCCCTGACCCCGACCGTGATCCGCTGGCGCCGCTCGCTGGACGATCACGAGGTCTACGACGTGTCCGACCTGACCGACCTCGACAATCCGGTCTACCGGATCGAGAAGGGCGGGGAGGACATCACAGGCGACGTGCTCGGGCACGAGCTGTCCGGGGATGCCTACTGGTGGCGCTACGAGGACGGCCGGCCCTTCCACCGCGTCATCGTCAGCGGTGACCCGCGGCACCCCTACCGCAACCTGCACCTGGTGGAGGGGACCATGCGCCTCTGCGCCGGCTACACCGGCTGGTGGGCTGGGATGCGGGACGCGGGCTACCCGAGCCGCCATGCTCTCGGGCTTGACCTCGACGGCGCCGGGTCCATCACGGGTGAGGGCGAGGGCGTCGAGTCCGGTCCCGAGTACGTGCAGAGCTGGCAGCACCGAAACCCGGACAAGCCGGGGACCATCCTCCAGCTCGGGCCGGGCTACGACCCCGAGATCATCGGTCGGGCTCTGCGCACCTACGAGTTGGGCCTCCTCTCCGCCTCCGGCCTGCCGGTGGACTGGGAGGGCACCGGCGGCGAGCCCTCGGCCCGTGACGCCGAGGCCCTGGACGAGTCCATCCAGGCGACGTACCCCGACTGCCGGGGGCAGGACGTGCTCCTGCTCCGCCGCCTGGCCTCGGTCTGCAACCGGGCTGGAGAGGCAGCCGAGGCAGAGGGCAGGCCCCGCCCGTATGCCCCCATCCCGGAGCGGGGATATGGGGTGCTCTACCGAGGTGAGATCGAGTTCCCCGCCGCGAAGCCCGCGGCTCCCGAGGTGACGGATGCCGCAGCCGAAGACGCTGGAAGAGGCCCTGGCGAGGATCGAGGAGATGGAGAGGAGCCAGAGGAGGGGGCCGACTCGGCAGCGTGAAGAGGACGACGACGTCGATCCCCGCGACCGCAGCGGCCTACTGATCAGGCTCCGTGATGTCACCCGCCAGCGCAACGAGGCCGAGGAGAAGCTCTCCGACGCCATCGGGATCGTGAAGCAGCTCCGCACCGAGCACACCACCGAGCTGGAGCGCGTGAAGACCGAGTCCGCCTCATCCGTGACCGCCTCCGTGCGCCGGGTCGAGGAGGGCTTCGAGCTGCGCGGGCTGATGCAGGACGGGGACCAGGACGGCGTCAAGACCGCCCGGCGAGTCTACGAGGAGCTGCCCGCCGAGAAGCGTCCGGCCAGCATCGTGGACTGGTTCGCCTCCCTGACTCCAGAGACGGCCCCGCGGACCCTGCACGCCTACCTCCCCCCAGCGGGGCAGGACGCCGACCCCCAGACCGAAAAAACCGGCCGCAGGGCCGACCCGCCTCCTCCCGTTGATCGCGGGCGTGGAAAGGGCAAGGACAAGGACCCGGCCGAGATGACTGGCGAGGAATACGACGCCTGGTTGAAGGCGCAGTCGCTCGCGCGCTTGACAGCCGCGGCCCGGGGCGGTACCGTCTGATCACCTCGCGGTCGGCTCGCACCCGAAACTGCGCCATCTGACACCGCGGCATCAAGGTGTACCCATGGCGCTTTCCGACGCCCTGACCTCGACCGTCGTTCTCCGTGCCCTCCAGCGCAACATCACTGGCGCCGTCAAGAACCGCGCCGCCGCTGCCGACCCGGTCATGATCGCCATCCTGGCGCGCGACCCCGTCATCGGCCCGATGATCGGCGCGCTGCTGGAGCGTACCTCCCTCATCGACCTCGGGCAGGCCAAGGCCGCATCCGTCGCCGAGGGTGCCGCGCAGACCGCGGCCACCGCCCCGACGATCACCAGCATCGCGCCAAGCCCGACCCGTCGCGAGTTCGCCCGCGACCTCATGGACTCGGAGCGGTCGTTCCTCGCGGGCCTCGGCCGCGGCGAGGGGCTCGCCCCTGACATCCTCGACAGCTTCGTGGCCGAGGGCGCCGACGTCTGGCTGAACACGGTCCTCTCCGACGTGCTCGGTCTGGCCACCTCCGCCAGCTACAGCCTCGGCACCACCGGGACCTCCCTGGCCTGGAGCGCACTGCAGAACGGCTTCCTGGACCACGTCAACCGCGGCGCCGGCTCCCCCGAGGGCGTCTTCGTGGGCATCAAGGTCAAGGGCATCAAGGACCTGGCCGCCGACGTGCTCTCCCTGGACGGCGCGGTGCAGTTCGCCTCCCAGGTGCAGCAGTTCCTCAACATCGGCCGCACCGGCTACATCGGCGAGTTCTTCGGCGGGCTCCGGCTCTACATGCTGGACGACGTCGCGACCTCCGGCGTGGACGACGTCGGCCTGATGGTCTCCGCGGCCGGCATCCAGACCCGCCACGACATCGTCCCCCTCCCCGAGGAGTCGGCGATGGTGGTGGTGCAGGCGAGCGCCGGTGGGGCCTGGGTCTCCTGCGAGGCCAAGCGGTCCACCACGACCTCCGCCGTGACCCGCATCGAGCACTCCTTCCGCGAGGGCGTGGCGGTGCTCGATGCCGCGGGCCTCACCAAGGTCATCTACAAGTCCAGCTAGGGGTAAGCCATGGCCTCCCGCGCGAGCAAGAACACCGCGGGGGCGCCCAACGCGCCCTCGCCCGCACCGTCCGCCTTCGTGGCGGCCGGAAAGCCGCCCGCTTCCGTCAGCCTCCAGAAGCCGATCCGCGGGTACGCCCCTCCCTTCGTGCTGATGGCCAAGGCGGACTGCCTGGAGATCACGGGTGGCGAGGTGCTGCCGAGCATCGCCCGAATCGAGGCCGTCCCTGGCCGCGGCGGGAACGGTCCTGGCGACTCTTCCGATCCGTCCGGTGCCTGCGCCAGCATGGAGCGTCAGGGCTTCCGGCGCATTCCTGACGACCTGGCCTTCGAGTGCTGGGGCGAGACGCAGACCAACGCGAAGCCGTCGGCCTGCGCCTACCGCGACTGGTACGAGTCCGACCGAGTCGGCGGCATCTGGTCCGAGACCTGGAGCCGCCCGCGCGTGGTGCTCGGTGCCACCCGCTGGGCCCACGACCCCGACGGCAAGCGCAACTTCCAGCGCGCCGTCCTGCGCTGGCTGACCGGGGCCGATACCGTGGACCCCGAGATCGTGGCCGAGGTGTCGCGCCCTGCCCTCGACGTCGCCATGCAGTACCTCTCCCAGGCGCAGCGCCACCCCCAATCCCGCCTTCGTCTCGTCGAGCTGGTAGCGCAGATCCCGCGCTCCGTGCTCCCCGAGGATCTCCTCCCCTACGCCCCCGATGAGGGGCAGGAGTAGCCACCATGGCCTGGATCACCCTCCGCACCGTCCGCCACGTCATCTCCGGCGACTCCTGCACCGTCATTGAGGGCAAGGGCGGCGCTCCCGACGCCGCGATCCCGACCACGCGCGGGTTCGCGTTCCGCCTCGACGGCACCGTGGACCAGCTCGCCTACGGCACGGTCGACAGCGGCGCCAACTGGTACGCCATCGACATCGGCCCGATCTCCATTGCCTCCCTTGCCCTCGCCCGCGGCAGCATGATCCGCGGCTCGGCGGCCGGTGTCGGTGAGGCCCTCGACTGCTCTGGCGCCGACGTCTCCCCCATCGGGGACGGGACCGACCTCGGGACGATCACCTGGCCCACCACCGGCCTCGTCGCCAAGACCGCCGCCGGCACCGCCGCGGGCCGCACCCTGACCGCCCCCGCGGCCGGCATCACGGTCGCTGACGGCGACGGCGTATCCGGAAACCCCACCCTCGCGCTGGCCGACGACCTCGCGGCCCTGGAGGCGCTCGACGCCACCGCGGGCCTGCTCGCCAAGACGGCGGCCGACACCTACGCCCGCCGCACCCTCACGGCTCCGGCCGCCGGAATCACCGTCACCAACGGAGATGGGCAGGCCGGGAACCCGACCCTCGTTTTGGCCAACGATCTCGCCGCCGTCGAGGCGCTGGCCGGGACCGGCCTCGCGGCCCACACCGCGGCCGACACCTGGGCCGAGCGCACCATCGTCGCCGGGTCCGCCTCCCTGGTGGTGACCAACGGGAACGGCGTGGCCGGCAACCCGAGCATCGACACCGCCCAGGACATCCGCGTCACCGCCTCCCCCACCTTCGCCTCCATGCTGCTCACCGGAGACCTGGTGGTCCAGGGCTCCAGCATCCTGGCCCAACTGGAGACCATCGAGCTGGAGGCCAACTGGATCAGTCAGAACCTGGGGTACACCACCGCCGTCGCCGTCACCGGCGGCCGGGTGATCAACTACCTGCCGACCGCGACCGCGGACGACACGGTGGGCGCGGGCGTGTTCACCCCGGCCGTGCTCGGCGTTTCGGACGCCACGGTCACCACCCAGGGCGCCGCCACCTTCGCGCTGCACGACATCGTCATGATCTCAGGCAGCGACGACGGCGAGAACGACGGCCTGTTCGAGGTGCTTTCCCACGCCGGCAACCTGCTCACCATCCGCGGCGGACTCACACCCACGGTGGAGGGCTTCTCCAGCGGCCAGTTCATCTCCAACGCGGGCGACGTCGGCGCCACGATCACCAAGGTCACGGTGGCCGCCGACCGCTGCGGGACCGATGGCCGCTTCGAGGCTGCCGCCGGGTCCGCCACGGGCCTGGTCTACAGCGACTACCTGCTGGCCTCCGACATCGGCTCAGCGGTGCAGGCGTACGACGCCCAGCTCGCCGCCCTGGCCGCCCTCACCCCCGCCGCCGGCCAGGTGCCCTACTTCACGGCGCTCGGCACCGCGGCCCTGCTCGACGTCGGGGCCGGCGCTGCCTACTCCATGCTGTACCGCACCGGCGCCGGCACGCTCGGCGTTGGCGCCGTCCAGAACCACGGCGCGATCACCACCTCGGGCCCGAGCGCGGCCGACACCGCCAGCGGCGCCGCGGTGGTCACCGAGGACAACCCCTCGGAGTACGTCTCCGACTTCTTCATGAATCCCGCGGCCGCAGCCGTCAACATCATCGCCCAGATCGTTGGCGGCGCCGACATCGACGAAACCACGTGGGGCAGCATCACCCAGGCCAACTTCGCCCGCACCCTCCAGGTGGACGCCTCGGCCGGCTGGGACGGCGGCAACATCGGCGTGACCGCGCTCTGGTCCGATGGCAAATACGAGGAGAAGACCCTCACCGCCACCCCCGGATCTGTGGTCGTGTCCACCTACGGCGCCATGCCGGGCACCATCAGCCGCGTCCGCAACCTGAGCGCGTCGAGCGCCGGGACCTGCGACGTCCAGACCGCAAAGAACCTCGCGGTCCAGACCCTCGGCAGGACCCCCACCCTGCTCCTGGCCGTCGAGACCTCGACCAACGGCGTCGACGCCGGGGCCAGCATCGACGCAAACGGAGTCCTGACCCTCTCGGCGGACCCGAACGGCGCCCTGGACTGGCGCATCATGGTCAGCTTGGCGAACGCCTACAGCGACTCCGGCCACACCCACGCCCCCGGCGCTCACACCCACACCGGCACCCCCGACGCCCACACCATCGCCTGATCCGGAGGATGAGTGCCCGAGCGCCTCGACACCTACGCCCCCGTCCGGCCCGTCGCCTACCTCCTCGGTCAGGTGGCGAGCCAGGTGCTCACATGCCCTGTGCGGCACGGGGCCACGGGTGCGCTCGTGTCCCCCGACGCTGCGCCCGCAGCGCAGACGATCACGATCACCGACCCGAGCGGCGTTGAGGTAGTCTCCGCCGCCGCGGTCGGCATCGTCGGCAGCGTGGCGACATACACCCTGACCGGCCTCGACCTGCGTACCGATATCGGCGCCGGCTGGACGGTCGCGTGGTCGCTCACCATCGGAGGCGTGGTCTACACCTGGCAGATGGAGGCGTACCTCTGCGCCTACGTGCCCTCCTGCCCGATCTCGGTGCTCGACCTCTTCGTGCGCGAGCCGGAGCTCCGCCAGCGCGTCCCCCAGGCGCAGAGCGAGCGCGGGGACAACACGGGCTGGCAGCCCCAGATCGATGACGCCTACTACGACCTGATCCAGGCCCTCATCGACCGCGGGGTCGAGGTCTGGCACATCCGTGGGCTGACCGGCCTCCGGGAGTGGCTCCGAACGCGGACCCTGATGAACTGCTGCCGCGCGCTCTCGACGTCCTCCGGGGACGCCTGGGATCGCAAGGCAGGGGTCTACTACAGCGCCCACAAGCAGGCAGACGGGTCCATGGTGGTTCAGCTCGACACCGACGATCCGACCGTCCGCACCGGGCGCGGCCCCTTCCGCCTCGCCCCGGTCGGGAGGCCGCTGTGGTGATGCGCACCCGCCAGTGGTACCAGGCCCTACTCGCCGACCTCTACCAGGCAATCGAGGGGCTCTGTGTCTCCGGGTACGCCTGGGACGCCACCGACGGCTGGACGCGCTCCGTCAACCCGCTGTTCCCTGCCGAGCCGGGCCTGCACCTCGAAGCGTGGGTCAACCTCGGCGATCCGCGCATGGACGGCTCCCTCGTCGAGCACGCCGCGTCAGTGGTCCATGCCGTCCGCTACCAAGCCGACGACGACGGGATGTCTCAGGGCATCCTGCACGCATCGATCCGTGACCTCGCCGAGCTGCTGCGGACCTGGGCTCGTGCCGACGGGGCACGCTCCATGTGGACCGGCTCCACCATCTCCTCACCCTCACCCGGCTCCGGCTGGCTCGTGGTCGAGTCCAGCTTCACCCTCGTCTACCCCTGGAGGGCCTGACCATGGCCAGCACCGCGTCCGCCGAGCTCACGATTCGATTCCTCACCACGATGACCCCCGACACCACGACCGGGATCACCGGCGACCAGCATGGCGACGTCGAGCAGACCGACCGCTGGACCCAGGGCACCGGCTCCAGCCAGGTGGACCGCGCCTACAAGCGCATCCGCACCATCGGGATCGGCGCCACGGACAGCTACAACCTCCTGGCGGCCGGCTCCCTGGAGGACATCATCGGCCAGGCCATCGACGCGGACGAGGCCAAGGCTCTCGTGGTGCTCTGCACCGACGGCGAGATCAAGGTCACGGGCGCCGCCGCGAACGGCCTCGGATGCTTCACCGCGGCCTCCGAGGGCAACGCGCTCTCCGAGGGCCAGTTCGTCGCCATCGGCCTCGGGAAGGCTGGCCTCGACGTCACCGTGAACAGCAAGTTCGACATCACTGAGACGTCGGGGACCGCCACCGCGGCCTACACGCTCGGCCTCATCGTCGCGCAGTAAAGGAGCCACCATGTCCAGCATCCCAGCCAATTTCACCGACGCGGTTTTCACGATCGCCGACGGGGCCGGCCACAGCGCGCCCCTTTCCCTCGGGCAGGGCGACATCAACATCGGCCCGCTCGGGCAGGACGGCAAAGAGGTCGAGGTCTACCAGTCTCGCGGTGCGAACGTCGGAGCCCGGCTGGGGGCCCGCAAGGAGATCGCCTTCTCCGGGTCGGCCATCCTCACCGGCCCGCGGGACGCCTTCATGCAGCTCGCCGCCGGGCAGACCGCCGGGTACGTCTCCGTCACCGCCGACCTGGGCGACGCCAAGGGCGTGGACTGGCAGCTTGACTACAGCTACGGCGCAGAGCTCCGCCAGCTCTACGGCGACGACATGATCATCAAGGATCTCCAGTTCGCCGAGGGCTCCCCGTCCACCGTCAGCTACAGCGGCGTCATCCTCGGGCCGATCTACGGCAAGGACGCCTCGGGCACCACCACCTACGTCAGCGCGAGGTAGCCAGTGGACGCCCCGACCATCACGCTCCAGAGCGGGCCCGTCACCCTCGGCAAGTGCTCCCCCTTCCTCGCCGTCGTGCTCTCGCAGCGCGACGACGGGGACGGGGCGATCCTGGCGGTGGGCGCGCTCGCGCTGCTGGCCTGCTGGCCGGAGGGTGCCGCCTGGCCGTCCCGCCCCAAGCCGCCCGCGTGGCGGCCGGGGGAGGACGTGTGCAAGCGCGGGCAGGAGGTCTTCGACTCCCTGCACGCCGTCGTCCCGATGGGCGACCGTGAGCGCCGCCCGCTGCTGACCCGGCTTGTGGAGGCTCGCGAGCAGGGCGGGCCCGACGCTGGCGCCGACATCCTCGCCTCCCTGGCCGAGCTGCCCGTCCGCGACCTGCCGACGATGTGCTACACCGCCCGCGTCTGGGCCCTCTCGCAGATCGTGTCCGAGCAGGAGGTCGCCGCCGCCGTGGGTTTCTCCGAGCCCCCGCAGGGGGGCTAATGCGGAGCGCGCTGGCCATCTGCCGCGAGCATGGCCAGCCGCTCTCATGGTGGCACGGGCTCGACACGTCCGAGCAGGCGATCTACCTGGCTGACCAGCGCCTGCGCGCATCCAGGAGGTAGCCATGCCCACCGAGGTCAAGATCCATGACGCCGCGCTGGTGGCCACCCTCGACCGGGTGACCGACGGCGCAGCGTCGAGCTTCATCCGCCGGACGGTGCCGCTGCTGGAGCGCATCCAGACGCACGCCGTCAGCCGGTGGCCTGTCTCGGCGTCCAAGCGGAAGCACAGCCGCGATTGCTTCGAGGTGCGCCAGACCATCGGCAACGCGGAGATCCGGACGGCGCTGGTCAACACTGCCAGCGTTCCGAGGTGGGGGGCCTACGCCTACAAGATCCATTGGAGCGCCTTCACGCGCGAGGAGATCGTCGAGATCACGCGCAAGCGCCTCGCAGGCTCCCCGCCAGCGTTCATTGACCAGACCATTGCCCGCATGTCGGCCGGGTGGAACCGCTCCGGCCGGCGCTTCCCGTCGAAGGACGAGACCAGCAAGATGCCCTGGATCTACCTGGTCAGGACCCCGGCGAAGAAGGCCATGCGTGAGATCATGCCGGATTTGCAGGCCGACCTGCTGCGCCTGGCGAGGGGGTAGGCCATGGCCCGCGCCGACGAAGTCAAAGTCAGCTACATCGCGGAGATCGCCGACCTCCGCAAGAAGCTCAAGGACATCCCCGGGCTCACCGCGGCCGAGGCCAAGGCGGCTACGGCTGCCCTGACCAGGCAGGTCAAGGACACGAACAAGCTCCAAGAGCAGGCCGCGAAGGAGGCCAAGAAGCGGGCGAAGGAGAGCGGCGCGGCATGGAGACAGGCTTTCACCGCTGCGACCGTGATCGCTGTCGGTGCCATGCTGACCGGTCTGACGGATCGCTTCACAGACGCAACGCAGGCGGTCATCGACTACCGCAACGAGCTCAACGACGCGGCGAACCGCACGGGCATGACCGCCGCCACGATGCAGGCGCTCAAGCTGGCGGCGGAGGGCAGCGGCCAGGGGTTCGGTGAGGTGGTCAAGGTAGCCGAGCGCATCCCAAAGCTGATGGCTGATGCAGAGGCCGGGCTGGAAACCGCCAAGCGCGGATTCAGAAACCTCGGCGTAGAGCTGCACCGCGCCGACGGGGCGCTAAAGTCCACAGATGACGTGCTGCACGAGGTGGTGCAGCGCCTCGGCGAGATCCGCGACCCGAGCGAGCGGGCGATCCGGGCCATGGACCTCTTCGGCAAGGCCGGCGGAAAGGCGTTGCAGGCCCTGGCCGCGGGCGGCGACAGCTTCGCGATCTACGAGGAGATCGCCGCGCGCTTCGGGACCGACACCGGCCCGAAGGCCAGCGAGCAGGCCGCGCTGATGCAGCAGGAGCTTGCGCGCATGGGCCTCGTAGCCCGTGGCGCGGGGGACGATCTGTGGCAGGCCTTCGGTGGGGACGACGGGGCCTTGGGCGGCCTCAAGGCCATGACTGCCGGGATCGTCTTTGTGACCGACGCGATCGTCGAGATGCGGAAGAACGTCGACCTCGGCTGGAAGGCATGGGCCGGGCCGCTTTCCGTCTGGACCGGGGTCAAGAACATCGGCGTGGCGGCCGAGGCCATCACGCACGCCAGCGACGCGGCCGTGGAGTACCTCGCGCTCGCGGACCAGAGCGACCGCATCACGCAGAGTCAGAGCGCGGCGATGGCTGCGCTCACCCAGGAGATCGAGGGCAACACGGCCGCGAGGGAGAGGGCGGCCGAGATCACCTGGAGGCCGCTTGCCGACGTGCTCAAAGAGGAGGCCCAGGCCCGCGAGGCGGTAGCCCGGATCGCTGACCAGGCGGCCAGCGACACACTCACGGCCGAGGACAGGATCGTCCAGGCGTACAACGACCAGCTCATCGCGCTGGGCGAGCTGGAGACGGCCCACCTGGAGCTGCGTGACGAGATCGCGTCTGCCGCCACCGAGGCCGAAGCCCGGATGCAGCGCGACCTCACCGCGGTCTACCAGGAGGAGCAGGCCAAGCGCACCGCTGCCGCCGCCGCCGCAGCCGCAGAGCGTCTCGCCATCGAACACCAGACGGCGGATGCGAAGCTGGCTATCGCCTCGTCCTCCGCCGATTTCGCCATGCAGATCGCCGACCTGGTCCAGCGGGACGAGGCCGAGGGCTCGAAGAGGGGTGTCGCGCTCGCCAAGACGGCCGGGATCGCTGGAGTCGCCATCGACGCCGCCGGGGCTGTCATGGGGGCTTGGGACGCCTACGGGGACATCCCTTTCGTGGGCCCGATCCTGGCTGCCGCGCAGACTGCCGTGATTGCCGGGATCGCTGGAGTGCAGACCGCCCAGATCGCCAGCGCCTACACCGGGCTGGACACCGGCTACGCCGCCTCCACCGGGACGCGCCTCCCCCTGGAGGTCCACCCCGGCGAGCGCGTCAGGGTCGAGACCCGCTCCGAGGTGGAGCGCGG
>ERZ889078.2592-NODE-2592-length-12711-cov-13.777260_pt1 | contig 12711 bp, 8 predicted proteins | sample MGYA00521266_ERZ889078 | MGnify/ENA primary metagenome ERZ889078 (study PRJEB32303, sample SAMEA104408618) | aquatic metagenome | biome: Brackish water; feature: Pelagic; material: water | place: Baltic Sea | collected 2014-06-16T06:34:00 | depth 76,534 m ... | reverse complement strand
CTTTGTACACGAAACCCACAGACATTTTGGAAGTGGGTTTTTTAATTCGTCGCAAAGCGGGGAATGCTGTTGAAAGAAACAAAACCAGGCGTCTCTTCCGGGGGCTCCTTTTGAATTCACTCCTGAACCTTTCTCCAGGTCGGGGATACCTGTTTCTTTTTCACAAAGCCTGCCGTTCGACACCCCCCACGCTGGGAACCATTAATCAGCTTTTGGCTCGCTATGAATAGGTGGATAAACATGCCGTTTATCTTTTTGGTAAAACTTTATCAAGTGGCCATTAGTCCCCTGTTTCCTGACAGTTGCCGTTTTTATCCGACTTGTTCACATTATACTGTTGAAGCTTTTGAAAAACTACCCCTGTGGAAGGCTTTGCCGAAATCCACTTGGAGGATCCTCCGCTGTAACCCATATACAAAGGGCGGTTTTGATCCCGTTATTAAAGAATAAGGATTTTTAAATTCCCATGACTGAACAAAACAGAACACTCGTAGCTATTGCCCTGATGGGGCTCATCCTCATGGTCTTTTTCTCTGACTGGTATCAAGAACAGGTCGCCCCAGGCAGTACCGCGCCAAAAAAACCACATATTGAATCTTCTTTTTCTGGTGAATCGGATACAACTGCGCAGGTAGCCTTCATCGACACCCCTTTTGTTGTGGCCAGCCCGACTCCACTGGACACGCTGGTGACCGCCAACCTTAAGGAGACTCGGGTTGTCGTTACTACGCCACTTTATGAAATGCATTTTTCAAATCGCGGTGGTGGTACCCTGGAAAAAGCCTATTTAAATGACTATTTAAATAAAGACGGTTCACGTGTTCAGTTGATTTCTGCTCTGGCTGAAGGTGTTCTTGCAAATCAGTTTATTGGCTACGATGTGGAGGATTTTAATACACAAGACCTCTTGTCTATTTGCTCGCTGGGAGAAGGCTATGATTTTGACTTCAGTATATATGACACTCCCGCCTCGTTTTCCTTCGAGCTACCGCTGGGCATGGGCGCTAAGATTATCAGGACCTTTACTTTCTATCCCGATAGCTTTCACTTCAACCTTTCTCAGGAGTTGATCAATTTTGACCAGGTGAATGCCGGTCGCTACTTCGCCACAAGCTGGTCTGGTGGTGTCGCTCCAACCGAGAAAAACCGTAAAGACGATCTGTATTATTCTGAAATGTTCGCTTTGATTGGTGATGATAGCAGTCCTTCAGACTACTCTGCAGATGAAGATCGCGAATCCGAAGTTCAGACCGCCCTCACCACCTGGGTGGGTACCCGTTCAAAATATTTTACCGCCATTCTTATCCCTGAAAAGCCTGTTTCCGAGTTTAAGATGACCCGCTATCAAACAGCAGGTGGAAATGAGAGCTCTGAGAAAATCTTTGATTTTGATGTACGCGACTCTTTTAACCGTCGCAGTGCTGTCAGTCAATCCAACTATCGTGTCTATGTTGGCCCCCTGGACTTTGATATCCTCAAGGGTTACCATTTAAGTTTAGGCGGGATGATGAATTGGGGTTGGTTCGGTCTTATTGGCAAGGGTGCCTTATGGGTCTTTAAAGCCCTATATAAAATCATCCCTAATTATGGTATTGTTTTAATTATTTTTTCCATTCTTGTTAAGCTTCTTCTGGCGCCGCTTACAAAGAAACAGTTTTCCTCAACTCAAAGCATGCAGCAGGCTCAGCCGCAGATCACCGCACTCAAAGAAAAATATAAAGATGATCCCAAGCGCCTGAACGAGGAAACCATGAAGCTTTACAAAGAGCTTGGGGTTAATCCGCTTGGCGGCTGTTTACCGCTTGTGATTCAGATGCCTATTCTTATTGCCATGTTCAATCTATTTAGAACCACCATTGAGTTGAGAGGGGCCGCTTTTTATGGCTTGGAGTTTTGGATTTCAGATCTCTCCCTGCCTGACACTGTCGGCCATATTGCCGGGCTTGATATTAACCTCTTGCCAATCATTATGTCCGCCACAATGATGCTACAACAAAAGTTGATGACACCTGCTGCCAATGCAAATCCACAAATGAAGAACATGCCTTACATCATGACGGCAGTCTTTTTCTTTATGTTCTATACATTCCCGTCAGGACTGAACCTGTATTACACGCTGTTTAATATCATGTCCATCATTCAGCAGAAGTTTTTTACCCCAATGCAGGCACTTCCTGCTTCGGTTACCGCCCCAACTCAAGCCGTAAGACCAAAAAAGAAACGCAAGAAGTAAGGAGAGGGATCTTTTGTGCCTCCTTTTGTTGAGGATACTATTGTCGCAATTTCCACGCCGCCTGGCATCGGCGGCCTGGCGGTTGTCCGAATTTCCGGGCCCCTCGCCCTGGAAACAATCAACCAGTATTTTTCCAGTCACCAAAAACTAAAGCCTCGCTACGCCACTTTTGGCAAGCTGAACCACCCCTCCCTCAGCGAGGGTGACTTTGACGATTGTGTGGTCACCTATTTTAAAGGACCACGCTCTGTTACCGGCGAAGATCTGGTTGAGATTTCCATTCATGGTGGTGCATATTTGCAGCAAAAGCTGCTGGAGGTGTTGCTTCGTGCACCTGGCTTAAGGGCCGCAAGTGCCGGAGAGTTCACCTTTCGGTCCTTTTTAAGCGGTCGTATTGATCTTTCTCGTGCAGAAGCTGTGGTTGATCTAATCCATGCAAAGGATGAGGCGGCTCACAAAAATGCTCGAAATCAACTCCAGGGAAAGCTACGAACGCTTGTTGAGGGTATGTCAGAAAAACTGATACACAGCCTTGCCATTCTTGAGGCTGAGTTGGATTTCTCTGACCAGGAGATTGTTTTCTCTCCCCCCCAGGCCCTGGTCGACCCGCTGGCTGAGATTCTTGGGACAGCTGATATCTTGCTTGAAACATATTTCTATGGGCGCAGGCTGGAAGAGGGAATTAGAATTCCCCTGGTCGGCGCGCCCAATAGTGGCAAGTCCTCCCTTTTTAATCTCCTTCTTGGTGAAGACCGCGCCATCGTTACCGCCCAGGCTGGAACCACACGCGACACCATAGAGAAGACTATTGTTATTGCCGGGCATTCTGTTGTTCTGGTTGACACTGCGGGATTACGCGAAACGGTAAGCGAGGCCGAGCTCTCAGGAGTTGACCGCAGCCTGGATGAAATTGACAGCGCTGATCTGGTTATCCTGGTTTTTGCACCAGATACATCAACCGCTATTCCAGACGACCTCATTCAGACACCTCAAATTACTGTATTTAATAAGCTTGATCTTGTTTCTGACCCACCGAAAGACATGGATGTTTGTCTGTCCTGTACAACAGGGGCAGGCCTGGACACGCTAAAAAAAACCCTTTATCAACATGTTATCAACATGGTTAACCTGGGTGTGGGTGGTGTTGTATTGAATAACGCGCGCCATAGAGATGTTTTTATTCGCTTTAGGGACCAGATAGCCACAAGCATGGCTTCTATACAAAATGAGTTTGGTCCAGAGTATATTGCATCAGATTTACGCCAGGCCCTGGATATTCTGGGTGAAATCACTGGAAAAACAACACCTGACGACATTCTTAATCAGATATTCAGCGGTTTTTGCGTGGGTAAATAGTCTTGATTGTTTCACGTGAATCATATGAGGTCATCGTCGTTGGTGGTGGTCATGCCGGCATTGAGGCGGCCCTTTCTTCCAGTCGTCTTGGCAAAGCCACCTTACTAATAACCATGGAGATGGCCGCCCTGGGGCGGGCTTCATGTAATCCTGCCATAGGTGGACTGGCCAAGGGTCACCTTGTGCGTGAGATAGATGCGCTTGGTGGTGAAATGGCCAAGGCCACTGACCAGACCGGAATTCAGTTCAAAATGCTGAACCGATCCAAGGGGCGCGCTGTTTGGTCGCCTCGAGCCCAAATCGACAAAAATGCCTATAGTGCCTACATGGTTGAGGTCTGTAAGAACCAGCCCGGCCTGGATATTTTTGAAGACGAGGCCATATCAGTTATCGCTAGCGATGATGGGTCTACCATAATGGGCGTCCTCACACGAGGTGGATCTACCTTTAACTGTCAAGCACTGATTTTAACCAACGGCACCTTTCTTAACGGTTTAATACATATTGGGAACAAGAGCTTCTCAGCCGGCAGAATTGGTGAGTCCGCCAGCGTGGGCATCACCGAGTCTCTCGTGGGTCTCGGGTTTGAAACAGGCCGTCTGAAAACAGGCACCCCGCCACGCATCAAGCGAGACAGTATTGATTTTTCCAAAACGACCATACAGGCTGGCGACAAAAACCCCGAACCCTTTTCGTTTTCCACCCAAAACTTTGATCCACCTAATGAATTTTGCTACATCACCAACACCAACGACGAGACCCATCGCATTATCAATGGTGGCCTCGAATTCTCCCCTCTGTTCACTGGCGTTATTCAGGGTGTGGGTCCGCGCTACTGCCCCTCTATTGAGGACAAGGTGGTACGTTTTGCAGAAAAAACCTCCCACCAGCTCTTTTTGGAACCCGAATGGAGTAATGCTGATCAGATATATGTAAACGGCTTCTCTTCTTCCCTGCCAGAAGAGGTTCAGTTGAACAGCTTGCGTACCGTGCCAGGGCTTGAGAATGTCGAATTCATTCGTCCGGGCTATGCTATTGAATATGATTTTTTTCCACCCTCTCAACTTAAAGCCACAATGGAGACCAAGCGGGTTAAGGGCTTGTTCTTCGCCGGCCAGATTAATGGAACCTCTGGATACGAAGAGGCGGCAGCTCAAGGGTTAATGGCTGGAATCAACGCTTCTCGCGGTATTGATGAAGCGGAACCTTTTGTGCTTACCCGGTCTGAAGCATATATCGGTGTACTCATTGATGACTTGATTACCAAGGATACAGATGAACCTTATCGCATGTTCACTTCAAGAGCTGAACATAGGCTCCTTTTGCGCTATGATAACGCCCATTTCCGCCTCGCCGAAAAAGGTTTTCGCCTGGGGCTTACAAACAAAGACTTTTACAATGATGTGGTAAACCAAAAAGCTCTGGCCAAAAAAACTGAATCTTTTTTTAATGCTACTTATATAAAAGCAGATGTCATTAATGGGCTGGTTGATACACAGACCACGGTAATAGAGAGCCAAAACCTGGCCAATATTTTAAAACGGCCCGGGGTTACTGTTGAAGATATCAAGTCTCTGTTGCCAGGCTGGGTGAACGACCTGCCCCCCACCCTGTTAACCCTTGTGGCAACCAACACCAAATATAGTGGTTATATCGAAAGAGAGTATCTACAGGTTGAGCGACTTTCTAAACATCAACTGATGAACATTCCCGAGGGTGTGGATTATCTTTCCATGAAGGCCATTTCTTTTGAGGCCAGACAAAAACTTGACAAGATTCGACCGGAAACTATCGGCCAGGCCTCAAGAATAAGCGGTGTGACCCCTGCTGATGTTTCTTTGTTAATCATCCTCATTAAAAAAAATGTTTCACGTGAAACACACTGATCTTTCCGCCCACATAATCAAGACCTACAGTCTTACAGGCGCATCTATTTCCGGAGTAGAGCCGCCCCTTTTGGGTTTTCTGGTACAGGCAAGTCTCGACAGCCGGCCCCTGGTATTGGTTCTGCCAGACAAGGCTTCAGCCGAGAGGGCTCTCAATGACATCGTTGCCCTTAATCTTGGCCAGACCGTTCATTTCGTTGGAAGCGATCGTGTGGATGGTATCGACACCGGCCAGTCTGGTCGTGCACTGCGAGGTCTGTTGGGGGCAAGCGCTGGTATATATGTTACCCAGGCATCCGAGTTGATGGGCAGCATCTCTAAAAACGCGCTTAAAAGTATTGTTTTGCAAAAGGACCATGACTATTCAGTCTCGGATCTTGAAAAAGAGTTGTCTGGCTATGGCTTTACCCGTGATGCTTTTGTTGTGGAGCCCGGCTATTTTGCTACCAGGGGTGGAATTTTTGATGTTTTCCCTGGCGATTTGGACAAGCCTTTACGTCTTGATTTTTTTGGGAACACGCTTGAGTCAATTCGCGAGTTCGATCCAGCCACCCAATTGTCTGGGGTCGAACATGAAAAAATAATCATTTTTCCAGAGAACCCATTTCTTGCTACTGTTGTGGATCCTTTAATTGATTCCGTTCCTGCTGGAGTTCGGTTTATCCAATATAGATCGATTGTCGAAGACTCTGACTCACGTTCCGTCTCCGACTTTCTTAGAAAAGACCGGCTTGCTGATGTGTCCTGGGTATTCCAGGCCAAGGCTGAAACTGAAAACGTGTACGACATTGAGGTTCAACCAGAATTTCAGAGAAACCTGGATGCTTTTCGAGCCCGCCTTAGTCATCTCAACGAAGAAAATTACCGCGTCTTTATTTGCGCGGATAGCAATATACAACTAGATCGGCTGCGAGTCCTGTTTGATGACTTGCGTTTTGAAAGCGCGCGTCTTTCGCTATCCTCTGGATTTATCGATCACAAAAACAAGCTGGCCGTCCTCACGGATCACCAGATATTTGGCAGATCTCGAAAACGTAGCGTTATTCCCAGGACCTTTCCCGTTAAGCCAGCGACACGTATTGAAGCGTTTGAAGAGGGTGATTATGTGGTTCACCTGGATTATGGCGTTGGTAAATATCTTGGTATTGAGCTCATGCCCTTCCAGAATACGGTTCGGGAGGTTCTTGCTCTTGAATATGAGGCTGGCGATAGAATTTACGTACCTGTTGAAAAAATGCACCGGGTCCACCTTTACGAATCACAACTGGAAACACCTCCCAAGCTTACTCGCTTGCGTACCACTGAGTGGGATCAGGTAAAGATTAAGACCCGCAAAGCCGTTGATAATTATGCAAAGGAGCTCATTGAGCTTTACGCCAACCGGTTTATTGTAGAGGGCTTTCGTTACAGCCCAGATAGTGATTTTCAAAAACGCATGGAAGCCTCATTCATGTATGACGAAACCAGTGATCAACTAACGGCTGTTGAAGACATCAAGAAAGACATGGAGTCGGCCTTTCCAATGGATCGTCTCTTGTGTGGCGATGTGGGTTTTGGTAAGACAGAGGTAGCCATGCGCGCTGTTTTTAAAGCGATTAGCGATTCTAAACAGGTGGGGGTTTTGGTGCCCACAACCATTTTAGCACAACAGCACTACGAAACCTTTTTAGAGCGCTTTTCAGATTATCCGGTAAGCGTGGGTGTGCTTTCTCGCTTTAGAACGCCAAAACAGATAAAACAGACCTTGATTGATCTGGAAAAAGGGGTGCTTGATGTGGTCATAGGAACACATCGGATTTTATCCAAAGATGTTGTTTTTAAAAGACTTGGGTTGTTAATCGTTGACGAAGAGCATCGCTTCGGAGTTAAACATAAGGAGCGGATCAAGGAAATAAAAATGTCCGTGGACTCCCTTGCAATGACAGCCACGCCCATCCCCCGCACCCTGCAAATGTCTCTCATGGGAGCCCGGGATCTCTCCATGTTAAAAACACCCCCCAAAGAACGGCAGCCGGTGGAAACTTTGATTATGGATTTTGATGAGGCTCGTATCCGCGAGGCCATTCTCAGAGAGGTCGATCGAGGGGGTCAGGTGTTTTTTGTCCATAATCGCGTTGAGTCGATTGGTATTATGCTAAGCCGACTGCAAAAACTGCTTCCGGAAGTAAGGTTTGGCCTGGGTCATGGACAAATGAACCCCCGTGAGCTGGAGCGAGTCATGCTGGGATTCTTTCATAAAGAATTTGACGTGCTGCTTTCCACAACAATTGTTGAATCTGGGCTGGATATACCAAATGCAAACACCATTATTGTAAATCGAGCAGATGCCATGGGCTTATCCCAGCTTTATCAGCTTCGAGGACGCGTGGGTCGGTCTCACAGGAAGGCCTGGGCCTACTTTATTTCGCCTGGATTCAGAAAGCTCAGCGTGAATGCCATCAGGCGGCTCAACGCTCTTGAAAGACATGCCCATTATGGTGGTGGCTACGAGATTGCGATGCGTGATTTGGAAATCCGAGGCTCTGGGAATGTGTTTGGCACCGAGCAAAGTGGCCATATCAGCAACATTGGATATCATCTATATACAAGGATTTTAAAGGATACCCTTGAGACCATGAAAGAGATGAAGGGTGACCAGGCGGTCGTCTTTCCGCCACCTGAAATGACCCTTGATGTTGAGCTACAAATTCCTGCGAGTTATGTGGAAAATACGGCTGAGCGCATTGCCGGTTATCGCAGAATCGCAGAAGCAGAAACCACAGGGGACATTCATGCGATTCGTGAAGAATTGAGGGATAGATTTGGTTTGCTCCCCCCTGAAACCATTAATCTCATCGAAGCCGCACTAATAAAGAGCATTGGACAATCGCTTGGTCTTCGAAGCATCACTGTAAAGGGCACCCGCGCCCAAAATGACTTTTTACCTGAACATGTGGAACATGAAGGGGGTGAGATCATTAAAGCCCTGTCCAAAGCGCTGGGGGAAACCGGCAAAGAGGTTGAGATAATGAACAACAAATCGCTGACTTTTATATTGACCCATACAGGCGAAGAATCGCTTTTGGTTTCTCTTAGAATATTCTTGGAAAGCCTAAGGCGTTCGTCTAAATTTTCGCACCATAATGGTAAATGATAACTCTAATATAATTAAAAGGTTAATGAAATGAACACTCGCTTTACTACGGCCTTCTTTTCACTGGGGCTTGTGCTACTTATCTTTGCATGCACAAACATGGATAACGATACGCTTGCCACTATTGATGGAAAAGCAATCTCTCTGGAAGATTTCACCTCTAAAAACCCCGCTTCTCGATTTGCAAACAAGGATCAGGATTTCTTGGATTCCAAGGTGGATGAACATGTTAGAAAGGCGCTTTTTTCTCATGCAGCCCTTGCCCGTGGATATGGCGAAGCCGAAGACATTCAAGACAAAAAGAAAAAGGCCGAACAGAGACAAATGCTTCAGGAGGTATACACCCGGGTTATTCTTGATGCTGTAGTTAGTGACGAATATATCAGGGAAGTCTATGATCGTTCCGGAACCGAATTAAACGCCCGGCATATTTTACTGCAGTTTCAGGGCACCTCTCGCTCCCGCTCAGAGCGAACCAAGAAAGAGGCGATTGCAATCACAGATCAAATAAAAGAACGTCTTTCAAAGGGTGTGTCTTTTGAGGATCTGGCTAATGAGTTCACTGACGACCCGTCGGGAAAAGAGAATGGTGGAGATCTTGGGTGGTTTGGCTGGGGCAAAATGGTTGGTCCTTTTCAGGAGGCTGCCTTTAAACTGAAACCCGGGGAAGTTTCTGGTGTGGTTGAAACAGATTTTGGTTTTCATATCATCAAGCTCGAAGCGAAACGGGAGGTTGAGCGTGGTGATTTTGAAAACGAGAAGACTGCTATTAAACAACAGGCAAGTCGTGAAAAAAGTGCTGAGCTAGGCCAGAAGGCAAATCAGTTTTTAGAAGATCAAAAGAAGGCCGCTGGATTCGAGGTGCTTACCAAAAATGTCCATGATTTTTTCATGGCTTTTGATGGCTCCGGATTAAAAAAAGAGCCCGTTGATGAAATGCTTAAAAAACTGAACTTCCAAGCCCCACTGTTTATGCTAAATGGTGAAGAGCTGGGTACCGATTGGTTGGCTGGAGAGATCGGGATGATCGACGAAGGCCAGAGGCCTCGCTTTAACAGTGAAAATCAGTTGTTGGGCATCATTGATCAATTGGTTACTCAAAACCTCATCATCAGATACGGGTATGACAACAAATTTGATCAGGATGAAGCGTTTGCCAAGAAAATGAACGAACTGGTTGAGCGGTTCGCATACGATGCTTTTATTGCTAAGGAAATTAATGAAAACCTAACTCCTACTGATGAGGAACTGCTGGCTTTTTACGAGGCAAACAAGGCTGAAAAGTATCTGGATAAGAAGAAGGTTTTGGTGAGAGAGGTTTTTGTCAAAGACAGTCTTTTCGCTGTATCTTTGAAAAAGCGCCTCGATGCAGGCGAGGTCATGGAAAAACTGGCCATGCGTTATACTGAAAGAAAGGCTACTAAAGAGGGTGGTGGGTTGATGCCCGCTTTTCAAGAAGGCCGCTATGGTGTTATGGGAAAAACCGCCTTCACGATGGAGGTTGGTGAAATCGCAGGGCCCATAAAGCTCGGTAACGGATTCTCAATCATCCAGATGGAAGAGACCGTTCCTGAAGGACCGAAACCTTATAGCAAGGTGAGGGGGCGCGTTAGAACCGAAATTCTGAGTGAACTGAGAGCCTCGCGTAACGAAAAGCTGTATAGCGAGCTTCAAAAGGAGTTTCCTGTTACGATTAACTATTCCGCCGTCCATGCCTTTTATAGCGATATGGCAAATAAAAAATAGTCGACACAGATGAATAAATTTTTTCTCCTTCTGGTTTTCTCCCTCTTTGTGGGGCTGGTTTCTTGTTCTGACCGTCAGGATGATAGGCTGGTTGCCAAGGTTAATCATGAGCTTCTGTCGCTGGATGAATTGATCTTGATGTACCCCGGGTTTATGTCCTTGGATAGTCTTCAAAAATCTTTGTTGGTTGAAAACTGGATCAGGGAGACCCTTTTGGCTCAAGAGGCAGAGAAGAGCCTTATTCACCGAGATCCCATGTTCAATTACAGGGTGGAAACCTATCGTCGCCGGCTGCTGGCAGACAAACAGCTTGATGTCATTTTAAAAGACCAGGGTGATGTTTCCCGCGATGAAATTGAGGCGTATTATCAGAAAAACCTTGAGTCTTTTAAGCGCCAGAGTAATGAGTTTTTTGGTTTCCATGTCCTGTTACCCTCTCGTGAGGATGCCCATGAGCTTGAAAAGGCCATTGAAAAGGGTGATTTAGAAAAGAAACAGGCTCTGGTGGCCCTGCACCCAAAGGAAACCGGTCTGTTTAAGGTGGAACATCTTTTTCCCGAAGTAAAAGAATACCTTCTTAAAAAGAAGCGTCCCGGAATTTTTGGACCAATTCAGACAGATCTTGGTTACCACCTGGTGGAGGTTAAAACCTGGCATGATCGCGGGTCAATAAAAAGTCTGGATGAGGTTTGGGAAGAAATTGCAGCCAGGCTCTCTATTAATCGTCAGCGTCATATTGAAACACAGCTTGTAGATAGCCTAAGAAAGGCTGGAAGTATTCTTTTTAATAAAAGTGTTCTATATAATAGTTCTACAGAATAGGTAATAATTAATGCGTCTTTTAGTTTTCGTCTTCACCATGCTCATTGCTTTGCATGTCAGTGCCCAACAGTTGGTTGATGGCGTGGCTGCCATTGTTGGAGAAAAGGCCATTCTCTATTCTGAGGTTGATCAGGTAACTCAGCTCTTTGCTATGCAGGCCAAGCTGCCCTCATATTCTTCTCCAGAGGTGCTTCAGCAGCTTCGTGCTCGGGCGCTTGATGAACTTCTTAACCAACAGGTTTTGTTGGAATATGCCCGCCAGGAGACCATTGAAGTAGAGGACAGAAGTGTACAAATGCAACTGGATCAATCCCTGCAGAATATAGAATTACAGTACGGAAGCCTTAGAAAAGCCGCTGAAGCCTTTGGTGTAGATCACTACAAAATCAAATCCTATTATGAGGATCAAATACGTACAAATCTCCTTGTTGAACAGGTAAAAATGCAGCTCTTTAGTGGAATCAAAGTCAGCCGTCGTGAGGTTGAAGATTTTTATGAGACATGGCGCGACAGTTTTCCTGACAAAAATTCGCAAATCGATTTTTCTATTCTATCCATGAACATTGAACTTGGAGCCGATAAGCTGGCTCAGCTCAGGTCACAACTGATGTCCATAAAAAGTGATATTGACTCTGGAATCATCACCTTTGAAGATGCTGCAAAACGATTTTCTAAAGATCCTGGCTCTGCTACCAATGGTGGTAGTTTGGGGCTTGTTGGTCGTGGCGTCTTTGTAAAGCCCTTTGAAGAGGCCGCCTTCTCCCTGGATGTGGGTCAGATGAGTGGAATTGTAGAAACCCAGTTTGGTTTACATTTGTTACGTCTTGATGATAAGCAGGGAGATCAGGTTAACATTTCACATATTTTGCTCATGCCCGTTGCAGATGATTCTGACAAGCAAGCAACCTCCGATAAACTGTCTGCTATTAGAGATGATATCCTTTCTGGAAAGACATCACTTGGTGAGCAGGTTGAATTATATGTAACAGATGAGTATATGAAGTCACGAAAGGGAAAAATGGGAATGACGGATATTTCCTTGCTGCCGGAAGATATCCACGACTTATTACTCAATATACCACTTGAGAGTCTTTCCATGCCTGTTTTTAGCTCTGATCAATTTCATCTAATCCGTGTGCACCGTCGTATTGCCGGTGGTAAAGTCAATCTGTCTGACCACTGGTCCGATGTTGAAAATATGTCGCTTGAGTTCAAAAAGCGCGACAGATATCAAGCCTGGATTGAAGATCAGCGGAATCGCATGTATATCCAGATTAAATAGCTGAAAATACTTTAATCGATAATTCTTATGGACCTGCTTTTTTGCAGGTCTTTTTTTTCCAAGTATTATATATAGAGATAATTGCTAATCCATAACCTAATTATTGTGATCTTTGTTAAGGGGTTTGTGGGGTTATAAACAGAGTTTTTGCCGTATGGATGGATTCGAATATTTGTTTTTAATAGACTTATGCAAGCTTCAAGAAAGTTATTCTATATATTAACACAATAGTTATCCACATCAAGCTGTTTAC
>ERZ889078.2590-NODE-2590-length-12732-cov-9.356315_pt1 | contig 12732 bp, 12 predicted proteins | sample MGYA00521266_ERZ889078 | MGnify/ENA primary metagenome ERZ889078 (study PRJEB32303, sample SAMEA104408618) | aquatic metagenome | biome: Brackish water; feature: Pelagic; material: water | place: Baltic Sea | collected 2014-06-16T06:34:00 | depth 76,534 m ... | reverse complement strand
GTCTAATATTTTTCGCAAGGACCGAAATGTCAGCAGTCGTCCAAAATTTCGTTTGATGACCTCTAACAAATGTGTTGCCAAAACTTCGGCTGGCAAAACGACGGTCAGACCCTGAAGCGCCGCTTGCTCCTGCAGATCGGGTGCGATCCAGCGTGCTGGCGCGCCGTAAACCGGTTCCTTCACCAACCGTCCATTTTCCGAAGACGGGTCTGTATCGGTCAACAAAACGAGAACTTGATTTGGAAACAATTGATCGCGGGCCTGCTCAACACCGTGGATTTTTATGGTGTAAGTGCCGCTGGGCAAAAGAGCGTTATCGGTAATTCGGATTTCGGGGACAATAAGGCCAAATACGCTTGCGACGTGATCGCGCATATTGTCAATTCGGGCATCCAGACCTGTGGCCTCATCCATCGCCATCTGAACAAGGTCAGGCGAAAATTCCACATGGATTTCATCCAATTCCAGTTTGTCACCCAAGGACTTTAGCGGCATCGCTTTGGTAGGCACCTGAATTGATTGCGCTGAAGCCTTGGTGACTAATAGCCTGCGATTCACAAAAATTGCACTTACCCCCAGGAAAACTCCACCTGCAAGAAAGGGAAAGAACGGCAAACCGGGAACCAAAGCGAACATGCCCATCAACACAGCTACCGCAAACAGGGCGGTGGGATGCTTGCCCAACTGAGCAAAAAAGGCCTTATCAGCAGTGCCCTTCGTGCCGCCACGCGATAGCAATAGTGCCGAGGCAATCGAAATAATAACCGCCGGAATTTGTGAAACCAAGCCATCCCCAACCGTGAGAATCGAGTAAGTTTCAAGCGCCTGCGAAAACGGCATGCCGTGCAACGTCACGCCGATTATCAACCCCATAACAAAATTCAGCAGCGTAATTAGTAGCCCGGCAATTGCATCCCCTTTTACAAATTTCGATGCGCCATCAAGCGACCCGAAAAAGGTTGTTTCGGCTTGTTCGGTTTGCCGGCGCGCCTTGGCTTCCTGATGGTCAATGGCGCCAGCCGACATATCACTGTCAATCGCAAGCTGCTTGCCTGGCATCGCGTCCAACGCGAATCTGGCGCCAACCTCGGCCATTCTTGCGGCACCCTTGGTGATCACGATAAAATTCACAATCAGCAGAACGCCAAACACCACAAGTCCAAGAAAAACGCTGCCACTCATCACGAACATCGCGAAGCCTTCGATGACTTTGCCTGCCGCGGATGTGCCGGTATGGCCTTGCCCAATGATGAGTTTTGTAGATGAAATATTTAGGGACAATCGCAACATTAATGACGCCAGCAGAACCGTCGGAAATGCGGAAAAATCTAAAGGACGCTCGACAAAAAGTGTTGTTGTGAAAATCAGGATCGCCAAACCGAAGGACGCGGCCAGTCCGGTGTCCAATACCCAGGCAGGCATTGGCAAGATCATCATGACAATGATGCCCATTAATGCCATCGCCAACAAGATTGTTGGTTGGAAAAAATTGGAAAAAATCAGCTGGCGCGTTTCGGTCATTCTAAAACAGCCGTTTGGTTTCGCGCTTTAACAACCCACCCGTTTCCGATTTTTCAGCTACGCGAAACAGCGACGCAAAACCGGATGCCGTTGCCGTTCCGGGCTGCAACAAAGGAAAGCGGTTTGATTGCAGCAAATCCTCTGGTTTTGTGACCAATTGGATCTTTTGACCAACATCACCGGACCCATTCAACGCAGCCTTTATCCGAGAAAACCTTTTTTGATACTTCTCTGCGTATTTTGGCGTTCTGGAATGATAAGCGCCAGCTGCCGCCTCCCAATTTCCTTTTTCCGCAAATAATTCAGTAAGGTATTGCGCGGCATAGCGGGCGTTGACCAACGGGTCGAACATTTGATCGATCGACTGAAAAGCTTTGCCATGCCATTTATAGTTTAGCTGAAAACATCCAACGTCAAAACTGCGCGCTCCGCGATCAAAATTATCCAACGAATATGCAAGCGCTGCTTCGCGAGACACGAACCATTTTCCGATGCCCTCCATGTTAACGGTCCATGGCCAGGGTGCGAAAACTCCATCCTTCCGGCGCCCCGTTTCGGTGAGCGAGATTGCGATCAATACGGACTGAGGAACCCCGGTTTCTCTTGCAGCCTGTTCGGCCGCTTGAAAACAAACGTCAGCCGTGGTGCTTTTCGCCGAGGCATCCGAGCGATCGGCAGGCGCAAAGACCAACAGCAACGCCGCCACAATCCCGAAAAATAATTTTATTTGACGTACTGACATTTTTGCCAGAATTGGTGACCGCCATCGGCAAAATTCTTTTGCCATAGTTTGCATAAGCCTCTCGATTAAGGTGCTTAGACAAATTAGCCGATTAGGGGTTTATTTTGCGTTACCCAACAACCGACTGTTTCTGAAAATTATTCAGGTTGTGGATGATCTGCCAAGACTTCATCAAGCCGCGATCGTGACAACTTGCTGTCGTCGAGCAACGTTTTTAGCCCTTGTAATGATACCGTTTTCGGTGCCTTCAATCTGCTTCGAAAGGCTTCAGAAGATGCTTCTGCGGCCAGAATATTCATACTCCCTGATTCTGGTTCTATCGCGTGCGGATCAAGCACATATGCGGCGGACTCGCGGCGTGACATCACGCTGCGGTCGGAAATCAGGTCAAACCGACCGGCTTTCCAAGCGATATTTTCCGAGGTTAACGGATCACCGGAAACAGGCAGCATTAACAATGCCTGATCGAATTGCCCCAAGCTAGTATAAGCTCTGGCCCGTAGGGTTTTTGCGTCTTCAGATTGAAGGTCTGTAAGCGCCAAAAGCGCAAGATCAGGCTCGTTCATGCTCAGTTCAATTTTCGCCAATGCAATTTTGTCTGCGTTCGTCATTCGGCCGCCAATGACAGACAAAATCTCCAACGCAGTTTGTGGCAATCCAATCCTGAGAAATGCCGCGGCCAATTGGCGACGCGAGGGGTCCATTTCTGGTGATGTCGTCAAAAAATAGGAATACTTGAAAAAGGTTTCCAACAGCCGTTCCGGTGGCTGCTTCAGCGCGTCAAATGATTGAAAAAGGATTCTGACAATTTCGTCCTGATCAGTGTTTTGAACAAGCCCAAGTTTGGTTTCGTGCACAAGAATTTCAAATGCCGCCGCCTGATCTTGTGCCTGTGCGCGCGCCTCCAACTCCAGCATTCGCAACTCTTCGCCAACGGAACTGTAGCGCATTTCCAAAGCGCGCGCGCCTGCTTCGGCAATTAGGATTTCGGGTACTATTTCCACGTGTGAAATGTAGCTACGCAACAACAAAATCAACGCGTCCGAAGCGTTTTCGCTATTTTCGTTTATCAGCTCAACTAACTTGGCACGTGCTGCCGAAATTCTCTCAAATGCGAAATCAAGCTCGGCCGCAAACATTTTGAAATCCGGCCCGTGCTCGCCTGGTGCACGGGTAACAAGGTCTGCAATCTCGGCAGCGCGTTCAACAAAGCCAGCCGCTAGATACTTGCGACCCAAAACCGGCCCAATCCGTCGGCGGATTTCTTTGGGAAGTTCTGTAAACAAATGCTTGATTTCATCAAAATCCGGAGTTTCGCCTATGGGAATTTCTTCCAAAGCGCTCGTCCCCCACAAAATAGCCGCACCTTTACATTTGAATTGCCTGGCAAGCTTGTTTCCGCTCAAGACCCGACCGGATTCTAATAGCTCGGCAAGTTCTGATAGTATTTCTTCATCCGCGGCCACCCCTTTGAAATCCTGCATCAACCCAATTGCTTCTAAGCCAAAACCATTGGCAATATAAAGGCGCACCAGTTTTTCAAAGGTGGGGACATCCACGTGGTCAAGTTCACCGATTAGACCACTTCGCAACTGGCCTATTTCATCAGGGAAGTCACTGACGGTGCCCCAAGTCGCCAATTCAAAGAATTCCGGCTCAAGGCATTTTAGCGTCACCCTGTTGGCGTTTGCCGACAATACTCGTGTTGCGCGATCTCGGTCAAATACATTTTCGACCTTGAAATTCAAATGATCTGCCGGTTCATATACTTCCGTTTTCGAAATATCCGACTTATTTGAGGAATGTTCAGGATCAGCTGCCAGAACGCTATCAGGTCCTTTCTGCGGTAATGTTGCGATCAGACGGTCTCGATCAAGAATATTACCTTGCACAACACCATGGCTCATCGCCCGTCCTAAATGCTCGATCAACTCATTTTGCGCCTGCTCGACGCGCACATCGGGTAGTATTAATGGCATCGTCAGAACTGGCAATTGGTGTTGTTGGATCATTGCGGTGTTTTCAGAGGTATTTGGCCGCTTGATTGCCTCGCCTTCATTAGGTTGCAGATGCAAGTCCGCATGCGATTTTTGAAGCGTCTTAATATCTTGCAACAACACACCCCTTTCGGCTGATGCGTCCGGGATATCATTTTCAAAAGGCAGGACCGATTCATCGGCTTGACCGTCGACAATATCGACGACCAATCGGTCAGTGCCAATCGCAAAGAAATCAACGTGACATACGCATTGCACATTAATCAAAACGACAGTTTTGCGTAAATCAGATTCCGAGGCAACTGACGTAATGCGGTTTTTGCTGATGAAACGGAAAATTTTGGAAAAATCAAAGCTCAGCGCCTGGTTGTCAAAATGGACCGAGTATCCACCCTCACGTTTCTTTAAGGACCACGGCGTTTCCCGATCAAATTGGAAAACAAGTCTAGAGAATCCAGTATGTGCGCCTGCGCGTACCACGATATTTTGCGCAGCGACCGAAGACGGAAAAACGCAAAGCACTGCACTTGCGATCAGCGCAAAATACCGTGATTTCAGCCTAGAAATCATGCGGCTTGGCTTTGCTTGATACCCTTCAACGCCTCCTCAAGTTCCGAGAAACTGGGGCGCATCTGGCTTGGCGTGTTTTGGCGCCCAACTTCGATGCAAATATTGGCGGCGTGATTGTGCAGATTGGCGACAAGAACTTCGCGAATAAGCTGATAAAAATACTGATCCTCTTCCACGACCGACTTTACTTTGGCCGCAAAAGGCCCGACCAGACCATACGCCAAAAACACACCCAAAAACGTCCCGACCAAAGCTCCGCCGATCAGTTTTCCCAGAATTTCCGGCGGCTGATCAATAGAGGCCATTGTTTTGATAATACCAAGAACGGCCGCGACGATTCCAAGCGCAGGAAGGCCGTCTGCGATCGTTTGCAGTGAATGGCTGGAATGCAAAGCATGCGCCAAATTTCGTTCCATCCGCTTTTCGAGAACATCTTCAACCTGATTTGGATCGTCATAATTCATTAACGCAGACCGCAAAGTATCGCAGATCAAATTCGTGGTTTCTTTATCGGCAACGATTTTTGGGAATTTGGTAAAAATACTGGATTCCTGCGGCCCTTCGATATGTTCTTCCAGCGCCATCGGATTTTGTTTGCCCAAGCGGATCAGCTCGAACAACAGGCACAACAGATCCTGATAATCTGATTGCTTCCACTTTGGCCCCTTAAAGACTTTTCCAACGTCTTTGAATGTATGCTTCACGCCTGCAAAATCACTGCTGATCGCAAATGCACCCAAAGCTGCCCCGATGATCATAGCTGCTTCATAAGGCAATGCCTCCAGGATGATCGGCAGTTTGCCACCGGCCGCGATATAGCCGCCAAAAACCATGACAAAAATAAAAACTATTCCGATAATGCCGATCACTTCGCTGCCCCGCTTTAGTTCCTGCACATGCAGAGTCTCGGGACAGTTTCAGCAGAAACCTATTAATAAACCCTAATCCCGCAACTTATTCCGAGGGCGCAAGCGCATTTCGGCCCGCCAAAATCAAGCTAATTGTATAGGCTTTTTCAGGGGTGAGTTTCGACATGATCTCGGCAGCGGCGTCAGCCCGCATCCGGCCAAGAAATCCGGCGGCAAATTCCGGTGCCATTGCGCCAAAAAGTCCTGCCGAACTCTTTGGTTTCATGCTTTCATAAACCAACGTCAAACGCATCAGGTCTTTTTCCGCAGCCGCGTCAGCGATTGTCAATGTCGCCGCAAGCTGTTCCTCGGCCAAAATCAAGGCCGCAGTGTTTTCCTTCAATTTCAGTTCGGCCACTTTCAATGCCTGCATGCGATCCGCCATCCGGTTTTCACGCTCGTCCAGTTGCGTTTGCCGAACCCGGATCGACTCTAGCATCGAACTGGTGCTTTCAGAAGTTGAACAGATTTCGCGCTGCGATGTTTCGGAATTCTCAGACGTACTTGTCGCGCGCGTCGCAAGATTTGCAACTTCTTCAGCCAGGGCTATTTCGGGATCTGCCAACCTTAACAGTCCTGAGGCAATCAACAAGGCTGTGATAAACCACAGGGCGCCGCGTGGGGATTTGGTAGGAATTGGACTGTTTGCAGTGTTCTTCACGAGACACCTGTCCCCGCATGCAGTCTTTTTGCGTTAGAGCGTAATATCAATCGCGATTTCGACCCGCTTGCTGGAATTTGGGGTAATAAGTCTTTTGGGGATAGTTTCAAAACCCGAGGGTCCCTGTCAGGGTCGCTTGGTTCGGTCGTTTCGGTTCGGTGCAACGACGCCAGCAATAATTCCAGCTGACGGGCCGCAACCTCGGCCCTGTTGGTCGTTTCGGATATTTGAAAAGCCCGCTGATCAGTTTGCGTGCGAATCTCCTTTAGCGACGCCTGCAATTCGTCAACCTGCACCGACAGTGTTGAGATTGCCCCACCCAACCCCTGATCAGTCGCACCAAGGCGTTTTAGACGTTGCGCCAGAATCCGGCAGTACAAAGCCGCCGTCGCTGCTGCAAGTAACAACAAAATATCTGCGATCAAGGCCATGATATCCCTCAGTTCAGAACGAATTCGGTGATTAGTAAATCGCGCACCCGGCCTTCGCCGGCGACAACTTGAACGCGGCGAAGCATCTGGGCGCGGAGCCTTCCCAACGACGATGGTGATTCTATGTCCCGCGCTTCGACCGCGCGCAAGTAGCCGTTAAGTACGTCTAAAACCCGCGGTTGAAGCATCATCACTTCGTCTTTGAATTCAGATGCCACTTCAAGCTGCGCTGTAAATTTTAAATGCCGATTGGTAGCGCCGCGCCCCAATGAGACGACAAGTGATTCCAATGGAACAAAGTCAATGCCGGCGTGTGCAGTGGCCGTTTCGTCATGACTATTGGACTCGTGCTGCGTATCGGCTTGCCGTCCGCCAACCAGACCTGAATATGCCGCGTAAAAGCCGCCGCCGCCCAGCAATACGGCCGCCAGAAAACCAATCAGCAGCCCTTTTTTGCCGCCACTTTTGCCTGAATCCGCACCGTTCTGGTCAGGATCACTCATTCTGCAGCCTCGTTTCGCGAATGTTGTTTCCGTTACTCATTTAAACGACTGACAACTAACCAAATGTTAAGAACACTGCGCAATATTGAACCTCTATAACCCGGTGCCAGAATGGCGGCGGTGACAAAATTCGGGGGCAAGAACTTGCAACAACTGATCGCATCTTGGAACGCTTTGGACATGCGAAAGCGGATCATCGTCGCAGTCAGCAGCCTTGTGATGTTCCTTTTGGTTCTGATGGTTGCACGCATTGCCAACACGCCTTCTATGGCGCTGCTTTACTCCGGGCTTGAACCGTCAGTATCGGGCGAGATTGTCAGCGCACTGGAACAACGCGGTGTCGCTTTCAGTATTTCAGGTGATGCAATTTATGTCGATTCTTCAAAGCGCGACCTGATGCGGGTTTCCTTGGCCGAAGAAGGTTTACCAGCGGCCGGAAACGCGGGTTACGAACTGCTGGAAGGACTAACCGGATTTGGCACAACTGCACAAATGTTCGATGCAGCTTACTGGCGGGCCAAGGAAGGCGAACTTGCACGGACGATCCTTGCGTGGCCGCAAATTAAATACGCCCGAGTTCACATCGCCAACACAGTTGCGCAACCTTTCCGAAAATCCGCTGCGCCCGTCGCATCCGTTACACTCAAACTATCAACCGGAACACTGTCTTCCGACCGCGCCCGCGCCATGCAGTATCTGGTTGCGTCGGCCGTTTCAGGCCTGTCGCCGCAAGACGTGTCGGTGATCGACAGTGACAGCGGTATTGTTGCTTCTGACACACAAAACAACGGCTATGGCACATTTCAAAATACAAAGGCCGAGCAAATTCGCCAGAATGTTGAACGCATTATCGCCGCGCGGGTTGGCGCCGAAAACGTGATCGTAGAAGTCACAGTTGACACAACCATGGAACAAGAAACAATCGTTGAACACAGGTTTGACCCAGACAGCCGCGTTGCAATCAGCACTGATACAGAAGAGGTATCGGGATCATCCTCGGATCAAGGTGGTGCCGCAGTGACAGTCGCAAGTAACTTACCTGAAGGCGATGCCAGCAAAGGCGGATCAAATGCAAAATCCTCCTCGACCGAAACGCGCGAACGGGTCAATTATGAGGTGTCGGAAACCACACGGGAACTGATCAAGCAGCCTGGAAAAATCAACCGGATCAGCGTAGCGGTTATGGTGGATGGGCAAAAGTTGGACCAACCAGACGGTACTCTTTCATGGGTGCCTCGCCCGGAAGAAGAGCTTGTCAGCCTACGCGAACTGGTACAATCTGCGATCGGTTTTGACGAAGCACGCGGTGACACAGTCACGATCAAATCAATGGAACTGTTCCCGGCCGTAGAATCCGGATCTTCTGCCAGCGCGTCTCCTTTTGCGTTTTTTGCGCTGAATGCGATGACCCTCATACAACTAGGCATTCTAAGCTTCGTCACATTGGGCCTCGGCATGTTTGTTCTAAAGCCGATTTTGACAACACAGCTGCCATTGGCGCTGCCCCGGACTGAGTTTACCCAGTTACCAGGTATGGATGGTGGTGGTTTCCCAGCTATCGGGTCGCAATTTATAGGTCAGGATCCGGCAAATCTTGATCCGGTCGCGCAGTTGCGACAGCTCATAGCAGAACGACAAGAAGAAACTGTGGAAGTTCTGCGCAATTGGATCGAGTCAAGCGAAGAGCTGGCATAATGGCTATTCCGTTGAAACTTGACACGTTTTCCGCCGATACCTCAGATGCCTCAACCGTATTCTTACCTAAGGGCCGCCTTGACCAACTGAAGATCAACACCTTCCAGGTCGGGTATGATCAGGGATTTTCCGCCGCCAAATCGCAATTTGAAACAGCCTCGGCCTTGCAAGCTTTGGATCTTTCACAAAAGTTACAGGAAGTCGTTTTCACCCATATCGAAGCGCGGCGAAATATTATCAAAGCACTTGAACCAGTACTAATACGCTTGGTCGACATCGTGATGCCAGAATTGGCAAACCTTGCCTTATGTGACATCGTTACTGCGCAAATTTCCAACATCGCCTCGGGCGGTCTTATCGGCGACATCGTTGTTTCAGCATCCATCGCAGATGCGCCGATACTTGCAGGTTTCCTAAAGACCCTTCGAGACCGCAATTTTGGCGTTACAGTCATTGAAAATCCGTCTTTTGCAGACGGCCAGGTCGCGATCACGGCCCCAGACATCGAAACCCATATCAACCTCGATCAGGCAATCGACGCGACGCGCCAGGGCCTGATTGAATATTTCCATCTCGTCAGCCAGGAAAAATCAAATGGATAATCAAAACTTGGAAAACCAGATTGCAGCGGCATCAGCACCCGTTTCTGATTCAGTCGATGCCGGGTTGGCAAATAGTCCATTCAACCGGGTTCCGATTGAAATTATGGTTTCGGTTGGCAAAGCGCGGCCCCTGATCAGTGAATTGATAACGCTCAACAAAGATTCGGTGTTGCCGTTGGACCGCCGGATAGATGACCCCGTCGAGCTTTATGTTGGCGAACGCCTGATCGCGCGCGGCAATTTGATGGAACTTGATGGCAACCAAGCCGGGCAGTTGGCGGTTTGCCTGACGGAAGTCGCTGAACTGAACAAAGGCCTCTGAAGTTGGAGCGCGCTGCAGGTCGACTGACCAATCTTGCTTTCCTTACAGTACTTTATTTTCTCGCTGGCTCATTTACAGCAACGGCGCAAGGCATTACAGTCGACTTCGGTGATCAGTCTTCTTTGACGTTGCGCAGCATTCAGCTATTTTCACTGATTACGCTGCTCAGTCTCGCGCCCGGATTGGCGATCATGGTCACCTGTTTCCCGTTCATGGTCACCGTGTTTTCAATATTGCGCCAAGCAATAGGTCTGGGGCAGGCCCCGCCAAATATCATGATCGTCAGTCTTGCAATGTTTTTAACTTACTTCGTTATGGAGCCGGTCTTTAACCGCGCATGGCAGCAAGGCATCGAACCATTGGTGGCGGGTACAGTTACCCCTGAACAGGCGTTCGAACTGACAATCGATCCTTTTCGCACCTTTATGAAGGCTCGCGTGGATGCAGACACCGTCCAAGCCCTGATCTCCGCACGGCAATCCGACGGAAATGCGCAAACGGTCGATCAAAACCAACTCTCAATTCTGGTTCCCGCTTTCCTTCTCAGCGAGATTCAGCGTGCTTTTGAAATTGGATTCCTGATCTTTTTGCCTTTTCTCATCATAGACTTAGTTGTGGCCGCCGTTTTGATGTCAATGGGCATGATGATGGTGCCGCCAGCGGTCGTCTCGCTACCCTTTAAACTTGCCTTTTTCGTTGTCGTTGACGGCTGGGGCCTTTTGTCCGGCGCACTTGTAAGGAGCTATTTATGACGACGTTTCGCCGGCCCGCAAAGAAATTTGAATCGACTGCCCCCGTCGACAAGCAGAGCGAGATTGATACCGGAAAACGCAGGTCTAGCATTGGCGAACAATTGGCGGCACTGCCCGGAAACATGAAGGCTTCGCTGGTGATTCAGGCGTTGGGATTGGACTTGGCAGGCAAGAAAGGCGGTGTATTACTTCGGCAATCGCCGAACAGAAATCAGAAATCAAGCTTGCTTACTGATCTGTCGCCAGAGCTAATTAGCAATTTATTGGTCGAGTTTTCCGGCGCGTTGAAAAGAAGAACTGCGGGTGCGAACGACAAGGCGGCCAAGGCCCGCAACGAAAATCAGTCTGTGGTGAATAAGGTCAAACCCCGGGAAACCCGATCTAGTCATGCAAAGGACACCGCGCGCCAGACGCCGGCACCGGATTTCGCACGGGACATCGCTGCCGAGCATCCGATTATCGGCGCAATTACCTTAATGGACTATCCCACGGAAGTCGTCACGCAAGTCCTCCGTGAAATGCGGCCAAAAAATGCACAACGGATCGCATTGTGCACAGCAGAATTAGAGGGAATTTCGAATCCTGCACGCGAAAAAATTCGGTCTTTGATTCAAAGAGGCCCCAAAAATCTCGCACAGTTCTGACTGTTCAGGCACAGTTTAACTGATGGCTCCGTCATGACCCTTTCGGCTAAGCCCTTTCGCCGAGCTGTAACCCTACCGTACAATAAATTCAGCATGCAAAGCGCCGGCTGATTTAATGCTGATAAGAATATCGATCAGATCTCGCGGTGAAACGCCAAGCGCGTTCAGCCCCCTGATAACGTCAGACAACGAGGTTTCGCCGTCAAGTTCTGCCAGACCGATTCCAGGTTCTTCGGAAATCTGAACGTCCGTCCTTGGAACAACCAAAGCTTGGCCACCAGTGGAAAACGGATTTGGCTGCACAGCAAGCGGCGCTTCTTGCACCCGCAAGGTCAGGTTTCCCTGAGATACCGCGACTTTTGATATCCGGACTTCGTCACCCAACACAATTGTGCCTGATCTCTGGTCGATAACGACACGGGCTTTCTGTTCAGGGACCACTTCGATGTTTTCTATTCGGCTGATAAAATGCGCCGGCGTCTGATTGGGAACCAATTTCAAATCAAGTTGAACGGTTCCGGAATCCAGCATCAGCGCGGCGTGGCGCCCGATATAAGCGTTGATCGCCGTTTCGATTTTGAATGCGGTTGTGAAATCCGGATTTCGCAACGCCAGCTTAAGCGAGGTCATTTGCGAAAAGTCGAATTCGATCTCGCGTTCAATGCGGGCACCAGACGGAATCGAACCCGCGGTTGGGACACCCATCGTTACACTTGCACCATTTCCTTCTGCAGATACCCCGCCGGCAATAACGGTACCCTGTGCAACGGCATAGATTTGGCCGTCTGCTCCGTTTAAGGGCGTCAGTATAAGCGTGCCCCCCAAAAGGCTTTTTGCGTCGCCAATGGTTGAAACTGTAACGTCTATCCGTCCGCCAGCGCGTGCAAAGGCCGGCAAACTACCTGTTACAAATACAGCGGCGACATTTTTCGGGCGGAATTGTTCGCCGGTCACATTTACGCCCAGACGCTCGAGGATGTTTCCCATGGTTTCTTCTGTGAATGGTGAATTTCGAATGCCATCACCTGTGCCGTTCAACCCGACGACCAAACCGTAACCGACCAAATCGTTGCCGCGCACGCCATCAAATTCAACCAAATCCTTAATCCGCACCGAGGCTGCCTGGGCTGTAAAAGCACCCAGAAAAACCAATCCTGCGGCAAACGCTAATACACCAAACCGTTGAAAACCACACATCATCGCAGATACCTCGTCAAAGACAGTTGCGATAATCGCGAGGTCGAGATGTACAAAGCCTCCAACTGACCTTCAACCGCCTGCAGCGCGGTGGCGGTTTCGTAAGGGTCTGCCTGCGTCATTTCATTTAACATTATTTGTACGGCACTTGCCTGTGATTGGTTTCGGACCTGAATTGCTTCAATTC
>ERZ889078.2588-NODE-2588-length-12735-cov-8.259779_pt1 | contig 12735 bp, 7 predicted proteins | sample MGYA00521266_ERZ889078 | MGnify/ENA primary metagenome ERZ889078 (study PRJEB32303, sample SAMEA104408618) | aquatic metagenome | biome: Brackish water; feature: Pelagic; material: water | place: Baltic Sea | collected 2014-06-16T06:34:00 | depth 76,534 m ... | reverse complement strand
ATCCTTTTAACTATAATCTATTGGCTTTTGATGCAAGACACCACGGCTCCAGCGATGCCCATGGGCATGCCTCCATGTACAAGTTTGCTCAGGATACAGCCGCAGCTGTAAAGTATGCTGGCTCTCGACAAATAGATCCTGATAAAATTGGCGTACTTGGACTGTCTATTGGAGGGGCTGGATCCATTTATGCGACGGTACTAGCACCGCAGATAAAAGCGGTGGTCACAATAGGTGCACCCGCTCATCCCGTGGATGTCATGGAACATACATTCAGACTTAAGCATATCCCGGGACCCCTGATCTGGTTTATGCTAAAACAAATCGAGCGCAGGATAGGTATCAAATATGAGCTTTTTGCACCTGTGAATAATATTGGCAAATCAGATTCAGCTTTTTTTATCATCCAGGGTGTCGAAGATAAGGTGGTATTAGCTGATCAAGGTGAAAAACTCAAAAACGCAGCAAAACCGGACCACGTCAAGTACTGGGCAATACCCGGGCGCGGCCATTCCGACTGCCATCATGAACCTGGTTTTTGGGATAAGCTCCACGCCTTTTACCAAACCCAGTTTGAAAAGGGGAGTAAAACATTATGATTAAAGGTTCTCGATTTATCCTGCTTTTGTTGTTTTCAATTGTTCTCTGGAACTGTATAGCCCCAAGAAATCCACTGGCAGGTATCGATATTCCCGAACCCGAAAGAGCGGATCCTATTTACTATTTTTTCCGTGGAGCGAAGGTCATCTTTTTCAAGGACACGGAAAAACTTGAACAGGCTCGAAAAGATCTTGAGCAGGTGATCAAAGCAGATCAAAACATTTTATACCCGGAAGCGTACCCCTTCCTGGTTGAGTGCTACCAACAACTTGGAATAGGTGATAGTGCGGCCTGGATATATGCTGAAGCCATTCAAAAAATGGCGTTGAACCAGAAATTGGATGCAAAACTAGCTCCACGCTTTGCAAGTTGGCAATCCGTTTACCCCTCATTTCCCGAGGAATTTCAAGCGAAAGATTATCGACTGCTTGATGCTTCACCCGAACCTGTTGGTGGATTTAGGACACTCTACCGAAATCTCGAATATCCTGAAATGGCCAGGAGCATGAATCGAACTGGAGTGAGTTATTTTTCCATAATGATTGAAGCTGATGGTTCACTTTCTAATGTTCAGCTGCTACTATCCAGCTATCCAGATTTGGATGAGGCTGCGCTTGCTGCAATAAATAAAACCGTGTGGATACCAGCCAAATACGATGACAGGCCTGTACCCTACCAATTGGTTTACCCAATCATGTTCAGATTATGAGCATTTTAATTTATTAAAGGGTCCGAAAAAGATGAAGTATCCACCAGAACCATTTCGTATAAAAACTGTTGAACCCATTGCCCGCACGACGGACTGGGAACGATTGGCCATCATCCAGGATGCTGGATATAATGTTTTTAATATCCCGGCCGAGAAGATTTACATCGACCTGCTTACAGATAGTGGAACCAGCGCCATGAGTGATAATCAGTGGGCCGGGATGATGAAAGGTGATGAATCATACGCTGGTAGCAAAAATTATTTCAACTTTGAGAAAATGGTTCACAAGGTCTTTGGTTTCAAGCATGTCATTCCAACCCACCAGGGTCGCGTGGCTGAGAATCTCCTGTTCTCCACCATCCTGAAAGACCGCCCTAACTTGGTTATCCCCAACAATAATCACTTTGATACGACCCGGGCAAATGTTGAGTATAATGGGGGGATAGCTGTGGACCTGGTGGTAGATATTGCCAAAGACACCCAGGCTATCGCTGATTTTAAGGGTAACATTGATGTGGACAAACTGGCAAAGTTAATTGACCAGGTTGGCGCCGAAAGAATTCCAATTGGCATGCTCACAATCACCAATAATTCCGGTGGTGGACAACCCGTATCCATGGCCAATATTCGGGCAACCTCTGAATTGCTCCACCAACATGGAATTCCATTTTACATTGATGCTTGTCGCTTTGCAGAGAATTCATACTTCATCAAAATGCGTGAACCCGGCTACGAGAATAAAAGCATTTTGGAGATTGCCAACGAAATGTTTTCATACGCCGACGGCTGTACCATGAGTGCCAAAAAGGATGCCCTGGTAAACATGGGTGGCTTTTTTGCAACCAATGATGATGACCTGGCCCAGCAGATCACCAACCGTCTGATTCTTATCGAAGGGTTCCCTACCTATGGTGGCCTGGCAGGCAGGGATCTTGAAGCCATAGCCATTGGTCTGGGAGAAGTCTTGCAAGAAGACTATCTGGCTTATCGGATTTCACAAGTTGAAGAATTAGGAGATCGACTTATCGATGCCGGTGTGCCTATTCTAAGACCTACGGGGGGTCATGCTGTATATTTGGATGCTAAGAATTTTCTGCCACATATTCCCCAATCAAAATTTCCCGGAATCGCGCTCACCGTTGCGTTGTATACCCATGCAGGTATTCGGGCGGTGGAGATCGGGAGTCTCATGTTTGCCCACAAAGATCCTGAAAGTGGTGAGATTGTTTATCCTGATCTGGAATTGGTCAGACTGGCCATACCCCGCCGGGTGTACACCAATAGTCAGATGCAATATGTGGCTGAAAACATTATTGAGTTGTATGAAGACCGGGAAAATATTCAGGGTTATACGATTGAATATGAAGCTGCAGTTCTGCGCCACTTTACAGCACGTTTAAAACCGCTGGGATAGTTCAAATCATTCAATTCACCAGGCGGGGATTCCGTTCCCCGCCTGGATCATATTCATTAATCTCTTTTACTTGAGTAGCAGCATCTTTCGACTTTGAATGTCGTGTCCCGCCTGTACCCTGAGTAAATAGACCCCGGCACTAACGCTTTTCCCCTGTGAATTTTGACCATTCCAAAGCGCCTCGTGATAGCCCGCCTCCTGGGTATTGGCAGTCCATGCATTGATTTCGCGCCCTTGAATGTCATTGATGGTGATGTGGACATCCCCAGCCACAGCGATTTCATAGGCGATATGGGTGGAGGGGTTAAAGGGGTTGGGGAAATTCTCGTAAAGGACAAATTTTTCAATCAGCAGCTCAATATCTTCCAGGATAATGCTATTGGCTTTGTAGACGGCTGAATAGGGAATGTCACTGAGGCGATAATCGTACTTGAGTCCAGCTTTGGCTGTTTTGTCCCAATAGACATAATCGGTTCTGCTTGTTGTGCTGCCCTGACCTTCCAGCTCGGGATTTTTAACCGGATCGGCAATGGTTTTCCAATCATCGCTGCCGCTCAGACGGCGGTCTATTCTAAAACCCAGGTTCTCGGTCTCGCTTTCAGTGGCCCATTTCAGCAGTATTTGTCCCTTTTTGGTAGAAGCATTAAAGAATGCCAATTCCACAGGCAGGGAGCTATCCAGAGCCTCCTCGTTGGTTGAAACAATGGTTCGCATGCGCCAATCATTATATGCAGACCAGCTTGAGCCCGTGTTGTAATAAGACCTGCCACTTGAGCTGTTATCATGCAGTAATGAAATGCTACTAGAGGCAGTATTTAGGCAAACCAGGTGATAATCAGTCCCTGAGGTGACACTTACTCCAGCACTTGTTAAGGCAATATAATTCCAACCGCTTTTTGAAATATTATCAACATCGATTGTTACTGTAGCACCCAATTTGACATTTGGAGTGCCGCTGTTATCTGACCAGATTTCAAATGAAACATTTCCTGAGGTGCCCGTGACAGATGCCATGTTAAAAAGAGCGCCTGTTACATCTCCACTAGTGGTGGGGGAGAATCGGACCGACATTTTTAAGCCGGTCCCCAGAGAATTTGACGAATTGGCCGTCCATGTATCATAGGCATAGATATCATGATCAACTGTAGTTGAATTGTTGATAGCCTTAGCCATAGATTCAAAAACATTTAGCTTCCCATAACCCCATTCTGAGTTTGGCAACGAGCCTGTATAGCTATCACTATCAGCATTGTCTGTCAGCAGGGACTTTGCCTGAGATGCAGTCAGGGAGGCATTATTATCCAATAATAAAGCTACAGCACCTGCTACCGTTCCTGACGCACCACTTGTCCCCTGAATCAAATGATATTTATCAGTGACAATCTCATAGGCAACCGCAGGTGTATAATCAGTTGAGGTTGTCGAAAAAAGACCCCGTCCTGGTGAAGAGATATCCGGTTTTTGGGCACCATCGCGTGTCGGGCCAATGCTGCTGAACTCTGAAATATCATCAGATAGATCAGGAACGGTAAATGCATAGGGGTTCTCGTCAGATGCAAGCCATCTCCACCTTGCGGTATAGGCAGCAACAGTGATGGCCGAGTTCGCCGTTCCAGGAGATGCTATCGTATAGGTAGAATCGGCTCCGGTTAGGGTTGCACCTACCGATGTAGCAACCAGCCAAGCATGGTAGGTCATGGATGAGCCTGAGCCATTGGCTAATGAAAGTGTCCAGGTTCCCACTTCAGGACCAACATTCGCGACGCCATCAAAAATCTCAATATATGTCCTTCGATCTCCATTGCTATGGTCTGAATCGGTTTTGTTGATGATTGTGATGGATCCATCATCAGTGTTGCTGGTCCCCTCAGCATCAGCTGCCCGCGTATATGAAAAACCATCAGGAGATTCTATTGTAGCTGAGATATTCCCGTTATTGTTCCACCAAAGTTCAAATATGAAATAATCATTCCCAGAACCAGAATTTGGACTAAACGAGGGTACAGTAAAAGTAATATCTCCTGTCGCTGAGTTCGCTACAGAACCTGTCACGTGCATTAATTCATTGCCATCATTCCCTGCAGCTACAACAGCTACACGTCCATTTCCTGAGGCAGTAAACGCATCGACGGCTTCATCTACAGTACTTGTGCCATCGTGGGCATTACTTTGACTACCCAAACTAAGATTGACCACCACTGGCTTACTCTCAGTTGAGGAAATATATTGCGCATATTTGAGGGCATCTTTGACATTATTATCTGAAAAACTACCGTTGCCAGCTTTTACGACAACAATATCGGCACCGGGAGCCATGCCCTTGTATTTCTTGTTGGTCAGAGATGCCCCATTCCCAGCGGCAGCACCAGTGACAGCAGTTCCATGACCGTTGGTGTCTGTCTGTTTCACACTATCTGGAGCACTACCATCAAGTTCGCTGTTTATTTGGGCGTTTGTATACTCAGCCCCATAATTCAACCCGGGAAAATTGTTCGGGTCGCGATCGTAGGGAGTCATTTCTGAAGTATATGTTGTTGTATCCGTCTGATCCCAAAGATAAAGAATTCGACTTTTCGTGGCATCGCTTGGATTCCGAAAATCCAGATGTGTCCAATCAATGCCTGTATCAATTACCAGGATAATCACATCGGTTCCATCATAAGCAACATTGTTTAAATACGCATCATGAACCAGATCTGCACCAGATAATCCCAAAGCCAAATCATTCAAGGGATAGAGAATATCTCCCTGAAAAACACTGGACACTGCCCCCATTTCAGATAATTGAAGCAATTGCGCATAGGTCACCCGCGCTGTTGACCAGCCTTCATAATCGGAATTGGTCTGGATACCCGCTGCTTTGACCTGGTCAATCTCTTTACTCCTGATCGTTACGGGATAAAGGGTTTCCTGCAGAGGTCCAGAAACCGTCTGGGCTCGGGAATATCGAACCTTTGTCATGTGGGCATTTTCAGGACTTGCTTCCGCCACCAGAGCCTGAAGGTCGGGAGAAAGTTTAGCCATGGATGTTGCCGTGATATTCCTGGAAAAAAGCATTCCGGGAATGATCAACAGGAATATGGATTTACGTATAGACTTATTCATGGTAAAATCTCCTCGTCTGAATCAGTGGTTCAGCGAATTAATTTAATTTGGTAAATTGATCAACTCACAAATTCTCTAATTTAGGTCAAAGGTCGTGCCAGCGAAAATATCCCTGTTCATATGATTGATTATACTGCCATTACAATCGTTTTTACGATGAGACTTTTGGCCACTATTGTTAGTTAATTATTGCGGTTTTGGGAGCAATGTAATATTCTAAAGACATTCTTTACCACTGGCGAGTGGGTTTATCAAATACCGTCTTCTGTTTCTTCTTACAATCCTTTTAAAAACTAAAAAGTTCTGTTCATTAAGCACATTCTGCTTCTACTTTTAATGCATGAACCTGAAGCTTGCGATATGTCTCCTTCTCGGTGTCAGTTCTTTTGCTCAGGCTGATCATCCCCAGTGGGTATTTTTTGAAGCAGACCCACAGGCACCACAGCTGGAATTGTCGCCAAGAGCTGAACAGAGACTTGAGACCCGTGGATCAGCAGATCCTCGGGGCAATCAGCAAGTCTCAGCTGTTTATCTCGCTGCTTTACGCGACGCTGGATTCAAGATTAGACAACGGTCCCGATTTCTGAATGCGGTGAGTGTCGAGATCGAAAATTCTGAGGATCTTGAATCCCTCAAACGAATGCCATTTGTCAAATCAACCCGACCCGTTTCTTGGCGCCAAAATCGAATGCTCCCTGCGCTAGATTCCGAGCCCCAATTGACCAAAATTTCTGATCAGAATTATGGTCAATCCTACACCCAGAACCAATTGCTGAACATTCCTACAATTCATAACTATGGTTATGATGGATCCGGAATTATGGTGGCAGTTTTTGATACCGGTTTTGATACACAGCATCCCGTTTTTGATCACCTGAATATCATTGCTCAGTATGATTTTGTTGATCACGAGACGGATGCAACAGGACCTGGTCATGAACACGGCATTAATACATTGAGCGTCCTCGGCGGATATGTAAGCGGAGAGCTCATTGGACCTGCGTATGGCGCATCATTCCTCCTCGCCCGAACGGAGGATGTGGCCAGCGAATCCAGAGCCGAGGAAGATAACTGGGTGGCTGCACTGGAATGGGCTGATTCGCTGGGTGTGGATATCGTCTCCTCTTCACTAAACTATTGGGATTTTGATAACGATGCCGACGATTACCCCTTCTCGGCCCTGGATGGAGAAACCGCCATTATCAGCCGGGCTGCCAACATTGCTGCAGAGCGCGGAATCCTGGTGGTAAATTCAGCAGGTAATGAAGGCGCTTCAGCCAGTAGTATCTGGCCTCCAGCAGATAGCCGACATGTACTTGCAGTAGGAGCAACTGATTCTCAGGGAGAGATTGCATCTTTCTCTGGTCGTGGACCAACTTATGATAATCGTACCAAACCGAATATTGTTGCCATGGGTCAATCTGTGTACATGGCCACGGGACGGAGTGCTTTCAGACTGGGCAATGGAACCTCATTCTCAACCCCTCAAATTGCCGGAGTAGCAGCACTTCTGTTACAGGCGAATCCCGGATTAGTGCCAGATTCAATCATTTCAATTTTTCAGCAACATGGAAGTCTGGGAGATTTTCCAAATAATGACTATGGTTATGGGATTCCAGACTTATCTGGTCTCTTTACTGATCTAAAATCGAGATCCTCACGCGATTGTTTGTTTTACCCCAATCCTGCGACTTATTCAGAAATTAAAATGGTACTCCCGGATCCAGTGACAAGCAACATTTTAAGTTGCCGGCTTTTTGATGTCAGCGGTCGTGAGATCACAACACTTATTCCCAATAATGAGTCAGCGTATATCCTGAGTCTGGTTTTTCCTGAAGTACTGGTCAGCCAATTGTTGTTTGTCTCCGTGCAATCAGGGAATAAAACCTACTCCGGCAAATTCGTATATCTTCGTTCATGATTCAGCTTCGAAGCGCATTGATTCAACTTAAAGATTTTGTATTAAGGGATTGACTCTTAAGCCATATCCCTGACTTCAAGCACCAGACTGTATGGTGCTGTTATAAAGCCGCTTCAAATTAGCGTAGCTATACACTGGAAATTATCTAAATCACTGTCTACAATGATTTTTTTGCCTTCAAATTCTGAGTACGGATGTGAGGTCTATTGGTTTCAATTCAAGCCTTCACCCCGTCCTGAAGCCTGGAGGTTATTCCCGCTGTGCACTATCGTGTCCCACATGCTTAAATCGGCATTTTTAAATAAAAACTATTTCCAGTAGGATGGTTGGGAACCACCCCCACCTTTGCATCATGGGCGGCTGCCAGGCGCTTCACGATGGCCAGGCCAAGTCCGCGGCCTCGCTTTTTGCCATGCTCCAACTGAGTGCCACGCTCAAAAATTCTGTGCCTGTCTCTCTCTGGAATGGTCGTTCCAAAATCGCTAACTGAAATATGTAAAGACTGAGCCGCCCTGGTGGCGGAAATAACGATTTGCTTGCCCCCAGGGGCGTATTTTATTGCATTGCTGATATAATTTTTAAACACATCTCCAATGAGTGGGTTAGCCGTAATCGTTATGTCTTTGGGTAGTTCAAGAATGAGTTCCATGTCATCCTCCTCCAGAGCATAACTAAACTCTTCCTTTAGCCCTTGAAACAGGGTATTCAGATTGAGTTTTTCCTTCGGAATGTGCTCGCCAAAGATTGCCTGGTTGATCAGGGTTGTGTTTTTCAATACTTCAAGCAAATTGAAACTGCTTTGATGGATGAGATTTACGTACTCGTTCTCTGGATACTCGGTTTTCATTAGCTCTGACATGCTGAATATGGTGCTGGCTGGATTTTTTAGATCATGAGTAATAACATCGAGCATTAGTTCCCTTAGACTATCAGATTCCTTCAGTAACCGTTCCGCAAGTTTTCGTTCAGTGATGTCTTCCTTGATAGCCAAATATTCGAATATCTCACCATGCTTATCGACGATGGGAGATATCTGAGCAAACTCCCAATACAAGTCTCCATTTTTCTTTTTATTGTGGAATTCACCCGTCCAGGTCTCTCCAGAGCTTATGGTTGTCCACAGCTCCGCGTAAAACTCCTTCGGTTGTTCCTCGCTTTTAAGTACTCGCGGGTTTTGTCCGATTATCTCATCATAATTATAGCCGGTTAATCTTAGAAATTTTGGATTAACGTAAAGAATCGTTCCCTTGAGATCGGTTATAACAATTGATGCGGGACTTTGTTCAACGGCCATAGACATCTTAATAAGCTCTCTCTCAGCTTGCTTTTTCTGGCTTATGTCTCTGGCAACCCCAATCACAGAACTTACTTTATTCCAGCTGTCCTTTACGGGGTTAAGCGTGGTATTTATCCAGATGGTCCCTGCTTTTGTGGGCATGCCCGATTCATAGGACACAGATACCCCACTGCCAAAAACACTTTCAATATTGCGCTTATAACCCTGAGCATATTTTTCAGGAAATAACTCGGATATTTTCATGCCCTGTACTTCATCTACAGTCCGACCTAGCGATCTGGCGGCGGCCTGATTCACTGACAAAACAATTTCCTCGGAATTCACTTGAAAAATAAGATCGGACGAAAATTCAACCAGGGTTCTGTATTTCTCTTCGCTCTCCTGAAGCAAGGTTTCTGTGATCCGATGTTTGGTAAGGTCTCGAATGTAAATTCTAGCCCCTGCTGGCACCTGATCCTCATCGAGAACAAAAGACCCTTGAACTTCACCGATAAACATGGAGCCGTCGCTCTTGACCATTTTGAAATCATGGAGATCCTGTGCCCTGTATCTGTTGTAGGGGGTGCTGTTCGTATAATTATCGAGACCGAAATGCTCTGCAACTTTAACTGCCTTTTGGTATTCTGCATCATCATAAAAGACAGTTCTAATGGGCATCCCGGCATCAACATCCTCTTGGGTATTGCCAAACAGAAAAAAGGCCATTCTATTCATGTAGGTGATGGTTAGGGACTTAAATTCTACTTCAATAAGCGCGCCGGGTAAATAATCAAGAAAGTCAATGACTGCCTGGTCTATCCTGAACATATTTTAGGACCTCATAAAAGGATTATTCACAGAACGCTTGAGCTTGAATATAATCTCAATTATTTAAAATGGCTTAGGTTTTGATCCCTCACCATTTCCTAAAAAGGGAGGCAGTCAAAGTTCCATTGTATGGTGCATATTAAAAAGGCCCCCAGAGAATTTCTGAGGGCTTTTGAATTTTGACGCGTTATTTAATCTACTTTAAATAGGCCATCCGCTTTACTGTACGAACACCATTTGATTCAAGCACATACAGATAGGTTCCTGCGCCTAAAGAGCTAGGATTAAACTGGACCGTATGTAAACCAGCACTATAGTTTCCATCAACAAGTTGAGTAACCTGAGCACCGGTTATATCATATATAATCAAAGCAACATGACCGGCTGCTCCAAGCGAGAATTCGATTGATGTACTTGGATTAAATGGGTTTGGATAATTCCTGGACTGGAGTTTATGGTGCATACCTGTGTTTGTTGGATCCGCTGCCAGAAGGCCACCAAACAGTTCGCCTTCACCAACAATAGTGAGATCACGCACGGCGATTCGATCCAGCAACTCATCTGAGGGAATTAAAAATCCTGTAACCTCAACCTGGTCCCCATCAACTGGAAAAACAAAATTTGAGTCAGCGCTCAGTAATCTGTGAAGCTGGACAAGACGATAGTCAGCGCTCAGGTCAGCATCCACATCAAGGAAGTAGGATACATGGATAAAAGCATCGCCATTAAAACTCATGGTATCCGCAACTTTAGTGATGACCCCACTAACAAAGATACTGTCCAGATTCAAGCTGTCCCCATGACCAAAGCCATGTCCAGGTCCGCCATGCCCACCACCGTGATGCCCGCCCCATTGGTGTCCACTATGACCGGAGCTGTCATGCATGGTGCTGTCGCCATGACCCCAACCGCCACCGAAACCACCACCATGGTGCCCGCATCCGGTTGAATCGCAGTCTGTGCTATCTCCCTGTCCCCAGCCAGGACCGTGGTGATCTCCACCATGACCGCTTGAATCGTGTAATGTACTATCCCCTTGTCCCCAGCCACCGCCGTGACCACCAGGACCACCACCGTGATTACCGCCGCCCATTCCCTGCGCGAAAACCAGACTGGTGCTCATAAAAGCAATCAACAAAGTATACATTCCAAATTTTAAGTAATTATTCTGCATCATTTCCCTCTAAAGTTGTTTGCTCACCACGTTCATTCAGTCTGGTGGAGCAGCTGGATTAAATTCTTGCAACTAATTTAGATTCGATCTTTAAGAACTCTAAGGGTTAAAAATGCGGGAAATTCTTTTTTATGACTGATCGGTCACTATATTGCTGACCAGTCAGAAACAGGAGTGACACTTATAAGATGGTTACCGAAAAAAAAGAACAACGCAAGGAACAGTATCGCCTTGAGATACTGCAAAGCGCAGCTAAGGTCTTCGCACGTCAAGGCTTTCACCTGACAACCATGGAAGCTGTGGCAGAAGAATGTGGTTGGAGCAAAGGAACGCTTTATTTGTATTTCAAAAGCAAGGAGGATTTATTTTTTTCCATTCTTATTGAAAAAATGGATCAATATTCTGCTTCATTGCTTAATGATTTGAAAACCTCCCAAGGAATTGAAGAAAAAATCTCCGCCTTTATCGAAGCCCAGTTTAGATTTTTCACGGAAAATAAACATTTTTTTCAGCTGGTGATTACCGAACAGGGAAAAGTGATGCACGGCTCTGACTCTGGGCTCCGAGAAAAACTGATAAATCAACAACAGGCTCATATAGACCAGGTTTCTCGAGTCATGGAACAGGGGATGCCTGAAAACACTCCTTTCAACGCCCGTATACTGGCCGGCAGTATAATCGGAGCCATTAATCTCCATTTGGTAACCTGGCTCATGTCCGGTGAAGCAATTGATTTGGATGATATCAAGCGTCAAATCAAGACACTCTTTATACATGGAATACTCTATCATGAAAATAATTAGATTTTTTCTGCTGTTGCTCCCCCTTCTGATACTGGCTGGGAATCAGAGGCAGCTCTCCATAAACGAAAGCATCAGAATCGCTCTGGAACAAAACCCCAATATCAAGCTGGCTGGCGAAAAAATAAATGATGCTCAGCAGAAAGTTTATCAGGCATACGGATCTGCACTGCCCAGTGTCAGTCTACAAGGCACCCGGATCATGGATGAGAAGGTGCAAGTCATCCAAAATCCGTTTGCGCTTCCAGGAGCACCTGCTACGCTAGAATTGGATTTTACCATGGACTACCAATATGATGTCCGGGTCAGTCAACCCCTGTTTACCGGTGGGAAAATTGCCCTGGGTACCCTCATGGCACGCAAGGGTCTCAACCTGGTGCAGTCCCAATATGCTCAAGAAAGAAACAATCTCGCCTTCAATGTGATTCAGAGTTATTTGGGGATGTTGATCAGCAAAGAATTTCTGGCCGTAGCTGAGGAGAGCTACAATACAGCCAAAGAATTCTATGAGATATCAAAATTACTCTATGCTCAAGGAATGATTTCAAAGCTTGATTTGCTCCAGACAGAAGTGCAGGCAGCCAACCTCCTGCCCCAGAAGACCCAGGCAGAAAACAGTGTTACAATAGCTGCTGCTGGTTTAAAAATGCTGTTGGGTTTTGATTCAAGTACAGAAATTGTACTTACCGATAAAATGTCTTACAACCCCGGTCAGTATGAGCTGGTACAACTACAAGCCAAAGCACTCCAAAATCGAACCGAGCTGAAACAAATGGATATCTCAAAATCCCTGAGTTCGCTAAATCTGAACATGGCACGCTCAGATTTCCTGCCCATGGTGGCTTTGAGTTATTCCTATTCAAAATCAGGCAATGATCTGGATATCTATTCCGACTGGGACGACAGCT
>ERZ889078.2586-NODE-2586-length-12742-cov-6.851107_pt1 | contig 12742 bp, 8 predicted proteins | sample MGYA00521266_ERZ889078 | MGnify/ENA primary metagenome ERZ889078 (study PRJEB32303, sample SAMEA104408618) | aquatic metagenome | biome: Brackish water; feature: Pelagic; material: water | place: Baltic Sea | collected 2014-06-16T06:34:00 | depth 76,534 m ... | reverse complement strand
ATCACCTCAAGTCATGCGCCCCCTATCCACCTGCGTTTCGCTGCTTCTTTCCGTTGGGGTTTTGACTCTCGCCTCTTGCCAGGCACCTAGTCGGAACTCCGTCGAAACCACCTCCTTCCAGCTCCCGTCCGCCGAACCTGTCGCTATCGCTGCGGACCATTCGCCAGCGAACACCGGAGGGCCAACCGCGCCGACGTCCGAAGAGGACCACAGTCGCCACCAATTGGATCCCGCGCCTGAAGCAGCCAACGGTACAGCGCCCAATCGCGACCTTCACGGCCCCCGTGACACGGCCCTCTATGTGGAGATGCTGCAGTCGGACACCCGCATCCGCGAGCTCAAACCGGAGCTAGTCGCTCAGAACTTATTCGAACACGCAGGCCTCAGCCGGGACTCCGTCATCGCCGATATCGGCTGTGGCCCCGGTATCTTTGTCTGGCCTTTCGCCAAACTCATCCCGGACGGCTTCCTCTTTGCGGTTGACGTTGAGCCCGCGCAGCTGGATGCTTTGCGCGAGGGGTTGCTCGCGCGCAAAGTCGAAAATGTCGTGCCGGTGCTCGCCTCGTACTCAACTCCGCACCTTCCCGTCGCCTCCTGTGACGCGATCTTTATTGCCGACACCTATCACCACTTCGAGGATCGCGCCGCCTACATGGCCCTGCTCAGGAGGCGCCTCGCACCCGGTGGTTATCTGGTCCTCCTGGAGTACAAGGATGGGGATCTTCCGGTGGGCCCGCCCGCGAAGCACAAGGTTTTAAAAGAGGTTCGCCACGCCGAGCTGGTCTCCGCTGGGTTTGAGCTCGACCGCGAGCTCTCCACGCACATCTTTCACGATTTCGAGTTCTGGCGACTTCGCCGAGCTGGCCAGTAACACGCCCCAAGCCCCCCCCTATGTCCCCAGAGTTTGCCGCGCTCCTGCTCATTATTTTGCTGTCCGTGCTGGTCGTGCGGGCGGGCGCAGTCGCATTGACGATGACCGGCCTCGCGACCGACTCCGCTCATTTCCAAGCACTCTCCGCATTCACCGGCACGGGATTCACCACATCGGAATCCGAGTCAATCGTGGGCCACGCTGCGCGGCGAAGGATCATCTCTGCGCTAATGCTCCTTGGGAACGCCGGCCTTTTCTCGGCCCTCGGCGCACTGCTCGTTGGCCTCAGCCGCGAGGGGACCGAGGACTTCATAGGCTCCATCTCGTTGCTGATCTTGGGGATCGTACTGCTCTTGGTGCTCTCCAAAATCGCCATCTTAAACAAGGCGCTCACCCACGTGCTTCAGCTCTTGTTTGTACGCCTGCGCGACCTTCGGATTCACGACTACGAGGAGATCCTGCAGGTCAACAAGGGTTACGCCGTATATCACATTCCTGTCGATCCGGGCAGCTGGCTTGCGGACAAGAGTTTGCGCGAGCTTGCCATGATCTCGGAGGGAATCCTGGTATTGAGTGTGGACCGAGCGGGTGGCGACACCCTTGCGACGCCGGGACCTAACACCTGCTTGCATCCCAAAGACATCCTGCTCTGCTACGGCCGCGAGAAGGACCTCATCGCTCTTTCGGGGCGTACAGTGGGCGATGCCGGCGACGAACAACACCAAGAGGCTATCGAACGGCAGCGCCTGTTCCGAGCGCAAGAGTCCGCCACCGATTCGCCTAGCTAGGGGCCCCGGCTATACTGCGGGCGCGCCAAACCTTCCTCACCCCCGCCCTCCGCCCCCCATGCTCTCGCCTCTTCGCACTGTTAGCCTTTGTGCTTTTGCTCTCATCGCCCTGGTCGCCCCCGTTTTCGGGCAAGAGGAACCCCTCGGTGACTCTACCGACTCCAACCCAATCGATGTCAAGCGCCGCTGGAGGATGGAGCGTGCGGATCGGCTTAAGGCCGTAGACCTCCAAGAGGTTGAAGCCGAGGGCAACTTCGTCTTCTACATCCAACAGGCGTTTGGACAGGGTGACGGCTACAACGAGCGCACGGTTAAAATGCACCTACCCTGGCTTCAAGCGGCCGAGAAAATGTTCGACGACCTCATCGTCGCACCGACAGGCCTCTCTCAAGACGCGCCTCGCGAACCAGTCGCGATCATCGTCTTGAACACCACGGGTGACATGACGAACTACCTGGCTCATGGCGAGTTCCGCTGTGTCTTTCATGGCCATAGCGGGTACGACGTGAACCTAGCGGCGATTGTCATGTACAGCCTAACGGCGAAGGCCAAGACGAATGTAGAGACCCGGGCCCAGGACCTGGTTCACAATACAGTGCACGCCCTCTGGCAGGCGAACACGCACGAACTTGACAAGCTCGTGGGACCGAGCTGGATCTGCGAAGCGGTCGCCGATCACATCTCCATGACATTCGGCAAGACCGCGAGCGAGACAGGATCGCGCGCGAGTCACGAGGCGCATGCTCTCTTTGTTTCGAAAGCCCTAACCCTTAGCGGATTCAGTGCGGAGAGCCTCTCCACCTTGGAGGATTTGACTCGTGAGATTCCAAGGGGCAAGGACGACCTCTCGCTGCTGGCTCGACTCGAAGCCGTTGCCGACGACCAAGTCTTTCGATACTGGGCTTCTTTCACGATGCAAGGCGTGCTTCTCTTTGACTACCTGCTGAGTGGCTCGCAGGGGATTCACAAGGATGCCCTCTATCGGTACCTCTCTCTGATCCTAAACGGCAAGACGGGACCCAACACTTTCCGCGAGGGCATGGGAACGTCGGTCCTGTCGGATCTAGAGGTTGGGTATTGGCAGTCCATCTTGGAGACAGCGAAACGAGTCGACCCGACCTTAGAGCTCAATGCCGTTAACGGCCAAGCCCAAGCGATGCAGGCCGCAACAAACCTGGGCGCTACGCTAGCTGCCGAGCCCCCGCGTATAGCTGCAAACGCCACGGCCGCGTCTGATCATCTAGAGGTTCCTGGTGCGTCCGGCGACAAGGATGTAGTCGACATCAAACCGCCCACTTGGTCTCAGGAGGACTTGCAAGCCTTGGCTTTGTATCGCGCTAAGGGCGGTAATCTGGAGGGTGCTTTGGAAACGCTCGACGCTTGGAAGCGCTCCGCTTTGGGCGGTGTTGTCCCTGATGATATGGAAGCGCTTCGCACACGTTTCACCCAGGCTCTTCAGCTTCGCGAGGAGTGCATCCAGTGGGCTGTCGAATCGGGCACGCGGTTCAAAGTGCTCCTTGGGGGGAAGGGTACAAATGTTGTCGCGACCGCGATCGCTCCCGGGGGGATAGAGCTTGCCAAGGGAAGGGACATTCCCGCCTCCGTTCCCCTCCAAGCGCTCACGATTCAAGAGCTCCTTCGCATCACAAAAAAGGCGGCCCCCAAAGTTGGCACACCTGAGCTGGTTGCCTTCCTCGGTGCGCTATCCGAAACAGCGCGTTGGGATCGAACCCTAAAAGCGGAGCTTGGAAAGGGCATCCTCTACGACGAACTCAAAGAAGAGTGCGAGCAGCTCGCGGCTTTAGCCGAGACGGGCGCCATCGTCGCTACGATCCAGTCCTTGATCCCCGGAACTCCAACAAGACCGAAGTCTGCGATTCCAGAAATCGCCGCGTTGCTCGGTGAGCACGCCGAGCACGAACTCGTAAAGAGAAACCTTCCCTTCCTCTCCTCTGTTGCTCGCGAGCTCCTCATCGCGTCCTTCACGGACGCTGACATTCCGGCTCTACTGGAAGCTTCGAACGTCTCCATTCAGGGCGATCTCATCTCGATGAACTATGACTTTGAGTCGGAGTCGGCACTGCTCGATTTCCCCCCCTCAACGACAACGGGATCGACCAATTATTTCCGCTGGGAAGAGCCGACTCTTGCTCGAGAGTTTTGGAAAATGGGTGTGGAAGGCGGTGAGCTTCTCATTCGAGGAGAGTCCCTCTTCCGCCATATCCTTCCCCTTAGTACGCCCATCCACATCTCGTACACCGCCTGCAACCGAGACACGGAAACCCACCAGGTCGGACCAGGCGGATACGTTGGAATCATTGCTTGCGACGACTTGGAGACGTCCTACATTTTCGGGGGATCTCATGCCTCCTACTTGCTGGTTATGGACGATGGAGAGCAGCAAATCAAGCAGGCCGAAACGACGGGCTTCTCCTTCCCCGGTAAATTCTTCACGGTAGAGCTCGCTGTCGACGCGGCCCAAGTAAAGATCTTTCAATCGACCCCCCCCGAGGACGATCTTGTTGTTCCTCTCGCGGGCCCACGTCAGGGTTACACCCAACTCTTCATTCGCGCTGAGTGCGAGGTCGTAATGGATTCGATTACCATCGAGGGCACCCTGAACGCCGAAGTGCGCGCTCAGATTGCGGTGATTTTTGCAGAGTCTCAACTCCGCAAGCTAGGCTTGCTGTAGTCGCTCTTCCCCCTCCTCGATCCACGTGTTAAAAGAAAGGCGGGCGTCTCCCCAAATTGGGTAGACGCCCGCCAAACACTCGGTAGAGAGGTCTCCGCCTCTCCACCATCTCTCAACTAGTTGCCCAGTACAAGCTCGACGCCGTTGCTGGTCACTGCCGGCATCGTGCCGCCGACTAGGAACCAACTCTGCAGGTTGAGCTGCCCACCGATCAGGCTCGGCGCCGCCGGGATTGCCTTGGATATCGACCACGTCGGAGTGCTGATCACGCCTTGAATCGAAGCGGTGGTAAGGTCAATCCAGGAGACGCTTCCCGCGGTTGTCAGGATCTGATTGGGAACACCCATGTGGGCGCTCATGACCAAGAATCCAATCGACCCAAACGGAGTGTTTGCGCCAGAGATCTTCACCGTGCCGCCGACGACCGGGGCCGTTGAGGTGAGGCTCGGGGAGCCGACTCCCGCAAGACCGAGGTCCGTAGAGTAAGCGCCGACACCGGTGATGGTGTGAAGCTCTTGCCCGAGGTACTGATCATCACCCTTGAAGAACAAGTCGCCGCCGCAAAGCATCATGTCGGTCGGGCTACCAGACACTGAGCCCGGGAAGATGTCGCACACCAGCGCGGTGCCTGCAAGAGTACCGTCGGTGAAGTAAAGCTCTGCCCCGTTCGGTCCGGTCGCTTTGAAGAAGACGCCGTTGCTAACCGCAACCAAGAAGCTCGGTGTCGAAGAGGAGGTTCCGGGGTTGATGTCGGTAGCGATGGTCGTGCCAGCAGTCGTACCATCGGAAACCCACATCTCGCGACCCGAGACCAAAGGATCGTAAGAGGTGAAAAAGAGCTTCCCACCAGACAGTGTCAATTCAGCGGGAGAGCCACTATCGGATCCGGGCCGCGTATCACTCACAAGAACAGTTCCTGCAAGGGTCAAGTCCGTTGACCAAAGTTCGCTGCCAGTGACGCCATCCGTCGCATAGAAATAAAGGAGTCCGTTGAACTCGATAAAGTCCTTAGCGCCAGACCCTGAAACTCCAGGAAAAACGTCAGCAACAAGGGTCGTGCCAACAGATGTGCCGTCGGTGGCCCATACCTCTGATCCTGTCGTACCGTCATTAGCTGCGAACACGATCTGTCCGTTGTACTTGGTCAGGTAGCCAGGGTTGCCGCTGGCGGAGCCCGGGTACAAGTCCGTAACCATCATGGAGGTACCCGGGAACCCGAAGGATTTCCAAAGCTCTGTTCCATTGGTGCCATCATTGGCCTTGAAGATCAAATCAACACCCAAGTCTATGAAGCTCGAAGGGCTGCTGCTTGCAGAGCCTACACGAATGTCTTCGACGAGGAAGGTGCCTCCAGCCGTTCCGTCCGTGCGCCAAAGTTCGGTGCCGTTCACACCGTCGGTTGCTGAGAAGTAAAGCGCTTGGTGGATGGTGTGAAAGAAGAAGTTCCCCGGTGACGAGCTAGAGCCAACGTTGATATCCAAGAGCATATGGGTGCCTGCGGTTGTGCCATCTGTGACCCAAACTTCGCGACCATCAACACCGTTGTCCGCTTCGAAGTAGGTGACAAGCTGGCCACCCTGGAAGCAAGTGTAGAACTCATTGATGCCGCTGCTCAGGGAGCCCGGGTTGACGTCCATGATCAAGGTCGCCCCCGTAGCCGCGTCCCACCGGTAGAGCTCTTCGCCAATGACGCCGTCGTTGGCGAGGAACAAGAAGTAGCTACCGCCAACTGCATGCATATCGTCGGGGTTTCCGTCGCCGGTGATGACGTTGCCGTCGATTTCGGTGAACAGGGTCGTACCCACAGTCGTCCCGTCAGTGATGTAAAGCTCGCGGCCAAGCAGTTCCGTGTCTGCGGTGAAAAGCATTTGCGTCGGAGAGATGATGGTGAACCAGTCCGGCGTAGAGCCAACCAATCCGGCCTCGATATCCTTCACGCGGGAAGTACCTAGGCTTGTCCCATCGGTCTTCCAAAGTTCCCTGTCAGCAGCGGGGCCAGCGGAGAGGTAGAGCTCGCCATTGAATGAAGTGAAATTGTTGTTGTTGAACGCGAGGCCGTCAGAAATCGAACCCTCGAAATCGAAGACAATAAACGTTCCACCGGGGGTCCCGTCCGTGCTCCAAAGCTCCCGCCCGAAGACATTGTTGTCGTCGGCGGAGAAGTAGACGCGTCCGTTGTGCGTCACGAAGTCCTGGGGGTTGGAGCTGCTGTTGGGGTCGATGTCCGCAACCTCGACGGTGCCGAGAGCCGTGCCGTCCGACTTCCAAACTTCGCTGCCGTTTGCTCCCGTTGCGCGGAAGTAGATATCAGCTCCAAGCACGGCGGTGTAGTTCAAGGCCGGGCTCGAAGAGGTCGCCCCAACATTGATGTCAGCAACCATGACTGTGCCCGCTACTGTTCCATCGGTACGCCACAGTTCGTATCCGCTGGCGACGCTGTAGGCACTCATGTAGATGGCGCCATTGTGGTGAACCATGTAATCAGGGGAAGAGCCGCCCGATCCAGGATTGATGTCGAGGAGCATGCTTGTACCCGCTGCCGTTCCGTCAGTCGACCAGAGCTCGGATCCACTAACTCCGTCCGTTGCGCGGAAGAGGAGCTTAGTTCCCGTCGGGTCCACCGTAAGGCGCCCCGCCGAGCTACTGCCCGAACCTGGGTTGATGTCCATGACCATCATCGTGCCCGCTTCGGTTCCATCAGAAACCCAAAGCTCCGTGCCAAGGACGCCGTCGGTGGCGCCGAAGTAGACCTTGCCGCCAAAGGCTGTGATGTTGTTGATCCCCGGAGTTCCCGTTCCCACGCGGATATCCTTAACAAGGGTCGTGCCGGTAGGGGTTCCATCGGAAACCCAAAGCTCATTGCCTACGACGCCATCGGTGGCTGAGAACCACAACTTGCCGTTGGCGACCGTCATGCGCGAGATGAATGCGTCGCCTGAGCCCGGATTCAAGTCTTTCACCATGGTCGTTCCACTGGGGGTGCCGTCCGTGCGGAACAGCTCCTCGCCGGTAGCTAGGGTGTCTGCGCTGAAGTACCAGTAACTTCCGAGCTTGACGAAGCTGTACTCCTCGTTGTCGGTGAGGTTCAAGACCTCGCCATCAGGGTTCGAGGAGTAGCCGCTTCCGATCGAGTTGATATCAGTGACGACGGTGCAGGTCTGTGCGGCAGCAACGCTGCTCATCAGTCCGACAGCGGCGAGAGCTGAGAAGGTGTATCGCAGAATCATTGGAGTTGTGGGGTTTAGGGGAGTCATTGGATCGACACCTGCCGGTAGGGCAGGAGAAGTGAACCAACCAAAGGTAGCCTCAACCTGACAGGCGCGCCACATTTTCTAAGTTTTCTCCAGAGAAATGTGCAAAGGGTATGTTTTCCTTAGGTCTCCCATGCCTCACCTCCTCCCCAAAGACTCCACCCCCGAATTCGGTCCCCCGAGTCCCGGTCGGCACGGGAAATCTCCGGTCGTTATGACCTCGGGGAAGCCTGGCCGTTTGGTATTCTCCTCGGACATGTCAACGAACTTGGACGATCCACCTGGCTTCCAGACTGCGCTTGAGGCCAGCCTCCAGCGCCTCCAACAGGCCCTCCTTCACGCATTGATGGATGCTGGCATCGTAAAACCCGGGCCCACCTCCATTGGTCGTCGATTGGGCTTAGATAAGTCCATCGCCTGGAAAATCGGCCGCATTGCCAAGGCCTCTAGTCCCTTGGCAAGTTTCAATTTTCTTCCAGGACAAGCGGGAACGCGTATTCTCCTGGACGCCTTCCGGCAGGCGAGTGTTGACGAAAGGATCTGCGAAGAGCTCGAAAAGTCCTTTTTAAAGGTCGAGGACGACGTGCTCCACCATGCTGGGGATCGCGCGACTGCCAAAGCTATGGTGCAAGGAGTCCTCTCTAGCGGCGACGAGTCGCTATTAGATGAGATCCTTCGCCGGGACCATTTCCGAACTTCCAAAGCAATCTGGGGTGCTCAAGCCAGGGTACAACTCAAAGCCGACTTCTTGGCTCCAGGAGAGTTACCGGGCAGTATAGATACCGTCGGGTTTGAGGGCTTAGTCGACCTGCTCCGCATGCGCCCGGGTTCTAGCTGGAACCTCGCACGGAAACGCCTATTCAAGAAAACGGGTCCCGACTTGAAGGTCGCTTTTGAAGCCCTGGACCCCGACTTTTCCAGTGGCGGCCAGGCGCCTCTATTTGTGGAGTATTGCAGCCAAACAAGGCTAGCGGTAAGCACTTATGAGGACCAGGAGGGGTTTCAAAACTTCCAACTCGATCTCGGACATATCGGGAGAACGGGCTTAGTCACTTGCCTGATTGCAACAATGTGCAGAAACGCTCTGACACTAGAGCCCGGTGACGAATTCAACTCAATCTTGACGGGAGCCCACCTGAGAACTCCCTGTGAGCTCATGGTGCAGGACTTATTCTTCCACAAGAGCATCGCCCCTAAGAGCCCTCCCGAAATTGGCATCTTTGGCCAGATGAACCTCGGGGCCACGGTGCCTTCCTTTAGCGAAATGCAGCGGCTACCTATCGCCCTAAACCTAGAGAGCCTTCCAGCACGACCCGGAGGGGCTGCCTTGCTTGAGGTCCCGAGTCACTCCAAGGCCGTTCTCGACGCTGTCAACATAGCCCGGAGCCGACTGGTTAAGGAGCACTGGCATATCGAAGACTTCGTCGGTTATCGAGTGCGTCTGACGTTCCCCCCAAATCCGACCTTCTTCAGCATCAAATCAGAACTCCCGCACGGCTAGTAAAACAAGGACCTCCATCGCTGGAGCTCAATGGGTTAGACTTTGCCTCTCACCCCCCTTTCCTTTCTAGAACCATGCCTGAACCAAGCTATACCGCACTTTCCCATAAGGTCATTCCCGTCGAAGGTGCAGATCAAGTTGAGCTCGTCATTGAAGGTAGCAATGGCCTAACCTGGTCCTTTGGCATTCCGTTTAGCCGCGCAACCGGGCGTATCGATTTCGATGAGGTTGATGTCGTAGAGCTCGACTTTGGCGCGGACTTCGTGGAAATGGCCATGGAGAAGATCGAGGAGCTTGTCGAAGACCTCATCGAGAAGGGCTAGCGGACCGCCTCGAAACGGCTGAACCCGCGCCCTCGCCATGCGTTAGAGCCCAGCATGACTCCAACCTCTCCAGACCGCATTGAACAGCTCCAAAAGGCCCTCGTCGAGTTGCGAGGGACGATTGGTCAGGTCTTCTTGGGTCAAGAAGAAACGGTCGAACTCTTGCTGCTGTCCCTACTCGCAGATGGGCATGTTTTGCTCGAAGGCGCTCCCGGGCTTGGAAAAACGACGCTGGTTCGCGCGCTCAGTAGCGCTCTTGACCTAGCGTTTCAGAGAGTCCAGTTCACCCCAGACCTAATGCCCGGGGACATCATCGGCACGCGGATGCTCGAAGGCGATTCCGGCGGCGAGCGCCACTTCCGATTTATCCCAGGCCCGATCTTTTGCCAGGTGCTGCTCGCCGACGAGATTAACCGAGCAACCCCGCGCACGCAGTCCGCCCTTCTCGAAGCGATGCAGGAGAAGCAGATCACAACTTGGGGCGAGAGCCGTAAGCTCGACAAGCCCTTCTTAGTGATCGCGACACAGAACCCCATCGAGATGGAGGGCACGTACTCCCTGCCCGAGGCCCAACTCGATCGCTTTGTCGTCAAAATCGAGGTCGCCTCACCCAACGAAGATGACCTGGTTCGAATCCTGGCCCACACGACCGGAACCCAGGGGACTCTTGTCGCCAGCAAGCTCGAGTCGAAGGACCTTCTCGAGGCGCAAGCTCTTGTTCGCGAGCTACCGGCTTCGACAGATATCCTGCGTCGTGTCGCGCGCCTCGTCTTAGCGACGGATCCGCGCCGCCCCACTTCACCGCGCCAAATCCAGGATGCTGTGCGGTTCGGCTCGAGCCCGCGTGGAGGGCAAGCGCTTTTGCTTCTCTCTAAGGCCCGTGCTTTCATGGCCGGTAGGCCGTTTGTTAGCGATGAGGATATCGAGGCTGTCGCAGCGCCGGCCTTGCGGCACCGCCTGGTCCTCAGCTACGAGGGCGAGGCATCGGGAGTCCATCCGGACCGCCTGGTCGCCGCGGCGGTTAAGGCCTCGGCAAAAGCTTCGACAAAGACGGCAACCAAAGTCACCCGCGCCTAAGGAAAGGATTCCGCGCCTTTTTGGCGCCGCTTTTGGTCCAGATATAACAAACTCTGCGCCTCGGCCTGCCCCCACCCCTTCCAACACTAGGCTGCACCGCCATGGACCTGCGACTGACCATCGCCCAGACGAACCCCGCACTGGGCGACTTCCACAAGAACCTCGACGAGCATTTGCGTCTTATTCGCGCTGCAATGGCCGAAGGCGCGGACCTTATTTTGTTTCCCGAGCTTTCGCTGACAGGTTATTTCTTGCGTGACCAGGTTTTTGATCTTGGCATTGCGACCGACAGCCCCGAACTGGATCCGCTGTGCAAGCTATCCATGGGGATCTCGATCGTGGCGGGATTTGTCGAGCGCGCTCCCGACGGCCGTTTGTACAACTGCCTTGGTTTTTTCGAGGACGGCAAACTCATCGGAAAGCACCGTAAAGTGCACCTCGTTACCTACGGGATCTTTGACGAGTCGCGCGATTTTGCTGCGGGCGAAGAGTGGGGTGTCATCGAGAGTCGCCTCGGTCGCTTCGGCCTGTTCCTGTGCGAAGACATCTGGCATTTAGAGGGCCAATACTTGCGCTTGCTCGAGCATGTAGACGCCTACTTGGTAGCAAGTGCCGGCCCCGGTCGGGGTGTTGGCCCCGACGGAGCGGGAGTACATCCCGACCTCGCCGGACAGGGCAGGCTGTACGCAGACCATGCGGAACAAGTGGTCGAGTTTGAGTCCGTTCGCACGTGGAGAAGTATCCTGACCGCGGCCGCCCTACACGGCCAGTGTTATGTCGCCTGGGCGAACCGTGTCGGCTTCGAAGACGGGATTGCTTTTGCCGGGGGCTCTGCGCTTCACGCACCAGGTGGTCAACAGTTGGCCTATCTCCCCGGCTTAGATGAGGGTAGCTTGACGGCACGCTTGAGCAGTGCCGAGCTGTTCCGCTCCCGCCAGCGCACGCCGTTATTACGGGATGCCCGCCCTTGGGTCCTTGCCAAAGCGCTGGGCGTTCGCGCAGATCAGGCACCGGAGAAGGGCCCCTTGGACGGCGCCTCGAGCTGACCCATGAACCCGCTCGACATTCACCCCGGACTCGTCACGGACATCCTTGTGCGCTTCCTGCGCGAGGAGTTGGGCTCAGCGGGATTCTCCCGAGCCCTCTTGGGACTTTCTGGAGGTGTTGACTCGGCCGTCTCAGCTGCGCTCGCGGTGCGAGCCTTCGGCCCCGAGGAGACCCTAGGTGTGTTGATGCCGTATCGCACCTCGAATCCGAGCAGTGAAGCCCATGCGCGTATGGTCGCCGAGTCGCTCGATATGCCAGTCCGCAAGGTCGACATCAGCGCGATGGTAGACGGCTATTTGGACCAAGAGTCCGTGCCCGAGGGAATGCGTCGCGGCAACGCGATGGCCCGCGCGCGCATGATTATCCTCTACGATCTATCCGAAGAGTGGCGCGGCCTGGTCATCGGCACCAGCAACAAGACGGAAATGCTCCTTGGGTACTCCACCCTTTTTGGAGACTCAGCACACGCCGTCAACCCACTTGGCGACCTCTACAAGCACCAGGTGTTTCAACTAGCCGAGTACTTAAACCTTCCCACCGAGGTCATCGACAAGGCCCCATCGGCCGATCTCTTCGAGGGCCAAACCGATGAGGAGGAGCTAGGCTTCAGCTACGCAGACGCAGACAAACTGCTCTTCCCTATGGTGGACGAGCGGTACTCCGAGTCCCAGCTTGTCGAGGCCGGCTTCGACATCGAGTTCGTTCGCCTAGTCGCCAAGCGGATCATCAGAAACCAGTACAAGCGAGTCCTCCCACCCATAGCAAAACTCTCGCACCGCACAATCAACCAAGACTTCCGCTACCTACGCGACTGGCTAGCCTAAAGCGACGGGGCGGGGGGAACGGGGGGCGCTGCGCTTTGCGCGTTGGGCGCGTTGGGCGCGCGGGGCCCGTTGGGCGCGTTGGGCCCGTTGGGCGCGTTGGGCGCGCGGGGCGCGGGAGGGGCCGTTGGGCGTCCGGCGTCTCATCTGGCAGGGGGGTGCTGGGTTTCGGTCGGAGAGCTGGCTGGGATTGATTGTGAGATGGGGACCGACCTAGTAACCCCTCACCCCCCTGCCAGATGAGTCGCCTTGCTTAGGACGCAACGGTTTAAGAGAGGGGAAAGTCGAAGTCACTTGTCTGAGGGAGCTATTTCACCCCCCCTCCCCAGCTTTGCAAACGCCAAGAGGTGGACTTGGCGGTGCGGGGGGTT
>ERZ889078.2584-NODE-2584-length-12742-cov-12.416489_pt1 | contig 12742 bp, 13 predicted proteins | sample MGYA00521266_ERZ889078 | MGnify/ENA primary metagenome ERZ889078 (study PRJEB32303, sample SAMEA104408618) | aquatic metagenome | biome: Brackish water; feature: Pelagic; material: water | place: Baltic Sea | collected 2014-06-16T06:34:00 | depth 76,534 m ... | reverse complement strand
CTTACTGCGCTATCAGTATCGCCCTTGAGCGAATCAACTTGTGCCTTTAGATTGTTGTAAATCAAAAACTCTTGGTCGCTCATCTCTATGAGACTGGCACTATCACCCGTCAGGGACTTGAGCATTGATTCGAAAATACCAGCGTCAATGCTGCCGACAACCAAGCCAGCTTCCGTCATTGACTGGACAAACCCAGAAATCACAAGCTTGTTGTAGGTAGAATCTAGGCTTGTTTGAAGCCCGTTCCGATTGTCCTTGCCTATGATTTCAGATATTTGTGTGGAAGCAATCTCGTAAAAGTGGTTACGCATAGATGGAAACACTTTTCCAAGAAGGTTGATTGTACCCATAGCGTTCTCTATCTGCGATGCCTCAACATCCTGACCGAGTTTGTTTTGCGCATCTTTTCGCAAGGACATAAGCTTGTTGTGAACCGTGCTGCGGTTTGCCGTAGATATATTAGGGTCCATGGCCAGACGGCCAATCTCGGTCCCGATCTTCAAAAGCGCCTCGGAAGGATTTGAGTTAACTATCTTACTAGACTCAAGTTCTTGAGCTACTCCCATACGATCAGCAAACGCCTTGGCGGATAGTATTTCGCCATCGGCCTTAGTTTTCTTTTCCGCCGCATCCCTAGTAACTTTATCTGTGACCGCGCTTATCCGTCCGTCTGTAAGCGCTTCAATCTTCCCCCCTGTATCGGCAGGAAAGTCTTCCATTGAAACTACTGGCCTAGCCACATCAATGTGGCCGTCGCTATCAACGATAGGTTCGCCGCTAAAGTAACTCAACATTTCATCGCGGGCAGCAGCGATAAATGCTATCTCGTCCGGAAACAAGCCTCGCCCTTCGTTAGATTGCGTGACCATAATGCCGTCAATTTTATTCCAGAGAACAATGGCTCGACCCGAAATGTAATCAAGCTTATTCTTTTTTGCTTCCTGCCTGTGAATGGTCGGAGCATTTAAGGCATCCGCTTCTACGTTGAGACGATCATACAGGTCTTTTCTGTAGTTGAATGGAAGTGATGCTGTAACCATAAGCAGACTCTTGATCGGAGCCGAGAGACTATCGTCAATGCTTTGAGTAAGCAGCGCGTTCTTGACTAGCTTGATTTCCCCCGCGACTTTAATCACCGGAAGGTCTTGGAATAATCTCACAAGCTCGGTGTCAAAATAGTTTAGTGAAGCGCTCTTTAAGCCTTCGTCCGCATCTGGGTCAGTCAAGTTGCGGAACGCAACGAGAGGACTCGAAATGGAATTCTCAAGCGATCTATTACGTGCTTTGAGGCTGGCGGCCTCTTGCTGGGTCTGAAACGTATTGGAGTTTGTAAGCTGGCTTTCCATTGCATTGAGCGTCTTCCGGTCAAGGCGGTCGTGCATGGTGCTGATATGGGCTTTAAGATACGGGTCATTTATTTGGTTAACCATAAGAGGGTTATTAATAGCCTCCTTGATTCTGCCCCTATCGAGTTCGCTTGATTTTACAAACGAGTCATTCACATAGGAAAACGCAACGTGTCCGAAGCTCTCACTCAAGGAATTCTTCCGCGCCACATATTTCTTGGCGTCACCTGTGATGGTAAGCTCTTCGTTCATAGAAACAGTAAACGCCTTGACAGCATTCCCGTAGGAATAAAAGCCAGCGTTTCTTTCAAAATACCGAACACCGCTGCCAGCGCCAAGGTCAATGCGTTCAAGAGGCTTTCTTGGATCGGTCGCGTCACTGTAGTTAACAAGGGACATGCCGGGCTGGGAGGCCACAATGGCAGCATCCATCAAGTCGTCCAGCGCTGTATCGGCGTTTGACTCGGCGGCCTTCTTGGCAGAAGCTATCGCCGCGGACTGTGCTTTTACCCGAAGGTTTTCAGAGGTCTTCGAAATAACCTCAAAGCCAGTGTCAGCAATATAACCTTTGTATCTCCCCTTCGAAGCCTTATCCATCGAATCAAGATAGTCGCCCATGTTACGCGCATAAACATCCGGATTATATCCTGATCGCTTTGCTACATCAGCCGAGACGTTTAGAATCTCGTCCTTCATGTGGTTCTGAAAACGCTTGTAGATTACATCGTTATAGGTGGCTTCTTGAATGCGGCCAAAGCCCTTTGTAAAGCTAAGGGCAACAGGCTTACCCGTATCTGGGTCTATAGATATAATCTTAGACCGATCCATTTCTGACGCTAGGTCAAACCCAGACTGCTTGGCCTTCTCTGCGTTTATCTCAAACTCGTTTTTACTGACTGTCGAGGCAAGATTAGCAACGCTCTCCCAAACATTCTGGCCACCAGCGTTGGAATTAACCACACCGATATTGCCCTTTTGGAACCGACGTTTATCTGGGACTACCGCCATTACTTACCCCCCCGTTGTCTTATAATCATAATAGCCCTGAGCCATAGTAGATGCACCCTTGAGAAGCCCTTGCGTTGCTGCGTTTTGTCCGCGACGGCGCTCGGTTCCGATAGCTGCGGTTTCCCTAAGGCTTTCGGCGCGGCGCTGGTTTGCAAGAACGCTGACATCCTTGCCAGCCTTTTCCTTATTTGCGTCCATAAAGGCAGCCACACTCATGCTGCTGGAATCAAGGTTCTTGGAAAAAGCCGCAGTGTGGGCAGACTTGTTAAGCTCATACTCATCCATCCGAAGGCTAAACTGCTCGATAGCCATGGCGTCTTTCCAAAGCTTATCGGTCCCCATGTTGAACGCATTGAGTTCGGCTTCCTGCCTAGCTACCTGTCCGCCGATTATGCTGGCGACACCGCTTATGACAGCGGCTGCGAGTTGAAGGCTCATACTATTAACTCCGCGATGATGCCGTTAATCTGCAATCGTAATGGCTTGGTCTGCGTAACATAGACCTTTGGGTCTCGACTGTAGCCAAGCAATTTCGTTTCCTTCTTGCCAGTGTATGCGGTTGCTGGGTTGTAAGCATAGCCCCCCACAATAACATGGTCAGTGTTTACCAAGTCAAGAACCGCAGAAGACACGCCTCGCGGATCGCCAGTCTGTCCACCGCTTTGAAGTGCGGTGTCAACCGGATTGGTAGTGAGAGCAACTGTAAAGGACTTCCCTACCTCAACAGTATCGTAAACTCCATAAGAGCCAGTGACCACAACCTCGGTCGTGACGCTGGGGCTGGAGCCAGATGTACTTGCGGAGAACTGGCCGATGTAAGTCGGAACGCTGCTCCCCGTTGTATAGCCAATCGCCTGAACGGTTTCGCCAGTCTGAAACAATCCGGATAGGGCAACGACATTGCTGCCGTTAGGAGCAGCTTGAACCGAGGTATCAAGGTAGTATCCAGAGTTAAACTCGCAGAGGTGAAGTGCTTCTGTAACAACTCCGGCCCCACTGGTGTAATGCTCCCACATGGTAACGAAGAGCCGGTCGTCAATCGAAACAATAGACTGGAACCCAGACTGGTCTCCGCCCTGCGTAATGCGCGTCCACCCCGCCCTCTTCTCAGCCCTGTTGGAGCCAAAGAGCGCAATGTTGCCGTCACTCATTACGATAGCAGCGTAAGACTCGGCTTCCTCAAACGCTCCGTGAACAACAGCCATATCTATTGGCGTACTAAGCAAGTGCGAAGCGAGCGTAGAAACTGCAACAGACGAATAGGCGTTCTCGCCATCAGTGAATAGGTATTCCCTAAGCACCTTCCCTCCGGCCTGAAAGTAAAGCGTAGCGCCATCAAGCGATCTTGGGTTGACGAAGGTACAACCGAACGGTGTTTGCTGTTTGAATTGGACGTTTGTCGGGGTAAGAACCTGATTTAGATACGAGGGGACATACAGCTCTGAAGATGCCGTGAAGACCTGAAGGTCTCTGTTTGAAATCAGATACCGGATTTGGTTGACCTCTCCGGTCGCAATCGTAATTTGAATTGAGTCCGAGTCGGCGGCCGCTCCCACATCAAAGTTAAAGAACTGAGATGACTTGCTCATCCAGACTGAATCTGGCTGGTCTATAGTCCCCCCGAACACAAGCCTGCCCTCATGGAATACTACAGCGGCAGGGTATCCGCGCTTGGCAGAGAAACTCTGCTCGCTCCATCTGGTTGTTGGCGCGTGAGTTACCAGAGATATAATCCCGCCGCCATCCTCTGCGTCTGTTGCGGACGCTCCAGCAGTTATAACATAGGTATTTGCATCAATGATTGAACTTATTGTTCGAGCCCCGTTTAGGTTGGCGGCAGAAATCCCACCTGTCGCTGCGGCATTCTCAAGAGTAATGCTTTCACTGCCAGCAAAGCCGTGGGCCAGATGCGTAACCTCTACAGATGTTGAGGACGCTCGCGTTCTGAGGGGGTTGAGTATTTCAAGCCTTACCCTGAGAGTGCCGGTAACGGTCCCCGTTGCGGACGTGGCCGACTGGACGCTTGTGATTGTGATTTCAGACTGGTCATATCTAAGAACAACACCGACATGCAGGGAACTAAGGTAGTCTGCGCCTGTCAGAGAGCCCGTTGTGTCAAAGTACGCAGCGCTGGTAACGAGAGTAACTCCCGATCCTGTTGTGGCGCTTGGGTTGAGGGTAGTGCTTGCAGCCTGAAACGCGGAGTATGGCTGATAGATTAAATTCCCATCGGACCTTTGCGTAAAGCTGAACTTCTGCACCTCGAAGGTGGTCAGCCCAGTACGAACAAGCAGGCGGGGAAGGAAAAGCGGGTGACAAATAACCATGACATCCCCGTATTGGGATGTTGAATATTCATGCAGGTAATCATCATCAAAGGGAAGGGCGTCAGTATCAACGTCCTGCGTTAGCGTGGAAACAAGTGTCGCTCCAGTATCAGTAACCTGAAACACGCGAAGCTTTGCGTTTTCAATCGAGACAATATATCGCTCATCATCCGAAAAGATGAACTGCGAGAGCTTTGATTGCATCGTCTTGGCGCTGTTGTACGCAGTGTCGGAAAAGCTATACAGATTTTTTGTGCCAAACCTACGGGTAACGCCACCCTCCGAACGAAGGGTCATGTTTTCTATGCGTTGGGCTGATGATTGATAGACGGAAGTGTCCACGCGCATGAGCATGGATTCGCTGACTTCCCCAAACTGAAAGCTGTAGAACGGAACCCTGATGCGCTGCATTAACTCAACCTTTGTCTAAGGAACTCCGAGGTATCCAGCCGACGTGTTGTTTGCTGCTGAGAGTCTAAACGTCGAGCCTTGTAAAGCTGACGCTCTGACTTCTGCTCAAGCAACGAAGCAAGCTGAGCGTCCCTTGCGATTGAGACAGCCATCACTCCAGCGAGAAGAAACTCAACAGCCAGAGTAAAGTAGGCAGGCCAGTACTTCTCATCAGGCCGAAGGATGTAATCCATAACAACCGTGTCCGTCGATACAGCGTTGCAATAGATGTACTCGCCGTAAACGTCGTAATGAATAGGCACATCATTGATGGTGATTGCGTTTATCATCAGGCAATCAGACGGCTTGTCGTATTCGGAATCCCATCGACCAAGTGGGGTAACACCTGTTCGCGTGATAACATCCTGCGCAGTGGCAAACCGCCAGCGCGTATTCAAAAGGGCATCGCGAACGATGTCCTCATACATGGTTTCGCCAACAATAGCTTCCGCAGTGCTGGAATCTAAGGCCGGAATCGGGTCGCCGCCAATAAGAATATTAGCGCGAGATACAATCTTGAGCTTGGTATTTGCTGGCATGGGGTAAAAAGGGGAGGTTTCCCTCCCCTCCTTTCTTAGTCTGTGTCAGTGGCAGAGATGACCGTACCATCCACAACGTCAACTGCGGACGAACTTACCGCATTAACGTAGAGAAGGGTAACGACCGGAGTGCCGCCTGTCGCGCTCACCGACATGATAATGTCGCTGACGTGAAACTTCTCGTATGAAGACAAGAAGTAGTTGGCCGTGTTGACGGTCGCGGCAGCATCTGTCGTATGATAGTGAAACAGATTAACGCCTGAACCGGTTGCAAGGCAGGTCAGATTGGCAGAAGCGTAAGCCATGTCATTTCTCCCTTATGTGTTGTTGTCAAGAAGTTCATAGACACCAGCGCCATCAATGACGATACAGCCCATAGACATCATGGAGTTTGCAAGGTGCGCCGCCTTTTGCGGAACATAGTTCACTTCGGTAGAAACGTCTGCGTTTATACCAAGGCCGACCGCGTTCATGTGGTAAAGGAAGTTCTTACCACCAGTAACGGCCGAGGTTGAGAAAAACTTGAAGCCCAAGAATTCCTTCATGCTCATGCCGCCAGCATACGGAAGGTTTGAAGGGCCAACAAAGTCAGCACTTGCGAATTCCGTGATTGCGTAGAGGTCAGCGAAGCCAGCAGGCGACATCGCAACGTAGCGATTGCCGTCGTCAGGCATGTCGGCATTACCAACTGTTTCAAAGCAGGCGAGAACGTCTGCCTTTTCAATGGCTGATCCGGTGTCATGGATTTGCGTTGCGCTTGCGCCCGCATCCATAGCCGCAATCAGAAGTTCGTCAGTCTTGCGACCAAGAGCAGCAGCCGAAGAAGTGGCGATTGCTTGACGTTCATTGATGTTGGTTTTCAGTTCATCCAGCTTGTCGATGTACTCGGCTGCATAGTAGTCAGCCATTGTCGCAGTGACATAGGTGTGCGCCAGTTCCATTGTGGTCACATCGCCGTTGCGGGATTTGGTAGTGGCAACGCCACCGCCGATGATTTGGAATCGGGCGGTTGAACCAGAAACATTTGTGGTACGAACAGTATTACGGAGCTTAGACCCCATGCGCTGATACGCCAAATGCACTTCTGTCTCAAACTGCGCGATAAATGCTTGGTCAATTGTATTGGCCATTTTACAGTCCTTTGATGAAAGTTACGGATCGACGGGTGTCCGCTCTATACATCATCAAGGGTGTCCCGAAGGGCCGATCAGTGTACTACGGGCCGTAGTAACTCATCCTTAGTATGCGCGCGCTCACAATCGCAACGCACAAAAGTAACATATTGATGGTTAGTGGGCGAAGTAGACACACCTATTGGCTCAAAACCAAGGAAGGCCAGCCATTGCAGCGTCTTTCCGCCCTTAATCCAGACGCGGCATTCAATCTGGCTGTGCTTTAGATGGTAGTATTCCATCAGGCTAAAGGACGCCCTGACAAAGCGGATGCCGTTCTTGTTTATATCAGCAGAGAACAGAGCCCACATCAGACCGCTGCTATCTATCGAAGTCAGGCAAACAACTTTGTCTTTGTAGATAACGGAGTTTACACTGTCGTCCCCAATAAGGCCGAGAATAGCTTGGGCGGGATTTAGATTGTAGAATTCTCGCAGTTCAAGCTGGTTCTCGGCACTTACTGTGCGGCTGAATTCGATGAGATGCTCAGGTTCTGTTTTAACCAAGAGCATCCCGTTTGACTTAACCATATAGCTGCTTGAATCCATCGTTAACCTTCTTCACGAAGTCACTGTCGCGATACCGAGCGCTGTCATAGCGCGGATCGCGCATCATTTCCGTCAGCTCTGCCAAGGTGGCCCTGCCAACTGGGCTTCCTTGCTGGCTAAAGCTGGCCCCTTTAGAGGCATTCATTATTGCCTCAAGGGCAATGATGCCGTCTGCCTTCTCGCACATGCGTTCGATTGCCGGAAGCGCCTCTGCGGGGAAGAATGTCTGGGCGAATGAGGACGCGGCGTTAATCCGGTCCTTTGAATTCTCTCCAAGCTTCTTGGTTTCGCCCTCGATGTCAGGGCCAGAGCCCTCCATGCTCTTGCGATAGGTCTCGATGCCTGCCTCAAACTGCTCCTGACTGAATCCATTCTCGAATGCAGTCTCGGCCCACCAGCCAACAAGCTCGTTTTCAACCTGAACATCATCCGGAATATTATATTCGCCTGATGTCTTGGGACGATTGGCAAGGCGCTCATTAGCTACCTCTTCCTTGATGCTCTTTCGAAGTTCCTCGTCCTTTGAACCAAGCTTTCCTTCGAGTTCCTTATAGGCTTTTGCCAAATCTTCTGGAGACTTGTACTTCTCGGGGAGCCAGTCAGGTCGTGCTGGGGCTTCGGCCTCTGGGGCTGCGACGGCGGCTTCCGGCTCTGCGTCATTAAGAAGGTTCTCTGGCATTTGTGTTGCTCCTGTGTCCGTGGGCTATGCGCGTTTCAATCAGGCCAACGAGAAAACGCTGACCTTCCATGTGGCGAAGCTCTGTATCGGAAATGTTTGGGCCGTTGACCATCTCGATGGTCACTGATCGTAGGTACTTTAGAACCTCTCGACCAGAGGGTGTCTCGAATGTGGCGGTGAAGGTCTTGCTTATCGTTTCATCAGACTCGCGCTCGCGCATTCGCCCGTCTATTCCGATATTCATCTTAGCCAATAGGGTTCTCCTGCTGCTGCTGCATCATTTGCTGCTGCTGCTGCGCCATTTGCTGCGCTGCCGCAGCTATTTGTTTACGCTGTTCCGGAGTACGAATCAAGCTCTCTGGCACACCGAACTTCTTGGCAAGGTATTCAACAACTTTCTCTGGGTCGATAGTCATTGCCGTTGATTCAGGGCCGAATGACTGGTTCACCATCTCAAGGAAGCGGGCAACAGAGGAAATGTCCTGATTTGACTGGGCTTGAGCCAGTGGGGAAGTGGATCGAATCTTGACTTCACGTCCGTTAACAATCGGAAGATTGATTCGGCCCTGCTTCTTGAGGATATAGACCACCCGTTGCAGTACAGGCTGCACAAGTTCAGCTTGAAGCCGACCAAAAGCTGCGCCGACCCGTCGAGATAGGTCAGCTTGGCGCTCTGTAATCTCTGTTGCGCTGGCAGGGGTGCGGTCAGGGTTGCCGAGCATGTCATTATAAAGGGCTGTCTTGATATTGTGCCGCTCATCCGAGAGAATTAGCTGGCTAACGTCGAATCTTCCGGCAGACTGGATGGCTTCAAGGCCACGGCTGCCCATAGCTTTCGGTATGATTGTGCCGGGAACAAGGTTTATCGTATCAGGGTTGATAACGCCGTCATCTTCCATCTGATAAATACCAGCGATAGCCATTTGAGCGTTCTCAAGAATCAATCGAACAACATGATTAGCTGTCTTGATGGACGACAGGGCAAACATAAGCGGCCCCCTGCCGTAAACCTCATCGGAAGCCTTGCCCCAACGGAATGCAATGAGCGGATTGGACCCAAGCCCGACCATTTCTTCCTCATAAAGGATGGTCTTTGTGGTCTGGCAGATAGCGATATAGGTATTCACCTCTTCCATCGGGCGGTCATAGCTGCGGCAGACAGCCTCAAGGACGGTTGTCTCTTCTTCGCCCTTCATTTTCTGCAAGACCTTGGGGTCAAACTTGCCCTTTGGATACATAACCTGCAAATCAGAGAAGCGAACACCCTTTCGCTCCCTGAAAATCTTATCAATCTTACTGTTTGGCCCCTTATCCAGAACCACTTGGGTCAAAGGAAGGGACGTAAAGATAACCGGATTGATGGCATCGCCCTCTGAAACATCAAGAACACCAGTGCCAACGGCCAAGTCCTGAAACGCTTCGTGGATTTCCTGAGAGAAGTTTGAGTTCTGTAGAATCTCGAACACATAGTCTGTAACTTCATCAAGGGCAGCATTAACCTCGGCGCGGTCTTCTTTGGGAACCTCGCTCCCAGCAATAAGGTCAGCCCATCGCGCATAGTTCGGAACAATGCCAGCCTGTAAGCGGCTTGCAAATTCCTGAACGCCAACAACTGCGGTCTGGTCGTATATCTTTTCATCGCGGCGCTGACCTGCGGTCTCGCTGTAGAACGAAGCACGGGATGGAAGGGAATACTCATAGCATTCTTCAAACAATGGAACCCAATTATCCCTGAGCGTCTTCGCCCGCTGATAAAGCCGGTTGTATTTTTCTGCGGTCATGTGTCGAACCTACTGGCGTATCCCCTACCGGCACTTCCACCGGCTGAAAGCAATGAACGGCGGCCAGTTCCACCCGAAAGAGATGAAACGCCTTCGCGTCCGGTAAGTGCATCGGATATTGTGTCGCGCTTTCGCACTGCTTTACCCTCAATCTCGGCGCGCTTTACTTGCTCGGCCTCGGCGCGAGCGTCTGCTGCCGCCTGTTTCTCAGCGTTACTTGGTCCAAAGCACATTGGAAATCTCCTATCAGGTTAATTGCTGCTACTACCTAACAGCGGGAAAGTGCAACGCACAAATTAAAATCAGCCAATCACCAAAAGCTGGACGCCTTACGGTTGGAAGCAAAGACATCGAAGTCTCGGCGGGCAACAACAGGCTTTAGAGGCCGCTGCGAATTCATCAATGCCCTACCCTCTCCGGCACCCAGTAGCAGATACTGGAATGCGTCGTGAACGTGGGAGAACATGTTCTTGTCCGGCTTATCAGCGTACCTTTCGCCGGAGACTTCCATGCGCTTGTAGGAATAGCCGCCCTCAAATCCCTTTATCAGGGTCGGGCAGCGTCTATCTAACAGGAGCGCTGGTTTTCCATCGGCCATCTTGGTCAGTTGGGAGGTGACTGCTTCAAGCCGTAGGTCAACAGAGTTAGAATGCGTGGGGTAGGCTCTAAGCCCTGCCCCCCGTAGTATCTGAAAGGGCGTTGATTCATCTGTCTGGGCGCGGAAGTCACCAGCAGGGTCTCCGTACATAAGAACCTCGGAGCAGGCGTCAAATCTGGTGGCAATCTCGGTGCGAAGAAGCTCGGCAAAGCGCACAACGCCCATATCAATCGCCACAATCTCCGACAATACAAACCATCTGCCCCTGACTTTCTGGGCAAATACGGCGGCTGGCGTCAACCCAAAGTCAATCCCGACATAAAGAGGCATAGAAGCTGCAACCGGGATTTCTTCTTTGGCGATGTGCGTTTCTGCGGCAAACATTGGATAGACGGGTTTCCCGTCCTGTATCATCCCCAGCTTATTCATCACATAGACATCAATCCAGCTCTTCGTCTTCCCGCGTATCAGGTTTGAGTAGTAGGACTTCATCATGTGCTGCTGGTTCTCGGCAAGATTGTTGCGCTCGTAATCAACAATCGCGCCATCCTCCCCCTTAACCTCAAGCATCGCTGCGGGCTGGGTAAAGAACTCCCAGTTATCAGGACGCCTAAGCATTAGAGCCTGCTCTCGCGGGATATGGTCCGGTATTGGAACCTCGCCAGCCATGATCGGCCACCAATGGTCTTCCTCTGGGGCGTTAGTGTCTGCAATTACGCCAGTCCATGAGGGTCCACCCTCTCGCATAGAAGGGAATCGACCGACACGCATAGTGCAGGCATCAATAATACTCTTCGGAACCTCTCTGGCCTCGTTAACCCAGACACCAGTAAGCTCCAATGAGAGCAATTTCTTGACGTCTTCAGGCCGATCAAGGGCTAGAAACAAAACCTCAACGTCTAAATCAGCCTTGCGAATGTGGTGAGTGTAGGGAACGCTCCAAGTAAACCTGCCCCAGTCAGCCTCTGGAAACCAATCCAGCCAAGTCTTGATGGTGGTGGTTCTAAGCTGCGGATTAGTATTCCGAATGATTGCCCAGCGGCTCTTGCGAATACCAGCAGCATTTGGTTGCTGCGCCAGAGCCCTGCGGAATACCTCAACGCAACAAGCTACCGACTTACCAGAACCAACCGGACCCCTGATTCCCCTAAAAAAAATATCAGACTTCATAAAGCTCTTAATGACAGAGCCATCAGGCTTATAGGAGAAGTCAGTCACCTAGTTCAGTCCTCGATCAACCCCAAACTTAATCATCCGCTCAACAACCTCTGGGCCAATGCTCTCAATCAACTTGTCACACTCACGATCAGTAACAAACCCGTGCTTGGCAACAACAGAAGATAAGTGAACCCTTCGAACAATCCCGCGAAGAAGAACGCGCTCCCCTTCCTTCAACGTAGACAGAAAGCTCAATACTGCCTCGGCATACCAGTGGCGCTCTCAGCATTCGAAGAAGGCTCAGGGCGGTCTTGGTAATCAACCTCCCGCTTCTGCCCAATGGACAGCAAAGAAGGAAGCTTGCCAAACTCCAGCTTCTTAACATCAGGCGCTCCGCTACCAAAACACATCAGACATACCCCTCCATAAATCCCTACTGTAACCCGCTATTAACACAAGTGATGACCGCAAGCTAGATGCTTGAATGCTTTCAAAGCCAAAACTGTGCGTAGTGGACCCCTTACACCAAGTGGCTCTCCACTTTTGGCCCCCCCCCACCCCTCGCTGTTAACCTAGCCGAGGTCAATCTGCACACGAATATCGCCCGCCATCTGAACTTGGCTGCGATCTATCGGCTTGAACCCAGCTCGATCCAGCAAATCCTTGCTCGCCTCAAGCTGAACGTACTCGCTTTTGCCCCTCTTCGCCAGCCCAGCAAGCTGCTTTACAGCCATGGGAGCGTGACGGCTGAACTCCTCTGCCACTGCCTGCATCAGCGCCGCCTGCACGTGCGCAGTCTTCATCGCCTTCTGCGCGCTTACTCTTCCGCTATCTCCGGCCGAGTATCCGCTCACTGCTGCGGCCTGCGTCAGGTTTCCACCGTTTGCTACATACGCTTGCACCAGCGCCTCTTGTCGCCGTGTTAGCGGTCGCTTGCTTGCACTGGTCTTCATTACCTTCATATTCATCTCCTAGCTTTGGCCCCCCTCACCCTCTCTCCCCCCATAATCGGCCTTCTTTCCTTGGGCTGTCAACGTACAAAACAGAGCGTTCACCTGCCTAGGGATCGAAGATGGAGCCTGCGCTACGCTTGTCTCCACCGCTTACGCGGTCCCAGTCAGGGCTAAGATTGCCTT
>ERZ889078.2583-NODE-2583-length-12748-cov-11.384779_pt1 | contig 12748 bp, 10 predicted proteins | sample MGYA00521266_ERZ889078 | MGnify/ENA primary metagenome ERZ889078 (study PRJEB32303, sample SAMEA104408618) | aquatic metagenome | biome: Brackish water; feature: Pelagic; material: water | place: Baltic Sea | collected 2014-06-16T06:34:00 | depth 76,534 m ... | reverse complement strand
TCAATGCTTCAGCTCAATATATTCCCCGTCAGCGAAATAGGTGGCATAGGTATTCCAGTCATAGGTGGACCCGGTTACTGGTTCGATCCGCCAGAAGATATAATTGGCATTTAACAGATCCCCGGCATCGTTAAGTTCCCGTGAGATCCCCAGATAGTTGTAGGAGGCGCATATTTGGGGAAGCACGTTTTTCATACTGGAAATCTGCAGGTTGTCAGCAGCCAGGTAGCAGTAGCCCATAATTCGTACAGCGTCATATGCAGTGAGAGTGTTCACATTGGGTTGAAGTCCGGTTGCCTGTTGAATTCTTGCCGACAATTCTGCTGCATTCTTCGGAGTGAAATCTGCCGTTCCAATACCTACATTAGGAGCCGTAAAATTTACCTGTACGGCAAAACCGGCCGTCTGGGGATTGGTTGCGATGTCGTTTAGGACAGCATTCCCGTCACAGCCGTACCATTGAACAGTAGCCAGGTCTGACTGCGCCAGGGCAGCTTCAAACATCAGGGCCGATTCATCAAAACCGAACAGGCATACACCAACTTTATCGGCTCCATATTGTGCTTTGGCCAGGATTATCTGATTATTCAAATTACCGGCTAATGACGAGAAATCAGCGGTGCTTACAGGATAACCGACCGAATTGATAATATTCCCACCCGACGCTTCAAAATCAGGTATGAAGGTATCGGAAAGACCTTGTCCGTAGTTGTCGTTTCTCCAAACCACGATGACAGCTTCTATCCCGTCAAAATTAAGGTATTTACTGATCGCTTTTGATTGCTTCGTATCATCTGTCACAAGTCGAAAAATATTATCTCCAACAATGGCCAGCGAAGGTGCTGTGCTGTATGCATTCAACATCAGCATCTCATGATCATTAATATACGTCATGATGGCTCCGAGTTCCATGCTGGAACTGGGTAGACCCGCAAGCAGTCTCACACCCCTGTTGTATAATGAGGTGACAGTCTCCACAGTTTTTGCAGAATCCGAGTCAGTGCCCTCTAGAGCCAGTCTGAGACGAATGGGATTGCCAGCGGTAGCCATGAGCGCATTGAAATCATTCACTGCGAATTCCATGGCCGTTTTTCCGAGGAGGTTTTCGTCATATGTCGAAAGAGGGAGCAATGCACCAATCAGAATTTCATTGCTGGTGGGGTTGGCAGGGGTTGAATCTTTCTTACACCGGTTAAAGACCAGTAAAGCAAGAACAACGATCATTCCCAATGGCATTAATCTTAAGTATCTTTTCATCTTTAAAAGTTTTTCTTGAATGGATAATTCTCTTGAATTATTTTTATCTTGACTTAATAACACAAAGGTAAATAAAATAGTCCAATCCAGTTATCCAGCATCCAGCATCCAGCATCCAGGATCCAGCCCCTAGAACCCGCTCAACTCCATCGTCACCGTTGGAATCAGAAGCAGAAACCCTAAAATGAAAAGGATCAGGATAAATGGGAAGACCCATTTTACCCACTTGGAGTATGGGATGCGTGCGATACCGAGAACTCCCATCAGGACTCCGGAAGTAGGGGTAATCATATTGGTGAATCCGTCGCCAAACTGAAAGGCCATGACGGTAGCCTGACGGGATACCTGTATCAGGTCAGAGAACTGCGACATGATTGGCATGGTCAATGCTGCTTTGGCAGAGCCTGAAGGCATGAATAGGTTGATAAAAGTCTGGATAACATACATCATGCTCACAGAGGTAAACCGGCCCCAGTCTGCCATTCCACTGGCAACGTAGTAGAGAAGGGTGTCAATCACCTTGCCGTTTTTTAAGATTATGATGATTCCACCTGCCAGCCCTACGATCAGGGCAGCGGAGAGAATATCCTTTACTCCATCGAGGAAGTACTTTGTGATCTCGTTCAGAGAGTAATTCATGGCCAATCCTGAAGTAAGGCCCATCACAAAGAAGAGGGTGGCTATCTCCATCACATACCAGCCATATCCCATAACCCCTACAATCAGAAAGATGATAGTGAAAGCGAGCAGGTTGAGGATAAAGAACTGTACAGTTTTTAACAATGACAAAGCGCTGGTCAGAAGAAATAAACCGGCCAGAACAGGAAGGATAGGAAAAGTCCAGGAGAGGTTCCCAATGTGGATAGTGGATTGCGGATAGATGACTGCATAAATGATCAGACAGATTTGAATAGCGCCGAAAACCAACCAGGCCGACAACGGGGTTTGAAAGGAGATCTGCTCCTCCTCCTGTCCGGTTGACTCCCGCCAATAAGCATCCTCTTCGTAAACCAATGATTTTTTCGGATCACGTTTGACCTTGTTGGCATACCTCAGTATATATCCGATCCCGATCACGTTAATGATGATGAAACAGATAAAGCGGTATTCAATACCGGAAAAGAGGGGGAGGTCAGATAAGCCCTGAGCTATCCCGATTGTGAAGGGATTCAGGATAGCCCCGGTGAAGCCAAGTCCGGCAGCCACAAAACAAAAACTCACCCCTACAATGGAGTCATATCCCATTTTAACGGCAAGAGGGACAAAGATGATTGTGAAAGCAATAGTCTCTTCACTCATGCCAAATACAGCGCCAAAGATGCTGAACATCAGCATGATAAATACAACAATGAGGTTGTCAACTCCCATGTATCGCAGCAGGCGGTTATGCTCCATCCGCTTGGTGAAGCGGAGGAATGCATAGATCCCCATATCTATTGCCCTGGTTTTGTTCATAATCCAGAAGGCACCTCCGATAAGCAGGATGAAGACGATGATGTCCGCTTTGTCCACAAACCCATCGAAAATGGCTGAGAAAATCTCCCAGGTCTGTGGCGAATTGCCGGTGAAATGGAAACTTTCGGGATTGATCACCTGTCGTTCAATGCCGCTAACCACAACGGGTTGCCTGTCGAAGGTCCCACCGGGAAGGAACCAGGTCAGGAGAGCAGCGAAAATGATTATAAAGAAAACAATGACATAGGTGTTTGGGAAAGCCCTTTTTTTCTGCTTGTTCATGCTTCACTGTAGGATTTAAGTGAAGCGAAAATAGTAATTTTTTAATACAGCCGGTTAAAAAGAACTGCACTCTAATGCAGAAACTTTCGAATGTGAACTCTCTACCAGGATACATTCTTCGTACCGGTTTTTTCCGGGAGTACTAATATTTTGGAACTCAAGGATCAGGCTGATCTCATGAGCTCCTCCGGTTCCCTGAAGGTGCCCGGATACCTGAATATCATAACTGTACATAAACTTCAGGCTCATCCCTTCAGCCATTATATACCTGTACCCGGCAAGAAGCATCATTGAGGTGGATGTCTGCTTCTGATGACTGTATTTGAAGTACCCTCCAAAGTAAACATTGTATTTCAACATGTTCATTCCAGCCTGAAGTGAACTCATGCCATGCTGATTCTGATAGATGACTCCCGGATTGATCAGCAGGGGATCTCCAAAACCAATAACCGGATTCTGGCTGGAGGAGGGCCCTCTCCCCAAAGCTAAAACAAGATCAAGATGACCGACATACTTTCTCGGCAGGGGAGATTTAGATAACCTGTAGAAAGATTCGTCGGGTTGGAAAATGTGATCAACTGCAAATCCTGCTGTACCTGAAAGGGCTCCATTCCCTGAGATAAATTTAACCAAACCCCCGATGCCGAAATCAGGGAATAACCGTTTCGTATATTCGGGCGGTACCAGTGCAGTAGAATAGATGTTTCCATATCTCTCATTCAATTGATCACTGAATACAAAATCACTCCAGGTCATCCACTTCTGTACTATTGAGGATTTTATCCCAACCTGACAAATAAGGTTGGATGTAATCCGGATTCTCGCAGAGATCGTGATGCCTGCAGAGAGATTTTTGATGAATCCAATACCTTCATTATCCCTGTTGACGATCAGGCCTATTCCTCCCGAACCGGGAAGATTCCTGTCCCCGTAGTCTGCTGAGAAATAGAGCGTCTGGTAATCCACAGGGAGATTGGGCCACTGGTCCCGATAGGAGAACCTTGCCCGAATTCCGGTGTTTAACCCCGTGTAAGCGGGATTGTAGTACAATGGCGCATTTATCCATTGCGAATAGTTCGGATCTTGTCCCCGGATTGTTGACATCGTTAGAAAGAGCCCAAGGGCCATACAGGTTGGAATTGTTAGTCTCTTTTTCATCTGTGTCTTCTTTTAACGGTTATTTTAATATGGTTACGGTACCGATGGTCTTGCCCTCTCCTTTGCCTATATCAGAACCTTGCCAGATTGTATTATCCATGAATACTGCATGCACTTTCCACATGTAAGTCCCCTGCGGCAGGAGTTTCCCCTCGTAAGTGCCGTCCCATGATTCAACAGGCCGGCCATTTTCATCAAGAGCTGTAGATGCCCAGAGCATATGTCCCCAATTGTCATAAACCTCAATCCGATAATATTTCAGGTTAACACCTACAGGTTTGAATTGACCACCCAATTCATTTGTGACAGTAGGAGCAAATCCATTGGGAATAAACAACCCTTTGAATAGCATGTTGAAGTCTTTGGAACAGGTGTCCACGCAGTTGATGTAATTTGTTGCAGTGAGTCTGATGGGGTAGATTCCGTCTTCATCATAGGTAACAACAGGGTTCTCTTCTTCAGAAGATTGCCCGTTACCAAACCGCCAGTTATAGAAATCTGCCCCGGAGGATTTGTTGACGAATCTTGTGCGCCCTTTAATCCCACCTACGTTCTCAACGATAGAAAATCCGGCTTTTACTTCATAAACTGTCATTGTGATCATATTGGATTCGACAGAGATTGGTCCCACTTTTACAGGTCTGGAAAGCAGTTCGCAATATATTTCGTCGTTATTCTCCGGGTGAAAATCAATATAGGTCGGCATATTCAAGCCAACCTTAATTCCATTTTTATACCATTGATAAACAGGATCTTTGCCTGGATCTTTGACTGTAGCCAAATAGACGACCCGCGTACCTATGCAGACAGGATTCCTGTTGACAGTGATTGCAATAGCGGGTCCCAGTTTTAACTCGCTAACCGTGATCATCCCTACCTTCAGGTTCATGCAGCCCTGGAAATTATATGCAGTAACAGTATAATAATAGGTCCCTTTCTTAGCCCATAATACCTGAACAGCAGCCCCTGTATTACCACCTGTGAATACAACATCGGGAGGCACTGCCTGAATCAGAAGGGTATGGTCGGTATATACATTCCATTCATAGATCTCTCCAGGCACCCCTATCACGCCGAGCGTGAATACTTCACCCTCCACTACTGCTGTTCCTTCCTGCGCTGTACTTGTCATTACAGCTAGGAGCGACAGCACCAATGCAAAGGCGAAGCGTTTGATGATATGTAATGATTGTATCACGGTATCAAACCATCATTTATATTTTTCACAACACCAACGAATCCCATCAACAGAATCATCCGGCTCTTTCGGACCAATTGGCTATATCAGTATCCTAATAGTACCCGGTCTATTCTCCGGGACTATGGTAATAGATTTCAATTCAAGCTGAACTTCAAATCAACTCGTAACAGTAGATTAACAAAACGCCAATCCCTTATGGATTCTTGACGATAAACGGACCGGTGGCTGGATCAGGAGTAACTGTAGGACGAGCCATAATAGTCTGAGCAACATCCTTTCCAAAGGCAATTTCCGGGTTACAATCTGTATCGGAGATTACGTCGTCAAGACTGGTTGCTCCTACTTCAATAACACCGTCAACACCAATTGTAATAGGCAGATCTGCCAGGGTCTCGAAATAGTTGTTATCCACTTCGAATTTTACATAAATAGGGAGGCTTCCGTCATATGCAGCTGTAGCAAGATCTGTTGAAGTAGCCACATTGCCAACAAGTGTTGTTGTGTGCTCAACAGTAAAAAGCGAATCGGTAGCCCATGTCACGCCGGCTAGTGTTTGGACAGCATCAAGACCTTCAATACGGAATGAAGGCTTCCAGTCTCCTGTATAGTTAGATGCATTGATGCGGGCATAGAGGACGTTCGTGCCATACTCATAAGCGACTGTCGGACTTGCACCCGGAGTAACGATTGCACCAGAGACATCGGCTGCACAATAGGTTCCGTCACCACCTTCTCCACCCATGCTGTTAATGGCAAGCAGGAAGGTATTAATAGGAATAATTTCCCATACTTTCATGTTCATGGCGTCGCAGGTCCCGTTATTTCCGGCAAATTGCACAACAAGGTAGTAGGGGGTAGTCATACCATTCACGATAGCCTGGGCTGTCCAGGTGATGCCAATTGTATCCTGACCTGTTGCCGCTGCATTATAAACACCCGAAGCAATGATTTCAGTTCCGGGACTTGGTAAAACTCCCGTTGCACTGAGCAGGTCAACATTGGTAGTAACATACCAGGTGAAATCCCCGGTTGTCCCATTGTAGGGTGGGTTCCCAATCAATACCTTATATGTATAAGGTGTTCCTGCTGAGGGAGACAAAGGTCCTGGTGTACAGGTTTGAGCTACAGCAGTTGTCAATCCGGCAAATAATGCCATCAGAGTAAATAATAATTGTTTTTTCATGGTTTTGAGGTTTTGGTTAATAATGAATGTTTGTGTTTTTGTTTTTGTTTGTGTGTCGATTTTTGTGTTTGTTTCCTGTGTCGTTTTGTTGTTTGATTTACTTCGTGTTTTTTTCATACGCTTTGTTTTTAATTATTACTGTGTTAATGTTTAGAAATCTCGTGTGATATCTGGCCTGGCATGAACGGTAACATTTACAACAGCCCGGTTTCCGGCCGGCGTCAGGTTGCCTGATTCATCTTCAAGCCAGTAAGTGATCGTATTGTCCCCAACGGGGAATTGAATGTTTGAAGGATATGTGGATATCTGCCCGCTGCCTGTAATGATTCCTCCTCCGGCCAGGTCGATTTGCCAGTGGAGTACCAGGTCAGTAGCAGCGGTGCAGTTGTCGAAAAAGGTGGAAGGATCCAGGTCGAAGGTAGTGCCTCCTGCCAGGAAGGTAAACCAGTCGGGGCGTTCAGGTGTGATATCGCCCATGCCGTCCCAGTTTGCCTCAATAATATCCTGAACACACCAGTGAACCGGGTTGGGAAAACTGATGAAAAGGGGAGGGGTATTGTCAAGAACCCCAATAGAGGCGGTCGTATTAGAACTGCATCCATTGGCATTGGCAGTGATTGAAAAGGTGGTTGTTTCAGGGATTTGTGGATTTGAACTGTAAAGTGTGCCGGTAATGGGACTCCCGGCTCCTGATGAAGGTATCCCTGTGAGAACTGTGGTGTTATCTCTTGACCATGAAAAAGTTGTACCTGGAACATTATTGGTGTTGGTAAGCACTATTGGAGTTATGGCTGCTCCCGGACAGGTAGTTTGTGACATTGGATCGGCTGAAACCAACGGGATCGGGTTCACCGTGATCGTATAGTCAGGTGATACAGGTCCGTTGCCACAGGTGTTGATTCCTGAAACAGTCAGAATCCCTGAGGTAGCATTCAGTGCGAAATTGATGGTGATGGCGTTTGAAGAGCCGATGATAGTGACCCCTGTCCCACTATAAGACCAATTGTAACTGGTTGCGTTGGCAATGGGTGCGATGGAGTAGGGGACTCCGCTCTGACCCACACAAACAGAGGGTATGCCGGTAATACTCCCTGCAGGAACCGGCAAAGGGCAATAACTTTTTACGTAGATGTCGTCAATACGATTGAAGGCCTCATCCTGTACCAAACCACTGCCCTGGGTAGGTTCATTGGAGGTCATCAGCCAGCGCACACAGATCGTTGTCTTGTTGTCGCAGATGGGCGGAAGGGAAGCCGGCGCCATCTGGAACCAGTGGTTTCCTGTCCAGATCAGGAAGGTGGTAAATGTTGTCCACGGCCCTGCCATACCTATCCGATACTGTATGTCGAAGTATTTTGGCCCGAAATCGCTGGGACTGAAGGAATTCTGCCATGACTCAACGGTGAGGTTGCCATACCCCAGGGTTGTGAACTGAATTTGCCAGTACTTGGTATAGGCTCCGCTTGCCCAAAGGTTCGATGAAGCACAGTTGGTCGTATTACCCTCTTCTCCGAAGGTCGGAGGACTTACCCCGCCGTGGGTGGTAATGACCTTGCCAAGGTTAGCAGGAATCCCCCCGTCAGCAGTAGCATTGTCGGGATTGTTCGGGAATGTCCATTCAACGATTGTTGTTTGAGCGCTTGTAAAAAAGGAGAGTGCCAGGAAAATAAGGATTGCTGTCAGTCGGTTGAACCAGGTTGCTTTTTGCATCTGAATTGATCCATTAGGTATGAAGATCCCAAAAGGAAATGAACCACTTACATGATGCAGCCTGGTTTTCAAATGAAGCAATTAAACAACAGTTAATCTTGACACGCATGAGGCTGTAAGGCAAACCACGTGCCACCAAGTTTTGTGCCTGCTAATGACAATAGCGAAACCCGCTGATGACGAGGGTTTCAGCTTGGGTGTTTTCGGCAGGAAGGCTGAAAAAGAAAATTAAAAGGAAGGTTTGGGCGGGAGATGTTATAAAAAAACCGCACACCTGTGCGGTTTTACCGGGAGTTTATTTCGCACTTCAGGATTCTATCCCGCGCTTGATGGTGATATTGTATTTTTTTAGCTTGCGGATCAAAGCATCCCTTGTGATCCCCAATATCTCTGCAGCAGCTTTCTGATTGTATTCGCATTGGCGCAATGCATGCTGTATCATTTTAATTTCTGTTTCCCGCAATGTTGCAGATGCCGGAATATTTTCAGCTTGTGAACCGGAAGGGATTCTAATAGGAAAATCTTTGATTCCCAGGGTTTCTCCAGAAGAAAGAATAACGGCTCTTTCAGTCATGTTTTTTAACTCTCTGACATTGCCGGGAAACCCATACTTTGTCAGTTCACGGATTACCTCTTTATCAACCGAAGGAGTAGGTTTGTTGATTTTCCTGGACAACAGGTCGGTGAAATAGAGATAGGAGAGGTTCAATGTCCTCCTTACGCTCTCTGAGGGGAGGAATATGAATGTTCAGCGTATTCAGGCGATGCATGAGATCCAGCCTGAACTTCTTCTCTCCGACAAGGAGTTCCAGGTTATGATTGGTTGCCGAGATGATCCTGAAATCGGATGAAATCTGTTCAGTGTCACCAACCCGGCTAAATTTCTTCTCTTCGATAGCCCGTAGAACTTTTGATTGAAGGTTCAATGGCATATCAGCAATTTCATCAAGAAACAGGGTGCCGCGGTCACAAATCTCCAGGTATCCTTTTTTCTCACTGTCAGCACCGGTAAACGACCCCTTTTTATGTCCGAAAAATTCACTCTCATAAAGGGATTCGGTTACCGAACCACTATTTACCGAATAGAGAATATGGTCTTTCCGATCACTGGCATAATGAATGATACGGGCAATATTTTCCTTCCCTGTTCCACTTTCACCGGTGATCAGGACATTGGTGTCGGAAAACTTCGCAGCAGTCATAGCCAGTTCAATTACCTCCTTGATTTGCCGGCTGACTCCAATCAAGTGCCGGTCAATCCTCTCTTCCAATGTTTTGGATATCAGCGAGTATTCTTCTTCAATCTGACTGATTCTGCGCTGGAGATGGAGAAATTTTTCTGTACGCTCAATCGCAATCTGGATGTCTATATGGCGGAATGGTTTGCGGAGATAGTCAATAGCTCCCATACGCATGGCCTTGATTACTGTTTCCATATCTCCATGCGCAGAAACCATGATCACTTCAAGGTTAGGAAAGTTCACCTTTACCTCCTTGAGAACATCCAGCCCACTAATTCCTGGAAGCCTGACATCCAGAATCAGCAGGTCAATCTCCTCTTTTTCTAATAAAGATAATCCCTCCTTTCCGGTGTTGGCCTGTAACGTATTAAATTCCGAACGCCTGAAAAACTCTGCAAGCTCCTCTGTAAAATCCCGGTCGTCATCCAGAATAAGGACGTTAAGCTTTTTCTGCATGTTTTCTTGTTTTTACATTCTCTAAAGGAATGATGATACGGACCGTAGTACCCTTCAAACGCTCACTTTGAATCTCCATCGTTCCATTTAGTTCTTTTATAATTCTATAGGAGATAGGAAGCCCAAGCCCTTTTCCGGTCTCCTTGGTAGTGTAAAAAGGAACCAGGATATGATCAATATTTTCCTGGCTGATCCCGATTCCGTTATCGGCGACTTCCAGAATGATGTACTGCGTCTCCTGGTTGATGGATATTTCAACCAATTTTTGAAATTCTGTTTTCAGTTCCTCTTTTTTCTCCTCTATTGCATCTTTGGCGTTAATGAGCAGGTTCACAATTACCTGTTCAAGTTTATATGTGTTTCCTGCAATAAGACTGATATTGTCCTGTATGTTAAGTTTTAATTCAATGTTTTTTTCTTTGAATTGTTCCGAAACCATGGCAACGCTGTTCCTGACGCTTTCCTCAATCTTGAAAGATGAACGGATATCATCATCCTGCCCCCTGGAAAACGATCTGATATGATCAATAATGTGTGCTATTCTTTCCACATTATCAAAAACCCGCTGGCTCTTCTTTGCAATATAATCCTGGTCAACCTCCGCTTTGCTGGTGATCTCTGCCAATAAATTTTCCAACCCGATAGAGATGTTGTTCAGGGGTTGATTGATTTCATGAGCTATCCCCGAAGCCATTTCACCCAGACTTGCCATACGCTCCGTTTGGATTCGTTGCTGCTCAGTCTTTTTTCGATGTGAAATATCCCGGATAATCGCCATGAATGCATTTGGATTTCCATCATTATCATGGATCAGTGTCGTACTTACTTCACTGATAAAATGAATTACTCTGGTTTTTATCAGTCTGAATTCAACATTCCTGATCAGCCCATCCCGGATGGTTGTATCAATGACCTCCTGGAACCTGGGACGATCCTCTGTTGAGACAAATGAAAAGAAGTCCTTTCCGATGAGATCATCTTTATCCTTCACCCCAAAAACCTGTAACGAGATGGTGGAAGCATCCTGTATTCGTCCTGTAAGGTCCATGATGACAATCCCTTCCGGTGTTGCATCCAGCAGCATTCTGTACATCTTCTCGGAAACAGCGATTTCTTGCTTTTGCCTGTTCAGCTCCAGGAGAATCTTAATCTTGCTGACAAGAATAAATTTCCTGAACGGTTTGGCGATATAATCTATGATGCCCGACTCGTAGAACTTAACCAGGTGTTCTTCATCATAGGGACGGGCAGTAATAAAAATAATTGGAAATAGCTCCCGGTTGTTTTTCTTCAGGATCGTGGTTGCCAGTTCAATCCCGTCCATCCCGGGCATCTGTATGTCAATTAATGCCAGTGTAAGCTCAACACCACAGATTGCCTTCAATGCTTCTTCCCCTGAATAGGCTTTGATTATGTTAACATTCAACGGCCTGATGATGAGTTCAATGAAGTCGACATTCGATTTCACATCATCAACAACCAGAATGTTTGGTTTCCCTGAAAGGTCCATGAGTGGGTATATTGCCAAGAATGATCAAATATATCAATTTTTTATATCCTGATATTCTCCGGCATTCAGATCTGTCCCTTTTTCATTGGGATTGGTATTGCTACTTGGTAGGGTCAAACTTCCGGGCAGGGTTTGCTTTGTTGTAATAAATTCCCCAGCAGGGACCTACACCTCTTGGTTCACCAACTTTAAATGGTTCATCAAACATCTCAAACCAGAATGTGGTGATTACCTTATTTGGGGGGAAAACTGTTGACCCCTGGTTGTCTCCTTTGATCCACGAGAGGGATGCAGCATAATTCTTGCCCATGTTTATGTTGTTTTCCCATTCGGTCGGAAGTTGCGTTTCATTGTCATCAGTACCGCTTGGCCAGCCCATCTCCCCGATGATCACTTTCAACCCTGCATCTTCACACGGTTTCATCGCGTTGCCGTATGAATACTCCATGTTTTTTTTGATGTCGCCAGGTGTATTATAGGGGACTGGATTATAAATCTGTCCCCCGTATGGGTAGATCGTCAGAAAAATATACCGGTTCTTCGCATCGTTCAGGCTCTTGCAGGCGTCCAGAATGACCTGAGCATTTTTAACTTCAGGCCCTTTGATGCAACTCGTTAAAGGGATGTTAATACCTGCCGTCTGCATAAGTCCATGCACGTCGTTCATAACTTCTACAACCCTGGAAAAAGTAACACCAGCACCTGAAGGCTCATTACTGACCGTAATGCACCGCACCTGCTGGGGATACTTTTTTGCCAGCCTGACTGCGGTTTCAGCCTCCCATTTTGTTTTAGCAGCATCGTTTGGCCATACCCACACACCAATAGCCACCTGGAGGTTGTGTTTTTGTGCAAAATAGGGTACAGTGTCCATCCCATCTGCCATGGTATAGGTTCTGAAAAAGGAGAAGTGTTGTGCGATCATCCCAAGATCTGTATCAATCTGGGATGCGGGTATATGAACTCCGGGATACTGTGCAAATGGATTCGTCTTAAAATCAGCGATATGATAAGGTCCGTAACAAACACCCATGGGGCTGTTTCCCGTGAATAAAAAGGTTCCCCCCAGGATTGGATCCGGATCAGATGCAGGAGGGGCATCCTCTTTTTTCTTGCAGGAGGATAATCCAACGATTGCTATTCCCAGGATCAGGATTGGCATTAGTAATTTACTTATTTTCATGTTTTTGGATATTTTGTGAACAACAAAAGTAATTGATTTAATTTATATTTAGAATAAATAAAAATAAAACAGGTTTATTAAGACAACCTTTTTCCATTTAATGCTGTCTTAT
>ERZ889078.2582-NODE-2582-length-12749-cov-17.095321_pt1 | contig 12749 bp, 11 predicted proteins | sample MGYA00521266_ERZ889078 | MGnify/ENA primary metagenome ERZ889078 (study PRJEB32303, sample SAMEA104408618) | aquatic metagenome | biome: Brackish water; feature: Pelagic; material: water | place: Baltic Sea | collected 2014-06-16T06:34:00 | depth 76,534 m ... | reverse complement strand
GATGTGGGGCAAATCATTCGGTTTCAACGCTAAAAAGAAAATATTGAACCGCTAAAACGTAAAGGTCGCAAAGGGTTTTGTGGCTGTCGTGAAAAACGTAGCCGTTTCTTCGCGTTCCTGGTGCCTTTGCGGTTCAAATATCAACGAATTTCTTCGTGATAACTCTGGAGGGAGCGCACGGTTCCGTGCCCCCGCCGGTTGGCGGCAATCCCCCGGACGGCTGCAAGTGCTGCCGAGAGGGTCGTGATATAGGGCACTTTGTATTTGATTGCGTTTTTTCTTATGTAGGAATCGTCATGTTTGCTCAATTTCCCGCTGGGAGTATTGACAACAAGCTGAATTTCATTGTTTTTGATGCCATCAACGATATTGGGCCTCCCCTCTTGCAGCTTCAGAATTTTCTCCGACTCTATTCCACATCCTGCCAGGAACCGGTGGGTGCCATTCGTTGCCTTGATTTTAAATCCCAGTTTCTGAAACTGCCTTGCCAACTCCATGACGGCGGGACGATCGGTTTCTGTTACGGTAATAAGGACCGTACCCTCGGAAGGAAGTGGCAGTTGCGTGGCCTCCTGCGCCTTGAAATAGGCCAGTCCGAACGAATCGGCCATCCCTAAAACTTCTCCCGTTGATCGCATTTCGGGTCCGAGGATCGGATCCACTTCGGGAAACATATTAAAAGGGAAAACAGCTTCCTTGACTCCAAAATGGGAGAACGACCGGGACCTCAGGTTTAGATCGGACAATTTTTTCCCAAGCATCAGTTGTGTTGCAATTCGCGCCATGGAAATATTGCAGACTTTTGAGACCAGCGGAACGGTGCGTGATGCCCTGGGATTTGCTTCAAGGATATAAACAGTGTCATTGGCTATGGCATACTGAATGTTCATGAGGCCTACCACATTCATTTCCACGGCAATCTTCTTCGTGTACTCGTATATGGTTTCAATATGTTTTGCCGGGATGCTGATGGGAGGAATTACGCAGGCCGAATCGCCCGAATGAATTCCAGCCAGTTCGATATGTTCCATCACCACCGGAACGAAGGCATCCGTCCCGTCTGATATGGCATCCGCCTCGGCCTCAATGGCGTTTTCCAGGAATTTGTCAATGAGAATGGGGCGTTCAGGCGTTACGCCTACTGCAGCCATGACATAGCGCCTCAGCATTTCCTCGTCGTGTACTACTTCCATACCACGACCACCTAATACGTACGACGGTCTGACCATAAGCGGGTAGCCGATTCTTTCCGCAATTTCGAGGGCTTCTTCCATAACGATCGCCATGCCGGATTCGGGCTGGGGAATTCCAAGTTTTCCCATCATCTTCCGAAATCGATCCCGGTCTTCCGCCAGGTCGATGGTCTCCGGCGAGGTTCCGATAATGTTTACCCCTGCGTCGGCCAGTTCTTTGGCTATGTTCAAAGGCGTCTGTCCTCCAAACTGAACGATGACCCCTTCAGGTTTTTCCTTCTCGTAGATGCTCAGCACATCTTCTACGGTGAGTGGTTCAAAATAGAGCTTATCGGATGTGTCGTAATCCGTGGATACCGTCTCGGGATTGCAGTTGACCATAATGGATTCCACGCCCTCATCCCGGAGCGTAAGAGCGGCGTGGACGCAGCAATAGTCAAATTCAATCCCCTGACCGATCCGGTTGGGACCACCCCCCAGGACCATTACCTTGCGGTTTGCACTGGACGACACCTGATCGGGTGCGTTATAGGTGGAAAAGTAATAAGCCGCATTCTCTACACCGCTCACAGGAACCGGCTCCCACCCTTCCTGAACACCGATAGAAATTCGTTTTTCACGAAAATTCTTTTCAGGAATACCTAATATCCGGGAAAGGTACCGGTCGGAAAATCCATCTTTTTTTGCCCGTTCCAGCATTGCATCAGGGAGTTCGCCGCCTTTGTACTGCAGAATCTCTTCTTCAAGATCCACCAGTTCCTTCATCTGTTGGATAAACCAGGCCTTGATGTGCGTTTTTTTGTGCAGGACTTCGATGCTTGCTCCCTTTCTGAGAGCTTCGTACATGATGAACTGTCTCTCGCTGCTTGGTTCTGAGAGCATATCAAGAAGATCTCCCATGGTTTTTTCATGGAAATCCTTTGCAAAACCGAGACCATAGCGACCATTTTCCAGAGACCGGATGGCTTTGTGAAGGGCCTCTTTGTAGGTCTTTCCGATACTCATGACCTCTCCGACAGCACGCATCTGCGTACCAAGCTTGTCTATGGATCCTTCAAACTTCTCAAAAGCCCACCTGGCAAATTTGACTACCACATAATCTCCCCACGGGGTATATTTCTCTAATGTCCCCTCTCTCCAGTAGGGGATTTCATCCAGGGTCAGGCCACCGGCCAGCATGGAAGATACGAGCGCGATGGGAAAACCTGTGGCTTTTGAAGCCAGTGCAGATGACCGTGATGTCCTTGGATTGATCTCGATAACCACAACGCGACCGGTTTCAGGGTTGTGCGCGAACTGGATATTGGTTCCCCCGATAACCTGAATCGCTTCAACGATATCGTAAGAATATTTCTGAAGTTTTTCCTGCAGTTTCTTGTCGATAGTCAGCATGGGCGCCGTACAAAAGGAATCGCCCGTGTGGACTCCCATGGCATCCACATTTTCTATAAAGCATACCGTAATCATCTGGTTTTTTGCGTCGCGAACCACTTCCAGCTCCAGTTCTTCCCAACCCAGAACCGACTCTTCCACCAGCACCTGCCCCACCATGCTTGCGGAAATGCCTCGACTGACAATGGTTCGCAATTCCTCCACATTGTAAACCAGGCCGCCCCCGGTTCCACCCATGGTATAAGCGGGCCTTATCACCACGGGATAACCGAGCTTGTCGGCAACTTTTTCGGCTTCCTCCACGCTGAAGGCCGGTTCACTTTGGGGCATATCGATCCCAAGATCGTTCATGGTTTCTTTAAAGGCAATACGATCTTCCCCTCTTTTTATGGCATCTATTTCAACTCCGATAATCTTTACATTGAACTTATCCAGGACCCCTGTCCTGGCCAGTTCCGATGAAAGATTCAGTCCCGACTGTCCTCCGAGGTTAGGAAGAAGAGCATCCGGGCGTTCTTTTTCGATGATTTCCGCCATGGTCTGGAGATTGAGTGGCTCAATATAGGTGGCATCAGCTATCCCCGGATCCGTCATGATGGTCGCCGGATTGGAGTTGGCCAGCACAATCTTATAACCGAGCTTCCTCAAGGCCTTGCAGGCCTGGGTGCCGGAATAATCGAATTCACAGGCCTGTCCTATAACAATGGGACCGGAACTGATGATCATCACCTTGTCAATGTCGTCGCGTCTGGGCATAAAGGGGCTCCTTTTAAGTTGTAGTCACAGGGGAGTGAAAATTCATAGCAGTGCTTAAATGGCAATGCAGGGGATATTAGAAAAGTGGAAGATCGGTGTCAAGGTGAAAAGATTCGATAAGGGATGAAAAGAGCCGGCAACCTTCAGCGGGCCCATGGTGAGAATTGCTGCTCCTTACGGGGTCTTGACTTTTTCTTTCCAACGTTTCAGGAGATATGGCTTGGTCCTTTCGAATGTTGCGCAATCCTCTTCGATGGCTTCTTCTGCCTGCTTGATGGACATTTTCTCCGTTCGCAGGACAAAGGAAAGGGTCCTTCCAAAATAGAGGGGAATCAACGAATCCATGATCTGGTCGGTATCGATGGTCACTCTGCCGTAGGAGACAGCGGTATCAAAGAGAATTCTGGCCCACAGATCGGTGGGAAAATTAAACTCAGGCACCCTCATTCCCTTGATCTCGATGAGCTTTCTGTAGGCATCCGGCGTGAGGATTTCATGCCATATCCCACTGTGCGTTTCGAAACCCCTGTGAAACTGATCGATAAGATTCTCCCTATTCACCCCAACCTTGGGCGGCATTTCTACTTCGCCAAGACCGAAGCCGTATATGGCAGTAGGCCTGCTGTTTCTCACCCTGGTCCAGAATGCGTCAAAGTGTCCCATCATGGAAAAAATGGTGCCCACTACCTGCCGGAACATGGGACCTAAATCAGCCCCCGGATCCTTTGTTCGGTGAATTTTTGGCCTTCCCATAAATGCCTGGCATATTTTCATTTTCTGATTGATGGCCAGGGTGGTCATCCAGATGTCAATGCCGAAATTCGCCACAGACTCATCCCAGATCGTGCTTTCAAGATATACCTGATTCAGACTGCCGCTGAAACCGAAATCACCTCCAATCGGTTGCCTTACCCTTCGTCCATACAGGGCCCTTGTCATGGGATAGGCGATTCCTTTGGTAATTGTTCCATCATATTTATGCCGTATATACAATGGAGCAACGTAAGAAAACCCGCTGAAAAGGGGTTCCCCTAAGTGTTTAATCCATTCGGGTGTAATACTTTTAAGATCCGCATCAACCACTACCACCGCTTTTGCCTTGAGGTCGCTCACTTTTTGGAAGAGATTTCTGAAGTTGTTCCCTTTCCCCTTTACTCCGGGGGCTGTGGAAAGATAGATTTTGGGCGTTTTTGTCGGTGTATTAAGAAATGCCTGTTTTGTATTGTCAGGGGAGTTATTATCGCAATTGATGATGACGGATTCGTATTCCGGGAAATATTTTCTCAGACCTTCATCGGCCTGGGAGACGGGATATGCGATGGAATCGGCTTCCTTATAAGAGGGTATGCATACCACCATCCTGGCCCTCTCGATATTTTCCGGATTAGCCTCCTTTTCAAAAATGTCGGACATCGCACTCCTCCTGATTCTCTTTCAAAATCTGTAATACGGCTGTGTTCCAGCCTATCGGGCCCATTTCCTCTGTCAATGTAAGTCCCGGAATGGTCTCTTTCAGCCACGAATAATCCTTTTTTGACTTAATCAGTACCGGAAAATCTGAGCGTTCAAGCATGCCGAAGTCGTTGGGACTGTCCCCGAGGGCAATGGTAAGGATCTTTTCATAACGCCGTCGGTACCAGGAAATCAGCAAACCCATGGCAATCCCTTTGTCATTTCTCCCTGTCAGGTGAAAAAAACGACCTCCGGAAGTAATTCCAAGCCCTTTTCTTCCCGAAGCTTCCTTTAGTGGCGCCATATCTTCATAAGGACCGTTCAAAATGAACGGCTCATCAAATTCCCGTTTGGAAGCCAGCCGTGCGCCTTCTTCGTCAAGTCCTGTCAAACACGAGATCTCCGCCGGGTCCATATCCGAAAATCCCCGCATGTTCCAACCCAGTTCATGGCGAATTTTCCTGAAATTCTCTACAAGAAGGTCGTAATTCACACCTAATGAAATCTTCCAGAACCTTTTCCGGCCGTCCTCTGAAAGGACAACCTCCTGTTTGTTTTCCAAAGGAAAGCGGCTGGATGGCAAGGTTCCGAAGGGGGTATCCGCGCATATTTCCCGTGGAAAAAAAATTCCACCGCCGTTTTCAGAAATGAAGGGGGCGGAAAGGGAAAGGGCTCCATGAAGCGGCTCTATTTCCGATCGAGTCTTACTGGTAGCAAGGATAACCGGTACACCACGCTCTCGGCAAAACTCCAAGGCTGGTCCGGCCCCCGCCCATGAATAATTTTCATGATCCAGAAGCGTATCGTCCAAGTCGGTAAAAATCAAAAAATGCAAAATGCTGAATCCCCTTGGTGGAGCGTGATGCATGAAACCCAAAAAATGCATTTAGCGGTTAGCCGTTAGTTCAGCAACTACAAGAAGTTGGACGACTTCATGCAGTATTCAACCCTTCACTTTTTTCATGCAACCCTTTTTTTATGCAACCTTTTGATATTATGAGGCGAATAGCTAATAGCTTGCAGCTTCTTTTAAGTGTAAAGAAAATGCAAACCGTTGTCAATGCTCCAGTGGTTTTTGGTCTGCATCCACTCCATCCGGCATGGAATGCCCATAAACTTCATTTCATCCTTTTCATGCAATACGGATTTTCCTTGAAAGGAATTCTAGGGGCTGGTAACTTCCTCTGGAATAAAAAATCCCAACGGAGGAGAAATTTTAATGATACCGACCGTTCAAGAATGCTTTCATTTGATGGATAAGTACGCCATGCTGGAAAATATTCGCGCCCACACGGTAGTGGTAGGAAAAATTGCGTTTCTTATAGCCCGTGATCTTCATCGTTCCGGAATCGATGTCTCCGTCAAGAAAGCCACTGTCGGGGCGCTCCTCCATGACATTGGCAAGACGCCCTCCCTTAAGTCCGGTGAAAACCACGCGGAGATAGGCATGCAGATCTGTCTTGAAAACAACCTGGACGAAATTGCCCCCATTGTCAGAGAACATGTCAGATTGAAAAATTACGAGTTGGAAGGGAGTTATTGCGAAAAGGAAATTGTCTTCTACTCGGACAAACGGGTCAATCACGACAGGATCGTAAGCCTGAATGAACGGATGGACTATATTATTGACCGATATGCCCTTGGCAAGGAAGACCTCCGCGAGGCCATAAGGAAAAATTTCCTCCTTTGCAGCAGGGTTGAAGAAAAACTATTCAGGAAGCTGGCCTTCAGACCCGAAACCTTACCTCTCTGGGTGGAGTCTGAAGGCCCTGCCTTCCTTTCGCTGGAAACAGATCGGTAAAAAAACAGTGAGAGAAATCACTCGGCTTTCTTCTCTTTTTTCTTTTTCTTTTTCTGCTGGCGTTTGCTTTCTGCCTCTTCTTGGGCTTCCTTTTTCTTGGACTTTTTTTCTTTGGGCGCCGCCAGTTTTTCCGCCTTGGTTACAATCATCTCCTGGACTTTCTTTTCCAGATTCACAATGGTTGCCAACCGGTTGTTCGTTTCCCTGAGCTTGGCTCTTATCTGCCTGACGGAGGTATCTTTGGCCGCTTTTCCGGAGTCAACACCTTTCTCTTTGAGCTCTGCGAGCCTTTGACTCAGTTTCTCCTCCCAGTAGGCTTTCTGTTCCGACCTTTCTTCTTTTCCTTTTGATGCCATAATTTTCCTTTCTTTGTTCGTATAATCAAATAAATGAGGGCCCGAATGCCTTCCCTGTGTCCTCAGCGATTCCTTTGAAGAGGAATCGAACGTATCCGACTCCTCTTTACCAGGAAATGATTCAATAGTAAAGGACTCATATGAAACCGTTTTCGGTTTCAGATTTCAGGTTTCGGGTGTCAGTAATACGCGTCCTCTGCGTCTCCTCGTCTCTGCGCGAGACCTCTTGAGGCAGGTCGTTGTCAACAAATTCTTGGAAGCTGCTCGCCCGTTAGGACCGGGAGAATCCGGGTGCCGCCTACTTTGGTTTTGAGCAATACTTTCCCTATGTTCTGATCGGTGACTTCTCCAACGATGGCGCTTTTTTCCCCCAGAGGATGTTTTTTCATGCTGCGAAGAACCGATTTTGCGTCTTCTTTGGCAACGAACACCAGGCATTTCCCTTCATTGGCCACATACAGGGGATCGATTCCAAGTATTTCAGACACAGCGGAGACGGATCTGCTGATGGGAAGAGCGTCTTCAAAAAGGTGAATGCCGACCCCGGACTGGTCTGCAATTTCATTCAGCGCCGTGGCGACTCCTCCCCGCGTGGGATCCCTGAGGATATGGGTTTGAGGGCAAACGTGAAGAATTCGGCCAACAAGTGAGTTCAGAGGCGCGCTGTCGCTCAAAAGGGCCGACCTCAATTCCAAGCCCTGGCGCCGGGTGAGAATAGCCAGGCCGTGCTCTGCGATATGTCCGTTAATAAGGATCAGATCACCAGGCTTTCCGTTGCAGCTGCTCACGTCAATCCCGTCTGGAATAGAACCAATGCCTGCAGTATTAATAAAAATTTTATCCGCATGCCCTTTGGGTACGACCTTGGTATCACCGGCCACCACCATTACCCCGGACTCCTGGCAAGCTTGGCCAACGGAATCTACAATCTTTGCGAGATCTTCAAGGGGAAAGCCTTCTTCCAGGATTAAACCGAGGGTCAGATAAAGAGGGACAGCTCCCTGCATGGACAGATCGTTTACCGTGCCATGGACCGCCAGACTGCCAATATCTCCTCCCGGAAAAAAAATGGGATCCACCACGTAGGAGTCCGTTGTCATGGCCACATTTCCTCCGGAAAGATTTAAAACGGCGCTGTCATCCATCCTGTTGAGGAAACGGTTTGACAGGCGGCTCATGAAAATATCATGAACCAGCTCATGGGATGCTTCGCCCCCACTTCCATGGTCCAGAGTGATGAAATGGTTACGCATAGATGGAATCCTCATGTTGAACCTATAGGGAATCTGAATAGCCTTTAATTTTATTCATAAGATCCGGAATCATCTTCCTGATAAAGCTTTCTCTGTCGTATGGGATCAGGGCGGAAAATTCCCCGTATGCGGGATGTTCTTCGCTCAACTGAGGGATTTTTGCCTGAAGAGAAAGATCCAGTTTCTCAAATCCGACCACAAGTTCCACAAGGGTGAGATCTTGTCCCGGATAACTTTCAAGCCAGCTGAGCCTTTTCATGCATTCAAATCTGATGCGATCCAGCAAGAACAGGTAATGGTCTATAATGAGCATTTTTTTTGTGGGATCCATCTCATTAAATTCAAACCCGGAGCCAAAATTCTTCAGGCTCATGATAAGATCGTACAGATAAAACGTCCCCCGGTCTTTTCCCTGTGCCAGAAAAGAGAGCACTCTCAGAGAAACATCGCCGAGCCTTGTTTCAAGATCAAAATGCTCATGAAACCGGCTGGTCCAATTACGGAACCCTCTTTTTACCGCCAATAAAAGCCTGCTTTTTTCAAAGTCGATAATCTGCGGCATTATCTCATCTCCTGGGGGCCGGTCCCATGCGACTGAAGTCGCACCTACATCACTGGCCGAAACGATGATCAAGGCCAAAAAAAAGCTTATCTGTCTTTACCACCTTCTAGATGGTTTTCATCCCGGGCGGAAAAAGGGATCTTCAGTTCATACACGCCGCTGTCCAGAACAGCCTTGATAGGTCTTTCAGAAGCAGATTCAAACACTTTCAGCATCGCTTTATTCGTAGCCAGTACGTCAGCCTGGAATCCTTCGATCCCCCTGTCCTGCGAAATTTTCATGAGGGTTTTAAAGAGAAATGTTGCAATCCCTTTTCCCTGAAAAGCCTCGTCAACCACGAACGCCACGTCGGCATAGGGCCGGTCGTGAAAACGTACATACCGCGCTTCTGCGACGATTCTTCCTTCACCCGGTCCCCCCATGAGACCAACAATGGACATGATCGTTCTGTAATCTACATTGACATAATCCTGCATTTTGGAATGGGGCATGGTTTTAATGGGCGAGAAGTAGCGATAATAGACCGACTTATCAGAAAACCGGTAAAAAAGGTGCCGCATTTCATCCACGTCAGACGGCTTGATGGCTCGGAAACGAATCGTCAAACCGTCCTTGAATGTCTGGGTCCACGCAAGTTTCTCCGGATAAAGACGCCCTGATTCTGAAAGATAGATCTGGTTCGGATACAGAATGTGTTTCTCTTTGGCAAGGGTCACCAGTTCTTCCCTGTCGTCGGGATGTGCGATATCAATCAGTGCCAGGGCCCTTTCTCGAATGGTTCTTCCTGTCATGGATGCGAGGCCATACTCGGTTACCACCATATCCATGGCCTCCCTTCCTGAAAATTGATCGGGAAAATTTCCCAGAGAAAGAAGGATGTTGGGCTCATTCTTCAGATTTCGGCTCGGCAGGGCAAAAATGATTCGCCCCCCCTTTGAAAATGTTGTTCCATTCAGGAATTCCTGGGCCTCACCGGGTCCGGCCCCTACATTTCCTTTTCCTGTGTGCAGAGCCACGGCTCCTGTAAGATCTACCTTGCGGGCCGGAATCACAACAATGAATCGGTCGTTACTTCCGATTCTTTTGGGATCTGCCACCACATCAATTCCCTGAAATTCCACAAGCGGATTGCGGTGAAGCCAGGTGAGCAGCTCCGATGTTCCCAGGGCGTAGGCTGCCAGAGATTTCCCAAGAAAAATCCCTTTCCTTCGATTGGAGACAGCCCCACTTTTTACCAGATCCATCACCGCATCCGTAAAAAAAGGAGAATGGATGCCCAAATGTTTTTTTTCTCTCAGATGAAGCGCCATGGCCTCAAACAGGGGACCTACGGAAAATGCCAGACAGCTCCCATCCTGAATGATGGATGCCACATTGGCGCCCACCTTGTCGTACACCTCATCTACAGGCCACCGGGGGAAATAAATGGGTGGTTCCGTGGCATCTACCAGAAAGTCAAAATCATCCACATGAACAAAGGTATCGCCAAGAGTCCTGGGCGCCCACTCATTCACTTCGCCTACGACAATGGAAGCCTGTTCCATCGCCTGTCTGGCCACATCTATGGCGGGGCCGAGACTGCAGTACCCCTCCCTGTCAGGGGGGGTAATCTGGATAAACGCCGCATCAATTCCGATCTTACCGGACTCAATCAGGGAAGGAATGCGCGAAAAACTTGTGGGAATAAGATCAATTCTTCCTTCGGTGATGGCCTCGCTCGCCAACCAGCCCGCAAAAAATGTTTTCAGCCTGAACTTATGGGTGTCCTGTTCCGCTACGGATATGGCCTGACCGAAGCTGACCAGTTGTATAAATTCCAGATCTCTCAAGTTGCCCAGTGTGGAAGCCATGAGACTTTTCACCAGGGCGCGGGGTTCCGCGACACCTGTACCCAGAAAAATACTCATTCCAGGTTTTATCTTAGAAAGCACTTTCTCAGTGGATACCCGTTTTGCTCTCCAGTTCACTTTCTTGCAATTGAACATTAGTGTATTTTCTCCTTCAGACTGGAATTCAGCCTGAATTTTTCCGCCACATCCAGGAGATTCTTTTCCCAGTCTTCAGCTAAAGGATCAGCGATGAACACACGAGCGCCTGTTTCCCTGGCTACCACCCGGGCGGTTTTTGTGGAAAATTGCGGTTGGACAAAAACTGCCCCAACCCCGTTGTTTCGCGCATAGCGGATGACTTCCACCAGGTATGCCGCACCGGGTTCCTTGCCTTCCGCTTCCATAGGGATCTGCGTTAATCCGTAATGATCAGCAAAATACCCCCAGGTGGGATGAAAAACCAGAAAAGCGTTCTGTTTACCGACCGTTTCAAGGATTTCCTTTATTTTCCTGTCCAGACGGTCGAGTTCGTCCAGGAACAGGCTCAGATTGTTTTCATATACGGCCCTGTTTGAAGGATCCGTTCGAATAAGGGACTCTGCAATAACAATGGCCTGCAACTTTACGAGAGGCGGGGAAAGCCAGATATGGGGATCAGGATAATCGCCCTTCTTTGCATTCTTTTCTTCCTGGCCATGAACGTCCTCCCGAAGCCCATGATGGTGGGCCATCATATGCCGTTTCTTGATTCCCCGGTCCGTATACACAATCGCCATTTCCGGATTGACTCCCTTGAATCTTTCCAACCAGGTTTTTTCAAAAGGAACTCCAATGGCAAAATAGATTCCGGAGGCATGAAGATCTTTGAGTTGTGCGGGTTTTGGCTCATAAGTAGCGGGACTGAAACCGGGGAGTACCATTACAGAGACAGCCACCAGGTTTCCCCCGATTTTTTTTACGAAATACCTCTGGGGCAAAATGCTCACGGTAACGTGTAGTTTTTCATCTGCCAGGCTTGCCTGAGGGTACAGCCCACAAAACATACTGATCAGAAAAAATGGAATGAAAACCTTTGACAACACGACAAAACTCTTTCTGGTAAATGGGTTAAATGTTTGGATCAACTCTTCTGGGCCATAACCACCCTGTATAAACGGCTGTAGTCCTTCACCCGCTTTATTCCGGTGTAGGCATTCATTTCATCCATCATGGTCATGACCGTCCCGGTTTGTCCCGGAGACATTTCAATCATGAGCCATCCTCCGGAATCCATGAAATCGGGGGCAGATTTTATAATCTCTTTGATGCAATGTAACCCTTCCTCTTTTCCGTCCAATGCAATCTTCGGTTCATGGTCTCTTACCTCGGGAGGAAGATCAGGGTATTCACTGGTAGAGACGTAGGGAGGGTTGGAGAGAATCAGATCAAAACGCAGATTAGTGATGGGCGCCCATAAATCACCCTGCAAAAACTCTATTTTCCCCGATACCTTATGGGCATCTGCATTACGCCTTGCCACCTTCAGGGCATCTTCTGAAATATCCGTAGCCCATACACGAGCATCCTCAATCTCCCTTGCCGCAACAACCGAGACAATCCCGCTTCCGGTACACATATCGAGGACCCGCAGGGATTCCCCCGATGAAACCGAAATCGTTTTTGCGAGAGCGATAGCATGTTCCAGAAGGACCTCCGTTTCAGGCCTCGGGACAAGGACTTTGCTGTTCACTTCAAAATCAAGAGACCAGAACTCCTGTTTCCCGGTGATATACTGCAATGGTTCATGCCCAATGCGGCGTTGTATGAGTGCGCGAAAATCAGAAACTTCCTTTTTGGTCAGCGGTTTGTCAAAGTTTAGATAGAGGCCGATCCGTTCAAGTTCCAGTCCGTGCGCCAAAAGGACTTCTGCGGTGAGGCGAGGGTTTTCTATTTCCTTTTGCCGCAGATAATCCACAGCAACAGAGAGCAGGTCCTTTATTTTCCATTTCTTTTCAGGCATCGCCTTCATTTCCATCTCTATAATATTGATGGAAATCCTGCTTCAAATCCTATGAAAACCCAGCTTTCAGGGAACCCGAAAGCCCGGTTCCTACCCGACGGTTTCTCTACCGGGTCTTTTTCAGGGATTCGGACTGAAAATGCATTATGAGGGGAT
>ERZ889078.2581-NODE-2581-length-12750-cov-12.378732_pt1 | contig 12750 bp, 11 predicted proteins | sample MGYA00521266_ERZ889078 | MGnify/ENA primary metagenome ERZ889078 (study PRJEB32303, sample SAMEA104408618) | aquatic metagenome | biome: Brackish water; feature: Pelagic; material: water | place: Baltic Sea | collected 2014-06-16T06:34:00 | depth 76,534 m ... | reverse complement strand
CGTGGTGGTTTTATGGAAGTGAAGAAAATTTTGAAAAAGCAGATAAAACAAATTTAATTAGTTTAGAAATTGGTACTTTTTACAAGCAGAAAGGACTTTCTAATAGTGAAATAGCATCATTAAGTAGAAGTCAGCATCAATCTCAAGGTTTTGGTAATACAGGAAGTAGAGGTTCTGAAACTGAATTTTTAGAGTTTTTAAAAGGTGATTTTCCAAAGAATAAAAATGTTTTTGATGGAATTGATACTTCTTGGAATCGGGTTGAAGGTGGAAATGCAATTGGTAAATTATTAACCAAAGTAGCGCAGGAGTTTGATTTTAAAAATCCTGCTGCAAGTATTTCAGAATTGATTGAAGCTTATAAATTAATTCAAAATTTAAAAGATGAACATTGGAAAAAAATTAAAATTGCGGAAATTAAGAATGTGATTTTAGCTTGTGGAGGGATTTATTTAGAAGCAGTTGCAAATAATTCTTCAACTACTGCAAACTCAAAAAATACGATTAAAATTGAAGCAATAAATAGAAGTAAGTATCCTGTTTCTTTAAAATCAGTAACCATAAACCCTTTAAATGGTGTTGAAAATAAAGATATTGTTTTAGTTGAAAATGAGTCGCAACAGTTTTCTATGGAAGTTGAAATTCCTTCAGAAATAAAAAATACGTTTCCTTATTGGTTAAGTGAAAAAGGTAGTTTGGGAATGTATAAAGTAACTGACAAGCAATTAATTAGTTTGCCTGAAACTCCTAGAGTAATTTTAGCAAATTTTGAATTGGATTTTAACGGATCTACAATTCCATTTATAAAAGACGTAGTTTATAAATACAACGATCCAGTAAAAGGAGAAGTATACAAGCCCTTTGAAATTCTTCCAATTATTTCACCATCTTTTAATGAAAAAGTTTTTATTTTTTCAAATGAAAATTCACAAAAAATTGCAGTAAAGGTAAAAGCAATTAAGGAAAATTTAGAAGGTAAATTAACACTTTTTGTTCCAGAAAAATGGAAAGTTTCACCAGCCTCATTTGAATTTAAAATAAGTCAAAAAGGGGAGGAGCAAAGTTTTGATTTTGAGGTAACTCCACCAGTAAATCAATCGGAAGGAATGATTTCTCCAATTGTTGAAATAGATGGTAAAATGTATACAAATGAATTGGTTGAAATAGATTACAATTACATTCCTTTTCAATCTATAGTAATACCTTCTGAAGCAAAAGTAGTACGTTTAAACATAGAAAAAAAGGGACAAATAATTGGATATATTCAAGGTGCAGGAGATGTGGTTCCAACTAGTTTACGCCAAATAGGTTATACTGTTGTAGAATTAAATGAAGATGATATTACACCTGAAAAACTTTCAAATTTTGATGCAGTTGTTTTAGGGATTAGAGCTTATAATACAAATGATAGAGCAAAATTTTATCAAAAAGACTTACATAGTTATGTGGCAAATGGAGGTACATTAATTGTACAGTACAACACAAATCATAGAGTAAAAGTTGACGAAGTAGCTCCTTATCCATTGAAACTTTCAAGAGATAGAGTTACCGATGAAAATTCTGAAGTGAGAATTATAAATCCAAATCACGAATTATTAAATTACCCAAATAAAATAGTGGCTTCAGATTTTGATGGTTGGGTTCAAGAACGTGGTTTGTATTTTCCTGATGAATGGGATGCTAATTTTGAGCCAATTATAAGTATGAATGATAAAAATGAATCTCCAAAAAATGGAAGTTTATTAGTCGCTAAATATGGTGATGGAAATTTTATTTATACAGGTTTAAGCTTTTTTAGAGAATTACCTGCTGGTGTTTCTGGAGCTTATAAATTGTTTGCTAATATGCTTTCGGTTGGTAAAAATAATGTAGATAAACCTTTAAAAAACTAGCTATGGAGCAACCTAAATATGTTTGGAAAAAAGAATATTCTGTTGTTCTAATAGCAAATGCAGTTTATATTATTTTGTTTTATTTAATAATGACTTCCTATTCATAAATTATGGAGCAAATAGACTGGATTGTCCTTATTGGAACGTTATTATTTATAGTTTCTTATGGAGCTTATAAAACAAAAGGAAGTAAAAATGTAACCGATTATATTAAAGGAGGAAGTGAAGCAAAATGGTGGACAATTGGTCTTTCTGTTATGGCAACACAAGCAAGTGCTATTACCTTTTTATCTACTCCCGGACAAGCTTTTCATAGTGGAATGGGCTTTGTGCAATTCTATTTTGGATTGCCAATTGCAATGGTAGTTATTTGTTTGGTTTTTATTCCAATTTATCACAGGCTAAAAGTTTTTACAGCATATGAATTTTTAGAAGCCAGATTCGATTTAAAAACAAGGAGTTTGGCTGCAATTTTATTTTTAATTCAACGTGGTTTAGCTGCTGGAATTACCATTTTTGCACCTGCTATTATTTTGTCGGCTGTTTTAGGATGGAATTTAACTATGTTAAATATTGTTATTGGTGTTTTAGTAATTATTTATACGGTAAGTGGCGGAACCAAAGCTGTTAGTGTAACTCAAAAACAACAAATGGCTGTTATTTTTGGAGGAATGTTTATTGCATTTTATTTAATTGTAAGTTATTTACCTGCGGATATTTCTTTTTCTAAAGCGTTAAAAGTTGCTGGTGCAAGCGGTAAAATGAATGTGCTTGATTTCTCTTTTAATTTAGACAATAGATATACTTTTTGGAGCGGAATTATTGGTGGTACATTTTTAGCACTATCCTATTTTGGAACGGATAAAAGTCAGGTTCAGCGTTATTTGTCTGGGAAATCTATGAAGGAAATGCAATTAGGCCTTATTTTTAACGGATTACTAAAAGTGCCAATGCAATTCTTTATTTTATTGGTTGGAGTTATGGTTTTTGTGTTTTATCAATTTAATGCATCTCCTTTAAATTTTAATCCTACTGCAACAGAAATAGTTCAAAACTCTGAATATGCTCAGGAATATAAAACGCTGGAAAATAAACATTTAGAAATTGAAAAATTAAAGTCGGTTGCAAATTTAAAATATGGAAGCGATTTAGATAATGAAGTACTTGTAAAAGAAATACAACATTTAAATTCTTTAGAACAACAAAACAGAGATGAAGCGAAGGAAGTAATTAAAAAAGCTGATGTTGACGCAGAAACAAATGATAAAGATTATGTATTTATTCATTTTATTTTAAACAATTTGCCAAGAGGATTAATTGGCTTGTTATTGGCTGTAATTTTATCTGCGGCAATGTCAAGCACTGCTTCAGAATTAAATGCCTTAGCGAGTACAACTGTAATGGATTTATACAAGAGAAATATAAATGTTGAGAAAAATGATGCACATTTTGTAAATGCTTCAAAATGGTTTACACTTGCTTGGGGTTTAATGGCAATTACAGTGGCTTGTGTAGCCAATTTGTTTGATAATTTAATTCAATTGGTAAATATTATTGGTTCTATATTTTATGGAAATGTTTTAGGAATATTTTTATTGGCATTTTTTGTAAAATATGTAAAAGGAAATGCAGTTTTTATTGCAGCATTAATAACGCAAGTAATTGTTATTGTTGGCTGGTGGTATGATTGGATGCCTTATTTATGGCTGAATTTATTTGGTTGTATGCTAGTCATGGGAATTGCTATTATACTTCAAACTTTCAAAGTAAGTAAAGTGGATTAACAGAAAATTGATATTTTGAAGAATATAGTTTTGCCATTTAATTTGAAATTTTAATATATTTTTTGATAAAGTAAAATTGCAATAGCTGCCATATTAAAAGAATAAATTGTAAATGATTAGAAATGTTAAATTAAGTGATTCCATTCAAATATGTGAAATTTACAATTACTATATTTTAAACTCTGTTGTAACTTTCGAAGAAAAAATAATTAATGTAAGTGAAATAAAAAAACACCATCAATTTTGATGGTGTTTTTTATTTATAAAATCAATCTAAATTTTTTATTTACTCCATTCAGCAATGGATTCTTTATTCATTTTTACATAATCAGCATTGTTTGCTTTTTCAGCACCAGCTAAAGATTTTTGAGCAGTTTCAATCGCACCAGCTTTATCGCCTAAATCAGCTTGTATTAAGCTCATTCTTCGTAAATACCAAAATTCAGGATTGTCACCTTCTGTTGCTTTTTGCATCCACTCCAAGGCTTGATTTAAATCTTTTCCTTCTGTATGATAATAAGTTGCTGCTTGAAAATAATCATTTCCTGTTGGTCCTGCCATAATAACATCAATACTTTTTGAAGTTATAGCATCTGTAGGCACTTCAAATTTAACACCTACATATACATTTTCCCAAAGTATTCCTAAAACCGCTGATCCAGTAGCTAAATCATCAAAAGTCATCGTAAACGATTCAATTTTCATATTCATGGGTACAACATTTACAGTTGTTTTTGCTGCAACTTTACTTTCATCCCATTCTTTAGGAGTTCCCCAATTATTAGCATCGCTATAAAAAATCACATCCCATGTAGTTTTATTTGGGATTGTATAAATTGCATACGTACCTTTAACTAATTTTTGCCCATCAATTATCACATTATCACTAAAAGTAATTTTAGTGTTTGCATTTGCTCCAGTTCTCCAAACTTTTCCGTAAGGTACTAAATCTCCAAAAATAGTTCTTTCGCGCATTGCAGGTCTTGAAAATTCTAAGGTAACATCAGTTAATCCAACAACTTGTTCAATTTTTGAAAATGGACTAGCTTGTGGTGTTCTAATTTGTGCATTTACTGTTGAAGTTATTCCAATAATAAATAAAAGGATTGCTAATTTTTTTAACATTGTAGTATATTTTAGTTATATAACAAATATAATATATTAAGTGTTAAAAGATTCTAGAAATTTAATTTTAACACTATTTTAAGATGAAATAAAAGAAAATTTATTGGTATTTTTTCTTTCTGGAATAGTTGAAAATCAATCCAAAAAGGGCTAATAAAATTAAAGGGAAAAGTATGTTTATCAATTGCCATTTATGAGTTTCTTCAAAAGCTTTTTGTTTGTTTAAAAAGTCAATTTTAACCTTTTTTGAACGAATATTAATTAACCCAGTGTCATCTAACAAATAGTTTACTGTATTTAGTAAAAATTCTTTATTCCCATAACGTTGGTTTGTCCATTTGTTAATGCCTAATTCCAGAGGTTTTCCTTTTGAAATTTCATTTGCAATAATGTCACCATCTGAAATGATAACCATTTTAGTATTACTTCCTTTTTCTTTCGGATTCTCAATTTTAAATGGTTTAACACGTCCGTTGTATCCCGATTTAAAATTTCCTTCCAACAAAACAGCAATTGGTTTATTTCCATTGGTATATTCTGAAGGATTTTGTGGTTCTGTTATTGTTTTTAACGAAATTATTGAAGGAGTTCCTACGGTTGTAGAAAGTGGTGAACTTTGTAATAAAATAGTTTTCTGAATGTTGTTTTTTAAGGTGTCAATACTGTTTGTAAATTTCACATTTACAGCTTCAATATTGTTGTTTATTGGATGATTGTTTGTTGAATTTAACAATGGGTAATAATTCCATTGAAATTGGTTAAACTGCGTTTTATTTCCAATATTTCCTGTAGCTAAAGGAATTTCAGAACTGTTTAAATCAGTAATTAAATCGGTGTTAATTCTCACACCATAATTAAAAAATAAATCGGTCAAGCCTAAGTCTCTTGGATATGCCAAGGTTTCTCCAGTTTGCATTAAACTATCTAATTCAGCTTGTACATTGTCAATTAACCAAAGTGTTTTTCCGCCATTCATACTAAATTGATCTAGCGTAAATTTTTCTTCTTCTGTAAATTTTTCTGTTGGCTTTGCAACAATAATTAAATCGTATTTTAAAATATCACTCAGTGTTTTTTGAGGTTGGCTTTCAACAGAATCTAACGTGAAAGGAGCTAAAAAATAATAGTCATTTAATTTTCGCAAAAAATCTGCAATATAAATATCATTTAGTTCGCCATTTCCTTTAACAATGGCAATTTTTTTTGTTTTTTTTGAAGTTACTTTATGAATAGCATCAGCAAAAGTATATTCTAAATTTTGAATAGAACTTTCTAATTGTTCATTTTGTGAATTTGAAAAGATATCTTTTAAAAGTGGTATGTTTTCTGTTTTATTTTTTGAAGAAACAGTTGCCCAAGGAAAGATGATTATTTCAGAGGTTTTTCCATTTTCTTGTACTTGCAATCTGCTAGGTTCTAAACCATTATTTATTAATTCTTCAGCTATTTCAGAAGGATTTATAAAACGGAATTTAATATTTTTATTGATAGCTTTTAGTTCTTCTAAATGTTGTTTTGTTTCAATTTGAAGGCGTTTAAATTCTGCGGGAAAATCGCCTTGTAAATACACTTTAATAGTAATAATATCTTCAATATTTTCAACAATTGATTTAGTTGCAGTTGATAATGTATAGCGTTTATCTTCGGTTAAATCAAATCGTTTATAAATTGTTGAACTTATAAAGTTGAGGAGTAATAATCCTAATAAAACGAATGCTATTTTAGAATACTTATTCTTCATGTTGTATTCTGTAGTTGGTTACTAATAAAAAGAAAAAGGTGATAGATGCAAAATAAATTAAATCGCGCGTGTCAATAACTCCTTTGCTAATGCTGTTATAATGAGCGCTCATTCCAAAATTTTGAAGGGTATAATCTAAATTTCCGAAGAGGTTATAATTTGCTAAAGCTTCAAAACCATAAAACAAAAAGAAGGAGATGAAAACAGCAATGATAAATGATACAATTTGATTTTTTGAAATGGTTGATGAAAAAACACCAATAGAAGTGTACGTTCCTGCTAAAAATAACAATCCAATAAATGAACCAAAAGTAGTTCCAAATTTAATATTCCCAACTGGATTTCCTAACTTGTAAATACTATAAACATAAATTAGTGTTGGTAGTATTGCAAATATTACTAATAGAAATGAACCAGTAAATTTACCTAAAATAAGTTGCCAAGTAGTAATTGGTTTTGTTTTTAGAATTTCAATGGTTCCTGTATTTATTTCATCAGAAAAGCTTCGCATTGTAATAGCCGGAATTAAGAAAATGAAAATCCAAGGTGATAAAAAAAAGTAATTGTTTAAATCGGCAAAACCAGCGTGTAAAATATTAAAATCACCTTCAAAAACCCATAAAAATAAACCGTTAACCAATAAATACACAGCAATTACTAAATAAGCAATTGGTGATGAAAAAAAGGAATTAAGTTCTTTTATTAAGATGGATTTCATTTGTTGTTTATTCTTTGTTTTTTTGATATTCAATAACTATGTTAAACTTTCAATAGTATCAACGCTCCATGCTTCTGGTTTGTTGTTGAACCAAACTTTTGTTGTTGACCACACTTGTTTAAATAATTCAGAATTTCTGTACGCTTCTAAATAAGTTTCAGATTCCCAATAACTATAGGAGAAAATTATAGATGAATTATTTTTGTCTTGTAATAATTTTAATAAGCTGCAACCCTCAAAGTTTCTTATTTTTTGTTTGTTTTGGTTGAAGTTTTCAAGAAACTGTTCAATTTTAGATTCTTCAAAACTCATTTTCACAATTCTTATAAGCATAAATTTAGTTTTAAATAAATTTAACAATTAGAACATCTCTATAATTTAATCCTAAAAGAGAAGAGGCACTTCCAACTGTATTTGAGTTACTGCGGTACATAGCAATTTCTAAATAATTTGCGGAGTTAAAAATAGCCATTCTACTTCCGTCTTTTTGACGTTGATCTTTTGGTAATGAAAAATCAACAATATCACTATACTTAGAATATATTTTTTTAAAAGAGTATCTATTTGCAAGCACTTCAAAATCACGTCCTTTTCCAATTTCTTGAAACAATTTTTTACTGATATTACTAATAGAATTTCCATAGTTATCAACATAAATTATATTTCCAGAAATTGATGTATTATCAGGAGATACACTTGGCTGTAATTCAACAATTTGTTTAAATTCAGGAATAACTCTACCTATAATTTCTAAAGTGCCTCCGCGTGCAATATGACAAGCAACTTTTACAAAAACATCTAACACTGGAAAGCTAGTTTCAATGCGATCGTGAATATTTATTTCAACAATTTTTTCAGGTTTTATTTCTGAAGCTAGCAATGAAATTATACCATTATCTGGGCATATAAAATAATGGTTATCAAGTTTTAAAGCAATATGTTTATTCTCAAGATTTAGTTCAGAATCTACACCTATTATATGAATGCTTCCATCAGGGAAACTTTTATAAGCATTTTTTAAAATATAAGCTGTTTCAGTGATGTTAAATGGAGAAATAAGATGTGATATATCAACAATTCTGGCATCAGGTAATTCACCATAAATAGTTCCTTTTATAGCGCCAACAAAATGGTCTTTAGTCCCAAAATCAGTTGTTAAAGTTATTATTGACATATAAAATAATAGCGAATTTATTTTGAAAATAACAAGTACAAATCCTTAATAAAATGTTTAAAACTTATTACTACTGATTAGAAGTTTGTTATATGATATTGATTACATTTGTTATGCAAATCTAATGAAATATTCGGTTAAATAGCATACAATTTTTATTATAACTTAACAACTATATCATTTGAACGAACGTATAATTGAACTGACAGAGATTGATCCGAACGACTTGTTTGGTGCTCAAAATGCAAATGTAGAAATTTTACGAAAATATTATCCCAAGCTTAAAATTGTAGCTCGTGGAAATGAACTTAAAGCCTACGGTGAGAAAGAGATATTAGATGAGTTTGAAAAGCGGTTAAGAATGATTATTACTCATTTTAACCGTTATAATAAGCTTGATGAAAATAGTATTGAGCAAATATTAACATCAAATGGTAACGAACATAAAGGTTCAAAATTATCCGACGGTGTTTTGGTTCATGGTGTAGGTGGGAACTTAATTAAAGCCCAAACAGCCAATCAGCGAAAAATGGTTGAACTGATGGATAAAAATGATATGCTTTTTGCTATTGGCCCAGCAGGAACGGGTAAAACTTATACAGCTGTTGCATTGGCAGTTAGAGCATTAAAAGAAAAAGAAGTTAAAAGAATTATATTAACAAGACCAGCAGTTGAGGCAGGTGAAAATTTAGGGTTTTTGCCAGGTGATTTAAAAGAAAAATTAGATCCATATATGCAGCCTTTATATGATGCTTTACGTGATATGATTCCATTTGAAAGATTAGATTCTTATATTGAAAAGGGAGTTATACAAATTGCGCCGCTAGCATTTATGCGTGGTAGAACGCTAGATAATGCTTTTGTAATTTTAGATGAAGCACAAAATACCACTCACAATCAAATGAAGATGTTTTTAACTCGGATGGGGAAAAATGCAAAGTTTGTGATTAATGGTGATCCAGGACAAATTGATTTACCCAGACGTCAAGTTTCTGGACTTAAAGAAGCAATGCTTACTTTGAAAGAAGTAAAAGGAATTGGATTTGTATATTTAGATGATAAAGATGTTTTAAGACATAGATTGGTGAAAGCAATAATTTCAGCTTATAAAAGTTTTGAAGTAGTTGAAGAGTAGCAAATTAACAAATTAAAAATTACACGATTAAACATATTAACAGCAATAAAATGAGCAATACAATTAATAATACAGCATTTAATTTCCCAAATCAAAAATCGGTTTACAAAGGAAAGGTTAGAGAAGTTTATAATTTAAATGATGAAATTTTGGTAATGATAGCTTCTGACAGGCTTTCAGCTTTTGATGTTGTTATGCCAAAACAAATTCCGTTTAAAGGCCAAATATTGAATCAAATTGCTTCAAAAATGATGGAAGCAACTAAGGATATTGTTCCTAATTGGATTATTGCCATTCCAGATCCAAATGTTGCCATTGGTTATATGTGTACACCTTTTAAAGTAGAGATGGTTATTCGTGGTTATTTAGCTGGTCATGCTGCACGCGAATATAAAGCTGGAAAACGTTTGTTGTGTGGAGTTACTATGCCGGAAGGGATGAAAGAAAATGATAAATTTCCTGAACCAATTATTACGCCGGCTACAAAAGCAGAAGAAGGAAATCATGATGAAGATATTTCAAAAGAGAATATAATTGCGAGAGGAATTGTTTCAAAAGAAGATTATGAAGTATTAGAGAATTATACGAAAGCATTGTTTAAAAGAGGAACTGAAATTGCTGCTGAGCGTGGTTTAATTTTAGTAGACACTAAATACGAATTTGGTAAAACTAAAGATGGTAAAATTGTTTTAATTGATGAAATTCATACACCAGATTCTTCACGTTATTTTTACGCGGAAGGTTATGAAGATAGACAACGTAAAGGTGAAGCTCAAAAACAATTATCAAAAGAGTTTGTGCGTCAATGGTTAATTGAAAACAATTTTCAAGGGTTAGATGGGCAAACTGTTCCTGAAATGACTGATGAAAAAATTAATGAAATTTCTGAACGTTATATTGAATTATACGAAAATATCACAGGTGAAACTTTTGTAAAATCAGACGTTAGTGATATTATGAATAGAATTGAAAAAAATGTGCTTAACTTTTTAAAGAAATAAATTATTCAAATTTAAAATAGTTATTATAATTAGTGAAGTTTATAGGGCTTGAATTATTATCTAAATAATTAATAATAGCTTCAGCAGTTGTATATGGTAAAAAAGTTGGCGTTTGTGTGAAATAGCTATCATAAACAGCAGGGATATAATCATTTAATCCTATTTTCAGATTAAAATTATCACTTAAAATTTCTTGAGTTTCATTTTTTATTACAATATCAGTGCCTTGTTGTTCAATTGTTCCGCCAGAATAATAAAACCCTGAGCCACTATTTTTTAAAAAGTTCTTAATTTCTGCAACGGTTATTGTGTAGGTTACACTTCCATTGTTAAATGGGTCTATACTGTATATTTCACTTTTTAAAATATCACCTTCATTTAAACTAGCTCTTATCCCTCCTGAATTTTGAAATGTTAAATCAACATTCATTTCATTTCTTAATGCATCAGTATAAAAATAACCAACCTGTGAAGTTGAGTGGTAGGCATTTGCATAACCAATTACTTCATCTAAATTAGCATCTTCATTATAGGTGTCTATAATAGATTTTAATGAAGAATCATAGTTAGAATAGGTAGTTAAATTAATTAAATCATAGCTTAAAGATTCAATATTTTTATTCTTAATTTTTAATTTAATTTTCCCTAAATAATTTAGGTTAGAACCCGCTTGAAAAATAGGGATATTGTTTACAGATGTGTTTGTTTTTGAATGTGAATGGCCTCCAATAATTGCATCAAAATAGGAGTAATTGTTTGCAATACTTACATCTGTATTTTCTCCTAAGTGTGTAAGTGCAATGTATAAATCAGAGTCTTCAGTTTCTTTTATTTGTGCATAGTTATTTATAACAGAAGTATATTTTTGAAAAGTTAAATTTTGAACACGCCAAGGATGTGTTGAAGGAATAATTGCATTTTCTTTACCATTGGTTTCAACCAAACCTAAAAAAGTAACTTTTACATTATTTTTTGTAATTGTTTTGTATTCATTTGGCTCAGGAATTCCTGTTGTGTTCATATTAACATTCGCACAAACCCATTCAAAATTAGATTGTTGAAACCTATCTTTTAAAATAACTTCACCATAATCAAATTCATGATTTCCAATAGTAGAAATATCAAAACCAACTTTATTCATTAAATCAATCATAGGAAAACCTTTTTCATTGTGATTATCAACCACAGGATTTCCAGAGAAAATATCTCCACCACAAACTACCATAACATTAGTAAGCTCTTTTTCTTGATCAATAATATATTTTATCTTAGAAAAATTATCAAGTTTACCATGTTGATCATTTATATGAAAAATGGTTAATTCTTTAGTGTTGTTTTGAGGAATTGGAGAAGAAGTATTTTCGTCTTTTGAGCAAGCTAATACAAAAAAGGAAAATAAAAATATAGTTAAAAATTGTTTTATAAATCTCATAAAGAGGCTATTATTTAAGTAAAAGTAAATAAATATAATGAAAGATGTTTAATTTACTCATCAAAAAAAGGTTCCAATTCTATAATTGATGTGTCATCTATTTTTAACCAAGCAAAGGCAGATATACTAGTTGAAAAAACTTCAATAACTTGTAAAGAATTAGTACGTTTCATCTTAAAAAAAGTTGAATAAACTACTTGATTAGGAGTGTTTGTTATTAGAGCAACTTTTCTTTTTCCAAGGTAATTAGAATTTTCTTTTAAAAAATTAACATACTTATCTACATCATTTTCTGAAAGATTAAAAGTTGCATTTTTAAAATCAATATAATAGTTTAAGGTATTTGTAAATAAAGGGTCTTCTGTTAATTTAATTTTGAATTTTATAAATGAATCAATATCCAAAACACCTTTGTGAAACTCAATTATTAGATTGTTTTCTTTTAATATTTTATATTTACTTATTAAGGTATTCATTTAAAGCAAGTTTTGATACAATATATAAAAAAAAGCCCAAATATTTAAATTTGAGCTTTTATCTATATAAATTTCAATTTATTTTTTCTTTTTTGCTTGTTGATCTTGCGCTTGTTTCATTGCGTCATTTAACCGTTGACGAAATTTACCTTCTTTTTTAGGTTTTAATTTATTTTCTTGAATTTTCGCGTGAATTTTATCTTCATCAATAATATAATGTTTAATAATTAACATAATTATAATAGTTAATAAGTTTGAAACAAAATAATATA